>ERZ827498.23-NODE-23-length-198410-cov-4.641718_pt1 | contig 198410 bp, 208 predicted proteins | sample MGYA00519865_ERZ827498 | MGnify/ENA primary metagenome ERZ827498 (study PRJEB31778, sample SAMEA3449328) | human gut metagenome | biome: human gut; feature: human-associated habitat; material: faeces | place: United Kingdom | collected 2010/2012 ...
TATACCGTGCTTCAACACAAAGTTTTCAAGTATATCTATTTCTTCTTGATTAATCGACTTGAAAAATTTTAACTTTCCGTGTTGTTCTTTTCTGTAAATAAAACCGGCACGAAGATAACGGAAAACAGAATCATAGCTCCAATCGTCTTCAAGAATACCGAATAAAGATAAAATCTGCATTGCTATAGGATGGTCGCTCAAAAGGATTGTTCTGTCGGTGAAATACGGTATTTCGTATTCGGAGAAAACAGCCTCTATAAGATGTCTGTAATCATTTTCATCACCGCATAACAGTGCAATATCTTTAAAACGATAGCCGTCATCGCGGACAAGGTCAACGATTTTGCAGGCAATTCGTTCGATTTCACCGTAGGTGTCACGGCTTTGAAAAAGTGCCATATTTTTAGGCTTGTCGGGATATACAAAGTCCTCTGTCCAATATCTGAAAAGCTTGTATAGGTCGTCCTTGCCTTTTAAGTGACGAAGTCCGTCAGAGGCTGTGTATTCGTTTTCAAGACCGTATGTTTGCGACAGTTCGTAAACTTTTTGTACAGTCTTCTCGGTCTGAAGATAAATTTCACGTTCGTTCTCGTATTCTGTAACAGGACAGCATACACTTATCGTCATATGTACGCCTTTTTTCAGAAGTGCCTCAAGTACGCAAATCTGCTGCGGCATAAATTTGTCAAAACGATTTACCCATATATAAGTGTTTTCGTCAAATTCGGTGCCGTTTTCGATACGGTTGGCAAGATGAAAAAGGTCGTCCTCGCTGTCGGTACAGCCACTTTCTTCGACGTAAGAAAGATATTTCTCCAATACGTTTGAAAGTGCAATCAGTTTGTTTTTTAAAGTTTTGTTGTCCGTTAATGCATTTGCCTTTTCAAAAAGTATTTCGGGTGTGATAAGGTAACGCTTCATTTCACTTATCAGTGACGACATAACGTCAAGAAAACCCTGCTGACGCATAGAGGTGATAAGTTTTATATCCATATCCTTTACGTTCAAAAGCTCGTCACACGCCGCCGAAACAGCCTTGTATATAAGCATCATTTTACCTGGTGCGGTAAGATGGTTTTGTTGTTTGGCACTTAAAAAGTTTATAGACATACGTCTTAGCGTAAGAACTTCAATATTGTTAAGTCCTATACCGCCGAAAAAATCAACAAATTTTCGTTCGGTTTCGTATGAATAATGGTCAGGGACAATCATTATACATTTTGAATCGGGATTTTTTTCGTGTATTTCACTTATTTGTTTAAGGCACATATCACTCTTGCCGGAGGAGATAGCGCCTCGTATAATACTGACTCCCATAATTTTAATCCTTTCGTAATATATATTAAGGTAATTATATCATATTTAAAGTACAAAAAAAAGTACATAAATACAGGAAATCGCGAAAATATACACGTGAAAAACAAAATAAAAGAAAAAATATGAAAAAATAGCTTGACTTATAATTGTAATAATGTTATAATAATTTTGCTCGAATAAAAGCTCTTTTTTTTATGCTTGAAAAGAGAGCTGAACATATATAAATGCGGAGGTGTAAAAAATGAGAGTAAAGGTTACATTAGCGTGCAGCGAATGCAAGCAGAGAAACTATAATACAATGAAGAATAAGAAGAATGACCCTGACAGACTTGAAATGAACAAGTATTGCAAGTTCTGTAAGAAACACACTCTTCACAAAGAGACTAAGTAATATTGAAAGGAGCTATTTCTAATGGCTAAAAAAACAGATGTTACTAAGTCTTCAAAAAAGGATACCGGCAAGGATCAGAAGAAAAAGGGCGGAATAAGAAAATATTTCAGAGAGCTTAAAGCTGAAATGAAAAAGGTCGTTTGGCCTACAAGACAGCAGGTGACTAAGAATACGGGAGTTGTTCTCTCGGTAATGGTCGTTATGGCTCTGTTCCTTTTCGGAGTTGATTCAGGTCTGGGTGCAGCTATCAAGGCTATCCTTAAAATCGGCGGTTAAGCCGTCACAGCGGTTTTGACAACATCAATATGGAGGTAAGAAACATGTCAGAAGAAGCAAAGTGGTATGTTGTTCACACTTATTCAGGTTATGAGAATAAGGTAAAAAGCAATATTGAAAAGGTTGTTGAAAACCGAAACCTTCAGGATCTGATCCCTGAGGTAATGATCCCAATGGAGGAAGTTACCGAAGTAAAGGGCAATAAGATCGACAAGGGCGACAGAAAGCTTTTTCCAAGCTATGTGCTTGTAAAAATGGTGCTTACAGACGATTCATGGTATATCGTTAGAAATACCAGAGGCGTTACGGGCTTCGTTGGTCCTGCGTCAAAGCCTGTTCCGCTGACCGATAAAGAGGTCGCTGCACTGGGTGTTGACACACAGAGAAGCGCTAACGTTCAGGTCGGCTTCAAGGAAGGCGACAACGTCGTTGTAACAGCAGGCTCATTCGAGGGCTTCACAGGAGTTGTGGAGAAATTCGATATGGAAGCACAGACGGCAGACGTCAGAGTATCTATGCTGGGCAGAGAAACAACTGTTACTATGCCGCTGACACAGATAAAGTCTGAGGAATAAGGAAAAAGGCGGTAAAACTCCGCAAACATTCGTGAAAATGGAAGCAAAGCCGTCAATGACGGTTCGGATATACGGCTTCCGGAAACGTGGGAGAGCGTATGGCGCTCGCCTTACCACTTAATTATGGAGGTGCGAACAAATGGCACAGAAGGTAGTAGGCTATATTAAGCTTCAGATTCCAGCAGGAAAGGCAACTCCTGCACCACCGGTTGGTCCAGCTCTTGGTCAGCACGGTGTAAACATCATGGCGTTCACAAAGGATTTTAACGAGAGAACTAAGAACGATATCGGTCTTATCATCCCTGTTGTTATCACAGTTTACGCAGACAGATCATTCACATTCATCACCAAGACTCCTCCGGCAGCAGTTCTCATCAAGAAGGCTTGCAAGATCGAGTCAGGTTCCGGTGTTCCTAACAAGACTAAGGTCGCAACTATCACAAAAGAGCAGCTTCAGAAGATCGCTGAGCAGAAGATGCCTGACCTGAACGCAGCAAACATCGAGAGTGCTATGAGCATGATCGCTGGTACATGCCGTTCAATGGGCGTTGTAGTTGAGGACTAATCAATCGTACTGTGCATTCATGCACGGCAATGGTGGGAGGAATTTTCCGCTAACCGACTAGATATCCACTGTCGGTATTACCACTTAATGAGGAGGAAATATTAATGAAACATGGCAAGAAGTATGTTGACAGCTTCAAGGCTATCGACAAGGCTAAGCAATATGACGCTCCTGAGGCTCTGGAACTTGCAGCTAAGGGTGCTAAGGCAAAGTTCGATGAAACTATCGAGCTTCACATTCGTCTGGGCGTTGACTCAAGACACGCTGATCAGCAGGTAAGAGGTGCTGTTGTACTTCCAAACGGAACTGGTAAGACTGTAAGAGTTTGCGTATTCTGTAAGGAAGACAAGTATGAGGCTGCTAAGGCAGCAGGCGCTGACTATGTTGGCGGCATGGATCTCGTTGAGAAGATCACAAAGGAAAACTGGATGGATTTCGACGTTGTAGTTGCTTCACCTGACATGATGGGTGTTGTAGGACGTCTTGGTAAGATCCTCGGACCTAGAGGACTTATGCCAAACCCAAAGGCAGGAACTGTTACTCCAGACGTAGCTAAGGCTGTTACAGAGGCTAAGGCTGGTAAGATCGAGTATCGTCTTGATAAGACAAACATCATTCACTGCCCTATCGGTAAGGCTTCATTTGGTGTTGAGAAGCTCGAGCAGAACTTCAACACACTTATCAACGCTGTTGTAAAGGCTAAGCCAGCCGCTGCTAAGGGTCAGTACCTTAAGAGCGTAGTTGTAGCTTCTACAATGGGCCCTGGTATCAAGATCAGCACTGCTAAGTACGGCAACTAATCTGATAACAGATAAATATTGAATTTTTAAGGGACTTGTGCTAAACGCATAAGTCCCTTTTTTATATATTCCCACAATTTGAACCACCCGTGTTCAAATATTTGCATTATCAAGAAAAATTAACAAAAAAATTTTCAAAGTAATCGTTTTACCCTGTTGCATTATTTTTTCTATGTGTTATAATATCAATGAGCCTTAAGGTTCAGATTTTTGCAAGGAGTGATAATTATCAATATCTTTTATAACGAAAAAGATAAGGCTTTCAAGCTGAGAGCCAATAATACAGACTATATGATGAAGGTCTGCGAGGAGGGCTACCTCGCTCACGTTTACTATGGAAATAAAGTCCCTGACGAGGATCTGACTTATCTTCTCCGTCTTGACGAAAGCCCTTTTACCCCTGCCACTAACGACCGTGACAGAGCAAGCTTTATGGATACTCTGCCTTTTGAATATCCATGCTTCGGTCTTGGTGATTACAGAGAGTCTGCTTTCAAAATAATGGACGCTGACGGTATGTCGACTAGCGATCTGAGATATGTTTCTCATAAAATGTATGAGGGCAAACCAAAGCTTGAGGGTCTGCCTGCTACTTTCGCTACTGAGGAAAGCGGTTGTTCAACTCTCGAGATAACAATGTATGATAAGTATGCCGATATCGAAGTCGTTCTTATCTACACAGCTTTCGATAAGCTTGACGTTATCACACGTTCCGCCGTTATCACAAACAAGAGCGAAAAGCCGTTCAAGATAACAAGAGCCCTTTCAGCTTGCGTAGATTTTGATACAGACAAAATGGATATGATTACACTCAACGGCTCATGGGCTAGAGAAAGAGCTGTTGAAAGATGCAGACTTCACCATGGTAAACAGCTTGTTGATTCCTGCAGGGGCGAATCATCACATCAGAACAATCCGTTCGTTGCTCTTTGCGACAATAACGCTGACGAGGATAAGGGCGAGGTTTTCGGTTTCAACTTTGTTTACTCTGGAAACTTCTATGCTCAGGCAGAAGTTACTCAGCATAAGAAAACTCGTTTCCTTATGGGTATAAATCCTCTTGACTTCGAGTGGCTTTTGGAAAAGGGCGAAAGCTTCACTTGCCCTGAGGTAGTAATGGTGCACTCTGACGAGGGTATAGGCAAAATGTCAAGAACTTTCCATGACCTCTATAGAAACAACCTTATCAGAGGCGAGTATAAGGATAAAAGACGTCCGATACTCATTAATAACTGGGAAGCTACTTACTTTAATTTCGATACTGACAAGCTTATAGATATCGCTAAGGAAGCTTCAAAGCTTGGTATAGAAATGCTTGTTATGGACGACGGTTGGTTCGGTCATAGAGATTCTGATAACTCATCACTGGGCGATTGGTTCGTTTATGAGAAGAAGCTCAAGGGCGGTCTTAAATATCTTGTTGACGAGGTAAATAAGCTTGGCATGAAGTTCGGCATTTGGTTCGAGCCTGAAATGATATCCCCTGACTCTGAACTTTATAAGGCTCACCCAGACTGGGCTATCCAGATAAAGGGCAGACCTCTGACACTTTGCAGAGAGCAGTATGTCCTCGACTATTCAAGAAAAGAAGTCAGAGATTACGTTTACGGCATGATGAAGAAGATACTCGACAGTGCAAATATCGAGTACATCAAGTGGGATATGAACAGACAGCTTACAGAGGTCGGCTCGGCTACCCTGCCTGCTGAAAGACAGAGAGAGCTTTGGCACAGATATGTTCTCGGTGTTTATGACCTTATGGACAGACTTACAACAGATTATCCTCATATCCTGCTGGAGAACTGCTCAGGCGGCGGAGCAAGATTTGATCCTGGTATGCTTTACTACAGCCCACAGATATGGTGCTCTGACGATACAGACGCTATCGAAAGACTGAAGATACAGCACGGCACTTCAATGTGCTATCCATGCTCAGCAATGGCTGCGCACGTTTCCGATTGCCCTAACCATACTGTTGGCAGAAACACTCCTTTTAAGACAAGAGGTCACGTTGCCATGGTGGGTACGTTCGGCTATGAGCTTGACGTAACAAGGATACCGCAGGAGGACAGGGACGCTATCCCTGCACAGATAGAGGAGTTCAACAAGTTCAACAAGCTTGTAAGAACAGGCGACCACTACAGAATAGGCAATATGTTTGAGGACAACTCCTGGGACGCTTGGGAGTTCGTTGCAAAGGACAAGAGCGAGGCTCTCTTTGAGTTCGTTCAGGTGCTTGGCAGACCAAACGAAAGATCAAGACGTATCAAGCTCAAGGGTCTTGAAGCTGACGCTTACTATTATGAGGAGAATGAGCCTGACAAAAAGATATCAGGTGCGGCACTTATGAATGCAGGTATCAACATCGCAAAGATGTGGAACGGCGACGGACTTTACGGCGACTTCTGCTCAAAGATACTTCATTTTATAAAGGTGTAAGAGCAAAGCGTTTATCAAAGTTGTGGTAAGTTTAGATAAATACACAAAAGACTATTGACAATTTGAAGATATTGTAGTACAATAGTTGTGAAATAAGTTCAAATTTTAAAGGCGGAGCTCTTCCGCCTTTAAATAACACAGAGATGTAAACGAATACAACTTATAAGGAGAATTTTTATGAGGTTAAAAAAGCTAATGGCAGTGGCTTGTGCCGCCGCCCTTACAGTGACAGCTTTCGCAGGCTGCTCAAAAAAGAACGATTCCTCCAGCGGCTCTGACAGCAAGGGCGACGCTAAGAAGGAGTATTACAACGCTCAGCCTGTTGACACTGGCTGGGAGTGGGGAAATGTCGAGATAGTTGACGGCGGTTTTATCCCTGACGTCATCTATAACCCTACTGAGGAGGGACTTATCTACGCCAGAACAGATATGGGCGGCGCTTATAAGTATAATAAGGATACTCAGCGCTGGGAGTGCATAACAGATTGCTTTGGCGGCGACGATTGGAACTATAACGGAACAGAGAGCCTTGCAACTGACCCTGTTGAGCCAAACAGAGTTTATCTTGCGGCTGGTACATACTCCACAAACAACGGCGCAATATTTGCTTCTGACGATTACGGCAAGAACTGGACTATCTGCGAAATGCCTTTCGGCATGGGCGGTAACGAGGTCGGCAGAGGCTGTGGTGAAAGACTTCAGGTTGATCCTAACGATAACTCTATACTTTACTTCGGCTCAAGAGCTGACGGACTTTGGAAGTCCACAGACTATGGCGCAACATGGAACGAGGTCACTTCATTCCCTACAAAGGGCGGATATACTGAAGACGGATATTCTATCGGACTTACATTCGTGGCATTCGATAAATCAAGCTCTGAAAAGGGTCAGGCAACAAAGACAATAATCGTTGGCTCAGCAGGAACACAGGGGGATTATCTCTATCGTTCTGATGACGCAGGCGAAACCTGGACAGCTATCCCTAATCCAAAGTCTGAGGCTACAGGCGACAAGACCGAGAAGCTCAAGCCTTGTCAGGGCGAGATATCTTCTGACGGATATCTCTATTCAACATGGTCTTATAAGGTAGGACCAAACGGTGCTTCTGACGGAGCAGTTCAGAAGTATAACCTTAAAACAGGCGAGTGGACAGAGATAACTCCTGAGAGATCTTATACTTGCGGTTACAATGGTATCTCAGTAAACCCTAACGACCCTAACATGATAGTATGCACAACTCTTGACCTTTGGGCATATTACGACAACCTTTTCGTTTCCTATGACGGAGGCGAAACTTGGAACGGCATTTGGGGCAGTGACGAGAACGGCAAGGAAGTAAACAACTTTAATCTCGATATAAGCAATGCTCCTTGGCTGGATTGGCAGGGACAGCTCAAGCCGGGCTGGTGGATGACAGGTGTTGCTATCAACCCATTCAATCCAGATGAAGTTCTTTACACAACAGGTGCAACTATCTTCGGCACATCAAATCTTTCAAAGATAAAGGACGAGCCTGTTGACATAAGCGTAAAGGCAATGGGCATTGAAATGACAGCTATCTTTGACTTCGTTTCACCTCTCGATAATGGCGAGGGTACTCCTGAGCTTTATTCCACAATGGGTGACCTTTACGGCTTCCGCCATGATGATGTAACAAAAGCTCCGCAGGAGCATTATGGCGACTTCAAGGCGACCTCTATAGACTGTGCGGCACAGGATTATAAGATAGTAGTAAGAGCGACAGACGATGGCGACGGCTCAGTTTACTATTCAACAGACGCAGCCGAAACCTGGCAGGCAGTGGAAACACTTCCGGAGGGTGTTGAGAAGAAAGCAGGCGGCACAGCTAAGCTTTCCGCTGACGGCAAGACCATTTTCTATCAGAGCGGTACAACAGGCGTTGCTGCGGCAGTAACAAGCGACTTTGGCAAAACATGGACTACCTGCGAGGGACTTCCTGCCGGTGCAGTTATCGAAACAGATAAGGTAAATCCTGATAAGTTCTACGGCTCATATGACGGAACGTTCTATATGAGTACAGACGGTGGAAAGACTTTCAGTCCTATAGCAAATATGCTGGTTTCAGCAACATCAATAAAAGCTTGTCCTGATAAAGAGGGCGACCTTTGGATACCTGTAGGTGCGGGCGGAGTTTACTATCTTGACTCATCAACAGGCACTCTCGCTCCTACATCTCAGGACGTTACACTGTGCGACGCTATCGGTCTTGGTAAGGCTGAAAAAGACGGCGACTATATGGCACTCTACATGATGGGCGAGGCAAACGGCGACGGCTACGGAATCTACCAGTCCACCGACAAGGGCGTAACATGGAAGCGTATCAATGATGACACACAGAAGTGGGGCAACGTTAGAAAGATAATCAGCGGCGACCCTAAGGTATACGGCAGAGTTTATGTAGGCACTGACGGACGTGGTATCATTATGGGAAACGTTAAGCAGTAATACATTATAATATAGCGAACAGAGCGGTGCAGATAGTGCCGCTCTGTTTTTGTCTTTGCCCGAATGCAAAGCATTTCTGCACATTGTATAAGTGAATAAAATCGGAAGTGCAAATTTGTGCATTGTTATGATAAATCTTAAAATCATCTTAGCAAAATTACAAATGCTTGCATTTGGTGCAGATTTTTGTTATTATGTTACTGTAAGAACAGATCAGAAGATACAGACAACAGAAAGGGGCGCTTAATATGAACGATGCAAATAAAGAAACAAACGTAGCTTATGAAGAGCCGAAAAAGAAAGTGCATATAAAGCTGCTGATATTCCTTGCGCTGATAGCGGCGCTGGTCATATGTTGGGGGCTGAAAATCGTGACGTTTTATTACAAAACTCACGGCATTGGAGGACGCTATTTTTATAAGGGCTGTGATGCGGAGGTCGTCCACCAACTGCCAGAGGGTCTCACCGACGAGGATATCTCAAATGCGGTGATAATGCGCACATACAATAGAGGCGAAGCAAATGACTATGAGAATGCAGGCAAAAACGACTTTTTTGTGGAATCCCATTATCTTATGGGCGTGCAGAGTATCAACGATGAGACCTGCAAGGTCTATATACTGAGCAATGACGGACATTATAAAGGTGCGGGCAATATGTACAGCGGCGGTCTGGTCGTAAGAATGTTGGACTTTAAAAAGCAGGACGACAATTGGACAATGACCAAGATGTGGGAGCCAAGAGGCGGAGCAATGTATGAAGGCTCGATCAGGGAAACTATCCCCTCTGAGCTTGCTGATCTTATATTCAGCGATGAGGAAACAGAGATCAAAAAGACGATCACCGATGAAACGGAAGAGAAGGTCAAGGCGTACTATGACACTGACGAAGTGGCGTAATATAAACTTTGTATAACATGATACAGCAAAATGGGACGTCGAGGATGATGTCACCTATACCATACCTCTTGTAAGGGCGACCTGTGGTCGCCCGTTCTTTTTGCGATAGCAAAATTATTGCGATAAATAGTAGCGTTTTATCCGGCTAAAGCCCCGAAAAACCGACTTTTATAACGAATATGAATAAAATGTAGCGGCAAATAATACTCATAGTGAAATTTGTGCAATGTGCATATAAACACGTTGAGAAGTCAGTGAAAATTCTATATTGTAATTTGTCTGTAACCGCTTGCAAATGGTGTAAAAGTAGTGTATAATAATACTTGCGTGACTGCACAGTGTATTTAATGTACACGATGATGATATGCGATGAAGCGGAAGGTTGCTGACAGTTGGTCAGGTAATTTCCGTGGAGTATGTCCGATTTTAAACCGGGCGACTGTTAATACCGAACACAGTATGTGCTTATGCTTCTTGCGATAGCGGACAAGGTCTGCTTTAGCGTGAGTATGTGTGATGCTGTGTGCGCTGTTTTCTGAGTCCGAAAGCCTTGTGGGTTTCGGAATTTTTTATGAGAATGGCAGGGAACACACGGCAGAGTGTAAACGGGTATCAACAGAAAGCTTTTAAAGCTCGAACCTGTCAATTGCGTAAGCGATCGGCACGCCTCGATCATTTACGCAATTGACTGAGGCTTGAGTGAAAGAAAGCTGCCCCCTAAACTTTTTTAATTTGCACAAGGAGGCGATTTAAGTGGCAGTCAATGAAAAGATCAGAATCAAGATCAAGGGTTACGAGCATGCGGTTGTAGACGCAGCTGCAGCAAAGATCGTTGAGGCTGTTAAGCGTTCAGGCGCACAGGTTTCAGGTCCTATCCCACTTCCTACAGACAAAGAGGTAATCACTATCCTCAGAGCTGTACACAAGTACAAGGATAGCCGTGAGCAGTTCGAGATGAGAACTCACAAGAGACTTATCGATGTTCTGAGACCTACAAAGGAAACAACAGCAGCTCTTGAAAATCTTGAACTTCCTGCAGGCGTTAACATTGTTATGGAGATCAAGTAATCTCCAAATGAGATCGCGTGCGATCTCAAAAAACATTTAACACGCAGGTCACGTCGGACAAGTCCGACCAATAACCACATAGGAGGAAAACATAATGCAAAAGGGAATCATCGGTAAGAAAATCGGTATGACACAGATTTTCGATGAAGCAGGAAAAGTAATTCCTGTAACAGTTGTTGAAGCTGGTCCTTGCGTTGTCGTTCAGAAGAAGACAGTTGAGAATGACGGCTATGAGGCTGTTCAGCTGGGCTATGGCGACATCAGAGCGAAGAGAGTAAACAAGCCTCTTCAGGGTCACTTCAAGAAGGCTGACGTTGCAATGAAGAGAACTCTTAAGGAGTTCAGACTTGCTGACACATCAGCTCTTAATGTTGGAGATATCGTAAAGGCTGACACATTTGCTGCAGGCGACATCGTTGATGTCAGCGGTACAAGCAAGGGTCACGGATTCTCCGGTACGATCAAGCGTCACAACAACTCAAGACTTAAGGAAACTCACGGTACAGGTCCTGTACACAGACATGCAGGTTCTATGGGTGCTTGTTCATCACCTTCAAGAATCTTCAAGGGCAAGGGTATGCCTGGTCAGTATGGTAACGTAAAGGTAACTGTACAGAATCTTGAGATCGTCAAGGTAGACGCAGAAAACAATCTTATCGCAATCAAGGGCGCAATTCCTGGACCAAAGAACGGTACAGTTACAATTTGCGACTGCGTTAAGAAGGCTTAGTGGAAGGAGGAATCATAATGTCACAGATTTCAGTATTTGATATGACAGGCAAAAAGGTTGCCGACACTGAGCTTAACGATGCTATTTTCGGTATCGAGCCAAACAAGGCTATCATGCACGCTATGGTTGTAAATTATCTTGCTAACCAGAGACAGGGCACACAGTCAACTCTTACAAGAACAGAAGTAAGAGGCGGTGGTAGAAAGCCATGGAGACAGAAGGGAACAGGTCACGCAAGACAGGGTTCTATCAGAGCTCCACAGTGGGTACACGGTGGTGTTGCTCTCGGTCCTAAGCCAAGAGATTACAGCTATTCACTTAATAAAAAGGAAAGAAGACTCGGTATGAAGTCTGCACTTTCAACAAAGGTCGTTGACGAGAATCTCGTAGTTGTTGATTCGATCAAGCTCGAGAGCTACAAGACAAAGGCAGTTGTTGAGATGCTCAAGGCACTTGGTGCTGAGGGTAAGGCTCTCATCGTTACAGCAGAGTCTGACAAGACTGTTGTCAAGAGTGCAGCCAACATTCCTGGCGTTAAGACAGCTACTGTAAATACTCTCAGTGTTTACGACATTCTGAACTATGATAAGTTTATCGTTTCTTCAGAGGCTGTAAAGAAGATTGAGGAGGTTTACGCATAATGAGAACTGCTCAAGATATAATTTTAAAGCCAGTTATCACTGAAGATTCTATGGACAGACTTCAGGCTAACAGATACACTTTCAAGGTCGCTAAGGACGCTAACAAGATCGAGATCGCTAAGGCAGTTGAAGAGCTTTTCAACGTAAAGGTAGCTAAGGTAAACACGATCAGCGTTAAGGGTAAGCAGAAGAGAATGGGAAGAAGCGTAGGCTACAGACCAGACTGGAAAAAAGCGATCGTTACTCTTGAGGGTGACAAGACAATCGAATTCTTCGAGGGCTTGTTCTAAATCCTCTAAAAGAGGTGCAGCGTAAGGCTGCATTGCTCCGAAGAACTTCATGAATACCGAGAAGTCTTCGGAAAGGTCTTGCGAGGCGGCGAGGACCGCTCATCATTTCACCGCAGGACGTAAGTATGGAAGGGCGCTTGGCGTGAAAACGCTTTGACCTTTTCGCAAAACTCAGATAAGGAGTGAATTTCAAATGGCAATAAAGAGCTACAAGCCTACAACAGCCGGCAGAAGAGGTATGACAGTTACCGATTATTCCGAGCTTTCAAAGGTTGCTCCATGTAAGTCTCTGCTTGAGCCACTCAAGAAGAACTCAGGTAGAAACAGCTACGGTAGAATCACTGTTCGTCACAGAGGCGGCGGAGTAAGAAGAAAATACCGTGTAATTGATTTTAAGAGAAACAAACTCGATATGAACGCAACAGTTCTTACTATCGAGTACGATCCAAACCGTTCAGCATTCATTGCTCTTGTAGAGTATGAGGACGGCGAGAAGAGATACATCATCGCACCTTATGGTCTTAAGGTTGGTGACGTAATCAGAGCAGGCGCAGACGCAGACATCAAGCCTGGTAATGCACTTGCAATGATCAACATTCCTGTTGGTACTTTCATTCACAACATCGAGCTTTATCCTGGTAAGGGCGCACAGCTCGTTCGTTCAGCAGGAAACATGGCTCAGCTCATGGGTAAGGAAGACAACTACGCACTTGTAAGACTTCCTTCAGGCGAGATGAGAAAGGTCCCTGTAAACTGCATGGCTACAATCGGTCAGGTAGGAAACATCGACCATGAGAACGTAAATATCGGTAAGGCAGGTAGAAAGCGTCATATGGGCTGGAGACCTACCGTTAGAGGTTCTGTAATGAACCCATGCGATCACCCACACGGTGGTGGTGAGGGTCGTGCTCCAGTTGGTAGACCAACTCCAGTTACACCTTGGGGTAAGCCTACAATGGGATACAAGACCCGTGCTAAGCATCATCGCTCCGATAAGTTTATCGTAAAACGCAGAAACGGTAAGTAATGCTGAAAGGAGGCAGATGATCAATGGGTAGAAGTGTCAAGAAGGGACCATACGTACAGGAGGTCCTTTACAAGAGAGTTAAGGCAATGAACGATGCAGGCGAGAAGAAGGTGCTCAAGACATGGAGCAGAGCTTCTACAATATTCCCTGAATTCGTTGGTCACACATTCGCAGTTCACGACGGACGTAAGCACGTTCCTGTATATGTAACAGAGGACATGGTTGGTCACAAGCTGGGAGAGTTCGCTCCAACAAGAACATTCAAGGGTCATGCAGGTTCAAAGACCTCAAACAACGGTAAGTAGTGCGGAAGGAGGAATACAAATGGAAGCAAAAGCAATTCTGAGAAATGCTCGTATTGCTCCTCGTAAGGTACAGATCGTTCTCGATCTGATCAGAGGAAAAGACTATGATGTTGCGATGGCAACAGTAAAGCATACACCAAAGGCTGCAAGTGAATATCTTGAGAAGCTTCTGAAGTCCGCCGCTCACAACGCTGAGAACAACCATAACATGGATAAGAACAACCTTTACGTTGCAGAGTGCTATGTTTGTCCAGGACCGATAATGAAGAGAATCATGCCAAGAGCACAAGGCAGAGCATATAGAATCCTTAAGAGAACATCACACGTTACGATCGTTCTTAAGGAAAAGGAATAAGCTGAAAGAGGAGGTAAACTATGGGACAGAAAGTAAATCCACACGGACTTCGTGTCGGTGTGATTAAGAATTGGGACTCCCGCTGGTTTGCAGAAAAGGGTACTTTTGGCGATACACTGGTTGAGGATTACAACGTTCGTAACTTCATTCTTAAAGAGCTGAATACAAGATCAAAGAATCCAGCAGATAAGTGCGTATACGCCGGCGTTCCAAAAGTAGAGATCGAAAGATTTGCCGATAAGGACGGCGGTCAGAAGGTAAGAATCCACATCCACTGTGCAAAGCCTGGTATCGTAATAGGCAGAGGCGGCGCAGAGATCGAAAAGCTCCGTGCAAACGTTGAAAAGATGATCGGCAAGAGCGTTGCTATCAACATCGTTGAGGTAAAGCAGCCTGACATCAATGCACAGCTCGTTGCAGAAAAGATCGCACACGATCTTGAAGATAGAATCTCATTCAGAAGAGCAATGAAGCAGTCTATCGGCAGAGCAATGAAGCTCGGCGCTAAGGGTATTAAGGTTAGATGCGGCGGCCGTCTTGGCGGTGCAGAGATCGCTAGAGCAGAAACATACCACGAGGGTACAATTCCACTTCAGACGATTAGAGCTGACATTGACTATGGTACAGCTGAGGCACACACAACTTACGGTAGAATCGGCGTTAAGGTATGGATATACAGAGGCGAGGTTCTTAAGGGCGAAGTTGCTGCTTCAGACAAGAGAGAGTCAAACGACAGAAGACGCCAGAACAGAAATGGTAAGCGTGACTTCAATAAGGCTAAAAAAGAGGGAGGTAACAAGTAATGCTGCTTCCAAAGAGAGTTAAGTTCAGAAAACAGCACCGTGGCCGTATGACAGGTAAGGCTATGAGAGGTAACACAGTTTCTCACGGTGAGTATGGTCTTCAGGCTCTTCAGCCTGCTTGGATCACATCAAATCAGATCGAAGCTGCCCGTATCGCAATGACAAGATACATCAAGCGTGGCGGTCAGGTTTGGATCAAGATCTTCCCAGATAAGCCTGCAACAAGAAAGCCTCTTGGAACTCGAATGGGTAAAGGTAAGGGCGCACCTGAGTATTGGGTAGCCGTTGTTAAGCCAGGCAGAGTAATGTTCGAGATCGCAGGAGTACCTGAAGAGACAGCTAGAGAAGCAATGCGTCTTGCAATGCACAAGCTGCCTATCAAGTGTAAGTTCGTTAAAAGAGATACTCAAGAAACGGGTGGTGAGCAATAATGAAGGCTAATGAAATCAAGGATATGACAGTCGACGAGCTCAACAGCAAACTCGCTGAGCTCAAGCAGGAGCTTTTTAACCTTCGTTTCCAGCACGCTGTAAATCAGTTGGAGAATCCTAAGAGACTTCAGGCTGTGAAGAAGGATATTGCTCGTGTAAAGACATTCATTCGTAAGCAAGAGTCCAATGTTCAGTAATTTTCGAAGGGAGGATTAACTGTGAGCGAAGAGAGAAATTTGAGAAAAACCAGAGTTGGCGTTGTAGTTTCCAACAAGATGGATAAGACTATCGTAGTTGCTATCAAGGATAACGTACAGCACCCACTTTACAAGAAGATCATCAAGAGAACAGTTAAGCTTAAGGCACATGACGAAAACAATGTCTGCAATATAGGCGACAAGGTTGAAGTTATGGAAACAAGACCTCTGTCAAAGGACAAGAGATGGCGTCTTGTTAACGTTCTTGAGAAGGCTAAGTAATTAAAACGCAATAGTGCAGGTGGCAGATAACTTCTGCCGACCGCACGTTAAATTCTGAAAGGAGGAACGCACTGTGATACAAATGCAGACTTACCTGAAGGTAGCAGATAACTCCGGAGCAAAGGAGCTTATGTGCATCAGGGTACTCGGCGGAACACGCAGAAAGTATGCAAACATCGGTGACGTTGTAGTTTGTTCTGTTAAAAAGGCAACACCAGGCGGAGTTGTTAAAAAGGGCGACGTTGTTAAAGCAGTAATCGTTCGTTCAGCTAAGGGTCTTCGTCGTGCAGACGGCACATATATCCGTTTTGACGAAAACGCAGCTGTTATTATCAAAGAAGACAAGAACCCAAGAGGTACTCGTATATTTGGACCAGTAGCTAAGGAGCTCAGAGAGAAGGATTATATGAAGATCCTTTCACTTGCTCCAGAAGTTCTTTAATTGGAGGTGTCGTAACAATGAATAAGGTACACGTAAAAACAGGCGACACCGTCGTTATCCTCTCCGGTAAGGACAAGGGTAAGAAGGGCAAGGTCCTGGAAGTTTCCCCTAAGGAGGGAAAGGTAATCGTTGAGGGTCTTAACATTGCTACAAAGCACGTTAAGCCAAGACGTCAGGGCGAGCAGGGCGGCATAGTTGAGGCTGAGGCTGCAATGTACGCTTCAAAGGTACAGGCAGTTTGCCCTAAGTGCGGCAAGCCAACAAGAGTCGCTCATAAGTTCCTTGAGGACGGTACTAAAGTTAGAGTCTGCAAGAACGCAGACTGCGGCGAAGAATTTTAATTAGGAGGATATTACGATGGCTAGACTTAAAGAATATTATGTTAGCGACGTAGCTCCTGCTATGATGAAGAAATTCGAATACGCTAACGTTATGCAGATCCCAAAGCTTGATAAGGTAGTTATCAACGTGGGCTGCGGCGCAGATAAGGATAACAAGAAGGTTATCGACGCTATCATGACTGATCTGGCTGCTATCACAGGACAGAAGCCGATCGTTTGTAAGGCAAAGAAGTCCGTTGCTAACTTCAAGCTCAGAGACGGACAGATCATCGGTGTTAAGGTAACACTGAGAGCTGAGAAAATGTATGAATTCGTTGACAGACTTTTCAACGTAGCATTTCCTCGTGTAAGAGATTTCAGAGGTATCAACCCTAACTCTTTCGACGGCAGAGGCAACTACTCTACTGGTCTTAAGGAGCAGCTGATCTTCCCTGAGATCGAATACGATAAGATAGATAAGGTTCGTGGTATGGATATCAACTTTATCACAACTGCAAAAACTGATGAAGAGGCAAAGGAGCTGCTTTCACTTATGGGTGCTCCATTTGCTGATAAGTAAGAGGAGGATAAAAAATGGCTAAGAAGGCTATGATCAACAAACAGCAGGCTACGCCTAAATATTCCACTCGTGCTTACAACAGATGTAAGATCTGCGGAAGACCTCACGCTTATCTGAGAAAGTTCGGCGTTTGCCGTATCTGTTTCAGAGAGTTGGCTCACGAGGGTAAGATTCCGGGAGTTAAGAAGGCTAGTTGGTAAAAGGAGGTTAACACGCATGCAAATTACTGATACAATAGCGGATCTTCTTACAAGAATCCGTAACGCAAGTACTGCGAAGCACGCAACAGTTGACGTTCCTGCATCTAATATGAAGAAGTCGATCACACAGATCCTCGTAGACGAAGGATACGTTAAGGACTTCAAGATCATTGAAGACGGTAAGCAGGGTATCATTAGAATTACTCTTAAATATGACGAGAACAGAAATCCAGTCATCACAGGACTCAGAAGAGTATCAAAGCCTGGTCTGAGAATTTACGCAAGCTGCGAGGATATGCCAAAGGTTATAAAGGGTCTTGGCATTGCTATCGTATCTACTTCAAAGGGCGTTATCACAGACAAGAAGGCTAGAGAGCTGAATGTCGGCGGAGAAGTTCTCGCATTCATCTGGTAAGGAGGACTAAGTTATGTCAAGAATAGGTATTAAGCCAATTAGTGTTCCTGCAGGTGTAGAGGTTACTGTTGCAGACGGAAACGTAGTTACAGTAAAGGGTCCTAAGGGTTCACTCACAAAAGAGTTCCACAAGGATATGATCATAAAGTGTGCAGACGGCGTGATCACAGTAGAGCGTCCTTCAGAGGATAAGCTCCACAAGTCACTGCACGGTCTGACAAGAACACTCGTACACAACATGGTAGAGGGTGTTACAGAGGGTTTCGCAAAGAAGCTTGAGATCGTTGGTGTAGGTTACAGAGCACAGAAGCAGGGTAAGAACCTTGTTATGAACCTTGGTTTTTCTCATCAGGTAATCGTACCTGAAACAGATACTATCAAGATCGATGTACCTGACGCAAACCACATCGTAATTTCAGGTTGCGACAAGCAGGAAGTAGGTCAGTTTGCTTGTGAGATCCGTGAGAAGCGTCCACCAGAGCCTTATAAGGGTAAGGGTATTCGTTACGAAGGCGAGTATGTTATCCGTAAGGAAGGTAAGGCTGGTAAGGGCAGCAAGAAGTAATAAAAGGAGAGAATTACTATGGTTAAAAAGCTTGACAAGGCTAAGGCAAGAGCAAAAAGACATCAGAGAGTCCGCAACAAGATCAACGGAACAGCTGATTGTCCTCGCCTCAACGTATTCCGCTCCTCTAAGCATATTTATGCACAGGTTATCGACGACGTAAACGGCGTAACACTTTGCAGCGCTTCCTCAATGTCCAAGGACTTTGAAGGCAACGGCGGCAACAAGGAAGGCGCTCGTAAGGTCGGCGAAATGATCGCTCAGGCGGCTAAGGCAAAGGGCATCGAGAATGTCGTATTCGACAGAGGCGGCTACCTTTACCACGGACGTGTTCAGGAGTTGGCAGACGGAGCCCGTGAAGGCGGACTTAAGTTCTAAAGAGGAGGGTAAACATTGGCTTTAATAGATGCTTCAAACATGGAACTTACTGAAAAGGTCGTTGCAATTAACAGAGTATCAAAGACTGTTAAGGGCGGCCGTATAATGAAGTTCTCAGTCCTCGTAGTAGTAGGCGACGGAAACGGAGTAGTAGGTTTCGGAATCGGTAAATCAGGAGAAGTTCCTGACGCAATCAGAAAGGCAATCCAGGACGCCAAGAAGAACCTTATCAGAATTTCACTTAAGGGAACAACGATCCCACACGAAATTATCGGTAAGTTCGGTGCAGGCGAGGTTCTTCTCAAGCCTGCAGCACCAGGTACTGGAGTTATCGCAGGCGGCACAGTAAGAGCCGTTGTAGAAGCTGCTGGAATTAAGGATATCAGAGCTAAGCAGCTCCGTTCAAACAATCCTTACAACGCAGTAAGAGCTACAATAAGCGGTCTTGCTAACATCAGAAGCGCTGAAACAGTAGCAGCTCTCAGAGGCAAGACAGTTAAAGAAATTACAGGCTAAGGAGGATAACAGTTATGGCAATAAACATCGAACTGATAAAGAGCCTTAACGGAAGAAGCGATAAGCAGGTCGCTACCGCTAATTCACTGGGTCTCAGAAAAATCGGGGATAAGACTTGTCAGCCTGACAATCCTCAGACAAAGGGAAAGGTAAAGGTTATCTCCCATCTTATTAAAGTAACTGAAGCATAAGGAGGTGCAATCTGAATGAAACTGCACGAATTATCACCTGTTGCAGGCTCCGTAAAGGAGAGCAAGCGCAAGGGCAGAGGTCACGGTTCTGGTAACGGAAAGACCGCAGGCAAGGGACACAAGGGTCAGAAGGCTCGTTCCGGCGGCGGAATAAGACCGGGCTTTGAAGGCGGACAGACAATGCTCGCAAGAAGAATCCCTAAGCGTGGATTCAACAATATTTTCGCAACAAAGTATGCTATCGTAAATGTATCTGATCTTGATAGATTTGTTGACGGCACAGTTGTTGATACTGAGCTTCTTAAAGCTTCAGGCATCATCAAGAAGGAACTTGACGGCGTCAAGATCCTCGGAAACGGCGAATTAACTAAAAACCTTACCGTTAAGGCTGCTAAGTTCTCAGCAGCTGCTAAGGAAAAGATTGAAAAGGCAGGCGGGAAGGTTGAGGTGATGTAATTGTGATAGAGACATTTCGTAATGCCTGGAGAGTTCCGGAATTAAGAAAAAAACTTCTATTTACTTTTTTCATCATCATCATCTACAGAGTCGGTGGTACAGTTCCTGTACCTTACCTTGACTCAGTCGCATTGTCAGCATGGTTTGAACAGAGTGCTTCGTCAGGTGACTTTTTCAGCTATCTGAACGTTCTGTCAGGAGGTAACTTTTCAAAAGCTACTCTCTTGGCGCTCTCCGTTTCACCTTATATCAATGCACAAATTATCATTCAGCTTCTGACCTACGCTCTTCCACCGCTGGAAAGACTCCAGAAGGAAGGTCCTGAGGGTAGAAAGAAACTTAACAAGATAACAAAATACGCGTCACTTGCTATTGCTATCTTCCAGGCGTGGGCTTATTACCTCACCATGAAGAAAGCGGGTGCTTGTGTTTACACAGAGGGCTTTAGCAAGATATTCGCAGAGATAGTTATTATCGCTTGCTTTACAGCAGGTGCGTCACTGACGATCTGGCTTGGTGACGAGATAAACGAGAAGGGTATCGGAAACGGTATCTCAATGCTCCTGTTCGCAGGTATCATTGCAAGAGGTCCTTCAGCAGTTATCGGTCTGTTCGATTACATGAAGACAGGCGAGGCTAAGAACATCATTCTCGTAATTGCTATCCTTGTTGTATTCGTTCTGATGATAGGCTTTATCATCTTTATGAATGAGGCTGAAAGAAGAATACCGATACAGTACGCAAAGAGAGTAGTCGGCAGAAAACAGTACGGCGGTCAGAATACTTTTATTCCGATCAAGATCGCAATGAGCGGCGTTATGCCTATCATCTTTGCAATGGCTTTCATGTCACTGCCTTCAACACTCAAAATGTTCATTGAACCAAAGAGCGGAAGCTTCTACGATCACTTCCTTCACTGGTTCGAGTACACTCATCCGTTCTACGCTTGTCTGTACTTTGTGCTGATAATCGGCTTCAACTATTTCTATGTTTCAATGCAGTATAATCCACTTGAGATCGCAAACAACCTCAGACAGAACAACGGTGGTATCCCTGGTATCAGACCTGGTAGACCAACTTCCGATTATCTTAAGAAGGTTCTGTCAAAGATAACATTGGTAGGAGCTGTGTTCCTCGGAATAATCGCTATCTTCCCTATTATCTTCACTTCGATCACAAAGATGAATATTGCAATGGGCGGTACTTCGATCCTTATCGTTGTATCAGTTGCTCTTGAAACTGCAAGAACTATGGAATCTCAAATGATGATGCGTCATCATAAGGGCTTCCTTGAATAAACCATAGGCTTTACGTTTGAGATAAAAAGGAGTTAAAAATGAATATTATTCTTTTAGGCGCTCCCGGTGCGGGAAAAGGAACTCAGGCTGAGGTTATCTGCAAGGCTCTGAACATTCCTACTATTTCTACAGGCAATATGCTCAGAGCGGCTGTTAAGGCTGGCACTGAGTACGGTCTCAAGGCTAAGGCTGCTATGGACGCAGGCGACCTTGTATCAGACGATATCGTAATTGGTATCCTTAAGGACAGGATCGCTGAGCCTGACGCTCAGAACGGTTTCATTCTGGACGGTTTCCCAAGAACAGTTCCTCAGGCTGAGGCTCTTGACGCTATGGGCGTTAAGATAGACAAGGTCATAGAGATATATGTTCCTGACGAGACTATCCAGCAGAGACTTTCAGGCAGAAGAGTTTGCCTCGACTGTGGCGCTACTTACCACACAGCTTTCAAGCCTTCAAAGGTAGAGGGCGTGTGCGATGTTTGCGGAAAGCCGATCGTTATCCGTAAGGACGACGAGCCTGCAACAGTTATCAGCAGACTTCAGACATATCACAAATCAACCGCTCCTCTTAAAGATTACTACGGTAAGCAGGGTAAGCTCGTTACTGTTGAGGGACAGGATAAGGTAGAGGACACTTCAAAGCTTGTTCTCGAAGCTGTTAAGGCATAGATCCGAGGCGTTTTTAATGATATGCGTTAAATCCAATAAAGAGATCGAGAAAATGCAGAAGGCGGGCGCAATAACCGCCGGAGCATTGATCGCTGTGGGCGAGGCTATCAGACCGGGTATGACTACCTACGAGCTTGATAAAGTCGTTCACAGATATATCACTTCTCATGGTGCAAAGCCAAGCTTCCTTGGCTACGGCGGATTTCCAGGCTCAGCCTGCATTTCCGTCAACGATGAGATAATCCATGGTATCCCCGGTCCACGCAAGCTTTGCGAGGGCGACATAGTTTCAGTAGACGTTGGTGCTTACATTGACGGCTATCACGGAGATTCCTGCAAGACCTTTGCTGTAGGCAAGATTTCCCCTGAGGCAGAGGCTCTGATGAAGTCCACCGAAGAAAGTCTGTATCTTGCAATAGATATGGTAAAGCCGGGCGTTAGACTTGGCGACCTGGGTGCGGCCATTCAGAAATACAATGAGGACAACGGCTACTCCGTTGTAAGACAGTTCGTAGGTCACGGTGTGGGCAAAAACCTGCACGAAGATCCTGAAGTTCCAAACTACGGCAAGGCTGGTCACGGCATCAGACTTGTGGCAGGTATGGTAATAGCCATAGAGCCTATGATAAACATGGGTACGGCTGATATCAAGACAATGCCTGACGGTTGGACTGTTAAGACAAAAGACGGAAAGTGGGCGGCTCATTTTGAGCATACAATCGCAGTTACTCCTGACGGGGCAGTTATCCTGACCAAAGTATGACGGAGAAAAGCGTTGTAGATATACCGATCAGTTCAGTGGTGCTTGCGAACGCAGGCCGTGATAAGGGCAGATATTTTGTTGCGGTAGCTGCCAGCGGCGGTTTTGTGTATATCGCAGACGGCAAGGAGCGTAAGCTTGAAAAGCCAAAGCGTAAAAACATAAAACACATTTCACCTGCGGGCGTCAACATCAGCACTGATGAGCTGACAAACAGGAAATTAAGACGGCTGATACAAGGTTTTGACCCAAACCGTGTTACAGCAGACCAAAACCTTTTAGATGGGGAGGTTTTTTAATGTCAAAGGAAGACGTTATCGAACTTGAGGGAACGGTAATTGAGGCTAAGCCAAATGCAACGTTTCTGGTAGAACTTTCAAACGGTCATAAAATCCTTGCTCATATTTCGGGTAAGCTGCGTATGAATTATATTCGTATCGTACCCGGAGATAAGGTAACGGTCGAAATGTCACCGTATGACTTGACAAAGGGAAGAATCACATGGAGAGCTAAGTAAGCTTTCCCGTAAGTTTAAGAATTTTTAATTCTTGTCGCTAAATTCAAAGGAGGTATTTCAATGAAAGTAAGACCTTCAGTTAAGCCTATCTGCGAGAAGTGCAAGGTAATCAAGAGAAAAGGCAAGGTTATGGTAATCTGCCAGAATCCTAAGCACAAACAACGTCAGGGCTAACAAACCAATAATGGAGGTGCAGCTAAATAATGGCTCGTATTGCTGGTATCGACCTGCCAAAGGATAAGAGAATTGAAATTGCTCTTACTTATATCTATGGTATAGGTCAGAAAACTGCTACTAAGATTCTTAATGAAACAGGCGTAAATCCTGACACAAGAGTTAAGGATATGTCTGAGGACGATGTAGCTAAATTGCGTGAATATATTGACCATAACATCACTGTTGAGGGTGACCTCAGAAGAAATGTTGCGCTCAATATCAAGAGATTGACAGAAATCGGTTGTTATCGTGGTCTTCGTCACAGAAGAGGTCTCCCAGTTAGAGGTCAGAGAACAAAGACCAACGCAAGAACTCGTAAGGGTCCTGTAAAGACAATCGCTAATAAGAAGAAGTAAGGAGGGTGTGAACAATGGCTCAGGCTAAGAAGAAGACTACTATTCGTCGTCGTCGTGAAAGAAAGAACATTGAACAGGGACAGGTTCATATCCAGTCTACTTTTAACAACACTATCGTAACTATTACAGATATGCAGGGCAATGCTATTTCTTGGGCATCTGCCGGCGGACTCGGCTTCAGAGGTTCTAAGAAGTCTACTCCATTCGCTGCTCAGACAGCTGCTGAAACTGCTGCAAGAGCTGCTAAGGAGCATGGTCTTAAGACAGTTGAAGTTTTTGTAAAGGGACCTGGTGCTGGCCGTGAGGCTGCAATCAGAGCTTTGCAGTCTGAGGATCTTGAAGTTAGACTTATCAAGGATGTAACTCCGATCCCTCACAATGGATGCCGTCCTCCAAAGAGAAGACGTGTATAGTTTATAAGACAATTTGAGTTTGTAGTTTACTCAAAGTCGGGTAAGCAATTCGGCTAAGACCCGATAACATTTAGAAAACGGAGGTATTTACCATGGCAGTAAATAGAGAACCAATACTCAAGAGATGTAAATCTCTCGGAATCAGCCCAGCAGTTATGGGTATCGCTAAGGAAACAAAGCGTGATCCTAACGCTAACAAGAGAAAGAAAGTTTCAGAATATGGTATGCAGCTTAAGGAAAAGCAGAAGCTCAAGTTCATCTACGGCGTTCTTGAGAAGCAGTTCCGTCACCTGTTCGAGCTTGCTGAGAAAATGGAGGGTCAGGCCGGTGCTAACCTCATTACTCTTCTCGAGTCAAGACTTGACAATGTTGTATACAGAATGGGTCTTTCAATGACAAGAAGAGAGGCTCGTCAGCTCGTTGTTCACGGTCATTATCTTGTTAACGGCAAGAGAGTTGACATTCCTTCTTACAGAATCAAGGAAGGCGATGTTATCTCACTTAAGGAAAACAGCAAGAAGAGCGAGAAGTTCAAGCAGATCATTGAGGCTAACGCTTCAAAGGCAGCTCCTACATGGCTTGATGTAAACAAGGACAACCAGACAGCTAAGGTTCTTCGTATGCCTGTTAAGGAAGACCTTGACTATGACATCGAGGAGCACCTCATCGTCGAGTTGTATTCTAAATAATGTATTGATAGTGGTTCTTACGGTATGCACTCTTCAAGAGTGCGTATCGAAGAAATACTTGATATGTTTTTGGAAGTGTATGTGTTATTGATCATATAAAACAATCGAGTTTGAAAACAGGAGGGTCTTAAATGCTTGAAAAAATAGAAAAGCCTGAAATCGAAACAGCCGAGCTAAAGAGCAACGGAACATACGGCAAGTTTATTCTCGAGCCTCTGGAGCGTGGCTATGGTATTACGCTCGGAAATAGTCTGAGACGTGTACTGCTCTCCTCTTTGCCAGGCGTCGCCGTTACATCGGTAAAGATCGACGGTGTACACCACGAACTATCAACAATTCCCGGAGTTAAGGAAGATGTTACTGAGATCATTCTTAACCTCAAGGGTTTAACTGCAAAGCTTTACGGCGAGGGTCCTAAGACTATCTACATTGAGGCCGAGGGCGAGTGCGTTGTCACTGCCGGCGACATCAAGACAGATTCTGAGGTGGACATTCTTGTTCCTGATATGCACATTGCAACTTTGGGACCGGGCGCAAAGCTTTATATGGAAATTGTCATCGACAGAGGTCGTGGATATGTTTCTGCGGAAAAGAACAAGGCGCTTATGCCTAACGCCCCTATTGGTGTTATTGCAGTAGACAGTATTTATACGCCTGTATTAAAGGTGAACTTCACGGTTGACAACACCCGTGTTGGACAGATCACCGATTTTGATAAGCTGACATTGGAGGTTTGGACCGACGGTACTATCTCCGCTAAGGAAGCTGTATCAATGGCAGCCAAACTCCTCAACGAGCATCTGAATCTCTTTGTTGATCTCTCAGAAGAGACTAACGTTGTAGAGATGATGGTTGAAAAGGATGAAAAGGGCAAGGAAAAGATCCTTGAGATGACCATTGAGGAACTTGACTTATCTGTGCGTTCATTTAACTGTCTGAAGCGTGCAGGAATTAACACGGTTAACGATTTGATTGAAAAGTCTGCTGAAGAAATGATGAAGGTAAGAAACCTTGGTAAGAAGTCATTCGACGAGGTCAAGGAAAAGCTTCATTCATTGGGTTACGACCTTAATTCAGAGGACGATAATTAAAGTAAGGAGTGAAAATCTATGCCAGGCACAAGAAAGCTGGGAAGAACTAGCGACCAGAGAAAAGCAATGCTCAGAGCTATGGTTACTTATCTTCTCGAAAACGGTAAGATTGAAACCACTGTAACAAGAGCTAAGGAAGTTGCTGCTATGACTGAGAAAATGATTACTCTCGGCAAGGCAGGCGACCTTCACTCAAAGCGTCAGGTACTTTCTTATGTAACTAAGGAAGACGTAGCTAAGAAGCTGTTTGACAACATTGCACCTTCATATGAGGGCAGAAACGGCGGCTATACAAAGATCATCAAGATCGGACCACGTCGTGGCGACGCTGCTGAAATGGCTATCATTCAGTTGGTTTAATAAATTTTGCATAGCATTCAAGGCTGTATCCGTAAGGGTACAGCCTTTTTTATGTGCTTATATTTGGGCATTGGTATCAAGATATGCGGGCGAACGCTGTTCGCCCCTACAAGTGTGGCTATGGTTTGTGGTTATTTTAGAAGTTCATTGCCAATGAGGTCAATGAATTTCTTGCCTGCTATGCCGTTTTGTGAATAGCTGTGGTTTTTGAGTATATTGTTCACGGCTTTCTGAGTACCTGCACCGAAAATATCGTTTTTATCAAGGTTGATATTGTGCATACCCTTTTTCTTTGCAAGCATAAGAAGATATTTCAGTGCAAGGACACCATTGCCTTTATCACCTTTTTTGTAGCCTGTGGTATCGAGATTTTTTGCGTTGGAAGGGTAAAGGTTAAGGCACTTTTTCTTCATTATGGCAGGGTAGTCTTTGTAGGCGTAGTTGCAATCACATCGGTCGGAAACACCGTTTACAGTTCCTTTGCTTGTATACTGCCACATTCCATAGTTTGATATGGCAGGCTTAGCAACGTCAAAGTGTGCCACCCAAATGTCGTAGCGGCTTTTTACGGAGTCTGATACCTTGCGCTTGAAAAAGTTTGCGTAGCTGTAGACAGCCGCATAGTAGCCGTTGCTTTCGAGATAGTCGCAGAAAGCTTCTATAATTTTGTTTATGGCAGCGTTTGGAAGCTCACTTTGGGAAGCGTCCTCGATATCAAAGGCGAGGGGATATTCAAACTTCTTGCCTTTGACCGCTTCAAGAAAAGTTTTCGCTTCCGCAAGTGCATCGGCTTCTGTGAGGGCGTAGGAATACCAGTATGTGCCGATATTAAGACCAGCCTTTCTGGCGGCGGCATAGTTCTTCTCGAAATTTTCGTCTTTTTGACTGATGTACTTGCCGTAGCCTGCATTTATCATCACGAAGCTGTAACCCTGTGACTTCACCTTGTCAAAATCTATTCTCCCCTGCCAATGGGAAACGTCTATGCCCTTAGCTTTTTCCATTGCCGTCACCTCCAGATTTTTTTGCCGTCTGTACGCCAAAGTAAAATGATATCACCACGGTGAAAACTGTGATGAACTGCTCTCCGCTGACTATCCCTTTCAGCGTGAGGATACAGAACACGCTTGTCATAAGCAGTGTGACAAGCGATTTTACGTCAATGAGCTTTGCGATTCTTTCTTTCATGAATATCTCTCCCTTTCCATGTCTGTTATCTTTTGTTCCGCTGCCGCCATTCTCGAGATGAGTGCGTTATGCTCGGAAACTGTTTGTTCCAGCCTATCTATTCTATATATAATAAGCCGTTCGGTGGCTTCCTGTGATTTTTTGTTTTCTTTAGCTCCCGAACGAGCTATTATAAGCTGGCAGGCTATGCTGGCGGCCGCCGCTATGAACGCCGCTATTACTGCTTCCATGTTTATCACCTCCTACTTATCCCGGAAAAGAGGTGTTTTGTTGCATAAAAAATGCAACAATTGCAGAATTGTTGCCAAATTAAAATATAAATCATTTGTTTGCACAGTTATGGTGCGGCAATTTTGTGCATTGGTCACATACTTTCATGAACAGAAAAGATATTTGTTAAGACGTAAAAAAACCACGGCTGAGTTTACATTCAGCCGTGGTTTTTGTTTTTAGTATGGTCTTATTTCTCAGGCAGAAGCATTGCAGCCGCAATATATGCGATAACTCCTGCACCGCCTGCACAGCCTATAAGCACTGCACAGATACGGACTATGTTCACGTCGATGTTGAAATACTCCGCTAGTCCTGCGCAAACGCCTGAAATTATCCTGCCTTCTCTTAATTTGTAAAGTGGCTTTGCCATTTCTATCACTCCTTATCTGAAATTAAGCGAAATTTCGCCGATACCGTTGTCAATGTCAAGTTTTATTTTGTAGAGAAGCTCGTTCTCTTCTGTTGTGCTATTTATTTTCACTTTGCTGTCTGATTTTATCTTATAGTCGTTTTTGCAGCCGTCGATATCAAAATTTATACTTCCTATGCCGCCGTCTATATCAGCGTCGCCGAGAAGCTTTCCTGAAAAGTCTGTTTCGCCTACCCCGCAGTCAAAGTCGGAATCGTTAAAAGTGCAGTCTTTGAAAACTGTTTTTCCTACTCCAAGGTCAAAGTCGGCTTCATTTTTGCAGGTGACGTTAATGACCTCTGAGCTTCCTGCACCGAAATCTATGTCGAGGTTTTCACAGGTCAGATCTGAAAGCTTCATTTGTCCTGCGCCTGCGTCTATCTTTACAGTGTCAAACGCTTTTTCAGGAAGCTCTATAGTCAGCGTAGGCTGACTTCCGTCAAAGGAGATATATCCGCCTTTAAGGTGCAAAAGACTGTCAGCGGTCTTGACCTGAAGCTTGCTGTTTGATGACGAAAAATTTATCTTCTCTGGAAGATTTTCTCCTGTGACGTGGATATTTTCGTCACTGCTCTTTTTGATGTGGAGATCCCCTGCGGAGAGGTCGATTTCCATATTATCTATAGTGGCAACGTCAAAAGTTTCGTTGTAGGAATAACGCTTGCCAAGGCTTTTGGTGTTTGTGACCTTGATAAGCACCACGCCCACAATGAAAAGCACTATGCCGATAATAAATATCGTCAAAAAAAATGGGAAACGTCTGCGTTTTACGTCACCTGTATTATCATATTTTGCCATTATGCCACCGCCTTTGAGCTTACAAACCTATGGACAAAGTTTGTGAATTTGTTGAAAAGGCTTACACAGCCACGCCATATGCACCTTATAACAGGCATTACAATCATGCCTCCAAGTCCGATACAAATAAGTCCTGCACCAATCAGGGCAATGCCTGCGGGATAGACCGTGAAAAGCGTTACTATACCGCCTATTGTAAGGGAGATGCCTGTTGCGAAAACTGCAATTATTATGCTTAAAAGTGCACAAAGTATCGCCAAGGCTATTGCGGCAAAGGCACACATAAGGCTGAACCATATTGGGCTTGTGATGATGATAACAAGAAGCTTTGAGAGAGAATTGCCGTTCTGTGGCACATTATTGTCAGTATCACGAGCCTGTGAGGGGTCAGCGGCGGCTTCCATTTGAAATACCGAGTCGCCTTGTGGGTGTATGCCACTGTCCTGCAAAATTTTGTTGGCAAGCTCTTCGGGTGAGCCGAGGTTTGCGGCAGTTTCAGCTTCATGGGCTGCACCTGCATCAAGGAATATCTCCTCATAAAACCCCATTGCATCATTTATTTCATCTTCGGCAAGTCCGCCGTCTTCAAGCGATCTGCGCAGTTGGGTAAGATACTCAAGTCTGTTCATGTGTTTTCTCCACCTTTTTCTAATAATATACGGTCTACCATATTCTTATGCTTCTTCCACTCTCTGCGGTATTCTTCAAGAGCTTTTTCTCCCTTTGGGGTAACATGATAATAACGTCTGTTCCTGCCCATATATTCCTTATCGTAGGTTTCAAGCAGCTCGTTTTTTTGAAGCCGTTTCAGTACAGGATACAATGTGGATTCTGAAACGTCCACCGCACTGCGTATGAACTGCGTTATCTCATATCCATAGGTATCCTCTCTGTCTACCACTGACAGTACCATGGAATCAAGCAGTCCTGCACTTATTGGAAAGCCCATTTACTCTCTCCTCTCTTTAGTCAGCTCTGTTATTATATAGATCTATAATACTATATCGTTGAATATATTATACGTCATATAATATTATTTGTCAAGGGGTAAAATCGAATTTTTTTGTTATCATCACTTTATGCGAGTTAGTTTAGAATAATTGTTTGTTGAAAATTCCTAGACGGCCTTGAAGAAGCGTCAGCCCTCAGGGATATTTCCCATATGCCTGCGAGAGTAAAGTGCGCAATGCTCGGCTGGCGGACGCTTTCTGAAGCGCTGAAAGGCAAATAGGGTATAAAAATGCCGCTGAGAACTCTCTCAGCGGTCTTTTTCTATTCTGCTTTAGAAGTATTTTCTTTCTTCGTCTTGCTGTCAGCCTTTGAGCTATCATTCTTTTTGCTGTCAGCGGATTTTTCTTCCGTGTCCTTTATGGAACTTGCAAGGTGGGTGAAGTCGGGGAGCTTATCCCTTGTTAGAGTGAGATTGTTGTTATACATCTTGATAAGCTCGGCGGAGGTGTTGTTTTCTTCAGCAAGCTTGCCGTCATCGGTCATAAGATAATTTCCGCCCCATTGACCTATGAACGCCCACATGGCTTTTTCGTCTGCAATGCTCTGTATGTCAGGGAAGCTTCCACATTCGCTCATTGCAATAGGCTTGTTCTTTGATATGCTTTGCAGGAAAAGCATTATGTTCACCTGTGCGTCCTTATTGCCGTCGTCATAAACATCGCAGGAAAGCACGTCGCAGTATTTGTCGCCCACATACCAATCGGCATTCTGTGCTGACCATACCCATATGAGATTGTTCAGCTTGTGGTATTTCGTCTGACGCTCGTACATAAGCTTCCAAAGCCATTTGTAGGCTTCCTTGTCATTGCCCCACCAGAAATCGCCGTTGCTGGCCTCGTGGAGCGGTCGCCAAAGCACTGCTATTCCCTCATCACGGAGGGTGGAGAGTTTCTCAGATACGGTGTCGATATCCTGAACGACAGCAACACATTCTTTGCTTACCTTGCCGTCCTTTTGAAGCTTTTTGATATCCTCAAGGCTGAGTTCTGCAATATTTTCCTTTGTAACTGCCTTTTTGATGTCAAAATCCGTCTGGTCGGCATAATATTCACGCTTGTCGTCAGGGGCAGCCCAGTGCCACATATAGCCCACTATGCCGTCCTTTGAAGCCCAATCCATGGCGATGTTCATCTCGGTGTCGGTGGTAATGCTGTCCTTTTCAGTGGCAAGCATAAGGTCGCCAAAACGTATTGCAGGGTATTTTCCTGTGGTTTTGTATATCATGTCTGTTTCAGCAGATGTGCCGATGGTGTCATGCTGACCCAAAAGCACCTGCTTGCCGTAGCTTTCGCAAAGATACTGATAAAGCGCTTTTGCGTTGTAGTCGGAGTCTTTGTTTGAAAGAGCAGGCTTTGATATAGTAAGGTCAAGCTTTGATATATCCTCGCTTGCGGTGAGAGTCAGGCAGTCAACGTCAAGTCCGCCGTCCACAGGGATAACGGATATTGCCGTCTTGCCTTTTTCTATGTAGATGTTCTTGAAAGTCACCTTTTCAAACTTGCCCGAGCCGCTGGCTGAGAAATCCTGAAGCTTTTTGCCGTTCACAGCTATGCCGTTCACACACGGCACATCGGAAGCCACTGTTATGGTAAGGTCATAATACTGTGAGTCGGTAAGCTCGATCTCTCTTGACCAATCTTCCTCAGCGGAAATGTTCGTCACATAACCCTTGCCCTTGTAGCCCTTGCGGTCGCTTTTTACTTTCGCCTTGCCTGAAACTGCGCCTGTTTCGGCTTCAACGCTTTTTGAAAACTTTACATAAGGTATGGCGTTTGCCACTATCTTTGTTTCTTCGTAGCTTTTTAAAGCCTGCTCGTCAGCCTTGCTGTCATCGTTTGTCTGTTTCTTTGTTGTGGTTACAACAGATGTTTTTTCGGGGGCGGTCATGCTCTCGTTTCTGCCTATCTGCACTCCGCAGCCTGACAGCGTGCAAATTGCTGCAACAGCCGCTGCCATTATCCGATAATGTCTCATTTCAATATCCTCTCAAATTTTGTCTTTTGCTCAGAATGTGAGCGTGTATGTTTTACCTGTTTCCGTGTCAAACTCTGCTGCGCCGTCTGTGTACAAGGTCTGTACCTCGCTGCTTGCAGTGTGTACCTTTACACTGTCACACACTATCCTGCACTTCTTTCCGCACCTTGAGTGAATGTGGCAGGCTGTTATATTTGAGTCTTTCCACTCAAGGTCGATAACAAAGCCGCCTCTTGCACAAAGTCCTTTGAAGCTGCCCTCCGACCATTCTTTCGGCAGTGCAGGCAGGAGAATTATCTCGCCGTTCTCGCTTTGCAAAAGTGCCTCCGTGATACCAGCTGTGCCACCGAAGTTTCCGTCTATCTGGAAAGGAGGGTGCATATCGAACATATTCTCGCTTGTGGAGTTTGAAAGAAGTGCTATAACATTTTCGTACACTTTTTCGCCGTCAAAAAGTCTTGCCCAGTGGTTTATTATCCATGCCCTCGACCAGCCTGTGTGTCCGCCACCGTGTGAAAGACGTCTTTCAAGGGTAGCCCTTGCGGCTTTGGCAAGCTCAGGGGTCTTTCGCATTGTTATGATGTCAGCAGGATAGAGTGCGAAAAGCTGTGAGATGTGCCTGTGACCAGGCTCTACCTCGTCATAGTCCTCTGCCCATTCCATTATCTGACCGTATTTGCCTATCTCAGGTGCAGGAAGTCTGTCTCTGGCTTCAAGGACTTTCTTTCTGAACCCTCCGTCAGTTTCAAGTATCTTTGAAGCTTCCGCAACGGCAGTGAAAAGCTCATAGATTATCTGGCTGTCCATAGACGGACCTATGCAGATAGAGCCTTTTGAGCCTGAAGCTGTGAGATAGGTATTCTCAGGGGAAACTGACGGGCAGGTAACAAGTCTGCCCTTTTTGTCTTCGATAAGGAAGTCAAGGAAAAATTCTGCCGCTTCTTTCAGGGTGTCATATTTCTCGCTGAGAAACTCTCTGTCCTGAACATAGAGATAATGCTCCCATATGTGCAGGCAGAGCCATGCCGCACCCATTGGCCATTGTGTTCCGGGTATCCACAAGTCCTGCGGTGCGGTGTCGCCCCAAATGTCAGTATTGTGGTGACAGACAAAGCCACGGCAGCCGTACATATCCCTTGCGGTCTTTCTGCCGTTTGGACGGAGCTTCTCGATATGGTCGATAAGAGGCATATGAAGCTCTGAGAGATTACAATTCTCTGCACACCAATAGTTCATTTCGGTATTGATATTGATAGTGAATTTACAGCCCCAAGCAGGCCACATATCCTTGTTCCAAATGCCTTGGAGATTTGTAGGCAGGGTCTTTTCTCGGCTGCCTGCAATAAGAAGATATCTGCCGAAATTGTGATACATTTCAATAAGCTTGTTGTCGGGATTGCCCTCTTTCACAAGTGCAAGTCTTTCGTCTGTAGGCAGGGTGGAATTACCTGAGCTGTTGTCGCAAAGGGAGATATTCGCACGGTCATAGTATGACTTGTAGTCTGCGATATGGTCAGCTTTAAGCTGTGCATAGGTTTTTTCCTCGGCTCTTTCAACGTCAAAGACAGCCTGTCCCTTGTAATCCTCACAGCGGTAGCTTGTCTGTGCGCCAAGGAGGATAGTCACCTCGTCGCAGTCCTCACAGGTTATGAAGCTTCCATATGGGTAGACCTTTCCGCCCTTGTGGAGTACCTTTATATAAGCGGCAAAGTTTATGCCGTCCTCTGAGCCACATCCACCGTAAAAGAGGATATCATTATCATGCACAGGCGAGTTGTCGTCAAAATAATCATCTCTGCCGTCAATGCGTACACGGACGCTTATCGCTTTTTTCTCGGAAGCCGTTATGTGCATAACAAGCACCTGATCGGGCTGTGAGATAAACACTTCTCTTGTGTAGTCAACGCCGTTTATGGCATATTCTGTGGTGCAGACAGCGGTGTTAAGGTCAAGGCTTCTGCTCTTGAAGTCACATTCGCTCTCTTTATAATGTATAACGTTCATGTCGCCAAGGGGCATATAGTGCCTTTGATTTACAGGCGTGCCGCAGAAAGCGTCATAGATTATTTTTTCAGCCTCGTTTATTTTCTCCTCAAAAAGCAGTTTTCTCACTTTTTCGAGATTAGGCAGTGCGGACTTATTATTTCTTTCACGGAAGCCGCCCGACCAGACGGAGTCCTCATTGAGCTGAATCCTCTCTTCAAGTGGCTGAGAGAACACCATTGCGCCTATCCTGCCGTTTCCAAGGGGCAGTGCTTTGTTCCAATCGTCTGCTGGGGTCTTATACCAAAGAAGTGCGGAAGTATCCATAGCTAATCCTTTCGTTATCTGTATATATCTGTATTTTAATATGGCTGTAGGTTACAATCCCTTATATTATAGCATATTTTGTTTTGGTTGACAAGGGGGGAGGGGGTGTGCTTGTGAGGCATTCGGAAAATGTTGACATGGAAGATAGTTTGTGATACAATAAAGGTATATAACAAAAGGGGGAGAGCATATGGCTATAGATAAGGCAGATTGGCATTGGGACGATACTGAAAAGCTGTATAGGAAAACAAATAATGTTGAGGGCAAGCTCACGGAGGAACAGCAGGAAGAAATATGGCTGTTGGCGTCAAATCATATAGGATTGTTTTTAAGGTGGCTTATTGACAGGGGTTTTAACGAGCTTATTGATGAAAGCGACGAGAAATACTGTGTGCAGGTCCGTGAGGGCAAAATGAGCGGTGCGGAATATATTATGTATATATTGGACGGCGTGCTTTGCGATGACGTTATAAAACCTGATGTGTATGACTTTGTGGAAAAGTATTACGATGAGCAGTATTTTAAGGATTATGGAGAAACTTGCCCCGTCAAAGACCTGAGTGTGCCATGCTATGGTTTCATATCCGGTGATGATGACTATAACGCCCTGAGACCTCTTATAGACGAAGCATACGAAGAATATTGTCGTGAGAAATAACAAAACCAGTGTAAGCCCACAGCAGGCTTTCACTGGTTTTGTTTATCATTTATAAAAAGTTTAACAATATTTTATACGCTGTTTTTATGTGCGAATTTTTTCTGCAATGTTCTGAAAAGCGTCAAAAATCTCTTCTCCCGAATGTCCCAAGGCTCTTATGGCTATGCCACGTTCCGTGTGAGTGGCGCAAAGCTGTGCGCTGTCAGGGTCGCCTGTATAGTCGGCTTGGTAAATGCTTTCCAGCATTGTCTTGTCAGGGGTGTAGATATACATAAATCCCGTGTGGGTGAAGCCCTCGAAAAAGCCTTTTTGCCGTATGGGCAGTGCGGCGGGGTCGATAAGAGTGTTGTCGATAAAATCCGCTCTGCCGTCAATTGCTATCTCGGTGCGTGAGCGAAAGCGCTTCAAGCCGAACTCCTCCCCCATTGCAGTTCTGCCACAGCAGTATATCTCAGAGAAAATAAGCTCAGAGCTTTCTGTGATGTTCACCTTGCCCATAGAGATATGCTCACAGCCTGTGAAAGTCATTATAGGGTGGGGCATATAGCAAAGTCTTGCGTTTTTGCGCACAACAAGCTTTATGCTCTGTTTTGATACGCCGCCGTTTGTGTTGAAAAGCTTTTGATAGCCCTGATCTGTGAAAATGACCTTGCAGTTTTCCCCCACAAAAAGCTTTATCTCGTTTTCGTCACCTGCCAATACTCCTGCTGAGCCGCACATTGAGATATATTTCGCCCAGCCTTTATGGTCATAAAATGGTGAATACACCTTGAAAGGGGGAGCAAAATATAAGTCCTCAGTAACGGTCTTTTGTCCGTCAAAGGCTGTTGACAGGCTTAGTCTGCCGTTCATTTCAGATCCTCAAAAAGCACTGATTTTTTTATCCAGTCTATGACCTGAGAAACGCCCTCACGGCTCATGAGATTTGTGAAAAGAAACGGTCTGTCGCCCCTCATGCGCTTTGAGTCGGAAGCCATTACTTCAAGGGAAGCTCCAACAAGTGGCGCAAGGTCTGTCTTGTTGATAACAAGCAGATCGGAACGTGTCACGCCAGGGCCGCCTTTTCTTGGTATCTTTTCACCCTGTGCAACGTCGATAACATAGATAGAAGCGTCTGCAAGGTCAGGGGAGAATGTGGCGGATAGATTGTCGCCGCCGCTTTCAATGAAAACGATCTGCGTGTCAGGGTGCTTTTTCACCATTTCGTCAACGGCTTCCAGGTTCATTGAGCAGTCTTCTCTTATGGCAGTGTGAGGACAGCCGCCTGTTTCAACACCAACTATCCTGTCAGCAGGCAGGCATGAGTTTTTTGTAAGAAATTCTGCGTCCTCTTTGGTGTAGATATCGTTTGTTACAACGCATATGGAATATTCTTTTGACATTTCTCTTGTAAGGCGTTCGATAAGTGCGGTTTTTCCCGATCCCACAGGTCCGCCTACGCCTATTTTTACATAGCTCATTTTTGGTACTCCTTATTATATTATATAAATCATAGCTTATGACATATACTGTCTTGAATACAGCCGTTCGTGCTGCATTGCACGCAGGTCAAAGCCTGCACCGCTTATGCCGATATCGTTTATATCAGTGAAAAGGGCTTTTTCTGAAGCGGAGGATATAAGCTCAAAACTCTCTCCGAGAATTTTCTGCCCTGCAAGCTGACTAAGAGGTACAAGCTTCACGCAGTTTGTGACTATGGCGGAGCATATGGAATAGCCGTATACCGCAAGCCCCTCTGAAAGCTCGATGCCATTGTCACGCATATAAAGTCCATAGGCGATGCACTGATGACCCTTGCATATGCCCTGCTCCGTCAGGCTTTTATAAAGCCCTGTGAAGCTTTCCCGACCATTGTTGCATATTTTGAAAAAACGCCTTGTGACCTTTTCTGAGCCGCTTCGTATCTCAAATGGTGTTTTCGCCGCAGAGTATATCTCATCAAGACGGCAAAGCTCCTTTTCGTCAGCGTTGTATGCCGCTGCCGCTGCACCAAGCTCATTGTAGGGCAGCACTGAGATGTAAGAATGGAGATATTCTTCAAGCTCTTTTGGGGAAGTGATGATATCATGCTGAACGTAGGTTTCAAGCCCGTTTGAAAGCGTGAACGCACCCACTGGGAAAAGGCTGTCGCATATTTGCAGAATGTGCATAAGTCCTGCGGTATCGGTCATTTTAATCAGCTCCGTTTAGTGTGAATGTTCGTGGTGATGATGTTCCGCATGCTCGTGGGAGTGGCTGTGTGAGTGTCCGTGAGCTTTGCAGACGATAAAATCGTCAAATCTGCCTATGATGTTCTCGCACTCAAAGCCGAGGTTTTTCAGGTGCTTTTCTGTAGGCTCGTCATGTGGGATAAGCACGTTGTCGTCAGATATTTTAAGTGACAAATGCCTGTTGCCTATCTCAAAGCAAAGCCTGCCCATTTCCTGCATAGTGTGAACGTTTATCTTGATAAGGGGACAGCTTGTGAGCTTCACTGCTACGCAAAGCTTATCGTCAAGATAGATGATATCCCCGTCCTTTAGGTTTTCGTCAATGGCAATGCCTATGTCACGTCCTCCTGCGGTGGTTTTTCTTATGCGCTTTTTCTCGGCTTCAAACCAATCAAGCTCAACTGTGTCTACTTCTACAGAGGGGGTGCTTTCAGAGAGATTGCCTAATATTTTTTCTGCTATCATTTTTGTTTCCTCGCTTTAGAACATAAAGTAACGCTGTGCCAATGCAAGCTCGTCGAAAGGCTCGCAGGTAATAACTTCGCCGTCAACTGTGACAGTGTAGGTCTCAGGGTCTACTCTTATATCACCGCAGACGTTGTTGTATACCATATCAGCCTTTGAGATGTTTCGGCAGTTCTTCACAGGAAGCACCTGCCTTTTAAGACCAAGCTTCTCTTTTATGCCGTCCTCGTAGGCGTATTTTGATACGAACGTGATACAGGTGCTTGAAAGGGCAAGCCCGTGACCACCGAACATTTCTGTGTAACACACAGGCTGAGGGGTAGGGATAGAAGCGTTTGCGTCGCCCATTTTTGATGCGAAAATAAATCCGCCCTTTATTATCATGTCAGGCTTTGCACCGAAAAATGCAGGATTCCAAAGAACAAGGTCTGCCACCTTGCCAACCTCCACTGAGCCTACATATTCTGATACGCCGTGGGTTATAGCAGGGTTGATAGTGTATTTTGAAATGTAGCGTTTTATTCTGAAATTGTCGTTTCGCTGGCTGTCCTCAGGGAGTGCGCCACGCTGTTTCTTCATTTTGTCAGCGGTCTGCCATGTTCGTGTGATAACTTCGCCTACACGTCCCATTGCCTGAGAGTCGGAACTCATCATTGAGAATATTCCCATATCGTGCAAAACGTCCTCTGCGGCGATAGTTTCAGGACGTATCCTTGAATCCGCAAAAGCAATGTCCTCCGGTACGTTCTTGTCAAGGTGATGACACACCATGAGCATATCCAGATGTTCGTCAAGAGTGTTTGCGGTGTAAGGCATTGTAGGGTTCGTTGAGGAAGGGAGAACATTCGGGAACGCTGCTGCTCTGATAATGTCAGGAGCGTGTCCGCCGCCTGCACCCTCTGTGTGATAAGTGTGGATAGTCCTGCCCTTGAAAGCATTGACGGTATCTTCAACAAATCCGCCCTCGTTAAGAGTGTCGGTGTGGATAGCCGCCTGAACATCATACATATCCGCAACAGTAAGTGCGTGGTCGATAACGTCAGGGGTAGAGCCCCAGTCCTCGTGTATCTTCAAGCCTATACAGCCTGCCTTTATCTGCTCCTCGAGAGTTGTGATGTCGCTTGAATTTCCCTTGCAGAGATAGCCGAAATTCATTGGCAGGTCTTCGGAGGCTTCCAACATTCTGTGGATATTGAACTCGCCGGGTGTACAGGTGGTGGCATTGGTGCCGTCGGCAGGACCTGTACCACCGCCTATCATGGTGGTGATTCCGCTGTAAAGGGCTGTTCTCACCTGAGTTGGAGAGATAAAATGAATGTGCGTGTCAAGTCCGCCAGCGGTGAGGATAAGTCCCTCGCCTGCGATAGCTTCCGTGGAAGCGCCTATTATCATGTTTTTGTCAACGCCATTCATGATGTCGGGGTTGCCTGCTTTGCCTATTCCTGCTATCCTGCCGTCCTTTATGCCAACGTCAGCCTTTATGATGCCTGTGCTGTCGATGATAAGAGCGTTTGTGATAACAGTGTCAAGGCACTCCTTGTTAGTGGCTTTGCAGGATTGCCCCATGCCGTCACGGAGAGATTTTCCTCCACCGAACTTTGCTTCATCGCCATGAACTGTCAAATCTTTTTCCACTTCTGCAATAAGAGAAGTGTCGCCCAAGCGCACTCTGTCGCCAACTGTCGGGTCATACATATCGCAGTAAGCTTTTCTCGATATCTCGATCATTTCCTACACCCCCTTGAAGCCAAGCTTTTTAGCCTTTTCAAAGGCTGCCTGCTTGATGCTTTCATCGTCCATTTTTCCGTTTACAAGACCATTCAGACCATAGCCTATGCGGTCGCCGCCGATAGGTATAAGACGGACGGTTTTTTTCTCTCCCGGCTCAAATCTTACCGCTGTGCCTGCGGGGATATCAAGTCGCATACCATAAGCCGCCTTGCGGTCAAACTCCAAAGCCTTGTTTACTTCAAAAAAGTGGAAGTGGGAGCCTGTCTGGATAGGTCTGTCCCCTGTGTTTGAAACTGTAAGCTCAATGCTTTCTGTTCCCTCGTTGAGCTTGACAGTGCCTTCCTCAACGATAAATTCCCCTGGGTGAAGCTTGCTTGAACCCTTGATAGGGTTGTGTACTGTCACAAGCTTTGTGCCGTCGGGCATTGTGGATTCTATTTGTATTTCGTGTATCATTTCAGGAACGCCGTCCATGACGTCATCAGCAGTAAGAAGCTTTGTGCCGTATTGCATAAGCTCAGCGGCTGACGCTCCTGCTCTTGCTTTTTCCATTACTTCCATGCTTATGTATGCCACAGCTTCAGGGTAGTTGAGCTTTAATCCCTGTGCCTTTCGGTCACGGGCAAGCATGCCAGCATAATGGAGCATAAGCTTATCCTGCTCTCTTGGAACAAGTCGCATTATTATTCCTCCTATTTATATAGTATAGTGTATCTACTGCTTTTTCTCTGTAAGGGCTTTTCTTACTACTCCCTCAGGGTCACTTATGAGCATAGTGCCGAGCCATACGACGGTGCCGAGTGCAACAACGCAGATCCCTAAAAAGCTGTCGTTTATCATGTCTGCGGCGGCAGGGGTGAAATATCCTGCGCCCTGCTCTTTGTATTCAAAAAGTGCGTCCACGAGCCACATTATAGATGCGCCCCAGTACATATAGCACATCAGCCCCACTTTAAGCTTTCTGGCTTTTGGTGATGTGTACCATACTATAGTAACGATAACGGCTGCTATGAGTGTGATAAGAAGTGTCATACGGCGTCACCGCCCAGCTTTGCAGCCTTTTTTGGCTTACGTTTCAGTATCTTGTCAGACACCACAGTCAGCACAGCCCATACCGCTGTCACAAGAACAGCCATTGATGTTCCGACAGTCGCCATTTCGTGGAATGCTACTGCCATTTCCGAAGGGTCGTTAGCCGCTGTCAGGAATGGGAAGAACGGAGATATTTCGCCATGCCACAGATGCTCAAATGCTAAAAGACCTGAGCCGCCCCACAGAAAGCCTGAGAGCCTTGTTATCTTTTTAGAAAGAGGAAGCTTGTCCTCTGAAAGAGCTTTGACCTTTGTCTGATCCTCTGCCTTTGCCTCGTGAGATTTTACTGCCTTTGCCACAATAGTTGTAACGATCGCTTCTGTTGCTGGTACTAAAAAACAAGCCATAATAAAACTTCCTTTCAAAATTGTTTTCTGAGTTTAACATAGTGATAATAAAAAAACAACGCCCTTATAAACCGACAGGCATTGCCGTATCGGTTATAAGAGCGTCATTGCTTTGATTATCAGTATAGCACAGAGCTTTTTATTTGGCAATAGTGTTAATGAAAAATTCTTATTTTATTCAGCTTTGAATAAAAAATAGATGTGAACAAAATGAAAGTCTGACATCTGAATGTTGCATTATTGCCCTTTGTAGATTTGCACAAAGAAACTATTCAAAAATGAATAGTTTCGATTTTGATATGGACGAAATAGCGTAAATACGCTATATAAGTGATAACAAAGCTTATTCCAAAGTGAATAATTTTCAGAAAAATTGAAAAATAGCTCTTGACAACTTGCAGGAATGGTGATATAATTCTGCACATAGAGCAATTCAGAAATGACTTGAACGGTCATGCGGATATGTTTCTCAGTGATTTTGAAAGGAAAGTGACCTCAAATGATCAACAACAATTGTCAGCCACCGAGCGCCTCAGGCTCTCCTCGTTTTTGTAATATGGGTAATTTCATGAGGCTTCCTCACGCGACCTCAGCAGAGGGATTGGATTTCGCTATCGTTGGTATACCGTTCGATACCGCCGCTTCTTTCAGAGCAGGCGCAAGATTTGGTCCTAACGGTGTAAGAAACATTTCGGCAATGATAAAGCCTAACAATGTTGCAATGGGCGTCAACATTATGGATTCACTCAAGGGCGCAGACCTTGGCGATGTTCCTGTGATCCCTGATTATATTCACGAAACATATGCAGCTATCGAGCAGACCTTGGACGGTGTTCTTGAATGCGGTGCAGTTCCGATAAGCATTGGCGGCGACCACGCTATCACCCTTGGCGAACTTAGAGCTATCGCAAAGAAGCATGGAAAGGTAAGCCTTGTGCATTTCGATTCACACCTTGACCTGTGCGATACGGTTTTCGGTCAGAAATACAATCACGGCACACCATTCAGAAGAGCAATGGAGGAGGGTCTTATTGATCCTGAGAAGTCGGTTCAGATCGGCATGAGAGGTTCTCTTTACGATCCTGACGATTTCAAGATCGCCGCAGACCTTGGCTTCACGGTTATCCCAGGGGACAAGCTCCACACATATTCTCCTGAAGATCTTCTCAAGGTCATAAAGGAAAAGGTTGGCGACAACAAGGTGTTCCTTACATTCGATATCGACTTTGTTGACCCGGCTTATGCACCAGGTACAGGTACTCCTGAGGTGGGAGGATTTACTTCCTTTGAAACACTTCAATATATAAGAGCGCTGAAAGATCTGAACTTCACAGGTTTTGATGTAGTAGAAGTTGCTCCTCCATATGACCACTCAGAGATAACAGCTTATATGGGCGCAAATATCATTTTTGAGTTCATGTCTATCCTTGCTTATCAGAAGAAGATCGGCAAGAGAAAATAAAGATAGAAAAATAATTCACTCTCCAATAAATATAATATCAAACGCAACGGAGCGTTGACGGCGGCACTAGGGTGTCCGGCTTGTCAGCGCTCCGAATTATTTAGAAAAGTAAGTGAAAGGTTGGAACCAGTTATGAAAAGCGGAAGAAGATTTGGAATGTTAAGAAAAGTTTGTGCAGTGGCAGTGGCTTCAGTACTTGCGGCAGGATGTCTTACAGCCTGCGGAAGCAGCAAGAACGCATGTCCGCTCACACTGGATCAGATCAAGGAAAACGGTAAGCTCACAGTTGCGACAGAAGCCGCTTATGAGCCTTTTGAATACATGGACGGCGATAAGATCATAGGCTACAACGCAGATCTGTTTGCTAAGATTTGCGACGATCTGGGGGTGGAGCTTGATTATATCGACCTGCCGTTCCAAGGAATACTTGCAGGACTTGAAGCAAAGAAATATGACGTTGTTGGAGCAACACTCGGCGTAACTGCTGAACGTGCAGGCAAGTACACGATGACTTATCCTATCCAGAACGGAACTACAGTTTTCGTAAAGAGAAAGGGCGATGACAGCATCAAGTCTATCGAAGATATGTCGGGCAAAAAGGTCGGCACACAGACTTCTTGCTACAATGAGGACGATACAAAGAAATTCAACGAGAAGCTAAAGTCAGAGGGCAAGGACGGCTATGCTGAACTGCTCAAATACGACTCATTCCCTGAGGCTTTTGCAGAGCTTAAGAACGGCAAGATAGACCTTGTTGCTCAGAACTATGCAAGCTGCGCCGCAGTTGTAATGAAGAATCCTGACGATTATGAGATAGTGGCTGACGATTTAGGCAAGGCTGAAATGGTCGGCACAGACACTTGGGTATCATGGGCTGTTCGTAAGGAAGACACAGAGCTTTCTGACTATATCAACTCTGAGATACACAAGTTCAAAGAGGACGGAACTCTTGCAGAGCTTCAGAAGAAATGGTTTGGTGAAGCCGTTGACCTGCCTGAGAGCGATTATATCCCTGCCGAGTAAAAAGCACCTTTGAAAGGAGGAAATGCTCCGTCGCAAACGGCGGAGCATTATATATCAATGGAGAATTTCAACATAGTATGGCATTATAAAGACCTGCTGCTGAAAGGTCTTGGCTATACAGTATTCGTATCCGTTGCAGCGATACTTATAGCGCTTTGCGTTGGTATGCTGCTTTCGGTGATGAGAATGGGCGGCGACTCGCTTCCTTCGAGGATACTGAAAAAGATAGTCGCAGTTTATATAAGCTTTGTCCGTGGCACGCCTGTGCTGGTGCAGATATACATTATATATCAGGCACTTGCAGTAATGGGTCTAAACCTTTCAAACCTGGCGTCAGGCATAATCGCTCTTAGCCTTAACAGCGGCGGATTTATCGCAGAAATAATCCGTGGCGGACTTACGGCTGTGCCAAAGGGTCAGACGGAGGCGGCCAGAGCCTTGGGCATGAGCGAGCCAAAGATACTAATGAGGATAGTTTTCCCACAGGTATTCAAGGTAGCTTTGCCACAGCTGACAAGCGAGTTCATAAACGTTATAAAGGTGTCGCCGATGCTTTCTGTGTTGGCAATCGTAGAGCTTACAAGAACGGCTCAGCGTCTTGTTACGCAGACATACATAAACCTGCCTTTCTATATTGCTATCGCAGTTATGTATTTTGTTATCTGTGCAGGACTTGAAGAGCTTGTAAAGCTTCAGAAGAAAAGACTTGAAAGAAGATAAGGAGGCGCAGATATATGGACGAATTTATGCACGTTGCGGAAATAGCGCTTCCGCTGCTTTTACAGGGTCTTGGAACAACGGCGGCAATATCGGTGCTGTCTATCCTTATTGCAATAGTGTTAGGCTCGGCGGTAGGCTATATGTGCCTTTCAAAAAACAAGGCTGTTGAGCTTATCGCAAGGGCGTTTATAAAGATATTCAGATGCACCCCTTTTATGGTGCAGGTATATCTTGCATATTACGGACTCCCTGCTCTTGGTCTGAATGTTTCAGCGTTCTCAACAGGCGTTATAATTCTTGGAATGTACACAGCGGCTTATACCGCAGTTATCCTTGAAAGCGGCGTCAGCGCTATCCCAAAGGGACAGTTTGAAGCTTCATATGCAATGGGAATGTCAAGATTTAAAACAATGGTGAGAATAATTTTTCCGCAGACTTTGAAAATAATCGTTCCGTCATTGACAGGACAGTTTGTTCAGACTGTTAAGGACTCATCTATTCTTTCTATCATCACAGTTGCAGAAATGACAATGATGACAAAAGAGGCTATCGGTATAACTTTCAGCCCTCTGATAGTTTATATCTGTGCAGGCGTTCTTTACTGGGCGCTGAACCTTGTTATCGAGTTCGCATCAAGATGTATAGAAAAGCACAACAACCGTGTTGCTATCTGACGAAAAAGGAGTGTAAAATACAATGGCTGAAAGCAGAAAGCCTGTTATATCGGTTCACGATCTGGCTAAGAATTACGGGGAGCTTAAGGTCCTCAGAAAAATAGATATGGATATTTACAAGGGCGAGGTGGTAAGCGTTATCGGCCCTAGCGGCTCCGGCAAAAGCACTTTTCTCAGATGCCTGAACTATCTCGAGGAGCTGACATCAGGCGAGATAGACATAGGCGGAGTTTCCCTAAAGGGCATTGACGAGGACAAGCACAACAAAAAGCTTAACGAAAAGGCTGCAAAGGTCATAAGAAAGAACGTTGGAATGGTGTTCCAGCAGTTCAACCTTTGGCCGCACAAAACAGTGCTTGAAAACGTCATGGAGTGTCCTGTTCAGGTTAAAAAGGCTAACAAGGAAGAAACAAAGAAGAAAGCCATGGAGCTTCTTGCGAGAGTTGGAATGGACGGCAAGGCAGACGCTTATCCTACTCAGCTTTCAGGCGGTCAGCAGCAGCGTGTGGCTATTGCGAGGACCCTTGCAATGGAGCCTGAGGTCATACTCTTTGACGAGCCGACTTCCGCCCTTGACCCTGAGTTCGTTGGCGAAGTTCTGAACGTTATGAAAGACCTGGCTCAGGCAGGAATGACAATGATAGTTGTTACACACGAAATGGGCTTTGCGGCAGAGGTGGCAAACAGAGTCTGCTTTATGGACGGCGGCTATGTTATCGAGGACGGCACCCCTGAGGAAGTGTTCAAGCACCCTAAGAGCGACCGTGCAAAGCAGTTCTTCTCAAAGATACTTAATGTGTAAACTATAAAGCCGCAGAAAGGAGTGCAGACAAATGGATTATGAACAGCTAGGGCACATTCTCGAGAGTATTCACCCAGGAGTGACTATTGCCGACAGCAGCGGAGTGTTCAGATTTGTTTCAAACTCCTATCTCAGCGGCAGAAGCGTAAAAGGCTCTGACATAATAGGTAAATTCGCAGGCTCAGAGGAAATGATGAAGATGTTTTCCCCTTGCGTGACGCAAATGGTTTTTGAAAGCCACAAGCGTGTCACAACAGTGCAAAAAGGCGTTGACAATGAGGAAACTTTCGTCACGGGAATACCGGTATTCAAGGACGGAGAGCTTGAGATGATAATAAGCTATTCCTCTTGGGAGATAACAGGCTTTGACGACCTGCGGGAGCGTTACAATGTTTTGCAGTATCAGAACAAAAAGCTCCTTGATGAAATAGAGCTTATGACAGGACGTGACGGCGGACAGCGTTATATCGCCCAAAGCAGCCGTTCAAGAGACGCAAGGCGGCTTGCAGGAGTTTTCTGTGACGCAGGCTGTCCGTGTTACATCTATGGTCCCACAGGAAGCGGCAAAAGCTATCTTGCTTCCACTATATACGGCAAAAAAGGAACGCTTTACACCTATGACTGCGCACCTGTCGGGGAAGAAGTCATAGAAAAGGAGCTTCTTGGAGAGGGGTCGATGATATCGCCGCTTTCGGGCATTTACGCTGTGATAATAAAGCATATAGACAGGCTGTCGCCTAGGCTTCAAAGGGCAGTCCTTGAAAAATGCGCAAAAGCAGGCATTGTGCCTGTGGGACTTTCTGAACATTCGGTGGAAGAGTTTAAAGGTGCTGACAAGCTGTCGGAGGAGTTTATAAGCGAGTTCGAGCCTTATCAGGTGCAGATGTATTCTCTTGGAGAGCGTGCGGAGGATCTTAAAAGCTTTATCGACTATTATCTCGGCTCGGCAAACAAGAAATACTCACGGAGCGTTGAGTTCACACCTCGTGCCATGGGCTGTTTGTTGGGATATGATTGGAAAGAAAATATCGACGAGGTGCATAGGACTATCGAGCGTATCGTTCTTACTACCGAGAAGAAAAAGGTGGACGTTTTCGACTTGCCTGACAGGATAACAGGCGGTTCGTCTGAGGTATTTGCACAGAATGCTTCCCTAAAGGATATGCTTGAATTTTACGAAAGCGGACTTGTGATGAGAGCCTATGAAAAATACAGAACATCTGTGGCTGTGGCTCAGAAGCTTGGCATAAGTCAGGCGACGGCGGTGCGGAAGATACACAAATATGCAGGCAGGGACGTTGAATGAATGAGCGTTTTGATGTTATCGTTACGATACTTGAACTTATCGGCACTGCGGCGTTTGCGGCAAGCGGTGCGCTGACAGCGATAAAAAGACGTTTTGACCTTTTCGGCGTTATAATAATAGGAGTGACAACGGCTGTGGGCGGTGGGATAATGCGTGATATCGTCATCGGAAGTCACCCTGTGGCGGCGTTTCGTGACCCCCTTGCAATGAGTGCGGCGGCTTTGATATCGGTGCTTGTGTTTGCAGCCTTGGCTGTAAAAGGCGACCTGGGGGGCAAGGCGTTGAAGCTTTATGATACTGCAATGCTCATGCTCGATACTATAGGGCTTGGCATTTTCACTGTTACAGGTATAACAGCGGCAATGAGGAGCGGCGTGTCAGACAACACTTTTTTGCTTGTGTTTTCGGGAGTTATAACGGGCGTTGGGGGCGGAGTTCTCAGGGATATTTTCGTGAACAAGAAGCCTGAGATATTTGTGGGCAACATTTATGCCTGCGCTTCTGCCACAGGTGCAGCGGCTTTTCTGCTTTGCTATGGCATGATGTCGTTCATGCCTGCCTGCATGGTGAGCCTTGCGGTGACGTTTTCCCTAAGGCTCATGTCGGTAAAATTCGGTTGGAATTTGCCGAAGATCCAGATAAAAGCCAGACAGGAGCGGAGGATAGCCGCCACGAAAGAAAATCTCATAAATAAAAAAGGAGCATAGACTATGAAAAAGTTTATTATTACCATAAGCCGTGAGTTCGGCTGCAACGCAAGAGAGGTCGCAAGAAAGGCGGCGGCTGAGCTTGGCGTGGAGTTTTATGACAAGGACCTTGTAGATATGGCGGCGGAGCGTGCAGGCATAAGCCGTGACTCGTTTCTTGACAGTGAGGAAATGCTTGACAAGAACGCTGACCGCCTGCTGAAGTCATTTGGCTACGGCTCATCAACGCAGTTTTATTCCGACAAGGCTGTAAAAGCGCAGGTGGATATCATCAGAGATCTTGCAAACAAGCGTATATCCGCCATATTCTTCGGCAGGTGTGCAGACTATGTTCTCAGAGAATATCCGAACCACATGAACGTTTTTCTCTATGCGCCTTTGGAAGCAAGGATAAAGCATATGTGTGAGACTTATGACCTTTCATGGCCGGAGGCTGACAAGCTCATAAAACGTGTTGACCGCCAGCGCCACAACTATTATAAATACGTCACAGGCAAAAATCGTGGTGACCGTGACAACAAACATCTTATGATCGACGTAAGCGAATACGGTACTGATCTCACTGCCGAGATGATATGCTTCGCTGCAAGAAAGATGTTTGAGGACTAAGCTTTCTACTGATTACCAAATCTTCATTTGTGGGGTGCTTCTGCTTTGGAGCGCCCCTCTTTTCTTACATTTGTGAATATGAACAAAATGCAGGATATAAAATTCCTTTATTCATACAATATTTTCTGTAAGTTTAAAAGACAGCTTGCATTAATAAAAAGTTTATATATAAAATATAAAATGACTGATTTTCAGTATTGCAGTTGTAGTTGCTACAGGATATATCATAGGTATATCGAAAGAAAAGTTTTGTGGAGTAAATTATTTTCAAAAAGCAAAATGAAAGTTAAGCAAGAAAATCCTGCAAAGCGCAGCTGTAAATATAGGAGGAATGTAAAGTGAAAAGGTTCAGATTTATAATCAAACGGCTGCTTTCAATGATAGTCATAATGTTTTTGGTATCCTTTCTGGTGTTCGTTGTTCTGAGAATGTCAGACGCAGACCCTCTCACAGTAATGATAGGAAACAATCAATCCACTCCTGAACTCAGGCAGGCTCTTACAGAAAAATATCACCTTGACGACCCTGTGCATATACAGTATCTCAGGTGGATAAAGGGAGTTCTTTCAGGCGACTTCGGTACAGACTATGTTGACGGTCAGGACGTAAAAGGTCTTATAATGTCAAGGCTTCCAATAACATTCGGACTTGTGATAATGAGTTCCGTCATAGGCTCAGTGATAGCTGTTATAATGGGAGTTGCAGCGGCGCTGAGAAAAGGTAAACCCTCAGACGCAGCAATTTCAGGACTTATGCTTGTGCTTTCAGGTGCGCCGTCATTTTTGGTAAGCATATTGATACTTATTTTCATGACAAAGTACGTTCCCGGATATTCGTTTATCGGAACATATACAAATTTCGGAGAGTTCTTACAGCGTATAATGATACCGAGCCTGATAATGGCGCTGACGTTCGTTGCGATGCTTGGACGTATCACACGAAGCAACATGATAAATCAGCTTCAATCCCCTTATATCGCAACAGCGGCTGCAAAGGGATTAAAGCAAAGCAACATAACCTACAAGCACGCTTTTCACAACGCCGTTATTCCTGTTATAACAGTTGCAGGATATATGATAGCAGGCTCTATAGGCTCGACAGTAATAGTTGAGCAGGTCTTTTCTCTTCCCGGTATAGGCGGTCTGCTCATATCGGCGATAGAGGAAAACAATTTTCCAATAGTTCAGATACTTGTGCTTTTCATGCTTGGAGCTTATCTTGTAATGAGTTTTGTTATCGACATACTTTATACCGTTCTTGATCCGAGAGTTGATCTTAAATAAGGTGGGATTTTTAATGAAGAAGAAAAATAAAGCAGGAACGTTTTTCACACCTGTTGTGGCGGTGACGGGAATATTCCTTGCGGTCATAGTTTTCGTATCGCTCTTTGCAAGCGTTATCGCACCGTATGACCCTCTTGCCACAGATGTGAATGCCATATATGCTCCAGCCTTTTCTGAGGGACACATTTTTGGAACTGACGGACTTGGCAGAGATCTTTTTTCAAGGCTCATATGCAGTGCAAGAACTTCCATTCTGAATGCCTTTCTTATAGTTGCCATAGAGGTAGTCATAGGTGTTCCTCTTGGGCTTATCTGCGGATACTACAGAGGTCCTCTTGACAGTATCGTAATGAGGGTGTGGGACGTTATAAGTGCAATACCGCCACTTCTTCTTTCCTTTATCCTTATTGCGGTAATGGGAAAGGGCATGATGACAGGTATCATCGCCATAGGCATTTCTTATATCCCTCTTACAACAAAGACCGCAAGATCAATGATAATGACAGAGAAAAAGGCGGTGTATGTTGAAGCCTGCAAATCAATGGGCTTTTCAGACGCAAGGATAATTTTCGTGCATATCCTGCCGAACATCATCACACCTATGATATCGCAGTTCACACTTGATATCGGTACAGCTATCACATCAATGGCTACTCTGAGCTTTCTGGGTCTTGGCGTTCAGGCTCCGAATGCCGACTGGGGAACGCTTCTCCGTGACGGCATGGGCAACCTTTATAATAGCTCGGCACTGCTTTTTATACCTGCAATATGCGTAATACTTGTAACAGTATCCATAAACCTTTTCAGCGACGGTGTTCAGAACTATCTTGACCCGTCATCAAGAAAGCTTCCGTCATTCAAGAAATACGAAAACAAACACGGCATAAAGAAGCTTTCAGCAGTTAAGGCAAACGGGGAGGCGTAAAAGATGAAAAAAGGAAACGTTCTTGAAATAAAAGACCTTTCTGTAGACTTTATGACAGTTAGAGGTATCGTATACGCCGTTCAGGGCGTTGACCTTGAAGTGAAGCAAGGGGAGATACATGGTATCGTAGGCGAGAGCGGCTGCGGAAAAAGCGTAACATCAAAGTCGGTCATAAGGCTCCATAACGAGGAGACCGCCAGATATGCAGGGGATATCTACATAAGAGATGACAGCGGCGAGAAAGACGTTCTTGCAATGAGCAAAAAGCAGCTCCGTGATTTCAGGGGCAGCACAGCCGCAATGATATTCCAAGACCCTATGACTTCCCTTGACCCTATCATGAAGGCAGGCGAGCAGATAGCAGAAATGCTAAGGGCGAAGAAAAACTTAAATCGCCGTGAAGCAAGAGAAAAGGTCATCGAGATGTTTGAAAAGATAGGCATAACACCTGCGGAGAAAAGATACGAGCAGTATCCGTTTGAAATGAGCGGAGGAATGTTACAGAGAATAATGATAGCAATGGCGCTTATATGCGAGCCGAAGCTTCTTATTGCAGACGAACCTACCACGGCGCTTGATGTTACTATCCAGGCACAGATACTAAAGCTTATAAAAAAGCTCCAGCAGGAAAGCGGAACGTCGGTAATATTCATCACTCACAACCTTGGTGTTGTGGCTGAGATTTGCGACAGCGTAACTGTAATGTATGCAGGAAAGGCTGTTGAGACCGCAAGCGTTGTAGATATTTTCGACCACCCTGCTCACCCATACACAAAGGCGCTCCTTGAAAGCAATCCAAGAGAGAGCGACACAGAAAAAAGAATGAAAAGCATACCTGGCAGTCCTCCGCTTCTGTATGAAAAGTTCAAGGGCTGTGCCTTTGCACCAAGATGTAAGTATGCTGACGATAAATGCAGAAGCTGCGTGCCTGTTACAGAAAATGTGTCTGAGGGACACAGCACAGCTTGCTTCAAGTGGCGGGAGGTGACATCACAATGAGCAAAGAAAAAGACAGACAGCCTTTTATAAGCGTCAGAGATCTGAAAAAGTATTTCTGCCTTGACAATTACAAGCTTGCAAAGGCAAAGACGAGATATATCCACGCCGTTGATGATGTTAGCTTTGATATCTACAAAGGCGAGATATTCGGCATAATAGGCGAGAGCGGCTCGGGCAAATCAACCATAGGAAGATGCGTTCTGAAGCTTATCGACGTTGATTCAGGCGAGATATATTTTGACGGCAAAAACATAACTCATGTGAGCCGCAAGGAACAGCAGGAGCTGCGTTCAAGAATGCAAATGGTCTTTCAAAACCCTCTTGCTTCCTTTGACCCGAAAAAGACTATACGCTTTAGCCTTGAAGAATCTGCAAAGGTGCATAAGATAAAGCCTGAGGTCTACAAGGCGAGGGTAAAACAGCTTATGGAGTATATAGCGCTTCCGGAGGACTTGCTCACAAGATATCCTAAAGACCTTTCGGGCGGTCAGCTCCAAAGGCTTGCAATAGCAAGGGCGCTTATGCTGGAGCCTGATTTCATTCTTGCAGACGAGCCTGTTTCGGCACTTGACGTTTCTGTGCAGGCGCAGATATTGAATCTTATGCTCGACCTGAAAGAGGATAAAGGGCAGACGATACTTTTTATCTCCCATGATCTGAACGTTGTCCGTCATGTTTGTGACAGGATAGCGGTGGTATATCTGGGAGCGGTAATGGAAATGGGTACGGTGGAGCAGGTATATAACAGCGTTGCTCACCCTTATACTCAGGCACTTATTTCAGCAAAGCCAAAGGAACACCCTCTTGAAAATAAGAAGCATATCCTGCTGGAGGGAGATATACCGAACGCAGTGGATATCCCCGAGGGCTGTCGCTTTGCAGGCAGGTGCAGATATTTCAAAGAGGGCTTGTGCGACAACCGCACGCCAAAGCTCAAAGACATTGGAAACGGGCATTACGTTGCCTGTCATTTCCCGCTAGGCATTGACCGCAGCAAGACTGCTTCGGATATGTAATAAATCTTTTGAAGAAAGGAAAGTTATCATGAAAAAATTCTCACGCAAGATCGCGGCCGCTGCTGCATTGGCAATAACAGTTTCAAGCTGTATGACAGGCTGCTTCAACAACACAGGTTCCGGTTCAGGCTCAGGTTCTTCAGGAGGAAATTCAGAGACAGTTCTCAGAGTAGGCTATACTCAGGAGCCGTCATCATTTGACCCTGCCGACTTCACTATCGTGGCAGCAACTCTCACAGGTTATGACTGCTATGACACGCTTCTTAACTTCTCACATGACGGCACAAAAGTTGAACCTGCCCTTGCAGAATCTTGGGAGCAGGTTGACGATACTACATACACATACAAGATAAGACAGGGAGTAAAGTTCTCAGACGGCAATGAAATGACAATGGACGATGTGCTTTATTCTCTTAACAGAGTAACAGAAGACAACTATTATATGAGCTATCTTTTTGCAAACGTTGACAGCTTTGAAGCCGACAACGATACTTGGACGCTGACAGTTCATCTTAAGCAGCCTGACTCATCATGGCAGTATGTTCCTGCAACATCAGCCTGCACTATAGTCGAGAAGTCTGTAACAGAGGAGCAAGGCGACAAGTACGGCACTGCTGACGGAAAGACTGTCGGCACAGGTCCTTACAAGCTTTCTTCATGGTCATCAGGAAGCGAGATAGTTCTTGAAAAGAACGAAAACTGGTGGGGCGACCCTGATACTCTCGATATCGACAAGGTAGAATATTACGTTATCGAGGACGAAAGCGCATTAGCACTTGCGGCAAAGGGCGGACAGATAGACTTTGTCGAGGGTATGTCAAACAGCGTTATGTCTGTATATCAGAGCTGTCAGAACTTCAATATCCTCTCATGCGAGGGAACGACTTCAAACTATATCGCATTCAACACAGCTTCAAAGCCTTTTGATGACGAGTGGGCAAGAAAGGCTGTTGCATATTGTATCGACCGTTCCCAGATAATAACAACTATCGGCGGTGATTATGCAAAGCAGTCGGCTGTTGTTCCAATGAGCGAATCCATGATGTATATGGATAAGGATAAGTGGGATTCAACTATCGCCGAAAGCGATGTTTATACTCAGGATTATGACAAGGTAAAGGAATGTCTTGCAAAGTCAAAGTATCCTGACGGCTTTGAGTTTGATTTCTATACGACTTCACAGACGCAGAAGCAGGCTGAGCTTCTCAAGTCAATGGTAGACGCAAGTGGCGCTATCACAATGAATCTTGTGGAAGTGCCTGACAGCGATATCTTCAGCTATATGTTCGGCTACAAGACAAAGGATAACGGCGAGAGATATTACAACGCAGTCGGCACATACATGATGTCAGACTTCCTTGACCCTATGGGAATGTTAAAGACATTATATGCAGGCTCTAACGCTTGCGAGGGCGGAACGAATGAAACACTTTGGACAAGCACAGAAGCAGACGGACTTCTTGACAAAGCGGCTCAGACAACAGACGACGCTGAGAAAATGGGTTACTATACTGACGCATATAAGATATTTGCTGATGAGTGCCCTTACCTTGGACTTTACACATCATCTGATGTTTACGCAGTAAGCGACAAGTTCACATATGACCCAAGCCCGATGTTCTGGTATAACTTCAGTTACGCAGACGTTCATGTGGCAAAATAAGAAATAATATGAAAAAGGAAGTGCGATAATGTATTCATCTCTGGATACCGTGTGGGTTCTTCTCTGCACAGCTTTGATATTCTTTATGCAGGCAGGCTTTGCAATGCTGGAAACAGGCTTCACCAGAGCAAAAAATGCAGGCAACATAATAATGAAAAACCTTATGGATTACTGCATAGGCTCTGTTCTTTTCTGGGTTATCGGCTTCAGCTTTTTGTATGGCGACTCCATAGGAGGATTTATCGGAACGCCAAGCCTGTTCGCAGCAGGAAAGTTTGCAGCTGCAGGAGATCTGCCTAAGCGAGTGTTCCTAATGTTCGCGACTGTCTTTTGTTCAACTGCCACCACTATAGTTTCAGGAGCAATGGCAGGCAGAACAAAGTTCAAGGCTTATCTTACATATTCGGCTGTTATGAGCGGAATAGTTTATCCTATAACAGGTCACTGGATATGGAACAGTGCAGGCTGGCTCAAAAGTATAGGTTTCCACGATTTCGCAGGCGGAACTGCCGTTCACGTTGTTGGCGGAACTACCGCACTTATAGGTGCGCTGCTTGTGGGAGCAAGGATAGGCAAGTTTGATAAAAACGGCAAGGCGAGAGCCATACCGGGACATAATCTCACTATCGGAGCTTTGGGCATATTCATTTTGTGGATAGGCTGGTTCGGATTTAATGGTGGCTCGCTTCTCACTGCTCAGGGCGACAATGCGGCGGCAAAGCTTGGGGATATCTTTTTTAACACAAACATATCTGCGGCGGCTTGCGCAATAGCTGCAATGTTCATCACATGGGTGCGCTACGGCAAGCCTGACGTGACAATGACCCTTAACGGAGCGCTTGCAGGACTTGTGGCTTCAACCGCAGGCTGTGACACAGTTTCGGCAGGAGGAGCATTCTTTATCGGCATAACAGCAGGCTTTGTAATGGTGTTTGGTGTTGAGCTTATAACAAAGCTAAAGGCTGACGACCCTGTGGGTGCGGTAAGTGTTCACGGTTTGTGTGGAGCATGGGGAACGCTTATGACGGGCGTTTTCGCAAAGAAAAGCGGTCTTATATATTCAGGAAGCCCGAAGGATCTGCTTATACAGCTTGCAGGCGTGCTTTCAGTGGCGGCATGGACAGCGCTTATTATGGTGATAGTGTTCACAGTGATAAAGAAAACAATGGGTCTGAGAGTTAGCGAGAACACAGAGATAGTTGACCTTGACAAGTGCGAGCATGGACTTTCAAGCAGCTATGCGGATCTTCTCAACACTGCTCAGTTCATCACCGCTGCCGCTGACGAGCCTTCAAAGGTGAGGGCTATAGACGAAGCCTCAGAGCTTAACGCTTCTGACTACAAGGCGGACGGAAAGATGCACAAGGTGGTCGTTCTTATGAACGTCGCAAAGTTCGAGTTGCTGAAAAATGCTTTGGATAAGCTTGATATAACAGGTATGACAGTTACGCAGGTGAGCGGCTGTGGAATACAAAAAGGAAGCACTGAGCTTTACAGAGGCTCTGAGCTTGAATCAAGGCTTCTGCCTAAGATAAAGGTGGAGATAGTTATAAGCACTGTTCCTCTTGGACTTCTTATCGACACTATCAGAAAGGTGCTTTATACGGGCAAGATAGGCGACGGAAAGATATTTGTTTATGACGTTGCAAACGTTGTGAAGATAAGAACAGGTGCAGAGGACGAGCAGGCTCTTGAATAAGCTGCCATAATAATTGGAATGGGGGACAAGATATGACTGATGATATGAAATACACTGTGTTTTATACAGACGAAAACGGACAGCTTGTCCCGAATGGGGAAAAGCTTCTGAGCATAACCGAGATAGCAAAGTATCGAAACATACCTACCGAACGGCTTAGATATTACGATAAGATAGGGCTTTTAAGACCTGACTATGTTGACAAGCTCACAGGGCGGAGGTTTTATTCGGCACAGCAGTGTGAAAAGCTTGGCACTATAAAAGAGCTTCGCAGGCTGAACTTATCACTGAAAGAAATAGAGGACTATTTCAGCGACAGAAACCTTGAAAAGTCCGAGCGTGTTCTCAGACAGCGTTATGAGCTTTTACAGCAGGAGATAGCGGATAAGCTTGAAATAAGCCGTGTGCTGAAAGAAAAGCTTAAATTTATCAGAGAACTTAACAACACAGATTTCAAGCTTGATGACCCTGTTATAAAGGAGCTTCCTGAACGATATGCCCTCAAAGGGGAGAGCAATAAGTTCAGAACGAATCTCACTGGTATAGAGTTTATGAAGCTTGAGGAGGCTATAGGCGGAACTTCACCTGTGCTTGCCACTGATAAGGTGGCAATGACCATAAAAAACTCAGTTGACCCTGACGATATGGACTCCGAGGTCTGCCCTATGGTGTTCTGCTCGGCAGATCAGGCTGACAAGGAAAGCTTCACAACAGTGGCAGGAGGAAAATACGTTTGCGCTTTTCACAGGAATTGCTACAGCTATTTCGGTGAGCTTATAATGAAAATGCGCTGTCTTGCACAGGAGCATGGCTACACCCTTGGAAACGTCGGTGTGATGATATACCGTATAGACATAACCCTTACGGACAACAGTGATGAAACTATTGCGGAGCTTCAGTTTCCGCTTATAAAAGAAAGCAGGGAGAAATGATCATGATAGACAGAAATGAACTGCACGCCATGAAAACGGCGGCAAGATTTGATGAATTTGGCAACACAAGATTTCCTACAATGGCAAAGAGAGCCGTTGAGTTTGGATTAGAGCCTGCGGACAGCATTAAAAGCGAGGGCATGAGCTGTTTTGCAAGAACAAATCTCGGCCCTACATACACAAGCCACGAAACTTTTCTCAGAAGTCCTTTCTGCGAGGATATCCATAATGTGTCGGAATATGACGTTGCAGTGGTGGGTATCCCATATGACAGCGGAGCGTCAAACCGCTCAGGCACAAGACTTGGCCCTGCCGGCATAAGACACGCTTCTTCGCAGATATCCCCTTTCAACCCTGACTATGGTGTTGACCTATACGAAAACATAAAGCTTTGCGACGCAGGAGATATTTATACACTTCCTGCAAATGCCGAAAAGACTTTCGACCAGATAACAAAGGGCATAGGATATATATTCTCTCAGGGAGTAACGCCTATCGTTCTTGGGGGCGACCACTCTACCACTTTCCCTACACTCAGGGGCATTTCAAAGTATATCGACGGCAATATCGGCGTTATCCATATCGACCGCCACAGCGATTGCGACGCTATCCAAATGGACGAAAAAATGCACGGCACAGAATGGTATCATTCCACTCACCTGCCTAACCTCAGCGCAAAAAATCTTGTGCAGATAGGCATAGGCGGAAACTGCTGCAAGTCATGGTCAAAATTCACCCGTGACAGCGGCTGTACTGCGATCTCAATGGAGGATATAGACAAGTATGGTATCGACAAGGTGGCAGAGCTTGCCCTGGATATCGCATGGAAGGGCTGTAAGGCAGTGTATGTGAGCCTTGATATAGACGTTCTGGAAGCTGCTTTCTGCCCGGGTACCGGCACACCTGATTTTGGCGGTATGCTCCCGAGAGAGCTTTTAAGGCTTCTCAAGCTCGTGACAGCCCCCGGTATCTGTGGAATGGACGTTGTGGAGGTATCTCCTCCCTTTGATGTGAGCGAGATAACTTCACTTGCGGCGTCAAGATGTATAATCAATGTGCTTTGCAATCTTGCGCTGAACAAGTCGCTATATAAACACTGATAATATTTGTATCTGAAAGAGGCAGCTTATGAATGATCGGCAGCTAAAGGAACTTATACTGGCGGCTAAGGGTAAGCTGCCTTTTGATATTTATTTTTACAACGCAAGGATAGTTGACGTTTACAGAGAACGGATAATAGACAGCGGCTCGGTGGGGATAAAAAACGGCATTATCGCCGCAGTTTGCCCTGACTTTGAGCCTAGAGCAACAGAGTTTATTGATTGCAGAGGAATGTATCTTGCACCATCTTTTATCGACGCTCATATGCACATAGAGTCCTCAAAGCTCACGCCTTTTGCATACTGCGAGGGCGCAGTGCCACACGGAACGGGCTGTGTATTCTTTGACCCTATGCAGATGTCGAATACTCTTGGTCTTAATGGCATAAAAGCTATATGCGAATTGCTTGGGGAAATGCCCATAGAAAGCTTTTTGCAGCTTTCTTCGCAGTATCTTTCCACCCTGAAAACGCAGGACGATATCACCAATGTTATCAAAGAGTGCAGGGCGAAAACTGTGGGTGAGATAAGCGGTGCTGTGGTGGATAATGAAGAGATAATAAAGCTTCTCGGTGCGGCAAAAAGGGCAGGTGTAAAGGTGAACGGTCATTGCCCGTCAATGGGATTTCGCGACGTTCAGCAGGCGGCTTGCGCCGGGCTTTGTGACGACCATGAGTGCGAAAGCATAAGCGACCTTGAGCAGCGGCTAGCCTGCGGAATGGCGGTGTTGGTAAGAGAGGGAACTATAGAGCCGAACTGCCGAACTCTTTGCCAGGGGATAGTAAAAAATCATATCCCTACGGACGATATAATGTTCTGCACTGATGACAAGTCTGCGGAGGATATAAAGGAAAACGGCTGTATAGATAATGCTCTGCGCATTGCAGTGAAATGCGGTATTTCCCCTGTGTCAGCGATAAAAATGGCAACTCTCAACGCCGCAAGGCACTATGGTGTTGACGATATCATAGGCTCGGTCGCTCCCTCAAGAAAGGCGAATTTTCTGCTTATGGATAGCCTTGAAAATATGACAGTGAAAAAGGTCTATCATCAGGGCAGACTTGTGGCTGAAAACGGCGAGTTTCTTTGCAGGCATGAGTTTAACATAACTCGCTATCCTGAGCTTAAAAACACTGTGATATTGCCCGGAGGGCTTGACAGCCATTCTTTTGAGATAAAAGCAGGCTTTGAGAGGGGCTATGTTACTGCAAATGCAATTGAAATGCCCGAGGGTGGCATAGTCACAAGGCTTGTAAAAGGCAGGCTTGAAGTCAGCAACGGCATTGTATGCGGTGATACAAAAGCCGATATTCTGCCCATATTCGTTGTGGAGCGTTTCGGCAGGAGTGGTGAGATAGGCAGTGGCTTTATAAAAGGTCTTGGCATTAAAAGGGGAGCTGTTGCCGCAAGCTTTGCTCAGGAGAGCAATAATGTCGTTGTATCGGGCGTTGACCCTGCAGATATGCTTTGCGCTGTGAAAGCTGTTGAAGCGAACGGCGGCGGTGCGGCTATAGCTATTGACGGCAAGGTGGCAGGGCTTTACTCCCTTCCTGTGGCAGGCATACTAAGCGGTGAAAACATCACAGGCGAGATAAAGGCACAGAAAGCTTTCAGAGAAGCCCTTGCCCTCACAGGCGGAAACATACAGCGTATGACGGCGGTGCTTACAGTGTCGCTGTGTCAGACTATCCCAGAGGTGGGGCTGACGGAAAAAGGGCTTTTTGACGTAAACCAGCAAAGATACATACCCACATTCACAGGCGGTGAAGAATTTGAAGAATAAGCCGGAAAATGTAATAATGACAGAGGGCGACCCTAAGAAAATAATATTCCGATTTGCACAGCCTCTTATATTTGCAAACCTTTTTCAGCAGCTTTACAACACCATGGATACCATAATAGTGGGCAAGATAAATGGTGACGAAGCTCTTGCGGCGGTGGGAGTTTCCTTTGCAGTGACAATGGTCATGATAGCCGTTGCAACTGGTACGGGCATAGGAACATCGGTGCTTATAGCGAAATACTGCGGTGCTGGGAACAAGTCAAAGGTCAAGACGGGCATTTCCACTGTGCTGATATTTTCACTTATGGTCGCAGCGTTGATAGCGGTTCTTGGGGCGGTGCTTAGTATACCACTTTTAAGACTTCTGAAAACGCCGCAGAATATCATAAATGACGCTGCAAACTATCTGCGGATATATTCCTTAGGTATGCCGTTTATGTTTCTTTACAACGTGCAAGCGTCGGTATTTAGTGCTCTTGGCAACTCAAAGACGCCTTTTCATCTGCTTGTGATGTCCTCTTTGCTGAACATAGGGCTTGACCTTTTGTTTGTAGGGGGATTTTCCATGGGCGTATCAGGTGCGGCATGGGCGACTTTCATTGCTCAGGGAGTATCGGCAGTGATATCGTTTCTGCTTCTTACTGACAAGGTATACATAAAAGACCATGAAAGAGCAGAGTTCAGCTTCTTTTCGGGGGCAGTGTTAAAAGAGATGTCGTCCTATGCGGCAGTATCGGTGATACAGCAGTCAGTGGTGTCGGTGGGAATGTTAATAGTGCAGTCTGCCGTCAATCCCTTTGGCTCGGACGTGCTTGCAGGGTACACGGCGGCTTCAAAGATAGACTCCTTTGCCATAATGCCGTTCATAGCTTGCGGAAATGCGGTATCCACCTACACGGCACAAAATCTTGGGGCAGGCAAAAAAGATCGTATCAGAGAGGGCTACAAGGCGAGCGTACTGTTATGCGCAGGCATAGCGGTGATAGAATTTGCAGTGATAATGCTTCTCAGACGGCGATTCTTGGGCTTTTTTATGGACTTGTCAAGCTCCTCAGCTTCCGCCATAGAAACAGGCATGGGCTACATGACAGACCTTGCGTTTTGTTATATAATAATGGGAATAAATTCAAGCTTCAACGGAATGTTAAGGGGGCTTGGGTGTTTGAAGCTGTTTTTATCCGGAAGCATAATAAATCTCACGTTCCGAATCATTTTTACCTACGCTCTAGTATCGGTCATAGGCGTATCGGCAGTATGGCTGTCGATGCCGGCAGGCTGGGTTCTGAGTTTTATTTACGGGAGAGTGGGGTATAGGATCATGTGCAAGAAGAAAGATAGTGCAGGGATAAGCGATATATGATAGGTAAAGCATTAGCTTCCGAGCAGTTGTCAGCGGCTGTTCGGAAGCTGTTTTTATTGTAAAACAAAAAACTCGCAAACCCTCGTAAATAAAGGATTTGCAAGCTTTCTAACTTGGTGCGGCAAACGGGACTTGAACACTCAAGTTTTTTGAGGAAATAATCGGCAAAAAAGGGGGAGAAAATCATGGGCAATGCGTTGGTTTTGAATAAGGACTTCAAAATAGTCATGTCAAACAGCATGGTCAAGGGCAAGCAGGATGTGTTGACACTGTGGCAGCATAAGATTTTTCGCTTGCTCATTTCGCAGATAAAGCCCTCAGACAAGGGTCTGGAAACATATACTTGTAAGATAACGGACCTTGCGAAGTATCTTGGAATGAAACCTAAGTCCATGTATGGTGATATTAATGAGCTTACGGATAAGCTTATGCAAGCGTTCATTAAAATCAATACGGGTGGTATTGGAAATCGTGAAAGTTGGCTAAAAATCAACCTCATTTCTTCCTGCTCATGCAACAATGGAATACTTACTATCAGGCTTAACGATGATGTTAAGCCTTTTGTTTTGCAACAAAAAGGCTTTTATACGCAATACGAGATAGGCAGTATCCTGAATTTCAAATCTGTATATGCTATCAGGCTCTATGAGATTTTGCTCTCCGACTTCAAGGCAAGTTTCTTTTCAAGAAATAGGCACAAGTTTGAGTACTCTATTGAACAGCTCAGACAGCTTATGGGCTGTGAGGATAAGCTTTTAAAATTCAGCCAATTCAAGGAGAAGTGCATTGGCAAAGCGATTTTTGAAATAAACAACTCTGATACATCAGAGTTCACGTTGACAGCCAAGTATAACAAGAACGGCAGAGCAGTTGAGGGCGTTTCTTTCATTCTTCTCGGCAGAAGCGAATGTTTTCTGCCGTGTGATGATTACTATAATATCATCAAAACAAGCATAGAATGGAATGAAAGTTGGGATGAACCTGACGCCCCGATTTAAAAACCACCTTTTCCTAACGAGGTGGTTTTTAAAGTTAGGAAAAAGTGGTTCTAAAACATGAAGGTGTGTTGAAAGTTAGGGAAAAGTGGTCGATTGGTTAGGAAAAGGTGGCTTTTCGTTAGGGGAAAGTGGTCTTTACGCAGACAAAAATCAGGTTTTTCTGCTCTGAATTGTTGAAAGTTAGGAAAAAGTGGCTCTAAAACATGAAAGTGTGTTGAAAGTTAGGGAAAAGTGGTCGATTGGTTAGGAAAAGGTGGTTTTTCGTTAGGAAAAGGTGGCTTTTGGTTAGGAAAAAGTGGTCGCTACGTTAGGAAAAAGTGGTTTTTAAACGCTTGAAACAGCGTAGATACGCCATTTGCGACCTCCCTAAGTATATATAAGTAATTAAAGTATTTTAAGTATATAAGTAGCGGATCGATGAAAAAAGCAACATGAAAATTGTCACTAACAGCTTGTCGGTGATGATTTTGATGATGTTTTCATCATCATGGCATAGAACAGGGTAGCTCCCTGACAGGCAGGTTTAGTGTTCTTCATCTGCCTTTTCTATGCTTTTTTAGATTATTGAAGAACACAAGATATCTGAAAGGACGATGTTTCATGAAGAACACAAAAATTATCGCAGTAGCTAATCAGAAGGGTGGAGTCGCAAAGACTACCACAGCCATTAACACAGGTGTTGCACTTGCTATCAGGGGACGCAAGGTCCTGCTTATCGACTTTGACCCGCAGGAGTCACTGTCACAGTTCTTTGGCTGTTATGCGGCTGAAAAGAATATTGCAGGGCTGATGTATAACGTCATCAACAAGCGTGATTGCAATATCTCTGAGTATATCGTACACAATGAAGTCAACAAAATTGACTTCATTCCCTCAGAGCTTAACGCCATGAACAAGCTTGAGAAAGACCTCATTTCGGTAAGGTCTAAGGAAACAGTGCTGAAAAGAGCGTTTGCAAAGGGCAAGGAAATCATAGAGAAATATGACTACGTTATAATCGATTGTCTTGCAAGTCTTAATGTCATGCTTGACAATGCTCTGACTGCCGCAGACCATGTGCTTATTCCTTGTCAGGCTTCGCCTATGTCTTTTGGCGCTTTGCCAAATTTGATACTTCAGGTAAAGGAAATTCAGGAAGAACTGAATGACAGCCTTAGCATTCTTGGAATAGTGACTACGATGTATAGCAGAACTAATATCTGCAAAAATACAAAAGAAATGATCGACAATACCTACGGTGAGTTGGTATTCAAAACATACATAGAGCAAATGTCGGCTGTAGCTGAGTCACCGATGAAAGAAAAAGCTGTGGTGCTGAGTTCGGCACAGCGTAACAGGGTGTCAGCACAGTACAAGGAACTTGCAACAGAAATTGAGGAAAGGGCGTGAGCATATGAAATTTGATAAGATATTAGCAACATCTCAGAGCCGCACCAAAGCTCCGACAGAAGATACTGTTATCGAGGAAAGCAGAATAATCAAAGATAATGCGGAGATACCGCTCACGGATATAGATTTTTATAGCGACAATAATGTTGCACAGCCTTTTAACATTGACGAAGAAGAGCTGAACAGGCTTACAGAGTCTATCAAGAGCATGGGACAGCTTACGCCTGCCACTGTCAGAGAGCTTGACAGTGGCAAGTACGAGTTGCTTTCAGGTCATAAGAGATACATTGCACTCCAGAAACTTGAAAAGAAAACTATCCTTTGCCGTGTTTGTGATTTTAATGACAAAGAAGCATTCAAGGCTGTTTGTCATGCAAATATACAGCGTAAAGGTGAGAAGCCTACAGAAATATGTAATATGTTTAATGGCTACAGACAACGTTTCGGTGAGGATATGTCTGTAACGGAAATGTCAACGTTTTTTGGAATTTCACCAAAAACGTTATATCGGTGTATCCATATCAATAATCTTATTGACGAGCTTAAGTCGTTGGTCGATACTGGTATGCTGTCGATACACGCTGTTGAGATAATAGACGCTCTGAATAATGAACAGCAGAAAGTGCTTTTTAGCTATCTAAAAAAGGTAGAAAAAGCTTTGACACCAAAGGCGGCAAAACAGGTAATTGAGCTTGCGGACCAAAACAAAGACTTTACAGTTGATGATATCGACAAGGCTCTTAATCCGCCAAAGATTAAAAAGGTCTATAAAAGTCCTGTTTACAACACGATATACAGCGTTGAACCATTGCTCATTCAGGGAATGAGTGAGCAAGAGTTGGACGAGCTTGTATATAGGCTGTTGAAACAGCATATGACCGAACAGCAGGAGGGCGGTAACGAAGCCACTAAGCCTGTTAGATGGGACGGCAAATCAATGCAAGTTGAGGTCGATACGGCTGTGATAAGAATATCGAGAAAGTATGATATCAGACGTATGCTTGAAAGAAATATATCGGCATTTGACATTGCTACACAGTTGAGAAATCATTGCATTAATACGTCTTATGGAACGCCTGACGGAGAGTACACCATCTTCTGCGGAGATACAATGCTGATTAAATTCACCAATCGTATACTCAATGCCAATGGCGCAACAAGACTGGAACTGACATGGCGTCAGGTAGCCGATGAACTTATAAAACTCACAGAATTGTCCATGGACAATCTGAAATCTGAATAAGGGAGATTAAAATCATGAAGAACGAATTTAATTTTGCAGACAATATCGACAAAACAAAGATAACGCTGATAAGGCACTACATGGCGGAAAAGGGCATGGACAGTGCAGACTTTGACGAACAGCTCGCAAAAGAAATCAACGAAGCTGTTGAGGTCATGTACAGAAAATATGTCCCTAGAGCTGTACGAGAGCTGTTTGCTCAGGAAAGCTTTACGCTGAAGAAAACAGTCGCTCCTGCGGTCAAGAGTGAAGATAGCAGAAAGGAAGTTGAGAACAATGGCTGAACATCATCTCGGAGCAATAGATTTTGAACTTTCTAAGTTCAAAAACAAGTCAAGAATAGAGGGCTACAGAGCCGCATACTTCAAGGACGATGAACATCACAGTGGCTCTATGACGTTTGTTTTTCGTGGACCTTTAGAGCCTGTTGTCTATGCAAGGTATCCATATGAGGAAGAAATGGTGTTTGAGGTCGGCTATATTGGTCTTATCAATGATGAAATATCTTTCAGACCATATAAGAAGTTGCCTTATGTTGGACGCTATACGGCTGAAAAGGTGACAGAAATGATGAATGAGGACAGTTTTAAGCCTGATCCAAATGAGCTTGGCAGAGTGAGATGTTTTATTCACAAGCAAAAAGAAGTGCTTGCATGGGCGCATGACCTTGGATATACTTGTTCGTTCTCTAACGTTGAATATGTCACTGATGCTGACGGAAAGTCAATTCCTACGATATATTCAAGGATAAGACGATGAAAGTCGCTGAGTTGTATCAAGGTTATAGCGGAGAACTTTTTGAAATCCTATCTTTTTCAGATAATGCCGCCTGCATTATATCGGCTAACACTGGCGTTTACTCTGCGGTGGCTAAGCCTCTCATAGACAACTACACAATAGATTGGCGTTTCAAATACGATTTTATAACACAGGAAAAAGCGATAAATGTTACAAAGGAGCTTCGGCAAATGTATTTCAATTTTGAAGATAAAAACAGAGTAATGTCGATATCACAAGATATTGACAGTTGTATTGCAAGAAATGCAGACGGCTATCATTATGACCTTGACAGTGCATATGATGAGCTGATAGAGAGTAACACGGCATTCGATATTGCCTGCACAATGGCACTCGTTGTCAAGCAACATAATCAGGTCGGACGTGATATGAGATATCACAGTGATGTTGTCGAGTGGGCTAATGATTTTCTGCAAAACAATGATATAGATTTTGAGCAATTCAAAAGCTTGCCATTGTGCCATAGCCATGCTATAGTGCTTAATGGCTTTGCAGAAAGGGTAAAGGAGAGGTCTGAAAATAACGGACTGAGCGTGACAATAACTAGCGGAATGTCATTGTGATAGTTTTTTGTCCGTGGACAAAATAAAGGTGTTTAATGAGTGTTTTTTTAATGCACAGTCAATGAAAAATGCCCTTTTTTATTGACTTTATCATAAAAATCTGATAAAATAAAGATGAAAACAAATGTATCACAGAAAGGACGCTTATGTTAAAATCCGAAAAAGCCAAGCTATATGACGCAAAGGCGAAACAGTTGCTTTCAAGAAAAGATGTATTTGCAAACATTCTCAAGTACGCAGTAAGAGAGTTCAAAGACTGTACCCTTGACGAGATAATCGCTTGCCTTGATGGTGAGCCTGAGATTGGCAACGTTCCTGTTGATGACAGCCCTGAGCTGATAGACGCAGCAGGCAGTGAGTCCGTTTCGGAAAATGACGGCATACGTAGCTTTGACATCAAGTACAAGGTCAAGCTTCCGAACAGCAACGAGCAAGCCGAGCTGATAGTCAATCTCGAGTCACAGAACAAATACCACAATGGGTATACACTGGAGAAACGAGGTATATACTATCTTAGCCGCCTTATTTCATCACAGTACAACGTTGAGTTTGCAAATTCAAATTTTGATGATATGAAAAAGGTGTATTCCATTTGGATATGCACCCACGCTCCAAAAGCATTGGAGAACACTATCACAGAATACAGTTTTCAGCCGACTGCTATAGTTGGAAATGGTGCTGTAGACAATAAAAAATACGATATGATGTCCCTTGTAATGATAAATCTGGGAAAGTCAGATAAGAATTACAGCGGATTGATAGAAATGCTTAACCTGCTTACGAATATGAGAAGAGTATCAGTGGAAAAAGCAATGGATATTCTCGAAAAGAATTATGGAGTCAAGTTTAAAAACAGACTGAAGGAGGTCGATGATATGTGCAATTTAAGTCAGGGCTTTTATGATGACGGCAAAGCTGAGGGCAGAGCTGAGGGCATAATTGAAGGCAGAGCTGAGGGCGAAGCCAAGGGCTTAATAAATGCCGCCAAAGAACTTGGCGCAAGTTATGAAAAAACACTTGATATGGTAGTTGATAAGCTGCACATATCACATGAGGACGGCAAGAAATACATGGATATGTATTGGAATGCGTAATGCTGACTATAGCGTAGTTCAGAAACTGAGGTCGATGATATGTGAAATTTAAGTCAGGGCTTTTATGACGAGGGCGAAGCTGAGAAGTAATTTTGTCCGTGGACAAAAATCGAATACAAACGTAAGGACACTTGAAGTTTCAGGTGTCCTTTTTTGTTGACAAAAGTCACTTTAAATGATAAAATGGGAGAATGAGGAATGATTGGTTGTATTATATTCATAATAATATTCTTAGTTGGAATTTTATACACAGTGAAAAATAAGAACAAAAAGAATGAGTTAATGGTATCGTTATATGATATACTCTGCTTATTGACGGTGTATATAATGTCAACAGAATCGACACGTTTACTTTTTCCACGATTGATAGTTATTTGGCTAATGGCAATATATATTATAATTCGTGAAAAATATTACAGTCCATTGTCGCAAAAATGGAAAGTAATTTTTGTATGTGCAACAATCATTCTTCTAATAATTCTATGTTGGAAGTGGACACGTGAGTTTATTTAAATTCTTGTTTAATTGCAGGCTAAAGTTTCGACGTTTTTTATACCAAAACAGATACTTGATTGAACGAATGTATAGCACAGCATGGTTTTTGATGTTTTTTAACATTATATTAACTTTAATTATTCGGAATGGATTTTCTGAAGCAATGCTAGTAATAATATCAATATGTTTTTTTCTGATTGATTTTATAAGGTCACTAAATAAAATGACGACATCATTACGTTCATTTTTATTAGATAGTGTCTTTTTAGAGCTTATATCGGTAGCCGTACTTTTTGATGTCTTTAACAAAATTGCACATTTAGGAAATAATTCATATGATTTCATCATACAATATGTATTGATAGTATTAGCAATAACCATTTCATGGTCAATTGTCAGTTGCATGGCTAACAACAAAGTTGCTACATTAGCAAATATTATATTATCTACTGCGATTGGATTGATGATATACATTAAGGACGCTATTTTTGATGTTCTACCTGATAGCCTGTTTCAAAAATATGATTCTTCCGATTTTTTGATATCGATTGGCTACACACCAAAAGGAATAGTGCAGGCAGCATTAAATTACGCATTCTTACCATTCCTAATAAGCAATATAATTGCCGCTCTTATTTGTGAAATAAAAGGATATTGGATTGATAAATACAATGACGGCAAAGATATTACGATGGAGATGATAAAAAGCAATATAAATGAGGAAAAAGAACATAGTACGAATGTATCTGTAGAAAATTCAGAGAAATTGGAACAAAATCAAGCTAATATTGAAATGCAGGTTAAAATAATCGACAATCTTTTAGCAAAAGGTTTTAAGCTATCAGAAGCTTTAGAGCTTGCAGAACTTAACGAGGAAGCATATAACAAGTTCAAAGCTGCAAAGTAATTTTGTCCGTGGACAAAAATCGAATACAAACGTAAGGACACTTGAAATCTCAGGTGTCCTTTTTTTATAAAAAGGAGTAATTAGACCATGGAAAGAATATTTTACATTTCACTGGGTGCAAGTCTTTGTATAACAGGAATTTGGGGAATAATCAGAGAATTTATTCCTGAGAAATACAGACTTTTCAAGAAAGGCAGGAAAGAAAAATGATTTTTCAAGATGGAGAACACGAGGAACTGTTTAATAAGTTGTGCAAGAAAATGCCCTATCTTGACGGCTATCACTTGTCGCTTGCTTATCTTTTGACAATGGATAACGTGCTTCGTGAACATATAAGCGCACTATATGATGAAAAAAAAGATGTTATTATTTTCGAGGGTTTGAATAAGCCGTTTCAGACAAGCACAAGCAGTAAAACAACACGTTTGGCATTCAACCTTTGGAGCGGTTCAGTGTATGACTCAGATCCCCCTGAAGCCTATATCGACAAGAACGGACAGAAAAAATATGTGCCGAGCAAATACTATGCTCCTGACAATATTTTTAACTGCAACTATACTCCGTACTACTTCGAAGCAATCAAGATGAGATTCGAGATTTCCATTTAAGTAATGAAGGTAATGATATGAAAGCTAAGAACTATTGTCCCGAATATGAAAAATACAAAACCATACGTCAGTGGGCGCTCTTAGGACAGCTACCGAAAAAGGACGCTAAAGGCGTTGAACTTTGGGCGAATAAGAATTGCCAAGCTTCATATGTGTACTACAGCCCTGATGAGGTAGAGCCTGCAACAGAAAAAGAGTTGCAGGATTTTTTTCAGCCTGAGAGGGACAGAAAAAATAAGCTGGCAAGACTTAACCGCAAGTGGCGTAAAGAAGCCGAGGAAAAGAAACGCCAAGAGGAGCAGAAAAAGATTTTTGACGAAGCGGTTGAAGCTGCCTTATTGCCTTATAGAAAATTGATATGGAGATTAACCGAGAAAACAAAAGAGCTTTATCCGAAAAAAGAGTATCCACAGGCAATTGTTATAGACACCGAAACCACAGGACTTGACCCTTTTCATGATGAGCTATTGCAGGTGTCTATCATTGATGAGGAGGGAAACGTTCTTTTCGACAGCTACTTCAAACCAATCAGACACACAGATTGGTGGGAAGCAGAAAGCGTTAATGGCATTTCACCTGAAATGGTAGCGGACGCACCATATATAAACGAGAAAGCCGCTGAACTATATGCGATATTATCGCAGGCACATTGGATAATCGGCTATAACGTTGATTTTGATTTGAATTTTCTTGTGGGAAGCGATATCATAACATCTGAGGAGTGCAACGCCTTTCGCACCGAAGATGTGATGATACAATTTGCTGAAATTTACGGCGAATACAGTGTGTATCATGAAGATTATAAGTGGCAGAAGCTCACAACAGCGGCAGCGTACTATGATTATGATTGGGCTGAGCATGAAGAAGCTCATAACAGCTTGGGTGATTGCTTTGCAACGCTTTTTGTGTATCATAAAATACTTAGCGGAGAATAAAAGATAATTGACACTAATAATGAATAATATGGTAGAAAGGATTGATATAATGCCTAAAGAAATCAAATCGTGGTTAGTCTTATTATTTATTACAATTGTGATGTGTTTGGGAATTTCTGTCATAAACAGCGAATTAAAAAGTATTATAAATTATAGTACTGTTGGCACAATTATAGACAAGGAATACACAAAAAGCACGTTTATAACACATCAACGATACCAGTTTAAAGTTAGTTTCATCGACAACGTGGATGGAAAAGACGAAGAAAGTGTGGAATGGATAGATGTTACACCAACAGAATACGATGAGTATGAAATAGGTGACAAGTATGAGGATAGCTCAAGAGGCAAGAAGGAGTAGTTTAATAATGGAAGAAAACTATATTGTGATTGATACAGAAACAACAGGCTTGAACGCAGCAGAGGACGAGCTTCTTCAGGTGTCTATCATTGATAATGAGGGCGCAGTTCTTTTTGACAGCTACATAAGACCCACTCAGCACACGGAGTGGGCAGAGGCGGAACGTGTTAATCATATCACGCCTGAAATGGTAGCAAATTCACCGACTATAGAAGAGGTCATGCCTGAGATAAATGATATCTTAAAAAGATATGATAAAATCGTTGGGTACAATGTCAGGTTTGACGCAGATTTTCTAAAACACAACGGAGCAAAATTTTTAAACGCAGAATATGCTGACGCAATGAAAATGTTTGCACCGATTTATGGCGAGTGGAATGACCAAAGAGGAAGCTATAAATGGCAGAAACTCACTATAGCGGCAGACTACTATGGCTATGATTGGTCCGAGCATAAAGAAGCACATAACAGCTTGGGTGACTGCTATGCTACGCTATATGTGTATAAGAAGCTCACTACCGACACAATGACTATCGAGCGTGTTATTGACGGCAAGAGAGTCGGTATCGAGCTAACGCCTGCGGAGATATCTCAGGCATACTATATCAAAGAGAGTGACGATAGACGGCAGGATATACTCAACGCTTTGGACGAAATGGATAGTCTGAAAATAGGCAACATTGACCTTTCAAAAGATTTTCTGAAAAACAGTACCACTTTTATTGATGACGTTATCTATCGTTACGAGAAAATGGACGATCACCTTGAGGATTATAACTTGGCTATAGAAGATGTGTTGGATAACGCTGATAAAAACTATGCAAACAAACTTGTATCTCATTACGCTCAAAATATGAGTGCAGCCGATAAAGAGCAGTATATTGAAAGTGCTGAAATGGCTATGGATTGGAATGATACAAACGAGCCTGCAATTTCAAGGCTTGAGTATATGCTTTATACAACGTTAATAACTGAGAGAGATTACGATAAAATAAAACAAGATTGTTTAAAAGTTCCCCAAAACAATACTGGTGAGTACATTGATAAAATGATTAAAACAATGAGAACTGAAGCCAAAGCTTACTTTATTGAAGGAATAGATGAAAATAGAAAGAATGGGGTCGAAATCTCAGACCTTGATAACATTATTTATAAAAAACTTATTGATGAGCGTAGGACAGAACACACAAGAGCGGTTTTAAGTGAGAACTATAAAATATATCAGTTAAAAGATGGAGAAAAATATCATGGAATAAGATTCGAGCCTTACCATATGATAGAAGCGATTGGCATTAATCTTAATAAGACTGATTATGACCTTGTTTATGAGGGGAAGATTTCTGAGATAAAAGGTAACTCTGTCGATGAAAAGCTTGAGAATATATACTCAAAATTCAATAGGTATGAAACAATGCCAGAAGCTTTCATGGGTCATTCGTTGTCTATAAGTGATGTTGTGGAGATAGGAGATACGGCATATTATGTTGATGACATTGGATTTAAGAAGCTATCTCCTTTTTTAGATAATCATGAGCAAAATGAAGTTCTTGATATGACAGGTCAGAACAGAGGTTTAGGAAGATAAAGAAAGATAGAAAGAGGAAAATAGATATGAGAGAACAGGATGTTATAAAGCAATTTCAGGCGTCGGGAAAATCATTTCACGAGTTTTTTGAAGAAAATCAAGACTTAGTAATGGCAACCTATACGGACGATATGGATACGCCATATTATAGCAGACATATTGAGCGTCATTGGCTGTCTGAAAAAATCTACATAGAACGTAGACTTGGCTCTGATACTTTTGGTGATAGAACTGCCAAAACTGAAAACATCGTTTTAGTTAATGTTTACGATCCAAGCAAGGGAAGCATTTTAGATAACACGATAGACGGTATGAGTTGGGAAGAACGTCTGAATTTGCCTATTGAAACCAAAACCATTGGGAAGTATCTTCTTGAAGATTTAAAACCCTCGGAAAGTCTTTTTATACTTTCAGCATATTCAGATTTGTTTGGTGAGGAACACATAAAGAAGGCATATCTCAAAAGCTGTGTTGAAGAAGCTGAAAACGAGTTAGCTGAATTAAGATCATATGAAGATATATCCCCATACGGCGGAGAAGATGTTTCCATTAGCAATTTTGAGTCTTATTTATTGGAAAATCTTGATAATGCTCAGGAAATGGGCTTCGCTAGTGTCGGAGAGGCAGCGTTAAAGTGTGTCGAGCTAGGGTTGATAGACGAAAAACGGAGAAAAAATGTTATTAATGAGATTTATGATAGTGCAGAAAGCATTAAGCAGGACTACGAAAAAGGTTGGTTGTCAAAAGATGATGTAAAATATCTTGCAAAGCGACACGATCCTGTGGTTGATGAGCCAAAGCGAATCGCTGATAGTCTGTTTGAAATTAAAGAAATGTCAAAAAAAAGAGAGAAGTTGTCAGCGGCAGTAAAGTTGTACTCTGCCAAGAGTGAATATTACAAAAATCGCGGCAATCTAAAAGAGTTAAAAACTATTGACGATAGAATTGTGGCGTGCATAGAGGGTAATGATTGTTATTCTAAGCATATTGAAGAAACATATAACAGCGTTTTACCATATCTTTCACATACTAATGGTATTCAGTATTTGAAAACTGAAGATATACCTATTTCCATACATATGAATGGAATAAAAGCGGATTTTGATGAACCTAGAATAACTACGGATGCAAATCACAAAGTTATTTGGGATTGTGTTTTTTATAAAGTAGAGGAACCTTCTGCGGACGTTTCCTCATTATACGAGTCCCATTACTTCAAGGCGGAAGCGTGTGATGAATTGTATAGGCTTATTGGTGAAGAGCCACCAAAAAGGTATGAAGGTATTCAGGCGGTCAAGTTACCACCTGAAATAGCGAAAAAAGTTGATTTAACCTTAAAATTTATCGACACAGAAGATTACGAGTCAAGTGTTAGGGTTATAAGCAAGATTGATGAAATCAAAGGCAGAATTAGTTTTGCTGAGGCTGACATGGAAAATTTAAAAGATATAAAGCCTAATCTTTGGAATAAAATTTTTAGACATTCTGAAGTTAAGAAAAGAGAAATCTCATCAGCCAATCTGAGGAATAACAAGATTGAGTTAGACCAAGTATATGATGAATTGAACGAAATAACTCAGAAAATGATGTGTGAAAACTTTGAAGATTATTCAGAAAATCGCACTACCAAGGAAAGCATAGAAATAGATTGTCCCGAAGAAAAAAGTCTTGACGAAAACATGGACTTTAATCAATTGCCTTCTTTTTTAGATAATGAAGAGCAAGATGAAGTCCTTGACCTCACAAGTAAGTCAGGGAGGTCGCTTTAATGAAACGTGCTGTAAAGCAAATGCTTCCTGTATATGTTCTTTCATTCTTAGCTAATGTTGTATCGGCAATAGTTATATTACGCTATGGTATGTCGTATTCAGGACAGTGGGAGTTTTTTTATAAGAGAGTAATTTTTGTGATTTTTTCAGTTGTGACCTCATTATTGATCTGCGTATGGGGGACACAAAGACTAAAAAAGATAGAAAAAGGAGAGGATAGCTAATGGCAGGCTTTTTGGTTTATATGACCCCAGCTGCATTTATTGTGACTTGGGAGTTAGCTAAATATTTCTTTGGCGACAAACTTATGATTAAGGTGCTTGAAAGTATATCGATATCATTTTATGCACTAGCATTTATATTTGGAATTGTCTTAGCAGCGAATACCTTTGGTAATTTCATGAGTGGCTTTGCTGTAGATAAGGTTAATGTTTCGATAAATATAAACTATAAGCTGATGATATGCATACCTGTATATATAGCATTAGGAATCTTATTTTCAAGGATTGCAAGAAAGATTGCTATCAAGAATGATGAAAAGAATGACGAGGACGATAGAGGTGAAAAGATATGACAGAACAGGACGTTAATAATACATTACATAGTTTTGATGTTATCAAGCAATATCAGGCGTCAGGACAGTCCTTTGAAGATTTTTTTGAAGAAAACAAGGACCTTGTTAAAAATGAGTATTCTCACGAGTTTAAGTTTATCTATTACTCACATTCAACGCACAGAGTATGGATAACTGATGATTGCTTTCTTGAACATAAAAGAACAATGGACTTTAATGGCTATACGGAAGAAAGTGATGAAGTATATATCAAAAGGCTTGGCGTTGATGATAGATATGAGTGTTGTACTATTAAGGACGATGACGAGTATATCGCAGGACGTTTGACGCAAAGCGTTTCAAGTGATGATATCATCGACTATCTTAAGCATTATGGTGTAAAAGCCGCAGAATTTCCATTTGTTTATTCTTCTTTTTCAGATAATATCGGTAAGGAGAATTTGAAAAATGCCTACCTTGATACCTGTTCTTGGGAAGTAAAAGAAAGATACAGTGAACAGCAGGATATTCTTGATTTTACACCAATCGATATCGAGCGTAAGACTCGATTTACAATGCTCAAAGAAGAACTTGCCTGCTGTGAACAGGTCGGTTTTGACAGTATTAATCAGGCTCTTTTGGAATGTGCAAAGAAAGATATCTTTAAGGACGAGATTTTAAAATACGCTGTATTTACTGAAAATGAAATTGAGTCCGTAAAAAATGATTTATCACAAGCCGAGATCGAAACAATTAAAAGAAGGGCGGATATGGTCAGCATTGCCAAAGAACTTATCAATGAATTTACAGTAATCGAATTTGAAAATGACGCAGATTTTTCTGACCTTTCTCATATACCGATTGCCTATACTACTGATGAGATACTTGAATTTCCAATCAATGTTTTTGTTGATCTCGAAAAAATGAGTTTGGTGAAGCGGTATGATAACAACAGAGAATTTGACAACGAAAAATATTTTGGAGAAAGTGAAGACAAAATGTATATGATTTTGGGTAATCTTGAATTTGATGAATTAGTGAGCGTTCCTGATTATGTTAGGGAAGAAATTGAAAAAGATAATGCACTTGACATGACAAATAATAGGTCGTTGTCATTGTAATTTTTTTCTCGAGAGTTTTCTCTGAAAACAAGTCCATAAATGTTTTAATCAATTCAAAAATGTACAATATTTAGTGTGAAAGTTTGGCTATTCTGCCGTTGACGTGTTTTCTTGCTGTATGGTATAATATAGGTGTAGAAAACATATGGGAGGTATAACAATGGAAAAAGATTATAAGTATTATAAAAACTTGCCCGCACTTGATGAAGCGAAGATAAAGAGCCTTATCAGACCGAGCAATGAAGTTGATGATTTTATCAAAAAAGGGGAAGAAAAGCTCAATGACCCTGAGTTTGACAAAGAAACAATGCTTCTTTACACCATTGACGAAATAAGAGATTTTGTCGGTGAGGATTTTTGGTCGGCTACGGAACAGCCACAGCACATAGCAATGACCGAAGAAGAACGTTGTCTTGAACGAATGAAAGAATATTATGATAAGATTTTCAAAGCTTACTATAATCAGCTTGACGGCATGGGTGAGGACCATGATTTCAGCGGCTCAAGAAAAGCTTTTTTACGCACATCAAAAAAATTCCAGATACAATTTAAGAATATGCTTTTTGAGATGAAGATAACTGAGGAAGAGTTTTGGGGAAAGTTTGAAAAACACGCTGAAAGTTATTGGCGTTCACTATACTATCCGTTGCTTCATACGCAGAGAGAACTGCCCTCAGAAGAACCGATAGAAATGCTCAGAACACACTATATGTTCTGGATAAACCATATGATAAAGGAATTTATGGACGATATGTACATCTATTCGCTTAATCTTCAAGCAGGATATTTCAGCTAAATTTGTCCACGGACAAAATGTATATGTCAAGTCTAAAAAGGAGGAAAACCATATGAAGAACACAATGAAAGCCATAGCCGCCTTGATAATCAGTGCGACAATGATAAGCATAACCGCCTGCGGCAACACAGACAACACATCATCAGCCCCTCCAAAGGCAACCACAACAGCTTCAAGCACAGAAGCTTCGGCAACTACCACAACGGAAGCCACACTGACCTCTCGGAGCGAGGAAACATCTCTTTCGGCTACCACAACATCATCAACAACGTCCGCAAGCACAAGCAGTGGTAAATCATCGACTACCACAAAGGGTGGCACAACCACAAAATCGAACAGCCCACAGGCTAGTAATGGCGGCACAGTAAATAATCAGAGCTACAGCCACAGCACCGCAAACAACGGTTCGGGCAACAACAGCTACAGCAATGACAATAACAACAGCTATCAGCCACAGCAGACGGAACGTCAGACAGAAAGACAGACAGAGCGTCAGACAACAACTACAAGACAGACCACAACAACGGCAAAGAAAACGCAAGCCCCGAAGCCAAAGCCGACTACAACAACGGCTAAGCCAAAACCAAAGTTCGAGCTTACTCAGAGTGATATAGACAGAGCGTGCAGGGAACTTAACGATTATTCCAAAAAACAGTCATGGGATTTCATTTCATCAATATATGAGGAGTGTGGTTATTCTTCTATTGATGATTGTTATGACGCATTGGAAAAAGCAGCCAACCTTGACGATAACTCTTGGGGAACACCTGATACTGTTTCACCTGATACATACTCATCATATGACGAGTTATATCAAAAGGTAAGAGGACACATTGATGTTCTGTATAAGCGTATAAAATACGAGTCGCACATTGTAGTATATGCCGAGTGGCATGGTGACGGCTCAGCAATAAACTCAGACGGCAAGCCTGCATGGGAAATATATCTCCTTTACTGATATGTAAATAAAATTGAATAAGATTTAAAAGCAATTCGATTTTCTTTCGGATTGCTTTTTTTATTGCCCGAAAATCAAGCCTTATGGCTTTTTAGATAGATAAAAAATTTTTAGGAGGAAAACAAATGAAAAAGAAAAGTCTTTTCAAACGTCTTAGCAGTGTTGCACTCGCATTTCTGCTCAGCTTGTCGGCTCTTACACAAGGCATAACAGCCAGTGCGTTCTCCGACAAAAACCAAGCCACACAGCAGTGGCTGTCAACATGGAGCTATGATTTCCGTGGTTCAGGTTTGCCAAAGGGCTATGATATTGAAACAGGGAAATACAATGACACTCACTTCACTGGATACTTTGCATCAGAAGTGCCGTATTTCACAACATCTGATAACAACTACGCTTACTGCATTAACTTTGATAAGCTGCATAATAGCGGAACAGTTTCAAAGCAGCAGACACTTAATGATTACATGAAAAACGGTCATATTCCTGATGATATGCAGTATCAGATAAAAGAGTTCTGTATTTACAGTTACAAAGGCAAAACTCAGTACGGCTATTCTAAGGACACCGAACTGTGTGCGTCAAGTGTTATGTCACAGGCGGTTTCTGCTCGTTTTTTTGATGAAAGCACAACAGGACTTTCAAGCAATGAAACAAAGCTTCTCAACGCCTACAGCTACAACGGCAGCAACGCAAGCAGTCATCACAATGACCTTGTCGATTGCTACAAGAAAATGAAGTCTGAAATGCTTTCGCACTATGATGTTCCTAGTGGTACTTCAAACAACAAGAGTATTATAGGCAAAAAAGCAACATATCCTGCAAAATATGATGTCAAGACAGGAAAGTGGACAGCCACAGTTAAGCTTGACAGCTCTCTATCACAGTTCAGCGTTTCAAAGCCGAACGCAGTAACTTCTCAGAAGTCAGGCTCACAGATTATCCTTACAGCCGATAACGAGAAAGACCTGAAAAACATTGTCATAACGATAACAAAGACAAAGGGCAAGTATGTTGACCACATTGACGAGTGTTCACCTCTTATCCTTTCGGGCGGCTCAGACGTTCAGGAAATGGTGGTTTCTTGCTACGAGGATAAAGACCCAGTAAAGGCTTATCTGAAAATAACAACACCTATAGGATCAGCTCACATCAACAAAACATTCACAGATTACTTCGGCAACGCTCAGACAGCCACAGCTGATATGTACAAAGCCGTCAAGTTTCAGCTTGCTTGCAAGGTCGGTGACAGCTACAAGTTTGTAAAGGCAACTGGAAAGGACGGAAGCTACAGCTTCACTGACCTCGCTTCACAGGCTACAGACCTTACGCCAAACAATAAGGGTGATATTGATGTAACAGGTCTGCCAGAGGGCGATTATGAGTGGAGAGAAATATCCACGGCAGACGGATATATGATTTCATCAAAGAAAGCTATCACTGTTACCGCTGACAAGACGGCTAAAACGGAGTTCATCAACAAGGCTTCTGCTCCTGACAAGGGCAAGATAACAATTCACAAGCGTGACGCTGAAACAAGAGCTGACCTTGCAGGCGCAAAGTTTGAAGTGGCAGCAGCCGAGGATATCTACGTTGGCAATGGCTATTGTATCTATCCGAAAGGAACAGTTATCGACACCATTACCACAGGCGCAGACGGCATAGCTGAAACAACAAAGGCTATCTACAAGGGCTACAGCTACACTGTGACAGAAATTGAAGCACCAAAGGGCTATTCGATTTCTGATGAGCCAACACAGACTATCAAGCTTGTTGAACAGCAGGCGGAGTTCGTTGTGGATTTTGACAACGAGCAAAACACTATTCCTTTTGAGATAACAAAGACTGACATATCAACAGGTGAGCTTATCCCTGATTGTTCTTTTGAAATTCTTAATGAAAATAAAGAACAGGTCATCACAGGAACTACAGACGAGAACGGCATTGCAAAGTTTCAGCTTGCTATAGGCAAATATTTCTATCGTGAGATTTCAGCACCTGATATTTACGAGATAGACGATACTCCTTATCCGTTTGAAATAACTGAAAACGATGATATCGTCAAGGCTGAAATGACAAACAAGAAGAAAAGTGGCTCTATAAAGGTCACAAAGACAACAACAGGTAATCTCAATATCGAGGGCATTAAGTTCTTTGCAACAGGAATTTCTGATACAAACAAGGACTTGAAGTTTGAAGCGACAACGAATGAAAATGGCGTAGCAATGTTCGATAAGCTTGTTATCGGCAAGTATGTCATCACAGAGGACGGATCAACAGTTCCTGCGGCTTACCTCACTGCTGATGAGCAGGAAGTAACAGTTGAATACAACGAAACAGCAGAGGTTGCGTTCGAGAATATCGAGAAAACAGGCGAGATAAAGGTCACAAAAACCACTGTTGGCAACATCAATGTCAGCGGTATCACATTCAACCTGAGAGGTACATCAGACAGCGGCAGAGATATCGACATTCCTGCGGTAACTGATGAGAACGGCGTTGCGATTTTCAGTGAGATACCAATTGGAACTTATACTATCTATGAAGATGAGAAAACAGTACCAACTGCATATCTTGTCGCTGACCCACAGAACGTGACAGTAACCTATGCTGAAACAAAAGAAGTTCCTATTGAGAACAAGGAAAAGACAGGCTCTATCACAGTTCACAAGACAACTGAGGGTCAGAAGAACATCGAGGGAATAAAATTCTATCTCAGAGGTACATCTGATAGCGGCAGAGCTATTGATATCCCTGCGACAACTGATAAGGACGGCATAGCAAAGTTTGATGGAGTTCCAATCGGAACTTACATGGTTATCGAGGACGAGGAAACAGTACCATACGGCTATCTCGTAGCTGACGAAAAAGAGGTCAAGGTCGAGTATGCTCAGACTATTGATGAAACTATTCTTAATAACGAGCAGACAGGAACAGTTAAGGTACACAAGAAAACTGCTGATATGACTAACGTTGAGGGCATCAGATTTATCCTTTCAGGCATTTCCGATACTGGCAGAGAGATACGCATTGAGGCAACCACTGACAAGGACGGACTTGCGAAGTTTGAGGGCGTTCCAGTTGGTACATACACTATCACCGAGGACGGCAGCACAGTTCCATACGGTTATCTTGTGGCTGACTCCAAACAGGTGACAGTGGCATATGCACAGACTGTTGACACAGATATGGTAAATGAGAAAGCTCCTGATACGCCGAACACAGGCGTAACGGACAATGACTCAGACGGCAGCAAAGCACTGTGCAGCGTGGCTATCATTCTCGCAGGAGCTGCTATCGTGATGTTCAGCCGAAAGCGAAAAGAAAGATAATTGATGCTGTCTGAAAAAAGACAGTAAAAAGGGGATCAATTTATCATACATGAAGAAAGCCCCTGCAACTGGGCAGGGGCTTGGGAGGACGGGAATGAATAATGTGAATATCGATTTTAATTTCAAGTATCCAGGCAAAAAAGAAAGAGTAATCTATACAGTAACATCTATTTTAAAAGATGAAATTCGATTGTTTGGCAAAAGTATCATTTCAGCTATTCTAGTATGTGTTTGTTTTGAGAACGGATGGATCTTACCGCAAGAACACTGTGGTAACGATGATTTTATGATAGTTATGTTTTCAATTTTCTACTTTATGCAGTGTGCTATATTGATAAATATATTCTCGAAAAAATACACATATGAGGGAAACATTATAGCCAAGTTTCATAATGGGGAAATCACTTATAGCGGAAAAACTAAGATAGGCGGAAATGAAGATGAATAACGAAAATGAACTCCATGATGTAACTTTTAAAATCAGGTATCCTAGTAAAAAGGAAAAAATTATATATGCGGTAAAGTCCATTTTAATAGATGAGTTGACTATTCTTGCTGAAAGTATTGCTATAGCTGCAATACTTTGCTCTTTCTTTTCAAACGAATGGTCTATACCTCAAAAATACAATGTATTTATAGTACTATTGTACGTTGTATTTTTTGTTTCACAAATATTGATACTTTTAAGGGCTGCATTAACAGGGAGATACACCTTAAAAGAAATAATCATTCGGAGAGTTGAGAAATGAGCATATTTAAAAGATTGGAAAATCACTATAAAAGTAAGAGCTACTTGACATATCATGCGGCTAATGAGCATGAACAACTGCTGTTATTTTATCCAAATTATAAAAGCACAAAGATATACGTCATACATAAAAGTGATGACTCTAAGTGGTTTGACCTTGGTTGCCTTGAAAGAGGCGATGATGAAAAGCTCGGTGTTTCATTTTATGACGGCTGCGATAACAATTTTAATAAAATGATAGCGAAAATGAAAGGCGTAGATAAGGCAGCTGAGGACTATAGGTTTACAATCTTTTATGACCCCGACACGGATACTTATTGGGTAGACAATTCATTAGAGCTGTTTTTTGAAAATCAAGAAGATGTTATCGCCAGATATTTAAAAGAAAATGGATATCAGTTAATAAGCATGACAGGAGAAAAATAATACATGGAACTTGGGCAAAAAGGAAAAGGACTGACATTTAAACTATATCATGATGTTCCTGAACGCTACAAAGCCACAGCCGCAGATACGGCACGTTTTGAGAAATTTTTAAAAATCATGATAAAAAAAACTACAAAGGCTATTGGCAAAAATTTAACTCGCTAAAAATTCAGACTTTTAAATAGTATAGCATATTTATTTTCAAAGCACAAGCAGTTTAAATAGAAGAAAACGCCTGCAACGGGGCAGGGGAGGTAGAGTAATGTGAACACTCTTTTTTTGATTATATGCTATGTACTTGTAATAGGATCTTGGTCTTTGTTGTGGTCAATATACACTGGTGATCCTTTATATGCTTGGCGAAAACCGATCGAAATTATTAAGAAAATAGAAAAGCGTTTCAAGGTGAAATCATGAAGATACTGGATATCTTATTTGTTGTTTTTAATTTGTACAATTTTGTCTGCCTGTTTAAACTAAGAAAACGTGATAAAAAGGAAATAAAAATGATAAAAGAACAAAAAGTCATAGAATGCATAGCTGACGAGCTGAAAGAAAAAGGGTATAATGTAAGACTATTAAGACGTATTGATGATTGTGCCGCAAGGTACATAATGTTTTACACTGATAAAAGATATTTTGTGACAGAGATATCAGAAACAATTGATTTGAGAGATATGGTACGTGATATACCTGAATTAATGCTAAATGTTGGCGGTCTTGTGTACTGCGGTGGAGTAGTTTCACTTATGTTTCATATCTTTTTAGAATGGACCAAGGATATCACAAACAACATCTGCTCAGAGATTGATGAGAAAAAAGAGCATTATCCACAACTGACAGAGCAAGAGGTCATGACATGGATAAATAATAACAAAATTATAATAATAGGAGCTGATAAGAATGGTAAAAGTACGCATAGAGGGTTTGCCAGAAGAAGTTGAAAAGTTCACAAAACAGCTTGAAAAAGACGGATATGAGTTCTTACAGAAAAGCGAAAACTATCCGAACAGAAATTCAGTTTATGTCAGAAAATATGTGGAGATAATGGTTGATGATGAATAATATCATAAAGATTTTCAAAAAGCACCGCAGAAATCACTATAGTGGCATGGGACAGTGTTTTTCATTGATAGAGCAACAGCTCTGTACAGAGAACTTGATAATTCATGACCCTAAGTCTAATGTCATAGCTGTGACAAAGCGAGAAGATTTTGGAGCTAAAAATGAATGAATATAGATACTTTATAGCAGACGATAATAAAACAGGAACTCTGATTTGCAGTAATGAAATAAAAGGCGAAGATATGCTGCTTCTTGTCGGATACGTTATCTGTTTTTACAATGCAGCGTCCGTTGATGATATCGTAGACAAGCTTGTAACCATGTATGGCTTTAGTGTTATGAAGGAACATATTACAGCTCTTGACCTCAACACTAATCCTGATACGCCTTATACATACTATGACCTTATCGATGAGGGTGGCTATTGTGAAAGTGATGGATATATGTACACCGATATTGACAGAATAAAGAAACATTTTTCAGGAGAAAAATCGCAGAAGATGTTACGCACTATCGGTCGATTTAATGCTAAGAAAGGATGAGATTCTTGTCAAATTATAGACAATTAAGGTTTGTCATTTCAAGAAATGGTGGCACGGCAAAAACTGTTCTCAAGACTTCATACGATATTGTAAGTTTACCATACTTGCTAACATATGTTATGGGGCAATTCTTTGAGGAATATGCGGACGAAGGCGTTGGTTTTAGCTCAAGCGAGCTTACTGATATGCTTTTGACTATGTATCCAAACGATTTTGCGGTATCAATGGACAATACGGATCTTGTTATTGATGATTTAGAAACATGGGAAAGAAATTGCAGTTCATATGATATCATAAGAACAATAGGAATTTTTAAGCCAAAGGAATTAAATCTTTCTGAAAAGCTATTTTGTAAATTAAAGAAACACTGTAAACAAAATGGGTTTCTTGCTGTGTACGCCGAAACAAACGAAGAAAGCCTGATTATTTTTTACAGACCCAAAAGTAATCAAAGAGTATTCGGAATACGAAGAAACTGTTATTCAAAAAATGGCAATAGTATAGAAATTGGTCTTTTAATAAATGAAAACACATTTTTGTGGTTTAAGACAGCAGCTATCGTTTCCTATAAAAATAATAATTTAAAATCGATATTCAATGATGTGATACAGGAAATAAATAAAATCACTATTGATGAAAAAGCATTGCCACAAGATAAATTTCGTAATCCTTATGTGGCGTGCTTGGAGTATCTAAGCAAATATGGGTATTCAATAAAAACTATAGAATGGGAGTAAAAGCAATGAAAAAACTCAAAAAATATTTCTTCTCAAAGCTTACAAAACTACATAAAAGGAATAGTGATAGACCACAGATGTATAACTTGAAGGGAATAACTTCTGACGGCAAAGTTGTGGATTTTCCGTATATTTCTGCTGATAAAGGTGGAGTTATCAATATAAAAGGACTTCCTGTTGGAACATATAAGTTCACCGAAGTTATAAATGACACACAGCAATAATAATTGCAAACACGAGCGTGTGAAGAATTTCATACGCTATTTTTATTATATAAAAATTATGGAGAATATTCAAATGAAAAAGCTAATCAAGCGTAATTTCTACAACATCACTTTTATTATCGCAAATGCAGTCAACTCGATAATTGTTGTCAATAACGAAGCAGATTGGTCAACTCCGTCAGAGTATATTAAGGCAAGAATACTACCGATCATGATACTTCCTGCACTTATGGGATTGATCTTTATATTAGCTGAAAAGAGAAAAGAATAAGGAACTTTTGGAACGTCTGCTGTGATGTTCAGCTGAAAGAAAAAGAAAAGGTAATTGATATTGTCTGAAAAGGCAGTAAAAAGGGGATCAATTAATCTATACATGAAAAAAAGCCCCTGCAACTGGGCAGGGGCTGGGGAGGTAGAGATATGAATAATGAGAAAATAAAAGAAATCGAAGACTTCTCAAAAGGAATGTGGTTAAATTATGGTTGTAAGGTGGCAAAAGAAATACCAAATAGGCAGTTTCTAATGATAAAAACATCACACGCAAATAGTATTTTAAATGGTCTTAGCCTGTCGGGTATTCAATTTTCTGCTAAGTATGATGAAAGAAACCTTATGTTATATTATTCTCTTAATGATAAGATAAAGGTAAAAGAAATACTTAATAAAGCAAAAACTGATACTGCCAATTTTATCGAACAATTACTTTCTGACTATGATTGGGGTTCTAAGGAAAGCTATGCTTCCCTTTTGCCTGAAATAGCTGATATTATGAGTATTTCAACTTCTACATTAGAAAATCATCCTCCTCTTGTACAATTACGGCTTGAAATGGCATATGCACATTTTTGGTTTTCTGATAAAAGAACTATTTATGACGTACTCAGTTCTATCTTGAAAAACTACTTATAAAGTACAAATGTTATAGACAAATCGAGCAAGAGGTCATGACATGGATAAATAATAACAAAATTATAATAATAGAAGCTGATAAGAATGGTAAAAGTACGCATAGAGGGCTTGCCAGAAGAAGTTGAAACGTTCACAGAGCTATTAGAAAAAGACGAAAAATACGAATTTCTTCAGAAAAGTGAAAACTATTCGAACAGAAATTCGGTTTATATTAGAAAATATGTGGATATAAGGTTAAAAGAACAGAGTAACCTAGATACATAAGTGTGTCACAGTGACACACAACTTAAAATCGCAAACACGAGCGTGTGAAGAAATTCATACGCTCTTTTTATATACGAAAGGAGAAACACCATGAATACTGAAACGCCAAAGAAAACTAAGTTTGATATCTTGGAAGAAATCATGATAAGCTTTCAAGATGATTATGAAACAGATTATGCTCAAACCCATTGGGTGAAAACCTACAAAGAGCGGAAAGAGCGATTAATTCAGCTTCAAGAAGAAGAATGTGAACTGCCAGCGAATGTAATTGATGACGCCCATGATTTGGGATTTGTCGAGGGAATAAGATATGCTCTCAATATGATGGATATGACAGACACAGGAAAAGGAAAGAACAAGGAGCTTTTGGAGCAGTTATTAAATATTCTTGAAAGAGAGGTCGGTGTGAATGGCAAAAAAGGATAAAGAAAAAATGCTGTTTGCAGGAATACGAAAAGGAATTATAGATAATAACAGAATTTGCAAAGAGGTTGAGATTTATACGGATGGATATAAGCTCTATCTGAAATATGAACGTAAACCAGATACTTGTGCAGTGTGCGGAGAGCATACACATAGCAGAATACTATGTAACGGCAAACCAGTGTGCAGGCAGTGTATGATAAAAATGAAAGAATGGTCTGAAAACTACCAAACGCAAAAAATTCATCTGTTAGACACAGGCTATGCGTCAGCAGTTTCATTGAGTGGTAATCGTTACTTGGTGTTTATTCCGCAGGATTTAACGGATACCATGTTTAAATCCTATGATAAAAACAAAACACTGGTAGGAGAATTATTTGATGATGAATTCTTGGTTATCAATGACAGAGATGAACAGGAGCATAATTGCTATTTCTGTGGCAAGGTTAATGCACCATTTGAAATAGAGAATAAGCATATATGTTATAACTGTGCTAAAGAAATTGCTATAAAGGGGGAGTGTAAAGTGTGATTGAAATAGAACGCAAAATAAGTCAGTTTACTAGCTGTGGAAACCTTGACATCAAGTGCTGCGAAAATTGTGTAAACTATGTTTCAGGTTTATGTATACTGAATAATGTCGCAGTGGTGGACGAATATTCTGACTTTGATTGTGATGAGTGGCAGTTGGAGCAGGAGGAAAACTATCAAAAAAGAGGAAAAAGACTATAGGAGGTCTGTATTACAATGAAAATTTCAGTTAGAACAACGCATTATACTAACGATAATAGCCCTCAGTTGAGAGGTTATGCTACAGTCAAGTTTGATGACAGTTATGTGCTTGAGTCGGTGAAGATAATGGAAAGGCAAGACAGTAATGAGATTTTTATTGCGCTGCCGTCACTGATGGTTCGTACAAAGGACCAGAACGGAAATTATGTTATCAATGATAAGGGTGAATATGTCAAGGAATTTAAGGAAGTTTTTCACCCTATCACCGCAGAGAGCCGAAAGGTGCTAAATTCGGCTATAATGGACTCATTCAATAAGAATGATGGCAAGTATACAACAGTGGAGTTCGGTAATGACAGGTTTCAGCCCACTTTGGCAAGAATATTTGAAAGTTCCGTTAAAGATATAGAGGGTGTTGGCTCTGTGATTTTTTCTGACAGTTTTGTGCTTGAAAATGTTCAGGTCAGAAATGGCAAAAGCGGTGAATATTTTGACTCGCCCAAACGTAAGGTCAGAAATGAGAAAAAAACGTCAGGCTATGAGTATGTGGAGTTCTTTCACCCAGTAAAGGCGGAAACTTACAATGAACTTCGTGACAGTGTTGTAAATGGTCTGAATTATACGAGAAATATGAAAAGAATGAACTCATACGATAACAGCAGAGGACAAGACGAAGTGCTTGACATGACAGGTGAAAGCAGAGGTCTAGGAAGATAATATAAAAAAAGCCGTTACAAAGCTATACGGCTCTTTTTTTGCGCAACAACCCATATAAATGCTACTCTTTTTAGAGAATTGTTTGCGGAGGATTATAAAAAGATGAAAAAATTTAATTTGCAGGAATGGCTCGAATTTCATAAGTTTGCGTCTAATCTATATGCCTATCCATATGATGAACAGCTTCAGATTTACAATATTAACAGAAATGCTACGGCTGTAGCTCCATTTGAGGTATGGAGCAATATTGGACTTCGTATCAATGGTGGTACAAGGTCAATGACCATTTATGACAAAAACGGCATAAAGAAACATTTGTTTGATGTATCTCAAACTAACGGAAAAGATATCAAGCCGTGGAAATACAACGTATCATATAATGAGTATATCTTTGATATGTTGGATAAGATGTACGAAAAGAATGGTAGTGAAACAAGAGCAGATCGTGGCGAGAAAACCTTTCATAATAACATTTATGATTATGTTTTCGAGTCGGTGTATTCACACCCAAAGTCACCAACAGGACAGCTTTCAACGGAATTATGTGAGCTGATCGCAGAAACAGTTACATATACAGTATGCGAAAGATTAAACGTCATTGAAGTACAGTACAAGTACGATTTTTCAAACTTCCCTGTAATCAATGAAAATGCTCAGGAGCTTGTAGGTACTGTTGCGGCAGTCTATGTCAATGTCTTTTGCCGAACTGCAAAACAGCTTGTAAAAACTGTGTCACTGGAAGAAGCTCAGGGCAGACAGGCTATGCGTAAGCCAATTGTCAATGATGATATTTCAGAGTTTGAGCAGAAAGTCACAGTTGAAGAAACAACAGTGACAGATAATGCTGATATCGAAACGGAAAATGATATATCTGAAAAAGAAGATGATAGATATGTTGTTGAGCCTGATGATACGGTAGAGCCTGAGCCTGACTACAATGAATTTGTAGAAGTTCCTGAAAAAGCTGAACATCTGACGCTTACCGCTGAGCAACAGGAAACAGTGCTTAAACAGATTTTTCAGGCGGATTATAAAAAAGTTAATAAGCAGGCAGTTATCAAGTTCTATAACATCAACAAGTCAGCTAAGGTGCTTATGCGGTATACCTATGCTGTATATAAAGGTTCACACCCTATCGAGCTTGCTGAAATGCCTGATGTAGTCAAATGGTCTGCGACTTCCAAGGGCGTTGTCTTTGCTGACGCTAATGGAGCGGAACTATACTGTGTAAACTGGCGTACTGCCTGTGGCTATGTTAAGCAGCTCATCAGGGATAACGAGTATGCCATAAGCAACACCATAGAGGCAACATCTGAAAAAGAAGAAAAAGAAACTGAAAAATACCGTGGTAATATTATTTCCGCAAGCACGATGAAACAGCAAAGACTGTATTCAAAGTTTGTCGAGCTGTTTCCTGATTTTCTGACGGACTATAAATATCTCAAGCTTGAAAGCGACTTAGGCTTTATGACTTTGTCCTTGGACAAAATCGGTAGCAATTCTGTAGCAATGGCACATTACTATGAGCAGAATGGCGATTTAATGGTTGACCCTGAAATAGTGTTTGATATTGATAGTAAAAATAAAACACTTACTGCAGTGTCATATCAACAGGACGGCATGGGCATATATAAAACGTATGAACCAGACAGTGACGAACAGGATAATTGCAATTCTTTTGTAGATACTTGGTTCAATAATATTTCAACTCAGGCGTATAAACCTGTCAGAGCAATAAACATACACGGAAAAGAGATAACATTTGCGAATGTTTTGCCCATGGACAAAAATGAGAGTGAGGACAATATTAAACCTATAAGCACCACGCTTATTGTTAATATTTATGGTGGTCCAGGTGCAGGAAAATCAACAACTGCATTACAACTTGTTGCCGAATTAAAGAAACTGGGGTATCACGCTGATTATGTTTCCGAAGTTGCAAAAGAGCTTGTATATGCCAAGGACTTTGAACACCTTGATGGAACTCTAAAAAATCAAAGCAAAATACTTTCAGAACAAAAAAGGCGTCTGGATATAATGCTTGACAATGTAGATGTGGTAGTCACCGATTCGCCTCTTTTGCTTAACACAGTCTATCTAAAAGAAAATGCACCTGAGTATATAGAGAGCGTTTTTTCTCAATATGAGAATTATAACAACTATAATGTTGTTGTTGAGCGTGACTTGTCTGTCAAATTTGAGCAAGAGGGCAGAATTCATAATCTTGAAGAAAGTATCAAAAAAGACGGTGAGATAAATACACTGCTTGACTCTCACGATATAGATTATCAGCGTTTTGATAGAAACAATATTGCAGGTATACTTGACGGAATCATTTCGAAAATAAATGATATTAAGATAAGTGAAAGTATTACCGCTGACAATACAGAAGATGAGGACAATACGATCGTTATTTCCGAAAATGGTGTATCGAGAGAGTATATCATTGAGCAAAAACGAGATAACATTGTTAATGTTGTTGACAAAGAGAGTGGTGAGTACGCAGTTGAAGTTGACCTAGAAAATAGGGTAGCGGTCAAGTTTATTTCCTCTTTTTCAGATAATCAAAAAAATCAGTTCTTTGAATATTTCAAAGACTATGACGCTGTATATAACAAAGAAAGCTTTATACAGTCAACGGCAAAAGCACTTCTTCTCGGAGCTGAAACGGATGATGATTATGTCATTATAAAGCATATTGAAATGATTGATAATGACCCTGACAATGTTAAGGAAGTCAATGATATTAGCTCTGAAAAATCATTTGCAGAACAGGTTGATGAAGCTTTAGGCGGAGTATTACCATTCTATACAAGCTTAAAAGTATGTGACACTCCACAAATCTTGCTTGATGTTGGCTGTGAACAGCTGCCTATGCTGTATACACAAAAGCATTTGAAAAATGCAATTTTACCGCCTGATGAAAAAAATCATCGGCATGGTCTTGAAATTGAGCAGATAAAAAGATTACCAGAACTTCTCTCGCACCCTGTAATGATTATTGATTCTCCAAATCGTAAAGACAGTATCATTGTTGTAACATCAGAAGTTGACAAGAGTGATAATCCGATAATTGCGAGCATAAAGCCAAATGGCGAGGGTAGATATGAAGTTGAAAATGTCAGCTCTAATTTCATTACAAGTGTGTATGGGAGAAATAATTTTTCTGAGTATTTTAGGAGAATAGTTCAATCTGATAATCTCCTTTTTTGTGACAAACAAAAAAGCCAAGCAATGTTTGAGAGATGGGGAGAACAATACTCCGAATTAACAAACAATCTTGACTTCAATATTATTATACACCAAAGTCGCAATATTGTCAAGGGTATGCAGCAGGAAAATAATGCAGAACAACTCTCTTTCTTTGAAAATTCGACATTGGAAGATACGGAAGTTGAGATACCTTTTGCAGTTGGTGATGAAATAGATTATGGCGAACGCCATTACACGATTTCAAAAATCGACAAAGAGAAAAATACAGTTACGCTCCTTGACTATAATACAGGTTGGTATCCTATTTCTCATGATGAGGACTTGTCAATGGTCATTGCCGAGTTTGAAGCGGTGAGGGAAAAGGAGATAGTTGAGTCTGAAGCATTGGCAACTAAGCCTAACAACTTTGTTAAAATAGATGATGAAGGCTCGGTCAATAGCGGCTCTTTATCTGAAAATTTTGTTATCACTGACGAACAGCTAGGCATTGGAGGTCCAAAGCAGAAATTCAATAGAAACGTGACAGCTATTCAGCTTCTAAAAAAGATTGAAGAAGAAAATCGCAACATAACCAAAGATGAACAGCAAGTGCTGTCGGAGTATGTTGGTTGGGGCGGTATCCCTGAAGCGTTTGATAAAAATAATAGCTCGTGGTCGCAGGAGTATGAACAACTGAAAAATCTTCTTACGGAAGAAGAATATCAAAATGCCATAGGCTCGGTGCTTAATGCCCATTACACACAGCCTGTTGTTATCAACGCAATGTATACAGCGTTGTCAGAGCTTGGCTTTAGTGGCGGTAAAATACTTGAGCCAGCCGCAGGCGTTGGAAACTTTATCGGCTGTGCGCCTGAGAATATTGCAGATAGGTCATTCTTTACTGCGGTGGAGATAGACAGCATATCAGGCAGGATTGCAAAACAGCTCTACCCTGAGTCAGAAGTTCAGGTGTGTGGCTATGAAAACGCAAAGCTCAGAGCAGGCACGTTCGATGTGGCAGTCGGCAATGTTCCTTTCGGTGATTATAGTGTAGTCGATAAGAAGTATAATCGTGACCATGCTATGATACACGATTATTTCTTCCTAAAAACGCTTGAAATGGTCCGTCCAAATGGTGTGATAGCTTTTATCACGTCAAAAGGAACAATGGATAAGCAGAGTAGTAAAATCAGAAAGCAAATAGACGAAAAAGCTGAGTTTATCGGTGCAATTAGGTTGCCGAATACGGCTTTTAAAGCTACTGCAGGCACAACAGTTGTCAGTGATATAATCTTTCTGAAGAAGAGGTCATTTCCACAGACAAAACTCAGTGAATGGGTCGATACCGCCTATAATGAAGATGGTCAGCGTATAAATCAGTATTTTATCAATCACCCTGAAATGATATGTGGAGAGCTAAAAATAAAGTCAGGTCCTTATGGTCCTGAAATGACAGTTGACCCTTTTTCAGATAAAAGTCTGAAAGACGCATTGTCAGAGTGTGTTGAAAATCTAGTGAATAATACAGATGTGCGCTATACACAATTATCTCTCAGACCAGTAGCCGCTGAAGCAGACGATACGCAGAAACAGGAAGAAGCATTGCCTGCACCTGAAAACATTCCTGACGGATTTTACGTTTCAATTAATGATAATATCTATAAAAGAAACGGAAGCGTTCTTGTAGAAGCAAAAAGGAAAAGCGGCAAGGCGTTTACAGAAAGAGAAAAGGGAATGCTCACTCTTGCGATAGACCTTGCCAAAGATTTGAGGTATGCTGTAAACATTCAAAACACAGACATATCGGATGAGGACTACGAGAAAATCAGAATAAGTCTTGAAAGCAAGTATAATTATTTCTCCGTAAAATACGGCAAGATAACAGACCCGAACAATAAACTGGTTTACAACACTCTCAGATATGTGAGGGACGATAATCTCGATTTCCTTAAGAGCATTGAAACACCAAAGTTTGAAAAGTCAGATATTTTATTGAAAAGAACAATACGTCCGTCAATAAAAATAACTCACTGTGATACAGTTGAGGACGGCTTTCAGGCTACTCTTGCGGAATATGGATATATTGACCTTAATCATATATCGAAAATCACAGGATATAAAGTAGACGAGTGCATTAACAGACTTAACGGCATACTTATGTATCGTGACCCTGACGAATTTTTTTCTGCTGACATTAAGCCTACTGATGGTTGGTTGACGGCAGACGAATACTTGTCGGGAAATGTGGTCGAAAAGCTTAGAAAAGCAAAACTTCTATCATCAAGGTTTCCTGAGCTGAAAGTAAACGTTGAAGCACTTGAAAAGGTACAGCCTGAAAAAATCAAAGCAGTTGATATACTAGCTCAGATAGGCTCATCATGGATACCTGAAAAATATATAGAGCAATTTGTAGAAGAGGTTTTCGGCATTGGTACAGTTGTTGAACACAACACTGCAACAGCAAATTGGAAACTGTCAAATAAGGTCAATGGCAATTATCACTCGTCCACAAGCACGGAGTATGGAACAGTGGATATAAATGCTATGTACATACTTGAAAATTCTCTTAACCTGAGAGATAGCACAGTATGGCGAGATAAGCGTGATGAGCTGGGTCACTTGGTCTATGATGATAAAGGAAATAAGGTCAGAGAAAAAGACGTAGAGAAAACCATAGCTGCTAATCACAAGGCTGAGAAAATCAAGGAAACATTCAAAGAATGGGTATGGACAGACGCATATAGAACGCAGGACCTTGAAAACATCTACAACGCAAAGTATAACACAGAACGTGCAAGAACGTATGACGGCTCACATCTGTTTTTTGCAGGAATGACAAGTTCAATACAGCTTGCGGATCATCAGAAAAATGCAGTTGCACGAGTTTTGTATGGTGGAAACACATTGCTTGCTCACGTTGTCGGTGCAGGAAAAACATTTGAAATGACAGCCGCTGCCATGGAAATGAGGAGAATAGGTGCTGCAAATAAACCGCTGTTTATTGTTCCTAATCATCTGATAGGACAGTGGGGAAAAGAGTTCTTGACGCTTTATCCTGACGCAAATATTCTTCTTGCAACATCAGAGGATTTTGAGAAAAGCAGGAGAAAAGCGTTTGTTAATCGAATAGCAACAGGAGATTATGACGCAGTAATAATGGGCTATTCAACTTTTGCAAAGATATCAATTTCGCCTGAAAAGCGAAAAGAATACTATCAACAGCAGATAGATGAGCTTATAGACATTATCCAGAGTTCTGATGATGACGATAATCTGTCTGTTAAGGACGCTCAGAAAAAGAAGAAGCAGTTAGAAACAAGACTTAAAAATCTTGAATATGATACTGAGCAGGACGATAATATCTATTTTGAAAACCTTGGCGTTGACGCACTTTTTGTTGATGAAGCACATAATTTCAAAAATCTTTCCATAAACACAAAGCTGTCAAGGATTGCAGGCATACAAACGACTGAGTCCAAACGAAGTGAGGACTTGCTTTTGAAAATTCAGTACATTAAGGAAAAGCAGAATGGATTGGATCGTGGCATTGTATTTGCAACTGGTACGCCTATCTCAAACTCACTTACTGAAATGTATGTCATGAAAAAATATCTCGAGCCTGATTATCTCAGAGAAAAAGGTCTACAGCATTTCGATTCATGGGTTGCCGATTTTGCAGAAGTGACAACAAATATAGAGTTATCTCCTACAGGTAACTCGTGGAGAGCCAAAAAACGTTGCTCAACGTTTAAAAATTTGCCTGAATTGATGAGTATCTATCGCAGAGTGGCAGATATCCAAACAGCAGAAACATTGAAGTTACCAGTGCCAAAGCTGAAAAACGGCAAGTATACGATATGCCTGACTAAGCCGTCAGAGGAACAGAAACTATTTATCTTTGATTGTGGCGAAAGAGCAGAGGAAGTTCATCAAAAAAGAGTTGACCCTAGCAAGGATAATATGCTGAAAATAACCAATGACGGAAAGATGTGTGCGTTAGATATGCGACTTGTCGACCCAACTGTAGAAGATAATCCTGACAGCAAGGTTAATATGGCGGTAAATAACATCTTCAACAAATGGGAAGAAACAAAAGATGATAGCCTGACACAGGTAGTTTTCCTTGACCGCTCTACGCCGTCAAAGGGTTTCAACCTATATGACGATATCAAGAGCAAACTCATAGCCCTTGGCGTTCCTGAAGAGGAGATAAAATTCATTCATGACGCAAAAAATGATAAGGAAAAGGTAAAGCTCTTTGAAGATGTGAATGAGGGCAGAGTGCGTATACTTATCGGCTCTACGGAGAAAATGGGTGCAGGCACAAACATTCAGAAAAAACTATGCGCACTTCATCACATAGATGTTCCATGGCGTCCGTCTGATATCGAACAGCGTGAGGGACGTATACTCCGTCAGGGAAATGACTGCAAGGAGGTCGAAATTTTCCGTTATGCAACAGAGGGTACATTCGATAGTTACTCGTGGCAGACAATTGAGTATAAGCAGAAGTTTATATCTCAGGTCATGACAAATAAACCGCTTGGACGTTCGATAGATGATGTTGACGAAGCGGCATTGAACTACGCTGAGATAAAATCTTTGGCAACAGGTGACCCTCGCATTAAAAGACAGCTCGAGCTTTCAACTCAGGTGGATAATCTGCGCCGTGAAAAGGCAGAGTTTGAAGCTGATAGAATGAGAGCAAGAGAAGAAATAACATTCACTATTCCTACGCAAATAAAGAGAGCAGAGAAGTTTATCGAGATATTCGATAATGCAGTAGAGTATTCAAAGCAATATCCACGTTCTGAGAATTTCTGCGTAGAAATAGTTGACAACAAGATAACAGATAGGGAAGAAGCAGGCAAGGCTGTAAAAGCATTGCGAAAAGTTGGTGGCGAAGAGCCTATTGATGTGTGTGATTACAGAGGTTTTAAAATACAAATTCAGTATTCATCACTTGGCGGATATGGCTCTTTCAAGACAATAGTTTCGCACGAAAATGCAACGCTCTTTACTTCTCTTGGCGTGTCGAACACAGATGTTTTTGATAACATTGACAATGCTATAGACGTTGATATGCCACAGTTGTTATCGATACATAAGGAAGAGTTGGAAATAGCTCAAAAAAATATGCAGAAGTCAAAAGAGATAGCAGAGCGAGAGTTTCCGAAGTTAAAGGAGTATCAGGAAAAGAGAGAAGAACTCAATAAACTCACATCGGAAATAGGCTTGAATGATAACTCAGGGGATATGGATATAGTTTTCAAGCAAGACGCTGTTACTTCTGTTATCGACAAGAGCTACATCCGAGATAATTCAGGAACGATAATTGCAAAGTTCACCTATAGTGTTCCTGAGAGTTATATAGAGAAAATTTACAACGATGATGATAACCTGAGCTTGGAATATGGTAGCCTACAGGAATACGTTAAGAGCGTTCAGGGTGATAACCGATTTTATGAAAAATCAAAAAAAGCAAGAAAAATCGTTGATGATGATATTCCTGCGGTCGATGATACGATGTTCTTAACGCTTAAACAGTGCCGTGCAATAGTTTTGGAGGAAGATAGTGAGCTTTTGACATTGCAAGGAGTTAAATCAAACGGAGAGCATATTAAGGTAGGAACATTTGACTATGATTATCAGACATATCAAACTTTAAGTTCTGTCGGAAAGCTTTATTCTGAAAAGCTTGGTATTCCATTTGGCGATGAAGATATTGCTGCTTCACGCAATAGAGGAATTTAAGATATAAGCCCTTGATTGATTATCAGGGGCTTTTTTCTTTTGGAGGTGAAAATTATTGTATAAAATTCAGATAGGCTGTAATAGGCGACTATCAAAGATATTTTATATCGATGAAAATGCGTTTAACAGCTATTTCGGGTGCAGTTCAGCAGACGAGTTTAAAAGAACTGCAAGACAAGAGCCATATGCTTGCAAGATTTTGTCCGTGGACAAAAGTACAGAAGCATTTTCACTTGCTTTTGCGGATAGAGTATTGAGCAGATTATATATAGCTGAGTACTTAGTGGCGGACTATGGCAGTGAGCATAAAGCGTTAGGAATTATTCGTTTAGAAATAAAAGATTGTATCGCATTTGACGGCTATATGGACGTTATTGACCTTAAGAGCATTGAAAATATTGATTATGCTATCAAGCTCTATACAGACTACATCAATAAAATAATGAATTTAGTAGAAGGTGACGCTGAGAAGTATAAGCGACGCAAAGCTTTAAAGTCAATAATTGAGTTGGCAAGGCATAGAAATGCCAATTTATACTCTGGAAAGGGGGATAAAATCAATGGCAATACGGCGTGAGTACATAGGCTCGGGTAAGAAGTTCATACGTTACTCTCCCGATGAAATGGCAGACGCACGGCAAACGGATATGCTTGACTTCTTATCCCGAAAAGAGGGTTTTACCTTTATAAAAGTAGGCTCTGTATATCAATGTAATGAGCATGACAGCTTGATTATTCAAGGTGACAGACAACGTTGGTATTGGAATTCGCAAAAACTTAAGGGGCTTAATTGCATCGATTGGCTTATGAAAATAGACGGCATGGGCGTTCAAGAAGCATTTGAAACAATTATAGACTTGTCGGGAAATATTAAGACGGAGTTTGTGAAAGCTCCTGAAATAAAGAATGAGCCAAAAGAATTTCATTTGCCACCTAAAAGCGAAACGTATAGAAACGCTGCCGCCTATCTCACGAAAACACGAATGATAGACCCTCATATAGTCAGCTATTGTATTAAAAATAGTTACATATATCAGGATCAATACAAAAATGTTGTGTTTGTGGGTTTTGATGATAAGAATGAAGCAAAGTTTGCCGAGAGCAAGATAACGAATACCTTTTATAAGCGCAAGCCCAAAAATGTAAGCGGAAGTCAAAAAGAGTACAGTTTCAATCTGACGCACTTGACACCTGAGGGCAACAAGGATACTGTTTATGTCTTTGAAGCTCCAGTTGACTTGCTTAGTCATGCAACGATGTATGTCATATCTGAAAAGAAAAGGGCTGAACGATTGGGGCAAAAACCTGATTATGATGTTTGGAAAAAGCAAAACAGGCTATCACTGTCGGGAACATCAGATGTTGCATTGCAATCATATCTGCAAAGATATCCTGAAATAAAAAACATTGTGCTTTGCTTAGATAATGATGAAGCAGGTCGAAATGGAATTGCAAAAATAAATGAGAAGTATGCTGACAGGTATAACATTACAGTTCACGTTCCTAAATTGGGCAAAGACTACAACGAAACACTTGTCAGCTTTTTAACTGTAGCGGAGGAAGCTACAGAACAGAGAACAGTTGATAACAGTGAAGAAGTTGCTGTTACAAATATAACTCAGCGGTCACGCTGATACAAAAAATCAAGGAGTGATTTCTATGAAAAACAAGAAGATGAAGAAAATTGGTGCAACGCTCTCATCATCAGTTGCCGCATTGTCAATGATGTTGATGAACGCTGTATCCGCAAGTGCAGACGCTATTGATGTGAATGACAATGGCAAGGCGGCTGTAGTCCTTGCTGACCTGTCTGGTCTGCTCAAGTGGATCAATGACTTGGGTGACACAGCTAAGTATATTGGCTATGCCATATCAGTTCTTGCAGTGATAGTTGCAGGTATCATGCTTATTGGCGGTGGCAATGGCGGTATGAGCAAAACAAAAGGTGTATTTATAGGAATACTTGGAGGCTTAGCAATACTCGGCTTTGGTCCTGCTATCATTCAGGATTTTCAGGCGGCAACATCGAGCGGTATGCTTTTTATTAAATAAGCGGAGCGGACGGTACATATTGTATGTACCGCTATGGGTCTTAAGCTTTGAGCCTATAGCGGTGCATACAGTGCATTAGAAACAGAAAGGACGGATAATTATGAAAGAAAGGTTATACAATGGTGATTTTTTTAACTTCGATTTTTATATCGAACGTACAGAGGGTGTTTATGACGGCATAGACTATGAAGAAGCGTTCAAAGCATTTACCTATCACATTCTCCATGAGAGTGGTCCGATAGAGATAGGCGTTGATTATGACAGACTAGGTAATGATGGTTTACCAAAAGAAAATGAAAGTGGAAGAATGCCACTACGCAAGTTTTCAAAAGGCGTTTTTACAGGCGTAGTTGATGGCATTATTAAAGATAAGCTGATTGATAAAGCAATCGGTAATCTTGACGATTTTCAGTATAACTATATACGAGCGAATAAAGATTTTGAGTCAATAGCTGATATGTTCAAACGAATTAAAGAGGACTGTGATTATGACAGTTGTGACTTTGACTATGATATAACAGTGACAGTTGGATCGCCAGAGTACGGAACGAATGAACCATATGACCGCTATTATAATGATGTTCTGAGCAGAGTAAATGTTATAACAGACGCAAAAGATATAATGAGTCTGTGCTGTGATTGGTCGGAATTTGTTTATCGCTATTATGACAAACTCAAAGATTTTGCCGATAAGAATTGGAGAAAGAACAATTTTGCCGAACCAGAAGATTTTGTGTACGAATGGATAGATGAAACGCAAAAATTACTTGCAGGCTATGGCACAGACAGTATATACAGTGCGTTGAGTGAAGTTATTGAGAGCGAACCTAACAGGGATAATGAACAGTATCAGAATTTTATCAAGAATAGTTTTAAGCCTTTCATGACAGATTGGAAATATACTTCATTCATTAATAATGATATGACAACGTTTAAAGAATTATCAAATGCACTTGATTTGGAGCATAATCGCATACTGTATACAGAATTTGAGCTGTTTACGGAGGAAAATACATACTATGCAGTAACATCAGGACACAATGTAAATGAAAATTCCATTGAGAATAATGCTGATTTAAAAAAGTGCATAGAGGACAACGCTATTGATTGCAATAATGTGTATGTAATCTATAGAAATTTCAGCTTAGGCTCTGAAAATGCGACTTGCGTGACGAATGCAAGTGATAATAAAATCGACATTATCCGTAATAATCGTAGCCTTATCGGTTATCATGCTGATTTGGTAAATGTTGATAGTGCAACTATTGATTTGAGAAATGAAAATTTCAGAAATCTTAACGATGAACGAGGAGTCAGAATATAATGAGAGTATCAAAAACGAAAAAATATGCGTTTTCTGTATTCATAACACTGCTTATAAGCACAATGTCATTGAGCATACTTGCATTTGCGGCTGACCCTCGTACACTTCTGCCTGAAGTGCAGGAGATAATCGTCAAGAAAACTTGGCACGGAGAAATGGTACAGAATGTTGAGTATACGTTGCTGAAATGGCTTGCATATGTTGTGGATTACATTTCAGAAGCTGTGGATCAGGTGCTGAATTTTAATCTTTACAACGTTATAAAAGACGTATTTAACATAGATACTATTATATACCCTATAGCGTGGGCGTTGGCAGGAATGACAGTGGTGCTTATAGGAATACTTATCATCGTCAATGCAGATAAGATACACATAACAGACTATGTACGAAATATCTTGACGTCACTGTTTTTCCTTATCGCATTGCCGATACTCGTTTCATCATTTAGTGACCTTAAAACTGTGGGTGTGCAGTTTGCAAAGGATAATACAACAAAAGATACTGCAACAAATAGGACGATAGGTGAGTATATTCTCGCAAGCAATATTTACAACGTGAATAGCAGCATAAATCAAAATAAATTGGTAAAACAAAGTCAAGTATCGTCATTTGGTGTAAATCCTAACACTGTGTACTCAATGAATATTAATCTAGGTTTAGATCCTTCAAAAACGCAATATAGGACAGTTACAACAGCAGACCATTATGATGTGACTCCTACATACAGATTTGATGATTTGACCTTTGAGCATAAACTTGAACTGTTAGACCTTGTCGATGACTATGCTTTTTGGCAACAGCGTGTCGCATGGGCGCAGGCTAACGCTGGAGTACAAGACAATTCTGATACGGAAGAAGATGATGATAACGCATATAAAATAACAATAACACGAGGAGAGGGAGATAACAGACATTCAACAGATTATTACGTTATAACCTCACAAGCTCCATATTATCAAGCTTCATTTGAATGTTACTTAATTCGTGAAGCAGCGGAAAATGCTGCCCACGAACTTCAAAATCGTGGCATAAATATACAAGCTAGTCAAGTGGCTTCCATGATAATGTATTGCCAAGACTCCGATACTTTTGAGGAAGCTATAAACAGGTTGAGTAAAGGCGCATTTAGAGAGTTAGACTTCTACGGAAACACAATGAGTGCAATTCAAATACTTAATATTTCCAATATTGAAGATTTTGCGGATAATGGATTTGAACATCATAGTGGCGGTAGTTTTGAACAATTAAAAGAAGCGTCCGATTTTAGTGACGGAGATATGTCAGCACAGTTTGATAAAATGTGGCAATATGTTTCTGTCGGTCACTTAACGGAAAAAAATCACTTCTATCGTGTGAATTTTCTATGGGGGCTATTCATGCTTGTAATAACGGCAGTGTGTCTTATCTTTGCAGGACTGAAACTTGCGTCCTTGTTGTACGACATAATGTTTGCACAGATAGTAGCACCAATAGTTGTGGCAACAGATATGGGTGGCGCAGGACGGCTAAAAAAGGTCATACTGAATTTGCTTAATTGCTTTCTGTCTGTGATAATAGTTGTACTAGATTTGCGTTTATATATCCTGATACTTACTGAAATTCAGGACTCATCATTGCTATCAAACCCTATAGCTGTTATTTTCATAACAGTTGCAGGCTGTAAATTTGTAATTGACGGACCTGACCTCGTGGTACATCTTCTTGGCATTGACGCAGGCGTTAAGTCGGGCGTATCAACTATTATGGGTCTGCGTTCCGCAGGACAGATAGCTTCAGGTGCAGGACACACTCTAGGTCATATAGCAGGCAAAGGAATTTCAAAAGCGGGTGGCACAGTTGCAGGCGGTATCGGAGGAGCTATCTCAGGTGGTATTAGTGGTGCGAAAGCGTCAATGGCTAATGCTAGAAACAGTGACAATAAAGCCGAAAAAGGAATGCGTGGTGCTGTCGGTGCTGTTGGCGGAGCTGTCGCAGGCGGTGTCAGCGGTATGGTAGGCGGCTTTGGAAGTAATAATGGCGTTATGGGCGCAGCTGCTAATGGCACAGCCGTAGGCGGTAAAGCAGGAGAAGTTGCTAATAAACCTATCGGAGAAGTGGCTAAAAGTGCAGGACAGAATTTATCAGGCAAGGCAATGGGAATGGGTGAAAAACTTGGCGTTGGTACAAGTGGCAAGGACGGAAAAGACGGCACAAACGGAATAGACGGACTTAATGGTAAAGACGGCTTGCAAGGTGAAAATGGCAAACAGGGTGAGCAAGGTGAAAGTGGTGAATTTTCGTCAAACATCGATAATAGTTCATCTGAAAATGCTGTGGCGCAAGGCTCTTTTGGCTCGGACAGCACTAACGCAGGCATGGATGGCTCACAGACAGCTAGTGCAGTTACACCACCTAGCATTAGCACTTCGGGTGGAAGCTTTGGCACGGATACAAGTGCTTCATCAGCACAAGCTGTTAATTCAGGTAGCTATAATGCTCAAACATTTGCAGATAGACAGTATCATGCAGAGAGCAATACAACGAGCTATGCAGATACAGCTATGGCAACAGAAAAAACACAACCTACATTTGCTGAGAAAGCAATGCGTGATGAAAATAAAAGAAAATAAATCGGGGCAGGCGTAATGCTTGCCCTTTGTAACTTAGAAAGGGGAAGAGTAAATGAATGATATTAGGGCAGGCTTAGTACCGAAAACCACAAAATCAAAGGTCATGTTGACAAAATATCTGACAAAGTATCGCTTTTTGGGCATAATAGCTGTTTTCTTTTCTTCAATGGTCATAGGAATGGCGTTTGGCTCGTTGAGATATGTATTTGTGGTGTTCTGTTTAGTCATATTTATGATATGTACGGCAGGCTCTCCCTCAGACCCTCGCAAGAGCTTTGGAGGAAGCTTGCTCGACTTTCTGAGGTTTTTTGCTCAGAAAAAAACATACTACGGCTCAGGAAATGTGGATTGTGCTGATTATCTGAAAAAGGAGGAGGACAAGCGTGAAGCTAAGAAAAGAAAAAAGGAAAAATAAGCGTGTAAAAATGAATGCAAAGAATTGCCTTTGTACATACTTAAATTTCAATTCATTCCGCTTGACAGAGCAGGATCTAGCAACAGTTGGCGGTGGAAGGACAAATCTTGCGGCTAACTATGTGTTCAGGTTAAAGCATAATAATATTGGAAAGTATATGTCTGTTGTGGCTATTTACGGCATTGATATCATGCACTATTCCAATGACGATAAAATATCAGCGTTTAATGCTTTCGGTAGTGCAACTCAGCTTTTGGACTTGCCACATAAATATATTTTCAGCCACAAAAAACCTGACCTTTCAAGGCAGCGTGAGTTCTTGGAATACAAAAAATTGCAAACACAGCACCCATTTACAAGGGCAATGCTCGATAAGAAGCTCCGACAAATAGATGATCTGGAGAGGACTCACCGCAGTAATCTTGCATATATGTTTGTTTATGCAAACGATATTGATACGCTTTATGCAGCGGTAGAGCAATACTGCAATGCGTTTTCTGATACATCTATGGCTCTGTGCAGTTTTGACACAACAATAAGCTTTATGAGAACGCTTTTAAGCTTTTCGGACTGTGAAAATCGTGATATTGATTATCAAAATATCAATGCTTATGTTCTGCCCGACACAGTAAAATTCGGTCAGAATTATTTTAAGGTGAACAACACATATGTGACATCAGTTGTCATAAAAAGTTTTCCTGCATTGCTTGCTCCACTTGCTTTAACACGGCTTGTATCACAGAAATATAGTGACATAGTATCTATGTGGGACGTGTGTACCGCTGCTCGTGATGATGTTCAGGAACAGTTGAAGCAATCAATGGACGAGCTTAACTCTCGTTGGGCAATTAGGCTCGGCATGGCTGATAACATTGATACTCAGACAGAACTTGCAAAGATACAAGAGATATATAATTCAGTAGTGAATGGTGCTGAAAACATGGTGTATATGACACTGCGTTTTTATATCTTCAATAAAGACCTGTCAGCATTGAAAAAGCGTGTTGCAGTAGTGCAGAAAGAGTTGGCTACAAACAATGGACTACGTTCTTACGTCCCTGAAAATCAGATGTTTACCGAGTTTACAAGACTTATTGTTGAGGGCAATAATATTCAAACGCCAATGCCTATCTATGATACATACGCCAAAGAATTTCCGTTTTATTATCAGGAACACATTGATGATAATGGATTGTTTATGGGCTACACGCAGACAAACGGACTTGTCTTTCTTGACTCGTTTCTGCGTAACAGATACCGCTCGTCATATGATATGATACTTTGTGGAGTAAAGGGCGGTGGTAAGTCTGTAACGCTTAAGTTAATGGTGCAAAATCAGCTTATAATCGGCAACAAGGTTTTCGCTATTGATATTGAGGGTGAGTATAAGGACCTTGCTATGATGTATGACGGTCAGGTCATTACAATGGATAGACGTGCCTTTATAAACCCTCTGCAGATAAGGACAGTTATCGATTGGCAAAGTGAAAACAAGCTTGATGAAGAAGAAAACGATGATGATACACAGCAACAGCTCCTCTCCAAAGAAAGTGCTATCGAAACGAATTTCATATCTGAAATATCACGAATATGCACTTTTATGTATCAATACGTTCCGACAATGACCTATGATGTTATGACAGCTTTCAGAACTGTCCTTGTTGAAACTTATCAAAAAAAGGGTATAACAAAGTACACTGACGTAAACGCTCTTGCGCCTCAAAACTTTCCGACTTTTTCTGACGTTCTTGATGTTATAACATCAAAGATATCTTCGGGAACGCTCTCAGCAGATGAGATAACTTTGTATAAAACACTGCTTATGTATGTGAAAGAATTATCTGTTTCGGGTGCATATGGAACAATGTTTGATTCGCATACAAACATTGAGATAAACAATTCAAATCTTATAGTATTTAATGTGAAAGCATTGTCGGAAATGGACGAGAATGTGTATAACGCACAGCTTTTCAATATACTCTCGTTGATGTGGTCAGAGGTTTGCAAGAATGTTGCTCATAACAATAACCTTGTCAATCTTCTAGACCGCCGCAGAGTTATTTGTCTTATCGATGAAGCTCATCGTTTCATTAATACCAAGAATACTTTGTGTACTGATTTTATCTTAAAGCTTGAACGCCGTTCAAGAAAATATGACGCAGGACTTTGGTATGCAACGCAGTCGATACTTGACTTTATGCCGTCCGATACTGGTGAAAGTGTGGATACAGTTAAGAAGATATTTCAGCTCGTTCAGTATAAATTCTTACTTAAGCAATCTTCTGACAGTATCGAAATTTTACATAACATTTTCGGTCAGTTTACTATGTCTGAGTTATATGCAACGGACAATTTTGAGGCAGGAGAAATGCTGTTGTCACTAGGATCAGGCAAGAATAAGATACACTGTAAGAACGCCGCTACAGAGTGCGATTTGATGTACATAGGAAACTCTCAGGACAGGGATGAGATAGTAGACAGCATATTCAATCGTATGTATCTTCTTAATTGGAATCCTCAAAATCTTGCTAATGAAATGTATCGTTCTGAGCAAAAAACACAGGAATTTATTGAAACATTTACAAGGGAAGTCATTGAATATTTTGGTTTCAAAATAACAGACAGTGAGTATCTTTATGTGACAGTCAATAGGCTTGTAAAGAACCTTGCAAAGCGTTTTGGTGACAAGTACAACGTGAGAAAGTGGTGAGTACAGTATGGATAAGATTAAGCGAAACAACGCCATTTATATAGCATTTCTGAGCATTTCAATAGCTATTATGGCAGTTATTATAATCATACCTATGGTGCAATCTATGAGCTATGTGCGCCATACTGTAGACTACAACAGCATAGTTGCAATGGGTAGTTATCATATAAAAATATCAAATGCAACGTATCTTAAAGATAAAAAAGAGCTTTACTTTGCATTGTCGGCAAAAGAGGAAAGCAACTATTCAGGGAGCATAAGTTCAAAGCCTGAGATAAGCAACTACACGCTGAGATACTATGATGACAATGGCAAATATCATACAGAAGATATGCTGAAAAAGTATACTGTTTCACAGAAAAATGACTTTACAGAGATAATAACAGTATCCGATATTCCTTCGGGATATGACTACGTCTACATTGAGTTAAAGTGTACGATCGCTGCCTATGACGAGCCTGACACAGTTGACGAATTTGGTGATGTAATAAAGGGGCAACACCATGATGAGATAGTCAAAGAACAGTATTTTATGTTTGACAAAAAGGACGTCAGAGTGATAGACAGCAAGGACGATAATCAGGACGATATGAGCATTGTTATTGAAGAACAGACAGATAGTACATCTGAAAAAATTACAACTACAGAAGCCAAAAAGGATATTAAATCAGATTTGAAAAATGATAAAAAAGAGGATAAGCGCAGTGAAAGTTCATCAACCACAGATAGTATATCAGAGAGCAAGTCTGACAAAAAGAAAACTGAAAAGGTCACAACATCTACAGTGACATCGACTAAAAAAGTTGACGTAAATCCACAAGATAATCACGATTGGCAGGATACACAAGCACAGCCAAGTGGCGGTAACGATAACTATCATAATGACAATACATATACTGAAACACAGCCATACTATCATGATGAGCCTGCACAGACAGAGCCACCATATCAACCGCCTGCAACAACTACAACAGCGGTCATAAAAGCACGTTCTTTAAAGATAGAAACAATCTATGAGTACAATGATGTTAAGATAAACGTAGGTTCAACGGCACAGCTTAAAGCAGTTGTAGGTCCGTCAAATGCTGTGAATAAATCAGTGATTTGGCAAAGTAACAGACCTGATATTGCGGAGGTAGACAGCAACGGAAATGTGCATGGAATAAGCAGTGGAAAGGCTATAATAACTGTCCGTGTTGCAGACAACAGTGCCATAACAGCAAGCTGTATGGTGACAGTAAATTAAAGGAGAAATACAATGAATGACGAATATATTTATCAGTATCCTGCGCCTGAGTACATGGAAAACTTCAAAGAGATGGTAGCGCAAAGAACAACAAATACCAATGGCGCACGAAAGAAAGTTATCGTGTGCTTTGGCATTAGCATGGCTTTTTTAGTCCTTTACTGTCTGCCGTTTCTGAATTTTATCGACACATATTTATTACTTGTTGCAGTGATTTTTTTATGCGCAACAGTGATACTTCTTAAAGGGATAACAAAGAAAATAGGCACTCATAATCTCATGATACAAGCTACAGAGAATGACATGGTGCTGACGTATTATTCTGTCGGGGCAACGCCTAAAAAGGTATTGACATTACGTTATGAAGATATAATCGAGTGTCAGTTTTTCGATAAATCTTATACGAAAATACAGATAACTTTCAAGAAAAATAAGCACTCATATCTTAAATCATATAGTCAGACAGGTGGAGAAGTGAGCAATTTAGTTGACACTATGGTTTCATTTGAACTCAATCCATATTCCTATGAGCAAGGCTTTTTTATGTACATAGCACCTGATTATTTCAATATAAAAAAGTATGCACTGACAGATAAAATTCTAAAAAAATATGGCAACATAAATGAATATTTCACTCGCTTGGCTGAGAGTGAAGAGGTTGAATAAGGTGGTGTAAAATCTTATGCCAGATATTCGTTTGTCTAATGATTTGATGAGTAAAGTCGATAAAATTGCGGCTGAAAAAGGAATGTCACGAAACAAATTAGTGAACAAAATAATTGAAAAATACGTTGAAGCAAGTGATAGTTTTGTATCTGATATTCTTCCTGATGTTGTCCGCAGTATTGTCAATGACGAGATAAAAAAGCTTGATGATACCTCAACAGAAGTCATAAAGGATATGTATGTGACTATCATAAAGCTTAGAAAAATAACTGAAACTTTGGAAACATTTTTGCTTCCTGAATACAATGAAGTGGACTATGATACGCTAAAAACTAACGAACTTTTAACGCTTATTGAGCTGTCTGAAAAGCAAAAAAAGCGTTGATTTTTTGAACAAAAATCTTCATGCTTTTTTAGATAACAAATATTGCAAGGAAATTTCAAGAAAAAACGCTATTTAAGTTATTTAATTTTGCTGATTTTAAGCTGAAATTAGTTATTTAAGTTAAATAGTCTATCCTATAATGTGGAAATTTTTAAGCAGAAAAGTTATTTAAGTTATTTAATTTGTCAGAAAAAGGGGTATTTAAGTTATTTAACATTGCTCCAAAAGAGGTATTTAAGTTATTTAACTTTTAAAAAAAGCAGTCCCACTTTAAGTTCACTTAAAGCTCGGTACTACCGAGCTTTCACACAGGGAGTGTACCCACTCCCTTTATGCTCTTTGAGGTTATTCGTTCATGTTCTGAGCAAAATTCATTCATTCAAATTCCCCTGAAAATCAATAGTTGGAGGTGCAAATTCAATGCCAAAAAAATTAAAAACATTCTCGTTTTCTGATACTGCTGAGAAAAATCTAAGCTTGCTTATGAGTGACCTTGAAATACATTCGGCAAGTGAATGTATAAGATACCTGATAGACGCAGAGTGCGTTCGTCGTGGGCTTATAAAAAAGGACACAATGTCTGAAAAATTTGGTGCAGGAAAAGGTGACAGGTCAAATGCAAACGCAGTAAAAGACAAAGACGATCTATTGAGAGAAATACAAATGGTCAGCATTCAAATGGCAAAGTACAATAATCGTATTGAGGATATATACAAGATGTGTTATGAGGTCCGTGACGGAGTTAATTCTCAATGCAATTTCATGGACGCTCCTTTCACGTCTGCGGATACTATGGTTGAGGGCGCAGCGGTGAGCAAAGCAGTGCAAGGCTCATGTGAAACTTACGAAGCAAGAATGCGACGTTTGTCCGTGGACAAAGCAAACCGCCGCTAACGGCGGCGTATCTAAAAAAGAAGAAAAAGGGGTGATACATTGAAAAAGAAGCACACAACGCCTGCGGTAGTTTTTCATCTTGATATGATACAGCCTACGAGTAAGAAGTGGGTAATAGCCAAAGGATTTGACGGAATGTCTTATATGAACAGGGACGGAAAATTTCTTCCGAAAAAAGAGAAAACATTTAAGTCGCAGGCAACAGTAAATAAAGACTATATTGATTACATGAATAAGAATGGTGTCTTTGATACTAATTACTCAATGCTCACAGAAAAACAAATGGATAATTACAGAGATTATGAGAGGCAGAGTAAATCAGAGGGCTGTCCTAAATATGTTGGATATTTGTCATTCGATAATAAGTTTTTAGTTGATAATGGTCTGATGATAGGTGAAGTGCTTGACCGAGCAAAGCTTATGGATATCGCAAGAAAAGGAATCAATTCCTTGATCGACAAAAGCAACAAGCTAAAAAACGAAAACACTTATTGGTATGCGGCTATTCATGAGGATACAGACAATATCCATGTTCATTATACTTTGCTTGAATATCACCGCCTAGAGGATAGAACAGTAACATACAAAGGTAAAGGGCAGGACCTTTTAGAGCAGGACGCATTTAAGAAAATGAAGTCTACAGTTGCTAATGAAATTATGACAAAAAAGCTGACACCTGAGCTTACGGCTTTCAAGCGTAAAAATCTCATACCTGAGTTTTCTTCTTCCATAGTAGCGTCCAAAGAAATGATAGAACTGTTGAAGCTCCTTCCACCAAAACCGCCACACTCAGCGTGGCAATATGATAATGTGAAAGTTCGTCCGTATCAGCGCAGGATAGATATGTGTGTTGATAAAATTATTAGCTGTAACGAAAAGCTTCAGGCAGAGTTTGATGAATACGTTGAAAAGTTGAAAATGGCAGACGAACAGTACAAAAGATTTTATGGCGAAAACTCTGATTATTTTGAATACTCAAATAATCAGCTTGACGATTTTTATAACAGGGCAGGAAACAAGCTCCTGCAGGAACTTGCAAAATTGCAATATAGACTTGATAAAAATTATGCTAAAGAAAGTGACTTTACAGATATGGAAAAAGCCGTATCTAAAAAAGAAGAAAAAATGGCATACAAGGAGTTCAAAGAACATCTGAGTAAAAATGAATTGCTTCAGGCTCAGAGCTGCCTGAAAAAGCATAGCAAATCGAACGATACATTTGCTTATCAGCTTGGGAAGCTTTTGCTTGAAAACTATGATGATAAAGAAAACATTGATAATGGAATAAAGATACTCAGCGAGATCGCAGAGAAAAAAGACAGTCGCTGTTATGATAAAGCAAACTACCGATTGGGTAAATATTATGAAGATATAGGCAACAGCGAAAAGGCAGAGGTACACTTGCTTCGTTCGGCAGAGGATAACAACGTGTATGCAATGTACAAGCTAGGAAAAGCGTATCTAAAAAAGAATAAAGAAACAAGCAACAAGGACGATTTGAAAAAGGCGGAACGTTGGCTGAAAAAAGCGGCTGACTTCGATGACCCATATGCACAATGTTCATATGGTATGCTTTGCTTCAAGACAGAACGTCGTGACAAAGGCTTATATTATCTCGAAAAATCAGCGGCTAAAGGAAATGAGTTTGCAAAAATGATAATTCAGACTACAGTAAATCGTGAAGAAGCAAGGCTGAGAAAGCAAAACAACAAGAGAAAATTCCGCAGTTTCAGCGCACAGCAAGCTTTGGTTCGTTCTAAACGAGCCATGAATGTATGTTGGCATTCCGTTAAGTCACTCATGAGCGAGTATGACTATCACATCAAGAAGTTGCAGGAAGAATATGACTATGAAAATAATATTGTAAATGAAATGGACGGCTATAGCTATTCAATAGATTAGGAGAAATACAATGAACAATGATTTTGATGAACTGAATAAAAGCAGAATAAAGGTACGGCTTTTAAAGGCGTTTGGTTTTGGTGGTCTGATATATGTTGTAATAAACTTGTGCCTGAATTATTTTCACCTATCCCTGACGTTCATAAATGCAAAGCATAAAGGTATAACAGCGGTGGAATATTTCCGCTTGAAGTGGACGTATTTTATTACAACAGATAATTTTCCGCTACCAATGGTAATTATGATATCATTTTTCATAGGCATAATGCTTGCGCTGCGTTCTGAAACACATTGGCGTATCAAAAATGAAAACAAAACTATAAAGGGCAAGCAGCGTTTTATGAATACTAAAGAAATGGAAAAAGTTTTATATTCGTTTGATTGTGATAAAATGAAGTCGGCTAAAAAGTCAGGAATCATCATTGCAAAGGAAAACGGAAAGTTTTACATAGACGCTGAAACGATACACAGCTTAATAATTGGTACAACTCGTTCAGGTAAAGGTCAGACGTTCGTTATGCCTATGATTAGGCACATCGCAATGTCACAGGCTAAACACTCTATGGTAATAAATGACCCTAAAGGCGAGATAGCTGAAAACTGCACGGCTATGCTGAGGGAAAACGGCTATAAAGTAGTGTTCCTAAATCTGCGTGATACAAATATGTCATCGTTATGGAATCCGCTTCAAAAAGCCATTGATGAATACAAAAAGGCAAGAGATAATAATGAGGACCTCGACAAAACTATAGACGAAGTGCAATCGTTAGCAACGGTCTTCACAGCCGATGAACAATCTCAGCCGATTTGGCCTGAATCGGCTAAATCGCTTTTAGTTGCGATGATTTTATATTTGCTTGAAAAGGGATATGACGATGGCAATCTTGCTAATGTTTCCATGTATTCAATATACAACCTTTTCGTTGAGTTCGGAACGGAAAATGAGGTGCAGATAGTCAATGGTGAGAAGCGAAATGTGAATGCTCTTGACAGCCTTTTTAAATCACTGCCTCGTGGCTCTGCGGCAAAAGCGGCTTATGCAACTTCTCGATTTGCAGAGGGTGACTGCCGTGCAAGTATTTTTACCACGCTCTCATCAGATATATCCATATTCGGCTCTGACAGTGGAATATCTCGACTTACATCTGGAAATCAAATTAATTTTGAGGAACTCGCTGACCCTGACCACCCTATGGCAGTGATAATGATAGTCCCTGATGAAAAGAAAAGCCGTCACGTCATAGCTTCGCTTTTCGTTAATCAGTGCTATAATGCACTCGTTGACTATGCTAACAAATTCATCGGGCAGAAGTTACCGCAGAGAGTTCATTTAATTCTTGACGAGTTTGGAAACATGGTAAATATTCCTGATATGGATACAAAGATAACAGTTGGTGCAGGACGTAATCTTCTTTTTGACCTGTTCGTTCAGGACCTTAATCAGCTCGATACAAAATACAATAATGCTGCCAAGACTATACGCTCCAATACAGGTAATCTTGTGTATATAAATTCTCTTGACGTAGATACAAACAAATATTTCTCGTCAGCCTTGGGTGACAGGACAATAGAATATACTACATACAGCGGTGACTTGCATAGCTTTCTTTCTCATCAAGCAGGCTCTGTGGATAGCGTACCGCTCATACGCCCTGAAGATTTATCCGAATTGCCATTTGGAACAGCTATCACTAAAAGGCAGCGTTGCTATCCTATAAAAACAGTTTTTGACCCATTTTACAGGCTCGGCATAAAAGCTCAAAGTATAGCAGAGATAGCAAAGACAATGGATTTTCGTTATAACAGTCTTGAAGAAACGATATATCCTCTCGATAGCATATGGCAGAAGCTTTTTATCCCTATCAAAGATAACAAGGGATATATGTATAAGGCTGTCAGGCGAAAAGACCCTGCTGAAATAAAGAAGCTCACAGAAACGTACAGCCACGGCAGTCAGACTATGGTGCTGCCTATCTGCTTTGAAAATCAGATCTATAGGAAAATGCCTTTTAGTGATGATCCAAAAGAACGTGAGTGGACAGAGATACCTTGTGATAATGCGCACATTGTGGAACTGGGCAAGATAAAGCTTGACGCATATATATCTTCCGATGGTCATTCACGGACACGTTGGGACAACAAGCGGAAAGAGATTTATCGAAATCGAAAAAATGCGGTCACAAAGGCAAGTTCAACAGACTACACGGATAAGAGGTTATCAGCTCCGTCACCAATCACTGAAGCATTGCAGATTATAAACTCACGTTCCGAGTTGTGTGCAGAGGGCGAGTACAACCGCCTTATTGAAGCTAAAAATAAGCCAGCGGTGGAAAAACTCATTAATCAGGCATTTACAAAGAAAATCATATCCAGAAAGCAATACGATTTGCTTAAACATGACATTGAGATTAACTTCAATAAATAATGGAAAACTGTATCTAAAAAGGATAAAAGTCTTGACTTAGCGCAAGGTATAGAGTATACTTTAGATAGATAATAAGGGGGTGTCAGTTGTGAGTGTATTTCCCGTAAGAGCTAGTGGAGATGAAAACGTCTTAAAACACAATTTCCCCACAAAGCAGGCTGATATTGCCGCTGATTTAAGAAAACAAATGACTTCTGAATGTGATGTTGTAGATTATGATGATATTCACAGCGTATTGCTTAAACAGGAAATAGACAAGAAAGGAGTGCTTATCTATGACGGACAAAATCTATAGCATTGATGAAATAAAGCACTTAGTCGCTCCTGTTGCGAAAGAGTTTGAGCTTAATGAGATTTATCTTTTTGGCTCGTATTCCCGTGATACAGCCAATAAAGATAGTGATATCGATTTATATATACCTATTTTGCCCTCCAAAATAGGTATAAGGTATTTTGGTATGCTTGAAACTCTTAAGGATACATTTCAGAAGGATATCGATATTATCACTGACGATACTGTATTTTTGTCAGCTGAGGAACATGATAAATTTATGTTGGAAATAATGAAAGATAGGGTGATTATTTATAAACAGAGATAGGAATATACTCGTTCATATGCTTGAATACTGTAATGATATTTATGATGATTGCTTGCGACTTGGCAACAGCTATGAGGTGTTTAAAAATGATAGATTATTGCAAAAAGCAGTAACAATGTCAATGTTACAGATTGGTGAGTTGACAACACATCTATCTGATGAGTTTAAAGACTTAACAAACAATGAAATGGATTGGCGAAACCTTAAAGGCTTACGAAACATAGTTGCTCATCAGTATGGCTCTATACAATTTGATTTGATATGGCAAATCAAAGAAAATGATATACCAATGATAATGGACTTTTGCCAAAAATATATATCTTTTTTTGATGAACAATTAGATTTGGATATTGACGAACCATTAGACCTGACAAAAGATAATTCATTGAAAAGGTAATCAATACATATGCTTAAGGATCTGAATTTCAGGTCCTTTTTTTTGTTGCCTAAATATATTGGAAAGGAGGAAGGGAAATGCGTATACCAAACAGCTTTATAACGGACCTCAGAAGCAATTACACAGATTTTGCCGTAGCCTGCAAACTATATAGCCTTGTCAGCTCTCATACCAAGCGTAGCAGCAACGGCTATGAAGTTTGCATTAAGCAGGAAACTATAGCTGCTTCCTGCAAATGCTCTGTATCAAGCGTAAAACGTTCTGTGTGCCGTCTTGAAGAAATGGGCATAATTACGCATAAATATCGTTTGGACGGCTCTGAGGGGCGTTTAGGGGCATATCACTATGCGTTGAAGCCTTATGACCTGAGCAAAAACTATTTCTATATAAATAATCGTAAGGCATACTCTGCCGAATTGTCACCAAAGCTTTTCTATGTGTATGCAGTATTCTGCAAACTCATGTGCAATGATATAGCAAGATTTTATCAGTCGCTTAATGACCTTTCTGCGCTCATCAGGCTGAGTAGGGCAGAAGTATCAAAGGTCATAGCGGTGCTTATTGACAGGTCCATGGTGCGCAAACAGCTCAAACGAACTAGAGCAGGAGATTATACGGACAATACATACTTCATCATCACTCGTAAACAAGGTTGCATAAAAAAAGCAGGACCTAGATCCAATAGGTCCTGCTCAAATGGTTTGTGTTCTCGTGGGAGTTCACAACTCAAACAGCTATATAATAACACCTCGGACGGGATTTGTCAATCCTTTTTGCGAAAATTTTTATTATATAAGCCGATTTTATTTTATTATGGGGGTAGTCCCTGATTTGCACCCTCATATTTATAACCCACTTTGTATTAATATCTAAAAAAGGTCAGATAGAGTAATTCTGTTATATTACTTAGTTCAGAATATGTAGTAATATATATGGCTTTTGATTTTTTTGAAATTTGCCCTTTTGCCTTTTTTTAGATAATTTTAGGAGGACTTTTTTTATGTTGAAAAGAGAATATTTGATAAGATTGCGTACAGATATGCACTTTACCCGAGAAAACGTTGCTAAAGAGCTTGGCGTTAAAGACCGCTATCTCAAAAACATAGAGGACGGGCGAAGCCTATCTACGGAAGCTATAACACGGCACTTTATTGTTTTGTCAAAGCTTTTTGGTATATCAATAACCGACTTGGCGGCAATGGAAGCACTTTATCAAGTTGCCAATATTGAGCTGATAGATACGATGTCAAATGAACCCACCAAGAGCAGTATTGACAATGTCGACTGATTTCGTCTTGTTTTCCTCAAAGCAATGACTATATATGTTTAACGTTGTAGTTGGGGTTGAGTGACCTAGTGTCGCTGATACAGTTACAGCGTCTATGCCAGCATTTATCTGCAGACTGGCGTTGAGATGTCTGAATGTATGAACGCCATAGAAGGGTAAACCATTTTTCTTACACATTTTCTCAAGCCACTTGTAAGGCGTATTTGGGTGCATGGGCTTGCCATTTGCCTGCGTGAATAGCCTATCAGTTTTGACAATTTCTAAGCCTTTTCCTTTTCTGTTCCGAAAATCAAATTGCTGAGAATTTTGGTAGAGCTTCAGTAGCTTTGATAGTTCTTTCGGTATTTTAATAAAACGTTGCGATTTTTCGGTCTTAGTGACATCTGTATAGATACCCTCTATTGGCGTGTAATTTGAAGTCCGCTTTATCCTGACGTTGCATTTATCAAAATCAAAATCGTTCCATTCAAGACCTAGTATCTCACCTCTGCGTAGTCCTGTAAGCATAGCAAGTGTAAAGAATATTTGATATTTGAATTGAACGTGCTTTAATGTGCTTAATAATGTCTTGGCTTCATCAATGGTGTAGATTTTAATCTCTTTCGGACGCATTGTTTCGCCATTACCATTGATTTTAGGTATATCAACATCTGAGCAAGGGTTGTCTTTTATGTATCCGTATTTCACCCCATACGAAAAAATATTCGTAAGATACGTCATGTAATTCTTTATAGTTTTTCGTGATAATGGATTTCCTGTGCGTAGATTACCACCTTTTTCAGATAACTTATTAACATATGATTGGATAGTTATAGTCGAAATAGTTTGCAGACTGTTCTCGCCCAAATCATGATTGATCCGATTAGCAATCAATCTTTCTGAATTGCGAGTTGTTTCACGATGATTTTTTTCAGCGTAATTTGTATACCATTCGTCAGCTAAGTGTTTAACTGTCATTTGTGTGTCTGTTTGAATATTTTCAAAAGTGTTTTCTTCGGCTGTTTTTTGTACTGATTGAGATGAAATAATAGTAGTCAATTCTGATATAATATCATCTTTCTGCTTTGAGCTTTCTGTTAAAATACGAATTTGCTCTTGTAAAATAGTATTTTGCTCCATTAAAAATCTAATTATCTCATTATTTTGCTTATCGTAAAAATTCATTGATTATTCTACAGCTATCTCCCTTTTTTGTCCGTGGACAATTTATTATAAACCCAATGGATATTATACCACAAGTTGGATATATTTCATGTGTTAAATATAAAAACAATAATGATATTGTGTGAACAAATGTTCATTTTTAACACAAGAGAGAATGACTTCCAAAGGTTGACAAAATGCCTGACATATGTTATGATTAAAGCAAATAAAAATTACATTAGGAGAGATTGAAATGAAAAAATTATTAGCTATGATACTTGCGTTAGGAGTTACGTTTTCTATTTGTACGTCTTGCGGTTCTTCAAGTTCTGATACCGAAGATGAAGACTCATCTTCGACTGTTTTGGAAAATAGTGATGAATTGCTGAAAAGCAATAATAAAGTCGCTAAGACACTTTTTACGTTAGTGAATAGTCGATACGCTGATGTTATCGTTGAAGGCGGTGAATATACAGAGGGCGAATACACATTCGATGTAACTGACGCCATGGAAACAGAGGGACAAGACGATACTATAAAGCGTGAAAAATATAGTGAAGAAGCAACTAAAACCGATATCGAGCAAACTTGTTGGAAAGCTTTGAAAAAAGCAGATATCGATAAGGGCATTTGTGTTGTCAAAATTGCCGACTCTGTAATCACAATGGCTTGTTATTCTAATTCTGAGATAAGTCAGTGCGCAGGCATTTATCCTAACCCAAAAACAGAAGCTCCGTCTTTTGGTATATCAAATATTCCTGAAGAATATAAGCAAGTTCCGTCATATGATGATGACGATGAAGACGCTGGCGTAATGGACTAACTTAACTTTTTAAAGCTCAAGCCGTGGCATAGTCTGCGGCTTGAGTATTTTTTTGTCCATGGACAAAAAAAGCCTGTGAGTGTAAATTCTCACAGGCTTTTGTATTTTAATGACTTAGGGAGTAATATAATGATTTTTACACTTCTTCAAAAAATCATTTGTGATTTGAAACGATATTGTATCAAAAACATTAAGCGGTGTCATATCTCTGATAAAACGATTAATATCCTTATAAACAAAATTTTTTCCTTGTATTGCTTTGCAATGCTCACATATATTCATCGCATAGCTGCGTCTTAGAGTTTTGCTGTATGCAACAGAGATTCTTTTAGGATATTTGTTTACCATGATTTCATCAAAAGAGAATACATCGCCGAGTACCTTAACTCCATAGTATTCAATATCCTCGTTTATCATGTGTAACTCTGTGTTTTGATATTTGAGAGCTTTAATTTTATCCCAAGGATATGTGAAGTTATCAAGAATATTGCCTGTATACACAATATAGGTCAATATTTGAGTCTTCTCTCCGCAATTGTAGCAAGTTTTGTCATATGAATATACAATAAGTTTACCAGTGGATGTTGGAACATCGTTGGAACTTGATAAATCACACCCTGTCATCAAATCAATGGTGTATCGGTCATATGTATACTCTTTTCCGCCTTTTTTGAAAACAACAACATATTTATCTCCTATCTCCCTGATAGAATATGCAGTGTAAAGTTTTCCTGTTTTAGTGTTTACAAACTTATTCAAGACGCAACCCCCTATAAAATTTTATTTTCATCCATATTTTTTTAATAAAAGTCTTGACAAATACTGAGATATGTGGTATAATAAAAAGGAAATAAGAAAAGTGAGCGCATTAAAAAAGCACTCACTTAGGTATATAACTTTTGGCGAAGCTATATACCCTGAAATCACAGTTGCTCCAACAACGGTGAAAACATTAAGTGAATGCGATTTATTCTGTCGTTCATTATAACACAGAATTTCGATAATGTCAAGAGTGTTTCATCGTTTAGCGGACTGTGAAGCACTCTTGTTTTTATGCAAATATATCCCCGTCAGGCTTTAGGACCTTTCGGCTGGACTCAGAATAAGACATAATGATGTGTAACCTTTGCGAAATCACTAACAACTGCGCCGTGATGGACACTAGCGAGTATAGGCACTGTGGTGCTGAGCTACCTGTGAGAGTAACAAAGCAAGGGTGTCAACCCCGTGCCGACATTGCCACAATGCAGTCCCATTGTTTGAATGTCACCGCAGAGGTTTCGTGCGCCAAAGGGAAAAATCATTATATAGCATAAGCAAAAAAATCAATACGATTACGGATTGTTTTTACATACACTCGGTCAAGCGGTATGCTTGGCTGACCAAAGGGTATTAATCATTAATGCTCTTTGGTCAATCAAGCAAGTTTGCTTCTTTTTTAGATATTAGCACAAAGTTCGCAGAATAAATATCCTACGAACTTTGAACCTAATCTTTGGTGCGGCAAACGGGACTTGAACCCGTACGTCAAGGACACACGCCCCTCAAACGTGCCTGTCTGCCAATTCCAGCACTGCCGCATTTGCTATTCTTTTCGCTGAACTCTTTCGTTTTGTTTGTGTTCCGTGTCATTCAGCTTAATTATTATAGCATTTATTTTTTCTATTGTCAAGGCTTTTTTTCAAAAAAATTCGACTATTTATAAATATACATATCGCATACTTATTTGTATATGTTTAAGCCCCGCTATTGACAAATCAGTCAGGCGGTATAAACAGTTCTGTTGGGCTAGATATTCTAAACCAAAGCGGAAATTGAGCTGTTCCACCTATACAAAATAGTTTCACTCATTATGAATTTTTTCAACAAAAAAAGGACTTCATTACGAAGTCCTTTAATTATTTGTGCAAACTCAGAATTACTTGAGCTCAACAGAAGCGCCAGCAGCCTCAAGCTTTGTCTTGATCTCCTCAGCGTCAGCCTTTGAAGCACCTTCCTTGATAGCCTTAGGAGCACTCTCAACGAGTTCCTTAGACTCCTTAAGACCAAGACCTGTGATCTCCTTAACAGCCTTGATAACAGCCATCTTAGCATCGCCGAATGAAGTCAGAACTACGTCGAACTCTGTCTTCTCCTCAGCAGCAGCGCCAGCAGCACCAGCAGCTGGAGCAGCAGCAACAGCAGCTGTTACACCGAATTCTTCCTGGATAGCGTCAACAAGCTCTGAAAGCTCGAGAACGGAAAGTTTCTTGATCTCTTCTACAAAATTCATAATCTTCTCTGAAGCCATGATAAAAATCTCCTTTTTATTAAATAATTTTTCGGGTCAAAGCCCATTCGTTAAGCGGCATATAAATTATGCAGCCTCGTTGTCCTTGTCCACAACAGCCTGAAGTGTTGCGGCAAGCTTCTGGATAGGACCCTGAAGGGAACCAACCAGCTGTGCGAGCAGAGTTTCTCTTGAAGGGATCTTCGAGAGAGCCTTAACACCTGCCTCGTCGTAAACGTCCTCACCAATGTAACCAGCCTTGAGGAAGAACTTTTCGTCCTTGCAGTCCTCAGCAAACTTACCGAGTATTCTTGCAGGAGCTGTCTGGTCGTCGTTAGAGATAGCGATAGCTGTTGTACCCTCGAGTACGTTTGTGATACCGTCAAGACCAGCTTCCTTAAGAGCAAATCTCAGGATAGTGTTCTTCTCAACGAAATAGCTTACGCCAGCCTCTCTCAGCTCTTTTCTGAGCTTTGTATCCTCTTCAACAGTGATACCCTTGTAATCAACGAGTACGCCTGCAGCAGAGTTCTTGAGCATTTCAACGAGCTGTGCAACTCTTTCCTTCTTAGCGGACAATGTCTTTTCGCTTGGCATTTCAATTTCACCTCTTTGAACTAATTTACGCAAACCGTAAACTAACAAAAGAAAAATCCCTTTCGTCGCAAGACAAAAGAGATACAAAGTCATAATTACTTTGCTATTCCTTTCCTCGGCTGGACTTCCGCAGTTTCCTGCTGCCAACTGTCTTTAGATACGAATGCTCTAATATTATAACAGACCCTTGACCTTTTGTCAAGAGCCTGTTATGCTTTTAATGTAAACTTTCTGTGAACTTAAATATTTATCTTATGCTTTGTATACTTGCTTGATATTTTAAGCCTTGCCACAGCCTTGTTAAGAGCCGCCTGCGTGTGATAATATTCTGAAATGCTCTGCTTCTGCCTGAGCTTCTCCTCAGCTCTCTCCTTGGCGGCTTCGGCACGCTTTTCATCTATCTCCTCAGGGCGTTCCACAGTGTCCGCAAGGAGCGTCACATATGACGGCATTATCTCCACAAAACCATCGCTTACCACCGCATAGTGCCACTGGTCGCCCGTTCTGTAACGCAGCTCACCTGCGTTAAGACAGGTTATCATGGGCTGGTGATTAGGCAGTATTCCGAAAGAGCCGTCCTGACCCGGGAATATAAGCTCGTCACATTCTCCCGAATAGAAAATGTGGTCGCTGGCAAGTATTTCAAGCTTGAATGTCTTTACCATTTCAGCTTCTCCTTTCGGTGAGGGTCATCACTCGTTTTCAAGCTGTTTAGCCTTTTCGATAACATCGTCGATAGTGCCTGCGTTAAGGAATGCAGCCTCTGGATATTCGTCCATTTCGCCGTCGATGATCTTCTTGAAGCCTCTGATCGTTTCTTTCAGAGGAACATATTTGCCCTCTATGCCTGTGAAGTTCTCTGCAACATGGAAAGGCTGTGAAAGGAATTTCTGTATCTTTCTTGCTCTGTAAACAGCCGTCTTGTCGGCGTCGTCAAGCTCCTCCATGCCCAGGATAGAAATGATATCCTGAAGTTCCTTGTACTTCTGCAAAAGCTCCTGAGTCTTTCTTGCAACTTCGTAATGCTCCTGACCTACTACGTCAGGCTCAAGTATTCTTGAAGTTGACTCCAGTGGGTCAACGGCAGGATAGATACCCTGTTCAACTATCTTTCTTGAAAGTACTGTTGTTGCGTCAAGATGTGAGAACGTGATAGCAGGTGCAGGGTCTGTCAGGTCGTCCGCAGGGACGTATACAGCCTGAACAGATGTGATAGAGCCCTGCTTTGTGGAAGCGATACGCTCCTGCAAAGCGCCCATTTCGTTCGCAAGGGTAGGCTGATAACCAACGGCTGACGGCATTCTGCCAAGAAGTGCAGATACCTCAGAGCCTGCCTGAACGAATCTGAATATGTTGTCTATGAAAAGCAGTACGTCCTGATGTTCCTTATCTCTGAAATACTCAGCCATTGTAAGTCCTGTCTGAGCAACTCTCATTCTTGATCCTGGTGGCTCGTTCATCTGACCGAACACTAGGGCTGTCTTTTTGATAACGCCTGAGTCTGTCATTTCGTGCCACAGGTCATTGCCCTCTCTTGAACGCTCTCCAACGCCTGTGAATATGGAATATCCGCCATGCTCTGTGGCAACGTTTGTGATAAGCTCCTGAATAAGCACAGTTTTACCAACGCCTGCACCGCCGAACAGACCTATTTTACCGCCCTTTGCATATGGCGCAAGAAGGTCTATTACCTTTATGCCTGTTTCAAGGATCTCTGTTGCAGGCTTCTGATCTTCAAATTTTGGCGGCTCTCTGTGTATCTCCCAATAATCATCAGCCTTGACAGGCTCGCCGCCGTCAATGCTCTCACCAAGGACATTGAACATTCTTCCAAGGGTAGCGTCGCCTACAGGAACTTTTATGCAAGCGCCTGTGGCAGTGACCTCCATATCCTTTTCAAGTCCGTCGCTTGAAGCAAGCATGATAGCTCTGACAGTGTTGTTGCCAAGTTGCTGAGCCACTTCCATGACCTTTGTCTTGCCGTCAAGCTGTACAGTAAGAGCGTCCTTTATCATAGGTAGCTTACCGTTTTCAAATTCAACGTCAACGACAGGTCCCATTATTTCAACGATCTTTCCTTTTTCCATTTTAATCTCAACACCTTTCCCGAAAGCCTTAACTCTCGTCCTTTTGAGCATTTGCTCCGCTGACGATCTCGGTTATCTCCTGTGTGATAGCCGCCTGTCTTGCTCGGTTATACTGCAATGACAGTTCCTTTATCATCTCCGAAGCACTTGTGGTAGCACCGCTCATGGCGGTCATTCTGGCATTCTGCTCACTGGAGAACGCCTCTACCAAAACGCCGAATATAAGACCTTTCATGTAGTTCGGCACAAGATGATCCATTACCTTTTCAGGACTTGGTCTGAATGTTACGATATCGTGATCCTGCTTTTGCAGAGGGTGTTCAAAGTCCTCACGCTCCAGCGGGAAAAGCTTGAGCATCTCAGGCTCCATATCCATGGAATTTATCATCTTGGTGTAAATAACATAAACCTCGTCAAGATATTTTCTTTCAAAAAGATCTGTGACAGTTTCGGCGATCGCCCTCGCCCTGTAAAGGGTAGGATTTTGAGCCGTGTAAAGGAACTCGGCGTCGATTGTCACGTTCTTTCTTGAAAAATAATGTCTTCCGATCTGTCCCACAACGAAAAGGCAGGTGTTCTTGTGCTTAGCCATTTCCTGCTCTGCAAGCTTTAAAACGTTGTGGTTATAAGCTCCTGCCAGACCCTTGTCGGCTGTTACCACTATGTAGCCTATCATTTTGTCCTCAGGCTTTTTCTCCTCACGCTGGTCGAAATACTTGTGCTCGAACTCAGGTGTGTGGAGCAGTATGTGGTGAATGGTAGATTGGAGCTTTTCAAAGTAAGGCTCGGTGTTTTCAAGCCTTTTCTTGGCTTTTTTCAGATTTGAGGAAGAGATAAGGTACATAGCGTTTGTGATCTTCATGATCTCGCTTACGCTTGCGATCCTTTCTCTTATCTCTCTCATTCCTGCCATGCCTTATGCCTCCTTTCGGTGCAGAGCCTTTATCTGCCCTGCTTAAATTCCTTTGCGGCAGCAACTATCTTTGCGTCAAGCTCGTCTGTCATGACCTTCTTGTCATTTATCTCGGCAATGATATCGCTGTGATTTGCCTCAAAGTAGGAAAGCATATCGAGAGTGAATTTTCTTATCTCCTTAACAGGCACGTCAAGCAAAAGCTTGTGCTGTGCACAGCAGAGGATAATGACCTCCTCGTGCATTGAATAAGGGTGATAGAGCGGCTGTTTAAGTATCTCAACGAGCCTGTGACCATGGTCGAGAAGCTCCTGCGTTGTCTTATCAAGCTCAGAGCTGAACTGTGTGAACACTTCCATTTCTCTGAACTGGGCAAGGTCGATACGCAGATTGCCTGATACTTTCTTTACTATCTTGGTCTGTGCCGCACCGCCTACACGGGATACTGAAAGACCAACGTTTACAGCAGGTCTTACGCCTGAGAAGAACAGCTCTGTTTCAAGGAAGATCTGTCCGTCTGTGATAGAAATAACGTTTGTAGGGATATATGCGGAAACGTCGCCCGCCTGTGTTTCGATTATAGGCAGGGCAGTGATAGAACCGCCGCCGTGAGCGTCGTCAAGTCTGCATGAACGCTCCAGAAGTCTTGAATGAAGATAGAATACATCTCCAGGGTAAGCCTCACGTCCCGGAGAACGTTTCAGAAGCAGGCTCATTGCTCTGTATGCAACTGCGTGCTTTGAAAGGTCATCGTATACTATAAGAACGTCCTTGCCCTTATCCATGAAATATTCAGCCATTGCTGTGCCTGCGTATGGGCATATGTACTGCAAAGGCGCAAGGTCGCTGGCCATAGCTGTTACAACTATGGTGTAATCCATAGCACCATGCTTTTTAAGATCCTCAACGAACTTTGCGACTGTGGAAGCTTTTTGTCCGATAGCCACATATACGCATATCATATCCTTGCCCTTTTGGTTAAGAATGGTATCAAGAGCAATGGAAGTTTTACCTGTCTGACGGTCGCCTATGATAAGCTCACGCTGACCTCTGCCGATAGGGAACATTGAGTCGATAGAAAGAATACCTGTTTCCAGAGGCACTGTAACAGACTTTCTGTCGCAAACGCCTGCGGCTTCACGTTCGATAGGGTAATAATCGTCATACTCTATCTCGCCCATGCCGTCGATAGGAGCGCCCAGAGCGTCAACAACTCTGCCCAGAAGCTTTTCGCCAACGCCGACACCTGCCCTTTTCTTTGTTCTGACTACCTTTGAACCTTCCGTAAGACCATGGTCAGAGCCAAGAAGAACGCAGCCGAGAGTTTTTCTCTCCACATTCTGAACTATTCCTTTAACGCCTGTTTCAAATTCAACAAGCTCACCATACATTGCATGATTAAGACCGTAAATATTTACGATACCGTCATTTATGGATATTATCCTGCCTGTTTCGTTGACCTGAGTTTTCGCCTCAAAGTCAGCTATCTCACTTTTAAGCACCGAGATAATATCGCTTCTGCTTGAACCTGCCAAGCCGTTCACCTCCCTGATATCCTGTTCTGCAAAGCTTTTATCATACCCTGAACGCTCTTGTCATACTCGACCCCGTTCACTTCAAGACGATAGCCGCCCATGAGGGCTTCGTCGGTATTCACTTCCAGCAGAACATCGCTCACGCCGTATTTCTTTTTCAGCGTTTCTTTTATTTTATCCGTCTGTGCCTTTTCAGGCGGGCAGACGCAGTAAAGCTCAGCTTTAAGTATATTTTTGCTTTTGAGGACTTCATCGTCATATGCGTCAAAAATGTCCATGATGTTATCCATGTGACCCCACTGACACATAACTTTCAGAAAGTTTCTCATGTCCTCAGGAAAAAGCCTGTCTATAACTTTCTCCTTTTCCTTTATTTCCACAGCAGGGCTTGCAAGAGCGTCCTTAAGCTCGTCACAGCTTTCAAAAAGCTCTCTTGAAGCCTTTACGCTCTCAGCCTTTGGCGAAAGCTCAAAAAGCACTCTGCCGCAGACTTCCTCGGGATAAAAGATCATTTGGCAGCACCTACCTCGGAGAGAAATTCATCAACAGTTTCTCTGTCGGAGTCGCCTCCCACATTTTTCTTAATGACCTTAGCAGCCGCCAGTATAGCAAGGTCTGCGATCTGGTATTTTGCGTCGTCCATAGCCTTTTCCTTTTCGTTTGCAATGGACTTTTCAGCTTCTTTCATTATCTTAGCAGACTCGGCTCTTGCATTTTCAAGCATAAGGTCGCATTCTCTGCCTGCCTGTGCTTTAGCCTTGTTTGTTATCTCAACAGCCTGACTGTGTGCGTCGGCTATCTCAGCTTCATAGTCAGCTTTTATTTTTTCAGCGTCCGCCTTAGCCTGTGCCGCACCGTCAAGGTCGCTTTGTATCTTTGCAGACCTCTCGTCCATCATTTTGCACACGGGCTTGAAAAGAAACTTTTTAAGGAGCAGATACAGTACCAGCAGATTTATTATTACCCATACCAAACTTATATCAAGACTTATCATAGCTATGCTCCTTTCATAAAGATGTTTTGTTTTATTACTTCAGGAAGAAGATGATAAGGATAGCTACGATAAGACCGTAGATAGCTGTTGCCTCTGCAAGTGCGCAGCCGAGAAGCAGTGAGCTTCTTATATCCTTTTTAGCTTCAGGCTGTCTTGCGATAGACTCTGTTGCCTTTCCTGTTGCAAGACCGATTCCGATACCTGCGCCTATACCTGTAATAACGGCTACAGCCGCACCTATTGCTACTAACATAGATCATACCTCCGAATTTCTGTTATCTTAGTCGTCGTCCTCTATTGCTTCATTTATGAACAGGGACGTGAGGAACACGAAAACATATGCCTGAATGAAGCCGTCGAAAATATCAAAGTATGCCGAGAATGCCAGCGGTATCACTATCGGGCAAACGGCGTCGATAAGCTCCATGATGATATAAGACGCAAGCACGTTTCCGAAAAGTCGCATACAAAGCGACAGCGGTCTGATAACAAGCTCCATTACATTCAGCGGAGCGATTATCGCCACAGGTTTGGCAAAGCTTTTCAGCCAGCCCTTTGTTCCTTTTGCTCTTATTCCTGCAACCTCCACAAGCACAATGCTCATGATCGCAAGTCCTGCGGTAACATTCAAGTCTTTTGTAGGCGGTGTAAAGCCCAGCAAACCGATGATGTTCGCAAAGCCTATGTAGATAATGACAGTTGCAAGGAACGGAAAATACGCCATACCCTTTTCTCCAAGCTGTTCTCTGAAGAAATCTCTGAGAAAGCCTACGAATGATTCAAGCATCATCTGTTTCCTGTCAGGGATAAGTTTAAGGTTTCTTGTGAGAAGTATTGAAGCTATCACAAGTATCGCCATTATTATCCATGTTACCACGCAGGACACAGGAACGGGTATGCCTCCGAAAATCGGTATCCTGAAAGCTACTTTGTTTTGCATAGCCTCGGAAAGATTTTCGGAAATTCTCTCCAGCATTTTATCACCTCCAAAAAAATAAAACCAATAAGAATGCCAGCCTCATAAGGGTATAATAAGGTCTATACCGTTCACCCCCAGCGGTCGAATGCAATCGTCATTGATTTTATCATGATAAAACATTTTTTGTATGCGTCCCCCTATGGGCGCAGTGATGTAAGACTTGCTTTTTGTCTACGAATATATTATAATACAATCATAAGCATATGTCAAATAGATATTTTCTATTGTAAACATACTCATAGTGTATGGATAGAGAGGAGAGGAATGGTTTATGAGAGAGATAAATTTCGAGCATTATAAGATATTCTATTATGTGGCAAAGTTCCAGAACATAACAATGGCGGCAAACTATCTGTTTTTGTCGCAGCCGAGCATAAGCCGATGCGTAAAAAATCTTGAGGACGAGCTTGGGTGTAAGCTTTTTGTGCGGTCAAAAAAGGGTGTAGAGCTGACAACGGGTGGAGAGATGCTCTTTAAGCATATATCCATAGCCTGCAAGCATATATTCTCGGCAGAGGAGGAACTTGCGCTGATAAGCGAGCGTGACAGGGCGATAGTAAGGCTTGGAGGAAGCGAGGTGGCACTGCAAAGCTTTCTTATCGACCGAATAGTAGAGTTTCACAGAGAACACCCGAAGATACAGATAAAGATAGACAGTATGTCCACCCCTGACGCTATAGAAGCGTTGAGGGCAAATCTAATAGACGTGGCGGTAGTTACCTCGCCGTTTGCAGACAAAACGGGGCTTAACATAAATGTGATAAAGAAGCTTCAGGATATCGTTGCCGCAGGAAATGGTTTTTCCTATCTTAAAGACAAGGAGATATCCCTGCATGAGCTTGTGAAATATCCTCTTATCTGTCTTAAAAACACCACCACCACCCGAAACTATCTTGACCATATATTCAGACAGCACAATCTGCTTTTGCGACCTGATATTGAGCTTACGTCCATAAACTTTGTAATGCCAATGGTAAAGAACAATCTTGGCATAGGCTTCATGCAGTATGCGACCACCAAGGCGGAGATAGAGGCAGGGAACATTTTCAGGGTGAACACAAAAGAGCAGATACCGCCAAGGAGCATATGTGCGGTGACGGCTTCCCAGTATGAAACTCCGGAACCTGTGCAGAGGTTTATAGACAGCCTGCTTGAAAAGGAAAGCGTGAATATATAAAAGCAATTTGGGGCGTTGGTGACAGCGTCCTTTTTGTGCTATAGAATAGAAAAAGCGGTGCAGAGTTTTACGCTCAGACACCGCTTTGTTTTGCTTTTTACAGCTCCATTATATATTTTTCCGCAGAAGAAAGTGCGTTTGCACCGTCTGCCGCTGCTGTTATTACCTGCCTGAGAGGTGTAGTACGGACATCTCCTGCCACAAAAAGACCCTTTGCAGTGGTGATTCCGTCCTCGCCAGCTTTCACATATCCGCTTTCGTCAAGCTCGCAAACGCCCTCTAAAGCTTGTGTATTCGGCACGCTTCCGATTGCGCAGAACACTCCGTCCACGGCAATGTTCTTTTCCTCGTTGTTTTGCGTATAGGTAATGCCCTCTGCATTTTCGCCACCTGTTACCTCTTTTATAACCGCACTCATAACAGGCACGATATTATCTGTTTCAGCGACCTTTTTCTGCAAAGCTTTATTTGCTCTGAACTCGTCACGTCTGTGGATAAGGTAAACAGTTTTTGCAAGCTTTGAAAGATAAAGTGCGTCACCAAGTGCAGTATCTCCTCCGCCCACAACAGCCACAACTTTATCCTTATAGAAGAAGCCGTCGCACACTGCGCAGTAAGAAATGCGCTGTTTCTCACCGCCTGCCACGTCAAGATGACGATATGAAGTGCCTGCGGTGTAAATAACAGTTTTTCCTTCTTTTACAGAGCCGTCCTTGAATATGACCTTCCAGCCCTCGGCTGTTTTCTCAAAGCTCTCAGCCTCGCCCTCGTAAAACTCAGCACCAAGAGTTTCAGCCTGCTCTCTGAACTTTTCTCCAAGGTCATAGCCGTTTATGCCGTAAAGACCCGGGTAGTTCTCAACTCTGTCTGTAACAGATATCTGACCTGTACCCATGTAGTCCTTTTCGCACACCAGTGCGGAAAGCATTGCTCTGCCTGCATATATCGCTGCAGTAAGCCCCGCAGGACCACTGCCTATTATTATAACGTCATACATAAAAAACACATCCTTTATATATAGTATACACTTTCTGTCCCTAATTATAAAATGAAAACCGACTTTTGTCAATCAGATATAATACATAGGCTCTGAAACGTTCTCTACTGACTCTTTATTATAGAAGTCAACGAGCTGTCTGAGGGTGATAGACTCAGTGTAGCTTTTCAGTTTGTTCTCTAATCTCAGCCATATATAATCGTCAAGCACCTGTGCAAATTCTGTGTTTTCGTCATTTACTACCGCAACATCGCTTCCAAGCACCGATGGGTCGAGAGCGTCGATTATTTCTTTGAGTGTTATCTTCTCTGGCTTTTTGTTGAGTATATATCCGCCCCTAGAGCCTTTTATGCCTTTTATGAGCCTTGCCTGCCTCAGAGAAGTAAGCACCTGCTCAAGATATTTTCCTGAAAGTCCACGTCTTTCTGCCACGCTGTATACTGTCACTGTTTCGCCGTTTTCTGAGTTCATTGCAATGTCTGCAATGGCAATTATGCCACATTCTACTTTTGTTGAAATTTTCATTTCTGCACCTCCCTAGAAATGACAATCTTATCATTTCTCATGCTTTTTATACTTGTCCTATTATTCATAGTAATCCTATCAACATAATATATTTTATACTTTTTTGAGCAAACTGTCAAGAGTTTTCATAAAAATAAGGGCATATTTTAAAAGAAATGTTAAATCTATAGTAATCCTATTGACTTTATATGATTTATGTTGTATAATATCTACAGTAACAAAGAACATCGCACCTTGACAGGTATGCGGTTATATAATAAAATGAAAAACAGGGGGCGTTTCCTTTGAAATTCAATACAAAATTGCTCCATGGCGGATTTGAACCTGAGAAAACAACAGGCTCAACGCTCACTCCCATATATCAGGTGAGTGCCTTTGCACAGGAGTCGGCTGAGCAGCTTGAAAAAGTATTCAATAATAAAGCACCGGGATATGCTTACACAAGAATAAGCAACCCGACAGTGGCGGCTTTTGAGAACCGAATGAATACACTTGAAAAAGGTGTTGGCGCAGTGGCGTGTTCATCAGGCATGGCGGCTGTTACAATGTCGCTGCTGAACATTCTTGAAGCAGGGGACGAGATAATATGCGGCGCAGGTCTTTTCGGCGGCACTATCGACCTTTTCGGTGACCTTGCGGCATTCGGTATCAAGACCAAGTTCGTAAAGCACGTTACAAAAGAGGAAATAGCCCCTATTATAAATAGTAAGACCAAAGCGGTCTTTGCCGAGCTTATCGGAAACCCTAATCTTGAAATAGTTGATATAAAGTCGGTGGCTGACCTTGCCCATGAAAACGGTGCGGTGTTTATTCTTGACAGTACAACGGCTACACCTTATCTTATAAATCCATTTGATTACGGTGCCGATATCGTGGTACATTCCACGTCAAAGTATATAAACGGCGGAGGAAATTCCATAAGCGGCGTTATAATCGACAGCGGAAACTTCAAATGGGATTATGACAAATTCAAGGGTCTAGTTGAGTATAAGAAATTCGGGAAGTTTGCTTATATCGCAAAGCTGAGAAACGGCATATGGAGAAATGTTGGCGGCTGTCTTGCTCCGATGAACGCATTTATGAACAGCGTGGGACTTGAAACACTGGGTCTTAGAATGGAGCGATGTTGCCATAACGCTTTGAAGCTTGCGGAGTTCTTTGAAAGCTGTGAGGGCATTGAAGTGAACTATCCTGCACTGAAAGCCAGCCCGTTCTATGACCTTTGTCAGGAAGAACTTGGCGGCAAGGGCGGTGCTATACTCACCATAAGAGCAGGTTCAAAGGAAAGAGCCTTCAAGCTTATAAACGGCTTGAAGCTTGCAACAAATGCAACTAATATCGGAGATACAAGAACGCTCGTTATACACCCTGCAAGTACGATCTACGCTCACGGAAGCGAGGAGCAGAAGATAAACGCAGGCGTGTTCGGCGACACAATCAGGATAAGCGTCGGAATAGAGGACACATCGGATCTGATCGAGGACTTTAAACAGTCCATAGAAAAACTTTAGGAGGAATTTACTATGGCAGTTGACTACGCAACACTTAAAAAAGGCGGTTTTATGCGCCAGAAGCAGAAGAATAATTTTTCACTTAGACTTAGAGTTGTGGGCGGAAACCTTACGGCAAAACAGCTTGCAACTATTGCAGAGGTGTCTGATAAATACGGCGAGGGCTATGTTCATCTTACATCACGTCAGAGCGTTGAGATACCTTTTATAAAGCTTGACGATATCGACGAGGTAAAGGCGGCTCTTGCAAAGGGCGACGCAGAGCCGGGCGTGTGCGGACCGAGAGTAAGAACTATCACAGCCTGTCAGGGTGCTGCTGTCTGTCCAAGCGGCTGTATAGATACATACGCTCTTGCAAAGGAGCTTGACGAAAGATATTTCGCAAGGGAGCTTCCTCACAAGTTCAAGTTCGGCATCACAGGCTGTCAGAACAACTGCCTTAAAGCGGAAGAAAATGACGTTGGTATCAAGGGCGGCATAAAGGTCGAGTGGCGTGAAGCTGATTGTATCAGCTGTGGCGTGTGCGTAAAGGCTTGCCGTCAGGGTGCGCTTACAATGGAGGACGGAAAGATAGTCCTTGACAAAGAGAAGTGCAATTTCTGCGGACGCTGTTTTAAGGCTTGTCCTACAGAAGCGTGGGATACTATCCATGGCTATATAGTTTCATTCGGCGGACTTTTCGGCAACCATATCAACAAGGGCGAAACTGTTATCCCATTTATCGAGGATAAGGAAACTCTTATGAAGATTTGCGATACCGCTATACAGTTCTTTGATGATAACGCAAAAGCTGGCGAAAGATTCAAGTTCACTATCGACAGAGTGGGCAGAGAGAAATTTACAAATACTATACTGGAGGTTTATAACAATGGCTGATTTTAAAATAGACGATACAGTGGATATCACCACAGTGGTTTGCCCGACAACATTTGTCAAGGCAAAGGTAGCTCTTGAGGAGCTTGACGACGGACAGATTCTTTCCATTAAAATGAATGACGGCGAGCCTGTTCAGAACGTTCCAAGAAGCATTAAAGAAGAGGGTCACAAGATATTGAAGCTCATTGACAATGAGGACGGCACTTATGACCTTATCGTACAAAAGGTGGGAGATTAATGTCAGTAAGAGCAAATAAGGATACTTTCGAGAGCGAGATAAACGAGGCAGAAAAGCTTGTTATCGCAGATTTCTATTCAGATTCCTGCGTTCCATGCAAGCGAATGTCACCGCTTCTTGCGGAAACTGAGGAGGAGAACCCTGAGAGCATAAAGCTTGTGAAGCTCAACATCAACTTTGACGGGGAAACTGCTCAGAAATATAACGTCACAAGCGTTCCGACACTTGTGTTCTTCAAGGACGGAGCAGAAAAAGCAAGACTTACGGGAGCTGTAAAGAAAGCACAGCTCACCGAAACAATAAATTCAATAGATTAAGGAGAAATGTATCATGACTATAACAGTAGCAGGCAATAAAAAGGACGTTGCAGAGGGTCTTACAGTGGCACAGCTCGTTATCGACGAGAACGTTGAAACACCACAGTACGTTACAGTAACTATCAATGACGAATTTGTAGAGAGCGGTGCTTTTGAAAGCACAGTTCTTAAAGACGGCGACGTTGTAGAATTTCTTTATTTCATGGGAGGCGGACAGTAATGGCATTTACAGACGAACAGATCGAGCGTTACTCACGCCACATCATTCTTAAAGAAGTTGGCGCAAAGGGACAGAAAAAGCTTCTTAACGCAAAGGTTCTTATAATAGGCGCAGGCGGACTTGGCGCACCTGCCGCTATGTATCTTGCCGCAGCAGGCGTTGGAACTATCGGCATTGCAGACGCGGACGAGGTAGATCTTTCAAATCTGCAAAGACAGATCATCCACACAACTCAGGACGTTGGCAAGGCAAAGGTTCTTTCCGCAAAGGAAACAATGGAGGCTATCAACCCTGACGTCAAGGTGAATACATACCGCACCTTTATCGACAGCGAGAACATCATGGATATAATCAAGGACTATGATTTCGTTATCGACGGCACTGATAATTTCCCTGCAAAGTTCCTTATTAATGACGCCTGCGTAATGGCTAAAAAGCCATTTTCACACGCTGGTATCATCAGATTTAAGGGTCAGCTCATGACCTATGTTCCAGGTCAGGGACCATGCTATAGATGTGTGTTCAAGAACCCACCTCCGAAGGACGCTGTTCCTACTTGCAAGCAGGCAGGCGTTATCGGTGCAATGGGCGGTGTTATCGGAAGTTTGCAGGCAATGGAAGCTATCAAGTATATCCTTGGTGTAGGCGACCTTCTCACAGGCTATCTGCTTACTTATGACGCACTTAAAATGGAGTTCAGAAAGGTAAAGCTCCCACAGGATACAAAGGGCTGTGCAGTATGCGGTGAAAACCCTACTATCACAGAGCTTATCGACTATGAACAGGCAGAATGTGACGGTGTACATCTATGATAAAACTAAGCAAAAGCGATTATGAAAAGATACTGCACCACGCTGAAAGCGAGCTTCCGAACGAAGCCTGCGGTCTTATCGGCGGAGTAAAAGAGGGCAGTGACAAGATAATAAAAAAGGTCTATCTTCTCACGAACATAGACCACTCAAACGAGCATTTTTCTCTTGACCCTAAGGAGCAGCTTGCTGCTATCAAGGACATGAGAGCAGAGGGACTTGTTCCTCTGGGCAACTGGCACTCACACCCTGAGTCACCTTCTCGTCCTTCTGATGAGGATAAAAGGCTTGCTTATGACAAGACTGCAAGCTATATGATACTCTCACTTATGAACAGAGATGAGCCAGTGCTCAATTCTTTCCATATCGAGGGAACGGATTCTACAAAAGAGGAACTTGTAATAGAATAAGGGCATAATAAAAGCAGTACCCGTGAAAAGGTACTGCTCTTTGTATTTATCAGCTTATGAAGCCTTTGCGCTCTTTCTGACTTCTGTGTAGCCTGCCGGTGACGGGATCTCATAATCGTCTGTGGAGTTTATAGCTCTCATCATGCCTGCGATAAGGTCAGGCTGTGTGATAGTGTAGTCAAATCTGTTTATGATGCCGAAGCCCTTGTTGCCGTTGTAGCCGTTGTCCCAGTATACACAAACAACGCCGTTTTTCTTTGCCGCCTTGATAAGATATTCAGCCCAGTAGCGTCTGAACTCATTGTAGTCTGCAAACTTTTCTGTCTTGTCCTGTGCGCCAAATTCGCCGATAACAACAGGATAACCTTGACTTACAAACTTCTCGTTAAGAAGTGCCATTTGGCTGTCAACATAATCCTCCTGACCCCAGTTGTCATAATTCTTTACAGCATATTTGCCCCACTGAGTTTTTGCGGTCTTGTTCTCGTCAATAGTGAAATTGAATGGGTCATAATAGTGAACGGATATCATGATACGCTTGCCGTCAGCCTTGCAGCCGTTGTCGGTCGGTATCTTGAAATTGTAATCATCACCTGCTGTGTAATCAATATTGGTGTTCCAGCCTGGGAGCAGCAGCCAGCGTTTTTCATTGTTTGAACCTGTGGCTCTCACTGAGTCAACAAATATCTGATTGTATGCGTTGATGTTATCATATGCTTTTTCGTCAGGCTTGCCGTAATCGTTGTTGAATTCCTCATTCATGGACTCGAAGATAAGGTGCTGGTCATAGTCCTTGAAATGGTCTGCTATCTGAGTCCAAACCTTGCCGTACTTGTCCTTTATCTCGGTCTGCTTGTCATCGTCTTCAGCACAAAGCAACCAAGAGTGGTCAACAGTGTAATATCCGTCACCATGCATATTAACTATAGCGAACATATCGTTGTCAACAACATAGTCAACGACCTCCTGAACTCTGTCCAGCCAGTCAGTATCTATCTTGTAGTCAGGACCGTCGCCTATCATGTCAAGATAAGAAACAGGTATTCTTACTGTCTTGAAGCCCTGCGCCTTGACAGTGTCGATAAGCTCTTTGGTTATCTCAGGGTTGCCCCAGCAAGTTTCGCTGGGAAGTCCGCCGCTGGAAGCTTCAAGCTGATTGCCTAAGTTCCAGCCAAGACCCATGGCTTCTGTTATCTGTGTCTGGTCAAGCTCTGTCCACTTCTTTGCTGTGTCTTTTGCCTCGCTGTCGGAGTTTTTTCCGCAGCCTGCCACAGCCGCTGTCATAACTCCTGCCAGCAGCAGAGCGGCAACTCTCGATATGAATTTTCTCATTTTTTATATAACCTCTTTTCTTTTTGCGTATGTAAACGATTAATGCTAATGACTATTATAGCACACTGCACAAATTTTTTCAATAGTGAAAAGAAAATTTTATTATGTGGTTGGAAATGAGAAATAAGTGGCTGCATATTGCCTGCTGCGGCGAATATCCATATAAATAAGCATTTGCACTTGATTTTGTAATATTATGTGTTATAATAGTAGATAAACTTATAAGTTTACTTCGGTAAACAAAAGGGGATATTCATATGTCAGCACTTCTTATAAGATTATTTATAAAAGACAGAGATAACGTGAAAGATAAAAACGTCCGTAAAAAATATGGCTACCTGGGCTCATGTACTGGTATAGTCCTTAATATCATGCTTTTCCTCGGTAAGCTTATTGCAGGATTTGTGTCAGGGGCTGTGTCCGTTATGGCGGACGCTTTTAACAACCTTTCTGATGCAGGTTCGTCTATAATGTCACTGGTTGGATTTAAAATGGCAGCCAAAGCCGCAGACGAAGACCACCCTTTCGGTCATGGCAGAATGGAGTATATCTCAGGTCTTGTCATTTCGTTTATTATAATGATGATGAGCATTGAGCTTGGAAAATCTTCTTTTTCAAAGATCTTTGCCCACGATAAGCTTGCTTTCTCGGTAATGACCTTTGTGATACTTGCCTGCTCTGTGGCTGTGAAGCTTTGGATGTGGTATTTCTATAGAAAGCTTGGAAAAAAGATAAACTCTACCTCGCTTTTCGCCTCTGCCGCTGACAGTCTTTCCGATTGCGCCGCAACAGGAGCTGTTATGCTTGCAATGGTATTCTCTGCGTTCACAGGCATAAACATAGACGGCTATATGGGCGTTCTCGTTGCTCTCTTTATCTTCCGCTCAGGCTTTATGACCTGCAAGGACAGTGTTTCGCCGCTTCTCGGCTCAAAGCCTGACAAAGAGTTCGTTCAGGATATCGTTGACACTGCAATGAGCTTTCCTGAGATAATCGGTATCCATGATCTGCTCATACATGATTATGGCGTAGGGAATACCGTTATCTCTTTTCATGCTGAAGTGCCATGTGAAATGGACTTTATGGCGGCTCATGAGCTTATAGACGATCTTGAGGATAGCATGAAAGAAAAATATCACTGCGCAGTGTCTATACATATGGATCCGGTGGCAGATCATGACGAGCAAACTATCGAAACTAAAAAGATAGTAACAGACGTTGTGAAGTCTATCGACCAATGCCTTAGCATACACGATTTCAGAATGACAAAGGGAGAAAACCGTGAAAATCTTATTTTTGACGTGGTAGTGCCTTTTGATTTCAGACTTTCAGACAGCGAGGTAAAAGCAAAAATATCAAAACGGCTCACAGAATTTGACGGAAGATATAACGCTGTTATAAATGTTGATAAGGGAGATACATTATAATATATAAGGCAACACCGCACAAAAATCTGACAAAAAAATTTGACTACGCATCTGACGCACGATCTTTGTGAGGTATTGCCATAAAAAAGACTTGCTTTTTTTCGCAGGATTGGTTATAATATAGGTATAACGCAAAGCGTTTGCGGTGCGTGGTCTATCATGATAGGAGGAATATAAAATGGCATTCACAGTTACAAAGGATACTATTATAGGCGATATAATGGACGCTGATGAAAATACAGCACCATACTTTATGGAAATGGGTATGCACTGTCTGTTCTGCCCAGCGTCAAGAGGCGAAACTCTTGAGGAGGCTTGTGCTGTTCATGGCGTTCCTGTTGAGGAAATGCTCGAAAAGCTCAACAAGCACTTTGCAGAATAAGCGTTTGGAACTATTTTCGCCGCCCAGCCGCCTTTTCAGGGGGCGAGCGGCGATTTTTTCTTTGGAGGAAAGCTTTGGATAAAAGACTTGTGACCTGTGCAAAGCTTTGTACGGGAGATTTTGTATGCGACGTGGGGACAGATCATGGCTATCTGCCCTGCTTTATGATAAAGGAAAATATGTGCAAAAAGGCTCTGGCTTGTGATGTTGCACCAATGCCGCTAAAGTCGGCTGAGGAGCATATCAATCGTGAGGGGCTTTCAGACCGCATTGGAACGGTGCTTTCAGACGGACTTGACAATGTTCACCCAGAGGGCATAACGGACGTTGTTATGGCGGGCATGGGCGGTGAGCTTATTGCAAGACTGCTTGAAAAATGTCCGTGGGTGAAAAACGGAGTGAACCTCGTTTTACAGCCTATGACAAAATGGGACGTGCTTAGAAAGTGGCTTTATGCCAACGGCTTTGAGGTGAAAAAAGAGCTTGCCTGCACAAAGGGTCAGTTTGCATATTCTGTCATGCAGGCGGTGTATACAGGCAAAACTCCGTCTTATGAATGTGATGACAGATATTTGCAGTTCGGCTTTGTTAAGCCTGAGGGCGAGGGGAAAGAGTATATCGCAAGGCAGGCAAAAAGAATTTTTGTTGCAGGCAGCGGAATGATGAAGTCCGAGGACAAAAAGGAGCTGGGAGAAAGGCTTGTTAAGCTTGCACAGAGCGAGCTTGACAGACTTTGACACACAAAAAGGAGCTGACAAAAATGACGACAGTTTATGATATTTATAGTTTTATAGAGGATTTAGCCCCATACCGCCTGCAGGAGGGCTATGACAACAGCGGTCTTAACGTGGGAGAAATGTCCGCAGAGGTAAGGAGTGTGCTGGTGGCACTGGATTGCACCGCAGAGGTGGCAAGAGAAGCCTGTCAGCGTGACTTTGACCTTGTTCTCACCCACCACCCTGTTATTTTCAGAGGACTAAAGACCCTCGTGCCGAACGACCCTGCTGTGATACTTGCGGCAGGAGGAAAGAACGCTCTTTCCATGCACACAAATTTCGACTCCGCAGAGGGCGGAATGAATGACGTGCTTTGCAAAATGTTGGGTCTAAAACCCGAGAGCGCTTTGCATGAGGAGCATGGCGTTGGCTGTGGATATGTCTGCGAGTGTGACGGCATGAATGTCCGTGAGCTTGCACAGAGAGCAAAGGACGTTCTCGGCTGTAGAGTAGTCCGTTTCAGCGGCGGCGAGCGTGAGATAAGTCGTGTGGGAGTGTGCTCAGGTTCAGGCGGTTCGTTCCTTGCTGATGCAGCAGAAAAAGGCTGTCAGGTGCTTTTGACAGGTGACGTAAAGCATGACGTTTTTATAGACGGCGAGAATATGGGCGTTTCTGTTATAGACGCAGGTCATTTCTATACGGAAAATATCTTCTGCGAGTTTATCGCTGGTGAGCTGAAAAACAAGTTCAGTGATCTGAGAGTAGAGATAGCCGTAAGCAACAGGGATATAGTTGAAGTAATATAAAAAGCAGGTAAGTAAAATGGCATTGGACGGAATCTATCTGAGCTTGCTCAGAAAAGAATTTGACCCTCTTATTGACGGCAGGGTGGATAAGATACACCAGCCTTCACGAGAGGAGCTTATAATGACTATCCGCACTAAAGAGGGTGCGCAGAAGCTTATGTTCAGCACAGGTGCAGGCTCGGCAAGGGTCCATATAACAACGGCGGATATAGAAAATCCGAAAACACCGCCTATGTTCTGTATGCTCATGAGAAAGCATCTTGCAGGGGGCAGACTCACTGCCATTAGGCAGGACGGCTTTGAGCGTATACTTTTCTTTGACTTTGAAGCCACCAACGAAATGGGCGACAGGGTGAATCTCACACTTGCGGCGGAGATAATGGGCAGGCGTTCAAATCTTATCCTCTATCGTGAGGACGGCAGGATAATAGACAGCATAAAGCGTGTGGGACAGGAAATGTCATCAGTGAGAATGGTTCTTCCCGGTGCGCGGTATACTTTGCCCCCAAGAGAGGAAAGGCTGAATCTTCTTGACTGCACAAAAGAAGAATTTCTTGCAAAGATAGTCGAAAACCCCACGGCGGAGCTTTCAAAGGCAATAATGAAAACGCTGGAGGGCATATCCCCTGTGTTTGCAAGAGAGGCTGTCTTTTTTGCGGCAAGGGGTGCTGAGATAACAGCCGAACAGCTAAGCGGAGACACTGCGGACAGGCTGTGGTTTTATTTCTCGAAAGTCCGTGACAGCATAAATGACGGCACTAACGTCTACACAGTGCTGAAAACAAAAGAGGGCAATCTCAAAGATTTCTGCTTCTGCGATATCACGCAGTATGGTGCGCTCATGGTGACAAAAAGCTTTGAGTCGCCAAGTGTTCTTCTGGACTATTTCTATGCGGAGAGGGACTCCCTTTCAAGAATAAAGCAGAAAGCCAATGACCTTTTCAAGCTTCTTATAAACACCTCCGAGAGAACTCAAAGGCGTGTGCAAAATCAGCGTGAGGAGCTTAAAGAGTGCAAGGACAGGGAAAAATACCGCATTTACGGTGACCTTATCACTTCAAATCTCTATGCACTTGAAAAGGGCATGGCATATGCCGAGGTGCAGGACTTTTATGACGAGAATTGCCCTACAGTGAAGATACCACTTGACAAAAGACTTACGCCAACACAGAACGCTCAGAAGTATTATAAGGAGTACAGAAAGCTCGACACCGCAGAGAAAAAGCTCACTGTGCTTATTGCAGAGGGCGAGCAGGAGGTCAAGTATCTGGATTCTGTTTTCGATTCTCTAACGAGGGCACAGACGGAGGGGGATATAGCCGAGCTTCGTGAGGAGCTTTTTCAGGAGGGCTATGTAAAGCGCTCAAAGTTCAAGGGCAAGCCTCCAAAGGCTCTGCCGCCTATAAAGTATCGTTCTTCTGACGGATATGAAATAAGGGTGGGCAGGAACAATAAACAGAACGACCGCCTCACCTGCAAGGAAGCAGAGAAAACTGACCTTTGGCTCCACGTCAAGGATATCACAGGAAGCCACGTTATCGTCACCTGCGACGGAGAAATGCCACCTGACAGGACAATAGAGGAAGCGGCAATAATCGCCGCCTGCAACTCAAAGGGAAGAAATTCCTCCAGAGTGGACGTTGACTACACTTTCATAAGAAACGTGAAAAAGCCAAACGGCTCAAAGCCGGGCATGGTTATTTTTACAAATAACTACACTATCACTGTCAAGCCTGACACGGAGCTGGAGGAGAAACTGAGGGTATAGCCTAAAACTATATCCAATAAAGTTTCAGCCTATGAGTTTATGAAAATGCCACAAAAACGGTGTTGTATCGGACTTATTAGTGGTGTAAAAAGGTTATTGAATAATCCATAGCGATATGGTATAATTATCATGATGTGAATATTAAGAAAGCACAGTTTGAAAAGTTGTTAGCTGAGTAGAGCGTGTCAGGGCAAAAGCCTTGCCGTCAGGGAAGCAGGTCCAAATCCTGCACAACCGCCATTACTGTGTTTGACAGGCTTTTTGTGCGCTGTCATAAGTCAGGTATCTGCTGTGTTTTCGTTGACTATTTCTGTCTTGGGCGATGAAGATGACGGTCTGCTTTATCGCTGTGCAGGCAGTAAAGCGGATAGAATGCTTTTTCGTTTCGGCGGAAAGGCATTTTTTGCTGTGGTCGGGGTGTTCATAAAAAGTGCATTGACGGCGGAACAGTGTGTATCAACGAAAGGACAGAAAAGAATGAAGAAGAAAATTTTGAGAACAGCCAGCTTCGCTCTTGCGACTGCTCTTAGTCTGAGCGTGTGTGTAAGCGCATTTGTTTCAGACGGAACAAACAACAACGTAACAACATCAGTCCTCCCTGACAGTGCGGATAACGCAGTGCTTAACTGGGCAACTAAGGTAGGAAAAAGCTGGAACGATGGTCCGTCGCCTGTGGCTATCGTTGGAGATAATATCGTTTATACATCCGGCGACAAGCTCATGAGAATGAATAAGGAAACGGGCGTTGTGGATTCAGTTGTTGGACAGCGAGCAGGCACAAACAGCTACGCTATCCAGCCTGTTACTTATGCAGACGGCATGATATTCTCAGCCTTTAACGGCGGAATTCAGGCATTTGACGCTGACACCCTCGAGTCGCTGTGGGTATACAAGGACAGCGTTGGCGGTCAGTCTGTAAGCCCTATCTACTATAATGACGGCTGTATCTACACAGGCTTCTGCAACGATGGTTCAGGAAAAAACGATCAGTATGTTTGCATAGACGTTAAGGACGAAGATCCTGACACAACAGATGAAGAGAAGTCACCAAAGTGGACATTCACAAACAAAAGCGGTTTCTATTGGGCAGGCGCATATGCAACTGATGATTTTGTCGTTCTCGGCATGGAAAATGCAAAGGCAAACACTACCGACCCTGCAAGAATAGTTACTCTTGACAAAAACTCAGGAAGCGTTATAGATACTGAGTATACAGTAGGCGGAGGAGTAAGAAGCACTATTTCTTACGATAAGGATACAGACGCTTATTATTTCACATCTAACGGCGGCTATTTCTATAAGGCAACAATAGACGATGAGGGCAATTTCACAAAGCTTGACAGCATTGCACTTGGTGGCGCAAGCACATCAACTCCTACAGTTCTTAACGGAAGAGCTTATGTTGGCGTAAACGGCTCAGGCTGGGGCGACTATAAGGGCAGTGTTATTGCAGTTATCGACCTTGACAGCTTTAAGATAGCATACAAGGCAGAAACAAAGGGCTATCCACAGACCTCAGGTCTTGGCGTTGTGAATGAGAACGGCTATAACTATGTTTACTTCTCAGAGAACGCATCAGCAGGCGCTATCCGCTATGTAAAGGATAAAAAGGGCGTAACAGAAGTTCTTGACGCTCAGATAGTAAACGGAAAGAAAACAGCTCCGTCACTTTTCACACCAACAGGTGCTCAGGCACAGTATGCTATAGCTGACCTTGTTGCAGACGAAAACGGCACTATCTACTTCAAGAACGATTCAGGCTACATAATGGCTGTCGGCTCAGAGGTGGAAAAGCTTGTGACCGAAAATGCTAAGACTGTATGCAAAGAGGGCGAAGCTTATGACGCTTCCGACTTGAAGGTTTACGCAGTTCTCAAAAATGGCGCGAAGAAAGACGTTACAGATTATGTGACTATCGACGATACAGCTCTTACAGCAGACGATGATTTCGTTACTGTTACATACAAGTATGGTATGTACAGAGATAAGACAAAAGAGGGTGCTGCAAACACAACCGGCGTTGCCGTTTCACCTGTTGAAACAACTATCAACGTAACAGTTCTTGCAGCAGAGGATTATGACAGCGTAAAGGCTGTTGAAAAGCTTATCAGTGACCTTGGCGAGATAACACTTGACAGCGAGAATGACATCAAGGCAGCAAGAGTCGCTTATGACGCTCTTGGCGACCTTAAGGAATATGTAGGCAATGTTGACGCTCTTACGGCCGCAGAGGAAAAGCTTGAAGAACTCAAGACACCAAGCTCTTCATCAGAAGCAGAAAGCTCTGTAAGCTCATCTGACGTATCTTCCGAAAGCACAGTATCTTCTGCAAACTCTGAGGATACATCTTCTGCCACTTCATCAGCCGCAGAGTCAGTAAGCAGTGCTGACACATCAAAGGCGGCTGACAGCTCATCAAAGGCAGCAAATAACGCAGGTGCGGCTAACCCTAACACAGGTGCGACAGCAGGCGTTTGCGTAGCAGGTCTTGCACTTCTTATCAGCGGAGCTCTTACAGTTTCAAGAAAGAGAAAGTAAAAAAAATTAAGACAATTAAGATATAAGTTATTTTGCAGGATACTCGCCCTCTATTTTCAGGGGGCGGGCATTTTCTGTGATATGAAAAGTGAGAATATTATGAAAAAGCATACACAAAAGAACAGGCAAATAATAATGCTGTCAGCAGCGGCGTTTTTTATCGCAGCGGCTTTTTTGTGTATGCGTTTTTATAATATGAGCAGTTATAAGACCCCTGAAAATCCGTTTTCAGCACTGTCTGAAAGCCTTGCGGAGGAGGACGGACAGGGCGGAGAGGGCTATGAAACAAGCTCTCAGCCAAAGGACGAAAGCTCAGATATGGACAGCTCACAGGCAGATGACAGTGATAACACTGATAGTAGTGACAGCAATACAGATACAACAGAAAGCTCTCCACAGGCTGACAAAATCGACGGAAATTTCCCGACAGTAAATGGCGGGAACACGAATGTTACCATAAATGCCCAAGGTGAAAATAAGTCTGACGAGGTAAAGAAAAAGCCTGACAGCAAGACCGAAACTGTCACAAAGAACACCGACACAGAATATTTCACCACCTCTATAAAAGAGGGCGAGCGTGTAAAAAAAGCTCTGTATAAGTTCACAATAACACATAAAAACAAAGCTCTCACAGTGCAAAAAGTTCAGGTCACTGTGAACGACAGCGTTGTAAATCAGTTTTCGGGCAGCGTTTCACTTCACGCAGGAAAAAACACTATCCGTGTTGCCTGCACTTATACCGACAAAAGCGGTCAGGTGAAAAGGGCTTATAAGGACTATACAGTTTATTTTGACAAAAAGGAGATAACCTTTGACACCGACCTTGCGGATAAGGATACTGACACAGAAAGCATAACATTTTCAGCCACAGCTTTTTACGGCAGTGATAAAATACCTTTGACGGCTAAAGTCAACGGTGAAAAGCTTTCCGGTGGTGAAACTTTTACCGCACAGCTTTCTGAGGGCGAGAATACTATAACTCTCTCTGCGGAAAAGGACGGCTCAAAGGCTGAAAAAAGCTTTAAGATAAAATACACTCCTGCGGAGTTTTCCATTGATACCGACCTTTATGACCGCACTGTAAATGACTCCGATTTTAGCTTCTATGCGAGAATGAAAGGTCAAAGCGGCAGTGCAAAGCTAAGCGTTATTCTAAACGGCAAAAAGCTTTCGGGCAGAGATAATTATACCTGCACCCTCCAAAGCGGTGATAACCGTATAAGGCTTTATGCAAAAGACGGTGACAAAAAGATAGACAGATATTTCACTGTCACCTATGTACCCATTGCTGACGATACCACAAGACCTGAGATAACGTATATAAACGTCACCAACGGACAGACAGTGAAAGGCTCGGGCTTCACCCTCAGATTTAACGCACAGGACTATAAGGGCGGAAGGATATATGCCGACAAGACCGAGGTCTGGCTCAATGGGCTTTCTGTTGAGTGTATCGCACAGGACAGAAACTCAGCCTATTATCTCCAGCTTTCAGGCGGGGCAAATCTTCTTGAAATAAGGGTGTATGACCCCGAGGGCAGATATGCGGATCATGCCTATACCATAAATTCTGTCAGCGCACAAAAGGGCGAGCAGACAGGCGTTATAACAATGAGCTTTGACGCCGATACCATAGGGCTTGGACAGCTTGCCGCAGGCTCAGAGGTGGCAATATACGAGGGGGACACAGGCGTTGACGTTATAGAGCGTTTTCTCCAGCAAAACGGCTTCACAGGTGACTTTACAGGCAAGGGCGATCAGAGATATCTAAGCCGAATACACAAAAGCGGTGCGTTTTCAGGTGGAGCGGTAAACAGCGAGCTTGCGGAGCTTGTAAAAAATGATGGCATTGCAGACAGCAACACACAGTATGCCGATAGCCTTGGAGAATTTGACTACACCTACGGCTCAGGCTGGGTGTACACTGTGAACGGCAATATGCCTGCATACGGCATGGGCAAGGTGAACTTCACCGACGGCGACACTGTTAGGCTTGCGTTCACAGTTGCCTACGGAAGAGATATAACAGGTTCACAGGATAGCTATGACAAAACATGGTAGGAGGATATTGTTGAAAACGAGAGGTTTTCTTGGCAGATTAGTGGCGGTGTTTGCAGGGGCAGTAATGCTTCTGACAAATGTTACTGCGGTGAATGCAGATAACGCAGATAAAAGGGACAGGATAACTGAAAGCGCAGAAAAGGTCTGTCAGTGGCAGCGTGACAAAATGGGCATTTCTCAGGACGAGAGCATTTTTTCGGGGGATTTTCTGCAAAACGCAGGCATAGGAAGCTCAGATTGGCTTGCCATAGGCATTTCACGATTTGGTTTTGAGGAGGACTATGAGGCTTATCTCACTGCGCTTTCTCAGCGTGTGAAAGCTCTTTCAGATACCGACAACGCTACCGAGTGGCAGAGGTGCGCTATAACAGCCTCCGCAATGGGAGGCGACCCTGCCGACCTTGAGGGCATAGATCTTGTAAAAGGCGGTGTTTACGGCAGAGATAAAAATAATTCCGTAGGCAAACAGGGCCTTAACGGCTGGATATTTGCACTTTTGACCCTTGATACAATGGGCTACAAGACCCCGGAGGGTGCAGAGTTTGACAGAGAGCGTATACTTGACGAGATAGTTTCTTCGCAGAATACCGATGGTGGCTTTTCGCTGTCAAAAGGTGAAAGCGATATCGACATCACCGCAATGGCTTTGCAGGCGATCGCCCCATATTACAATGATTTTTCCCGTGACGATGTTAGAAAAAGCGTTGACAAAGCGGTGGAGTATCTAAGCGGCAAGCAGGACAGTTCAGGTACGTTCGGAAGCGCAGAAGCTGATTCGCAGGTAGTAATAGCACTTTGTTCACTTGGTATAGACCCCGAAGCTGACAGCCGTTTTGTGAAAAACTCCGACCTTTTGACTTCTCTGCTTTCCTATCAGAACAGCGACGGTGGATTTTCACATGAAAAGGGCGGCGATTCTGACGAGCTTGCCACAGGGCAGGCGCTTTGCGCACTTGCGGCACAAAAGCGTTCCCGGCTTACGATGCGACGTATTTACGATATGAGAGAGGAGCTTTCAGTTCTACAGCGTGAAAAGCTTGACGGCATAAACGGCAGGCTTTCTGATATCGCAGACGAGGAGAGCGCAGAAAAAGCCTTGAAGCTTTTTAATGACCTTGATTGTGACGAGCGCACATATGTGAGATACGGTGAAGAGCTTGAAAGTGCGGCGGAGAAATATGGTCTGACACTGAGCGACAGGTCTTTCACAGTGGAGCTTGCACAGACAGACCATGGAAACGGCTGTGTATACAGTATCGAGAAAACGGAAATATATACGGGCAAGAAAGGCTTTACAAAAAGCGACAGGAACAAGCTTGAAACCCTGAGAAAAAACGGCGTTACTTCGGGAGACTGCACTGCTACAGCGGTGCTTTTAGCCCATGCAAAGGCTGACGAAAGCCTTTCCGACAGGGATAAGATAATCTCAGAGCTTGAAGAAATGAACGCCAAAGCAAACGAGCTTTATAGCGAGATATCGGACCTTAACAGCATCATAAGCCGTGAGCTTTATCCTGTTGACAGCGTTGGAAAAGACAAAAAGGAGCTTTTGGAAAAGACCGCAGAGCGCATAAAAAAGCTTCCTGAAAGCGAGCGGAAAAAGGTCACTTCTGCCGACGAGATAATAAAAGCGGTGGAGGATAAGGGCGTGACATTGTATGTGATATCTGCGGCAGCGGTGCTGTGCGTAGTGGGTGTTTTCACAGTGGTAAGAAAGAAGGGTAAAAAATGCGTGAGATAACAGATGAAGTGAAAAAGGTCATAATCGGCAAGGACGAAGTGGTGGATATGGTGTTCGCCGCAATTTTGGCGCAGGGTCATGTGCTTATGGAGGACGTTCCGGGCGTGGGAAAAACTACTCTTGCGGTGGCGTTTTCAAAGGCTTTGGGGCTTGAAACAAAGAGGATACAGTTCACCCCTGATACTGTGGCTTCCGACATCACAGGCTATACGGCTTTTGACAGACAGGCACAGGGCTTTACTTTTCACAGCGGTGCGGCAATGACGAATATACTTCTTGCAGACGAAATAAACAGAACCTCAGGCAAGACGCAATCTGCCCTTTTGGAGGTCATGGAGGAGCGGACCTGCACAGTTGACGGCAGAACATATCCTCTGCCTGAGCCTTTTGCAGTGATAGCAACACAAAATCCTACAGGCACAGTTGGCACGGCGGCACTGCCTGTTTCACAGCTTGACAGATTTATGATAAAGCTTTCAATGGGCTATCCTGACAAGGCGGCAATGCGAAGCATAATGTCAGACCGAAGCAGTTCAGATCCACTGGTAGATGTGAAAGCCGTCTGCACCGCTGAAAAGCTTATAGAAATGCAGAAAAAGGCAAAGGCTGTTTTTGTTGACGACAGCGTTTATGACTACATCTCAGACCTTTGCGACGCCACAAGGCATAATGAAAATATTTCTCTGGGCGTATCCCCAAGAGGTGCGTTGGCACTTTGCAGGATAGCAAAGGCGTGGGCGTGCTATAAGGGCAGAGAATATGTCGTTCCCCAGGACGTAAGAGATTTTTTTGCCCATGTTTGCAGCCACAGGATATCACTTTCTGCAAAGGGCAGGCTATCAGGACTTGCGGCAGAAAGTGTGCTTGACGAGATACTTAAAAGCGTAAAATGTCCTGAGAATGAGGAAAAACGCAGATGAAGAGGCTAGGCTTCTGTCTTTGCACAGCTTTGGGCATACTGCTTTTTGTGCTGAAAAAGCCCATTGGCATATCGGTGCTTGGGTTGTGCGCAGTGCTTTTTGTATTGTCAGTATGTATAAATATATTCTCGAAGAAAAAGCTGTCAGCAACACTGGTAAGCGACGGCACAGGCTTGAAAAATAAGGACATGAGCCTTAAATTTATCTTCACAGGAACTTGCGGCGAATACAGCGGTAAACTGCGGCTTAGAAATATGCTCACAGGACAGTGCGAGGACATAAAGGTGCATTTTATCATTAGCAGAGAGCCTGCTCAGGTGGATATCACTGTAAAAAGCGACACCTGCGGAAAGATAAAAGCAGAGTTTCTGACACTTAGAGCCTTTGACTTTACAGGGCTAACATGGAAAAAGGCGCAGTGCGAAATAAAGGGCAGTGTGAACATAATGCCTGATGCAGCAGAGATAGATGAGAGCGAGGAAGCAAAGCTCAAGGAAGCCCTTGAAAGCGACTTTTTCAGCAATGAAAACGAGGGCTTTGACCACAGTGAGCCTATTGGAATAAGAGAATATCGTCAGGGGGACAGCTATAAATCGGTGCACTGGAAGCTGTCTTTCAGACTTGGCGATATCTACGTCCGTGAATATGGCGAGCCTGTTACTGACAGCCTTTGTATCTACGTTGAAACAGGCGGAAATGTCCCCGCAACGGATTATGACTGCATTGCCGCAAAGGCACTGAGCCTTTCAATGTATCTTTCAGACGGTGGTATAGGGCATTACATGGCGTTTTACAGCTTTTCTCAGCAGAGAAAAGTTTTCGAGCATATCGACAGCGCAGACAGCTTCACTGTCGCTCTGGACAGCCTTCTTTCTTCACAGCCTGAGCAGGGAAAAGAGCGACTGACGGAGTTTTCAGAGCTGTTTGAAAGAAGCGGCATAAGCCGTGTTATCGAGATAAAATAGTAAAAGAGGTGACAATTTTGACAGCAAGTATTTGCTATGTGGAAAAGCACTTTTCAAAGGGTGTTTATATCATGCAGAGCCTTTTTGGTGCAGTGACAATGCTCCTGCTGTCATTGTCGCTTGGTATGGGCTGGCGAGCCTTTGTTCTGGTAGGTGTGTGCATATTGACAGCCCTTGCAGGGGTATCAAAAAAGACTTTGACTATACCATTTTTTGCCGCACTATTGTCGGCGGTGATATTCCACAAGAAGTTTTTAACAAGCCTTGCAGGGCTTTTGAACTGCGTCCTGACCGCCCACGGTAAAAGCGCAGGAGTAGTGGAAATGCTTGTGGAAAAAAGCTCAGACCCTTGGCTTGCTCTTTGCGTGGGTGCAGTGATAGTTTCCACAGTGCAGAGCATTTTCAGCCGTCTTGACAGCAGAGTTTTTACAGTGGCAATGCTTGCGCTGTTTTTGTGCGCAGGTATCTTTATTGATATCCCTCTGTACTATGCCACTGCAGAAGTTGCGTTAGGTATCCTTGCATTGACGTTTTCCGGCAGCATAAAAGGCGATTTGAAGCCCTTTGTGCTTATACTTACAGCATTTTGCGCAGTGCTTATAGCCTGCCTGACAGGGCTTTTTGATAAGCTTTCCAACTTTGCATTTGCCGATCGCTTTAATACGAAAAGTGAGTATGAGATCATAATGGAGCACCCACAGCCATTGTATCTTCTGGAGAGCCGTTTTGAGAAAGAAACTAACGGCGTGTGGGGGGAGCTTAGCGGTGAGGAGAAATATGCCTACTCAGACGAGTTCTATTGGCTTGATAAGCTTGATTTTTCCCCTGCTTTTCAGACTTCTTCCCTTGACAATGCCCTTGGTATATCCGACAGCGGCAATGTTACAGTAAACATCAAAAATGGCGGAAAGCCCCTTTATACCTATGGTATGACCGCCGCAGAGAACGCTTTTTCCGACCCAAAGATAATAGGCGGAAGCTTTGAGAACACCAAAAGCTATTACAGGCTTGCGGTGTCGGAAGGCTATCTCACAAAGCCTTTTGGCACATTTGATACCCTGCGCACTTCTGAGCCTGCGGATTATCTTGCCGCAGAAAAGGGTTATCGTGAATATGTTTATTCCACCTGCCTTGACATATCAGCCGAGGACAAACAGCTTGCCGCAAACCATTTTGATCTGCAAGGTTCTCAGGGTAAACTGCGGTCTGATATGCTAAGCTTTTTTGTGTCAGACACAGTGCTTGACAGGTCAAAGACCTATGGGGGCGAAAGCTCTTTTGCAGATATGCTTGAGGTAACTTGCCGTGGGGGCGAGGAGGATTTTGCTGCCGCTGCTGTGAAGATCTTCCGTGCAAAGGGCGTTCCTGCCAGGCTTTGCAGAGGATATTTTATCACATCAGATATGACCAAAGACCTTACAGATAACTCAGCCCTGACCGTCACTTCAAAACAGCTCCACTATTGGGCGGAGTATTACAAAGACGGCATAGGCTGGCAGCCTTTCGAGGTCTGCCCCGATTATGTTGGCATGATAAAAACTGACGACAGCTCTGTAAAAGCAAAGCCCACCAAACAAGGCGGCGAAGCCCTTGCTCCCGAGGACGAGGACAAACCAAGGGAAGAGATCTTTGAGGAGAACAAGACTAAACCTGCGGAGAAAAGCTATGCGGTATATATCGTTATCGGTGCGGTAATACTTATACTTTGCCTTATTGCGGCAATAATAGCTTTGGTAAGAAAAAGAAAGTTTGCCGCTCTGCCTGACAGCAAAAAGGTGGAGAAGCTGTTCTTTGCAGGCAGAAAAAAGCTTTGCGGCAGGGATTTCTCAGACCATACGCCAAGGGAGCTTTCCGAGAGCATAAAAAAGACCTTTGGCGCTGATATGGCGGAAAGCTTTGCAGAGTGCGAGAAAATATACGAAAAGGCGAGATTTTCAAGGCTCGAGATAACCAAAGAGGAAATAGCAGTGGTTAAAAATTTCGCAGATCAGGCAAAGAAAGCCAAAAAGCTCAAAGTTCAGGAGGGAGCAGAAAAGTGAAAAAGGATATCGCTCTGCTCATAGTCATAATTTTAGCAGCGGCAGCGGTCATAAAGGGCGTTGATATTCAGTCCGTTGACGAGTATTACAGCCTGCACAGCGACGATACCGCAAATGCCGCTCACACTGTCACTCTGACAGTGGATTGCTCTGATATTTTGGATAATTACGATATGCTTGACAAAAATCTCCGTGACGAGTGCTATGTTCCCTCAGACGGCATTGTTATGCCTGCGGAAAAATATGTCCTCCGTGAGGGCGACACCGCCTTTGATCTGTTGGAAAAAGCTACAAGATGCGGGAAGATACCCCTTGATTATCAAGGCTCAGAGGATAATATTTACAACACTGTGTATGTCCGTGGCATAAACAATATCTACGAGTTTTCCTGCGGTCCGTCCTCAGGGTGGACCTATACGGTAAATGGCGAAAGCCCCGATAAGGGCTGTTCACAGTATGTCCTCCATGACGGTGACAGCGTGGAGTTTTACTACGTTTGCGACTACACAAAGGAGGCGGTGAAATGAGGTTGTCAGCTTTTCACCCTTTGACCGCCCTTGTGTATTTTGCGGCTGTGCTTGCGGTGACAATGTTCTGCTTTTCACCAGCCGTTGGTATATGCTCGGCAGTGGGAGCGTTCCTGTTCTGTGCCATAACTCAAAGCTGTAGACAGACCGCATCAGACCTTGCTTTCTACATCTTTCTTACCGCCGTTTTGACTGTTACAAACCCACTTTTTTCACATAAGGGCGTAACGCCGCTGTTTTTCGTAAACGGCAAGGCTTACACAAAGGAAGCCCTTTTTTATGGCTTGACCGCTGGATTATCCCTCACAGCTGTGATAATGTGGTGCAAAGCTCTTGGAAAGGTGCTTACAAGGGAAAAGCTCCTATACATTTTCGGCCGAAAAACGCCAAAAGCTGCCCTTGTGATAACAATGACAATGGGTTTTATCCCAAAGCTCAAAAGGCTTCACAGACAGCTCTTGGACGCTTTGAATTGCTCTGGTGCGAACATCTCCGACAGCCGTTTTGACCGCCTGAAAAAAGACTGCACAGTGTTCACAGCCCTTTGTGCAGGCACGCTTGAAAGGGGAGCGGACACAGCCGCTTCAATGAAAGCCCGTGGTTATGGTATCCGGAAACGAAGCTTTGCACATTCGTTCAAGTTCAGAGCATGGGACGGCATTTTTGCGGCGGCTTTTGCGGTTATCTTTGCATTGGTGCTGATATTTTCCGCAAAGGGCGAGCTGTCCGCCGCTTTTTACCCTGTGATAAAGCTTGAAAACAGCGTTTTCCCTGTGGGAATGTTCGCATTACTATGCGTTTTTCCGTTTATTCTTGAAGTAAAGGAGAGCATAAAATGGAAATATTGTCTTGCGAAAATGTAGCTTTCAAATATAACGAAAGCACGGACTATGCCATTTCTGACTGCACTTTTTCAGTGAAAAAAGGCGAAAAAATAATGCTCTGCGGTGCTTCGGGAAGCGGAAAATCTACTTTGCTCAGGCTTCTGAAAAGGGAGCTTTCCCCAAGGGGCGAGCTTTCTGGAAACATCACCCTTATGGGCAAGGACAGAAGCGAGCTTTCTGATAGAGAAAGTGCCGAAAAGATAGGCTTTGTAATGCAAAGCCCTGACAGCCAGACGGTATGCGACAAAGTATCGGCTGAGCTTGCTTTTGGGCTTGAAAGCTTTGGTGTGAAAAGTGGTGAGATACAAAGCCGTGTTGGTGAAATGGCGGCTTTTTTCGGTATCGAGCCGCTCTATGACAGGGATATCTCCACACTTTCGGGAGGTCAGAAACAGCTCGTCGCTCTGTGTTCCGTCATGGCCACAGACCCTGATATCCTGCTTCTTGATGAGCCTACCGCACAGCTCGACCCCGTTGCCGCAAGGGAGCTTCTTGGCATTTTAGACCGCCTTAACAAAGAAATGGGCGTGACTATCATCATTGCCGAGCATGACCCCGAGGAGCTTTTTGACTCCTGCGACAAAATTTTGTATCTTGCCAAGGGCAAAACCGAGTTTTTCGGTACGCCTGCCTTGACTGCAAAATATTTTGTGGAGAACGCTCTGGAGGGCTTTCTTCCCGAAACCGCCAAGGCGTTCACAAGGCTTTGCGACGACCTGCCCCTCAATGTAAGACAAGGCAGGGCGAAGCTTGAAAAGCTTGGCGTGACGGATATTCCAAAGCAGGCTGTCACTGATACAGAACGTGCTGAGCCTTATGCCCTGCAGTGCAAAAATCTGTGGCAGAGATATGAAAAAAACTCCCCAGATATCCTCAAAGGCTGTGATCTTGGTATCAGAAAAGGGGAGTGCTATGGGCTTTTAGGCTCGAACGGCGGTGGAAAATCAACGCTCCTGCGTGTGATATGCGGACTTAGCAAGCCTTATATGGGTGCTGTATCCCTTTTTGGCAAAAAGCAGAAAGCCTATAAAAACGGCTCGCTTTTCCGTGAAATGCTTGCATTTTTGCCACAAGAGCCTGTGACAATGTTTGTAAAAGAAAGCGTCCGTGAGGATCTGTTGCAAAGCGGTGACAAAGTCACAGTGGAAAATGTTTCACAGCGCATGGGCATAGAACATCTCCTTGACCGCCACCCTTGGGATCTCAGCGGCGGCGAGATACAGAAATGTGCTTTTGGAAAAATTCTTCTTGCTGACCCGAAAATAATAGTCCTCGACGAGTGTACAAAGGGCATGGACAGTTTCGCTAAAAAGGCTCTTGGTGATATTCTTTTGGACCTAAAAGACGAGGGCAGGACGATACTTCTCGTGACTCATGACCTTGAATTTGCCGCACAATACTGCGACAGGTGCGGACTTCTTTTTGACGGAAAGATAGTCGCCGAGGATAATGCCGTGGAGTTTTTCTCCCAAAATCGCTTTTACACCACCGCCGCCGCAAGGCTCACAAGAGGCTTTTTCAGTGGTGCGGTGACGTCAACAGCCGTAAGAGAACGGCTCGCAATGGTGAAAAGAGGTCAATATGAGCAGTAAAAAACTTGTGTCAGGGCTTATCTATCTTCTTGTCATACCCCTTGTGTGCTTTGGCGGCATAATGTTTTTCAGAGAACGCTTCTATTCTTTCGTCACCGCCGCACTTGCCATTCTTACCGTGGCAGGCTATTTTCTCCACTTTGAGAAAAAGCACTCCGACAGCACACAGCTTGTGATAATAGCCGCCATGACCGCATTATCCGTTTTCGGCAGGATAGTTTTCAGCTTTCTGCCGGGCTTTAAGCCCTGCACCGCTATAGTCATTATCACCGCCCTTTATATGGGAAGAGAATCGGGCTTTATGACAGGCGCAATGACTGCACTTATCTCAAACTTCTATTTCGGACAAGGTGCGTGGACGCCTTTTCAAATGCTGGTTTGGGGTCTGACAGGATATTTTGCAGGAATGTTGGCTGATAAGCTTATAAAAAGCAAGCCATTCCTTGTTACCTTCGGCATAATCTCAGGAACGGCGTTCTCTCTTATCATGGACTTGTGGAGCTGTCTGTGGGCTGATAACGCCTTTATTCTCAGCAGATACCTTGCCCTTGTTGGCTCGTCAGCCTTTTTCACCCTTATATACGCAGTTTCCAACGTGTTCTTCCTGCTGGTTTTATCAAAACCTTTTGGCAGGATATTTAAAAGGCTGGATAAAAAATATGGATTAAAAAATTAGACCGACAAAGCTTTCGCCCTGTCGGTCTTTTGCTATCCCTGCGGGGCGTTCACTGTTACGTCAGGAGATTTTTTGCCCATAAAAAGCTTTGGTATTATGCCTGCCCCAACAGGCACGATAGCCGCCGCTGCCACCGCCACAAGAAACTCTCCAAGGCTCGGAACGGCTGTGAAAAATACCTTTTGCAGAACAGGGAGCCATATGCCTGCAAACAGCGCTGCCGCTGATATGAATACAGAGAAAAGCAGGAATGGGTTTGAAAGATAAGGCACAGTGAAAAGCGTCTTATCTTCCGATTTACATTCAAACACATGGATAAGCTGACTAAGTACAAGTGTTATAAGCGCACCTGTCCTTGCAGTGCCGAGAGAATGGGTGTTAGTGAGCAGAACAGTGAAGCTTGCAAGGGTGCAGATACCGATAAGAAGCCCTCTTATGACGATATGCCACATAAGTCCGCCGCTGAAAAAGCTGTCGTCCTCTTTTCTAGGGGGCTTTTTCATTACCGAGCTTTCCGCAGGCTCAAGCCCCAGCGCAATTGCAGGCAGGCTGTCTGTAACAAGGTTTACAAGAAGTATCTGCGCTGGAAGCAGTACCATTGGAAGCCCCATTAAAATTCCACCGAGCATTGTTATGACCTCGCCTATGTTGCAGGAAATAAGGTAGCGCACGAATTTTCTTATGTTCTGATATATGGTCCTGCCCTCCTCAACGGAGTTCACAAGGGTGGCAAAATTATCGTCAAGAAGTATCACGTCAGCCGCCTGCTTTGTGACCTCTGTGCCTGATATTCCCATTGATACACCTATGTCGGCTTCTTTTATAGCAGGTGCGTCGTTTACCCCGTCGCCTGTCATTGCACAAACGTGCCCACGGCTTTTGAATGCCTTTACTATCCTGAGCTTGTGTTCAGGTGTCACCCTTGCGAACACACGGCAGTTTTCTATTACCTCGTCAAGCTGTTTGTCGTCCATTCTGTCAAGCTCGTCGCCTGTCAAAGCGATAGAGCCTGCTTTCATAATGCCGGCTTCTTTTGCAATAGCCTGGGCAGTGAGCTTGTGGTCGCCTGTTATCATAACTGTCTTTATGCCTGCACGCTGACATTCCGCCACCGCCTTTGCGGCTTCAGCCCTGAGAGGGTCTTTCATTGCCATTAGTCCAAGAAAAGCCCATTCCCCGTCCACCTGCTGTGAAAATGCTATCACACGCAGACCTTTTGAAGCGTATTCATCGCACTTGTAAAAAGCCTGTTTTCTCATTGCTCCGCCAAATGGTATAAGCTCGCCGCTGTCAGAAAAAACGTGGCTGCATTCTTTTATGATAACGTCAAAAGCGCCTTTCCTGAATGCCGTTGTGACTCCCTTTTCGTCAGCGCATATTACCGTCATGGAGCGTGTTTCACTTTCAAATGGAAACTCGTCAGTTCGTCTGTAACCAAGGGAGCTGACGTTTATACCTGAGTTTGCGCAGGCTATGAGTATAGCTGTTTCTGTAGGGTCGCCCTCTGCACAAAGCTCGCTTTGCCTGCCGCCCCTGTCACGCTTTTTTATCTTTTCAGGCGGGCAGAGCCTTGCGTTGTTGCAGGCTGCACCGCACAAAAGTATCCTGCCAAGGTCAGGGCTTTCCCATGCTTTGAGGACTTTGTCATCAAAGCTTGCTCCCTCTTTTGTTACGCCGTAAGCACGGCTTTTCTCGGTGCAGGTGAAAATGTCAGTGACGGTCATTTTGTTCATTGTCACAGTGCCTGTCTTGTCAGTGCAGATAACAGTGGCACAGCCAAGAGTTTCCACTGAATGAAGCCTGTGTACAAGTGCTTGACGCTTTAGCATTTTTCTGACCGCAAGGGCAAGCGCTATAGTCACAGTGGCAGGCAAGCCTTCAGGTATTGCGGCAATGGCTATGGTTATTCCTGTCATTGCCATATTGAGAACAGGCTCGCCCCTTAGTACGCCTGCAATAAAGACTACCACGCACACTGCAAGGCAGATGATAGCAAGAGTTCTGCCAAGCTCTCCGAGTTTCTTTTGCAATGGAGTTTCAGGCTCTTTTATCTCATCAAGCATGGTTGAGACCCTGCCCATTTGGCTTCGCTCACCTGTTGCCACCGCCGTGACCTCGCCAACGCCCTTTGTGACAACTGTTCCCATGTAGACCATGTAATCCTTGTTCAAAGCGGTAAAATCTATCTCAGATGTACGGCATTTCTTTACCGCAGGCACAGCTTCGCCAGTGAGTGCAGATTCGTCGCATGATAATGCCCTTGATGAGTTTATGTAGCCGTCGCAAGGCACTCTGTCACCTGCTTCGAGAGTAAAAACATCTCCTGCCACGACCTCCGATGCAGGAATTTTCACAAGCCTGCCGTCACGATATACCATGGCGGTGGGAGCGGTCATGTTTTCAAGCTTTTCCAGAGTTTTTTCACAGCGGTATTCCTGAATAAATCCCAGCGCAGCGTTAATGATAACTATAAGCACGATAGGCACAGCGTCAGCATATTGCCCAAGTGCTACGGATATCACCACCGACACAAGAAGTATCATCACCATAACGTCATGAAACTGTCCTGCAAAAATTTTCGCCGCAGAGGTCTTTTCCTTTTTGGCAAGGCGGTTCTCTCCGTCCGTACTGAGCCGCTTTTCAGCTTCCGCAGTTGTTAGCCCCTTTCTTGTGGTCTGGTTTTCCGTAAGCTTCTTTTCAAGTATATCCAGCACAATGTATCTTCCTTTCCGATTTTTTGGCATAGCCTTGATAACATTGTGCGAAACGTTTTGACTGCACAAGATTTTTCAGTGCTTTTGCCTTTGCTTACATCATATGCGGACAAGTCCCAAAAAAGAACCTTGCGTTGTTGCCTGAAAAATCATATTGACTTTTTTAAGAAAATATGTATAATAGTATATAAGCCATGAAAATAAATATTGGCGAAAAAAATAAAGGAGGCAAATTCATGAACGATTATAATAATTTTTCTGAAAGCTATTCAAATCCACGAGTGAAAAAGCTGCGATCTTTTGCACAGTCCACTTACGGCATGGAGGCGGCAAGCTATAAGGGCATTGCAATGAAGACCTTGTATTTTGTTGCAGTTTTCGCCGCAGGCATGGGAGCATATTTTTACATTCACAACTTCTTCGGCGGCGGTGCGCAGGCTTTTTCCACTGAGTATACTATCTTTGTCGGCGCTATTATCGCAACAGCAATAGCAGGACTTGTGGCTTCATTCGCTCCGAAAACAACGGCGGTAACAGGCTCTATCTATTCCGCAGGCATGGGATATGCCCTCACCTTTATGTCAATGATCTACGCAATGCAGTGGAAAGGCATAATAGTTGAAGCCGTTACACTGACGCTTCTCACAGTTGCAGTGCTTGCAGTTATCTATTCAAAGGGCGTTCGTGTGGGAAGCAGAATGAAAACTGCTCTTATCACCTGCCTTTGGGTTTCTATCATAGGCGGATTGCTTTTCATGCTTCTTGCATGGCTCGCACCTCATTCAGCTATCTACACTTCGATCGTTGCAATAAACAACGGCCCTATCGGTATACTTTTCGCTGTTATTGGCGTTCTTATCGCCGCAGCGCTTCTTATGTGCGATTTTGAAACTATCCAGATGACAGTTGAACAGGGGCTTCCTGCTCAGTATGAATGGTATGCAAGCTATGGTCTTATCGTAGGTGTTATTTATCTTTATCTTAAAATACTGAATCTTCTTGCAAAGATAGCAAACAACAGAAAGTAATTTATAGACTTAGCGCTTTTTATCCCTCGTCGCAAGGCGGGGGATATTTTTATGCACAAAAAAGGAACTCCCGAATAAACGGAAGTCCCTTTTTGTGTGGGTATATTTAATTAATAGAAAGGCTTTTTTATCAGATATCCCATTTCCAATCTCTGATCTCAGGCATATCAAGACCATACTCAGCAATATACTGCTTGTGTTCAACAAGCTTGTCCTGCATGAGCTGGTGGGCTGTCGAGGACGCCAGCCCCTACATTTAAATAAGCTGACAAATAAGTATCACGCAGAAGCTTGCAAGGCAGGCAAATGCCGCAACTATGATAAGGCTTTTTTCCTTGAATGCAAGCACGCAGGCTGTTATAAGTCCTGCTATGGAAGCCGCAAGGTTTCCCGTTGAGAATAGTATGGACGGGAATGTCATTGCTCCAAGTACAGCATATGGCACATAGTAAAGAAAGCTTTGCACAAATCTGTTTGTTATCTTGCCCTTGAATATTACCAACGGCAGGGCACGAATAAGATAGGTCACTCCTGCCATAATGAAAAGATAAATGAAGAAATCTCTTATACTCAGCATTGACCGTCCTCCTCATTTTTCACAGGCATGAGAGCCGCCATTATCCCTGCAGAAAGAACGGTGCAGATTATTATAGAAAATCCTCCGGATACCTTATTAAGAATAGGCAGCCACTTGAAACAACAGCTAAGAAGAGCCGCAAATATCGCCGCCATTGCAATGCCCTTGTTTTTCTTTGCAGGCGGTATTATTATTGCAAGGAACATTCCGTATATTGCAATACTAAGTGCGCTTATGACTATCTCAGGAAGTATTTTTCCTGCCGCCGCACCTATAAGAGTCCCCAGCGACCAGCCTGCTACAGGTAAAGCGATAAGCCCATACATATACTGCCTTGAAACTTCCCCTATATTTCCCATTGCCATGACAAATATCTCGTCTGTCACTCCGAAGCCTACCAGCCAGCGGTGTATTCCCGACAGTGACTTGTCAGCTTTCTGCGAAAGAGATATTGACATAAGTGCATATCTCAGGTTGATGATAAACTGAGCGCAAGCCATTTCTATCCAGAAACCGCCCCCCGACAGCATAATGTCAAGTCCTGCGAACTGACCTGCCGAGGTCACGTTGCAAATAGAGATAAGCACAGTTTCCCACCAGCTCAGACCACCTTTTACGCCTTGAAGTCCGAATGTAAAAGATACCGAAAGATACCCCAAAGCAATAGGTATGCCGTCTTTAAGACCTTTTTTGAAACCACTCATAAATCATTCCGCCGAAGCGGTGTTCCCCCTCAAATCAAAAATTATCTATCCTGCACTGACATGACGCCATTGTAACAAGTGCCGCCTTGTGGCTTCCCTCGGTTACTCCTGCGCAGGCGTTTGCGTCAACTATGACCTCGCATTCAGGACAAAAAGCTTTTATGAGCAGGGCATTTGATACCACGCAAATGTCTGTGCAAAGTCCGCAAAGCTCTATCTCGTCCCCTGCCTTTGTTATTTCAGCAAGGTGCTGTGCAAGCTCAGCCGAGCCGAATGTGCTTTTTTCATAGACCTCTGCGCTTCCACCGATAGCCTCAGCTACCTGAGTCTCAGGCTGCCAGCCCTCGGTGCCTTTTATGCAATGCTCCACAGGGAGCTTTTTTCCCTCAGGCGTTTCAAGATAATCCTTGAAATGCGTGTCAAGGGTCATGAATACAGTGCTGCCCTGAGCCTTGTATCTGCGTATTTTTTCACAGACAGCAGGAACGATCATTTCTGCCATTTTTGAACCAAGACTGCCCGTGACAAAATCATTCTGCATATCAACAACTATAAGATATCTCATATTCTATTTACTCCTTTCTCTCACGACGAAAACGTTTTGACAGGTAAGAACTGACATATTGTTTTATTAGTCCATAAAATAACATTATAACTCTAAAATATGAATTTTTCAACGTGTGCATAAAATGGGCAAAAAAAATGCTGAGCAACGGTGCTCAGCAGAAAATAAAAAAAACTATGTGTAGAACAAAAGAAAGGAGACAACAAAACGGATGTTAAATCAAACAAATTATGTTCAATATCCTTAACATCAATTAAATTATAACCTCTTTTGTAGCGATAGTCAAGAAAAAGTTGCAAAGAACTTGTTAATTTTCTGAAAATTCGGGATTTTGCACAAATATTTCGTTGACATTATGCTAACAATGACATCTGCGTGAGGTCTGAACTTAATTCGACTTAAAAAAGTAAAATATCTTATCCATTTTTAGCGTCTGTGATGTTCAAATTTTAATGTTTAAAACAAAAAAATAAGGTCATGACAGCAGGAAAGAGAGCCGATTTTAGAATATGCAGCAGGCAAACCCGTGATAAAATGCTGCCCTCTGAAACAAGCTCCCTCTCCTGCCGCCATGACCTGCAGGGGACTACTGCTCGGTGACAAGTCTGTTGTCTTTGAAAAACAGTGAAATGCACCAGATAGCCGAAATAGCTACCAAAACGTAGATGATCCTGCTTAGTATCGCTGCAGCGCCTCCGAAAAGAAATGCCACAAGGTCGAACTGGAAAATGCCCACAAGCCCCCAGTTTATGCCGCCTATTATGAGAAGCAGCAGTGCGATCCTATCTATCATGAGAAACTCCTCCTTTGATTGTTTAAAATATAGAGCAGTCCGTCTGTCAGCGGGCTGTTGATTGTAGTATTGTCATATTTTTTTGGATTATTCATTAAACGTTTGGTAAAAAACTACTAAAAAACACAGCTAAAATTCTATATAAAAATCTGCGTTTTGTACTAGACAAAAGCGACGGGCTATGTTATAATAATTGTATGTTAATCGTTTAAGTAAAAATGTATGGTAAGGCGTGAGGCAGATCATCGCTTTGCACTATGGGGGCGTTACTTTTTTGAATAATATAGACCTTAAATTCATGTTTAAAGATACGGAATGTGTCAGAATGCAGTCGGGAAAGTATTCCTGCGTTATCGCACCAAAACTTGGTGCTGCTGTGCTGAGGCTTCGTGACGAGGAAAACGGCATAGAGGTGTTCAGATATCGTGATGACTGCACTCTCAAGACTATAAATAAGGCGAGAGAGATATGGGGACTGCCTACTCTTTTCTTGCCTAATCGCTTTGATAAGGGCATTATAAAGACCTCTGACGCAGTGTATCAAATGCCTGTAAATGAGAAAAAGCTTGATAATTTTATCCATGGCTGGGTGCATAAGAGAGAACACGAAATAGAGTGTTATTCAACACAGGATAAAAAAGTTGTGCTTGTTACTTCTTATACCTTTGACAAGAATGACGAGATGTATTCTTATTTTCCGGTGGATTTTAAAATATCTTATACGTTTACGCTTTCTGAAAACGGTCTTTTGCAGGAGATATACCTGACAAACAACAGCGACAAGGCTCTGCCTGTTTCCATATGTACTCATACCTGCCTTAACGCACCAATGTGCGACGGCGGCAGGGAGGAATCAATGAGAATGTGCGTGCCGATAATCGAAAAGTGCGAGCTTGACAAGAGATGTCTGCCAACAGAAAAGCTTTTGCCTCTTAAAAAGAAAGACCTTGAATATAAAGAGGGTACAAAAATGCCTACCCTGCATAATATCTCAAACGATATGTACACCGCAGGCATGAACAAGCTTGACGGTAAGGACTTCCATGGCTCTTATGTTGTGGATACTGACAATGGTCATAAGGTTTGCAACGAGGTGTCAAAAGAATTTAAGTTTTGGAATATGTGGAACGATAAGGGCAATAAAGGATATTTCTGCCCTGAACCAATGACAGCTATGATAAACTCTCCTAATCTCAGCCTTCCTAACGAAGTGAGCGGATATGAGGAGATAACAAAGGGTCACACATTCAAGTGCTGGCAGAGATTCTTTACTGAATAATAGAAAATGCAGTAGGGGCGACATGAGGTCACCCGTTGATATACGCATTTGTATGGGTTATAATTAAGAAATTAATTAACAATAGATAAATTACGAAAGGTGGAAATTATTGATGAAATTTGGTCATTTTGATGACGTGAAAAAGGAATATGTCATCAGCAATCCAAGAACGCCATATCCATGGATAAACTATCTTGGCACACAGGAATTCTTCTCACTTATCTCCAATACAGCAGGAGGCTATTCCTTCTATAAGGACGCAAGACTGAGAAGAATAACTCGTTACCGTTACAACAACGTGCCTATCGACATGGGCGGAAGATATTTCTATATCAAAGACGGCGAAACTATCTGGAATCCGGGCTGGTCACCGGTAAAGACAGAGCTTGATTTTTATGAGTGCCGTCACGGTATGGGCTATACTATCATCACAGGTAAGAAGAACGGACTTAAGGCTGAGGCTACATTCTTTGTTCCTCAGAACTATAACGGCGAAGTTCAGCAGGTAGTTCTCACAAACGAGAGCAATGAAGAAAAAACATTCTCATTCTTCTCATTTGCAGAGTGGTGTCTTTGGGACGCTCAGGACGACTGCACAAACTTCCAGAGAAACTTCAGCACAGGCCGTGTTGAGGTAGTAGGTTCAACCATCTATCACAAGACAGAATACAGAGACAGAAGAGATCACTTTGCATTCTATACAGTAAATGATGAGATAGACGGCTATGATACAGACAGAGATTCATTTATCGGTCTTTATAACGGCTTCCATAACCCACAGGCTGTTGAAGCAGGCAAGGCTAACAACTCATTTGCAGACGGTTGGTCACCTATCGCTTCACACTACAAGAAGATAACACTTGCTCCGGGCGAGTCAAAGACTCTTGTATTTATCCTCGGCTATGTTGAAATGCCTGTTGACAAGAAGTTCGAGGCTGACGGAGTTACTATCAATAAGGAAAAGGCTCTCGCAATGATCGAGCAGTATAACACTCCTGAAAAGGTAGCCGCAGGTCTTGAAGAGCTCAAGGCAACTTGGGACAGACTTCTCAGCGTTATCAATGTTGACACACCTGACGATAAGGTAAACAGAATGGTAAATATCTGGAACCAGTATCAGTGCATGGTAACATTCAACCTTTCACGTTCCGCATCATATTTCGAGAGCGGTATCGGCAGAGGAATGGGCTTCAGAGATTCAAACCAGGATATCCTCGGCTTCGTTCATCAGATACCGGACCGTGCAAGACAGCGTATCATCGACATCGCTTCTACACAGCTTCCTGACGGCGGTTGCTATCATCAGTATCAGCCTCTTACAAAGAAGGGCAACTCCGATATCGGCGGCGACTTCTCAGACGACCCACTGTGGATGATCCTTTCAGTTTCCGCATACATCAAGGAAACTGGCGACTGGTCTATCCTCGATGAAATGGTACCATACGATAATGACGAGTCAAAGGCTAAGCCAATGCTCGACCACCTTAAGGTATCATTCTATCACATTGTAAATAACCTCGGTCCTCACGGTCTGCCACTTGCAATGAGAGCTGACTGGAACGATTGTATCAACCTTTCATGCTACTCTGACACTCCGGGTGAGAGCTTCCAGACTTATACAAACCCTAAGTTTGAAGCCGAGGGCGGCTACTCAAAGATAGCTGAGTCTGTAATGGTGGCAACACTCTTTACATACACAGGTCCTAACTATGTGTCTATCCTCAAGCACCTTGGCAAGGACGATGAAGCTGCCGCAGCACAGGCTGAGATAGATAAGATGAAGAAGAACGTTATGGAATCTGCATTTGACGGCGATTGGTTCCTGAGAGCTTACGATTCCACAGGCGCAAAAATGGGTTCTAAGGAATGCGAAGAGGGTAAGATATTCATCGAGCCACAGGGCTTCGCAGTTATGTCTGAAATAGGCAAGGACGAGGGCGCTGACATCAAGACACTTGATTCTATCGACAAGTACCTCAATACAAAGTATGGTCTTGTTCTTAACAACCCTGCATACTCAAAGTATTATATCCAGTATGGTGAGATATCCACATATCCAGGCGGATATAAGGAGAACGCCGGTATCTTCACACATAACAACGCTTGGATAATCTGCGCAGAAGCATATGCAGGCAGAGGCGACAAGGCATTTGAGTATTACAGCAAGATAGCTCCTGCATTCAACGAGGAGATATCTGATCTTCATAAGACAGAGCCTTATGTATACGGTCAGATGATAGCTGGTAAGGACGCAAGCAGATTTGGCGAGGGCAAGAACAGCTGGCTCACAGGTACAGCCGCATGGAACATGGTAGCTATCTCACAGTACATTCTCGGAGTACAGGCTGACTTTGACGGCTTGAAGATAGATCCATCTATCCCTCACGAGTGGGACGGCATGACAGCAACACGTCAGTTCAGAGGTGCAACATACAACATCACTGTTAAGAACCCTGACCACGTTTGCAAGGGCATAAAGAGCGTAACTGTTGACGGCAAGGCAGTAGAGGGCAATGTTCTCCCTGTAGCTGAAAATGGTGCAACAGTAAATGTTGAGGTAGTAATGGGCTAAGCCATACAAATTTTAAAGGCGAGATTATGTTTTTTGGAAAGACAAAGAAAAAAAATAAACCAACTACAATTGAGCATCCTGTATTAGGAACTTTGATTAAAAAAACAGATTGGTACACAAAGAAGAGCTTTATCATTACATTATGGGATAAAACTTTTGACCTGTATCTATGTATATACTCAAATCAAAAAGATGCTGTAATTTCATTTGAACAAGAAGAAGCAATCAGATATTATCTTGATAATCAGATTCAAATCGAACGAGATATTCAAAAAATGTTGTTGAATTTTTTTCACACTTCAGATTGTTCTTTGATTGAAAAGAGTATACAAATTGAAGGATTGAATTTTACAAGGAATGGAGCTATCAGCATTGGTTTAATATCTGATTTTTCTGATGAGTTTCTTGAAAAACATATTGGAGAAGATGTTATTTTTACAGATTCTTTTGGGATGTCAGTTTATCCGATTAAGGCAGTGCTTCCAAATGAGAAAGTATATTACAACTTCAATAATAAATACGAAGGAGACCAGCTTTAATATGAATGTGTTTGACAGCATAATTACTGGACTTAACGAGGCAGTTGACTACGAAAAAGGTAAAATTTCTGCTAAAAAACAACTCTTAGAATAGAGCCTTTGCCTGATATATCTGCTGAAGATATAAAAGCGATCCGAAAAAAGCTGGGATTTACGCAGGCGGTATTTGCCGCAGTGATCGGAGTTTCGACAAAAACTGTTGAGGCGTGGGAAACAGGTACGAACCAGCCTATCGGTCCTGCACGCAGAATGATCTCACTCATTCAGTTTGACCCAGAAATTCTGCAAAGCTACCATATCGTAAATGAAAATGTTATTTAACTATGACCGCAGTTCTTTGAGGACTGCGGATCTTTTTATCCCGTCACATCAAAGACCTTTTTGATGTGTTCAACACAAAAAAGCCGCCCACCAGCGTGGACGGCTTTTGTCATATGCGAATTATTCCTGCGGACCCATTACCTTGACCATAACGGCTTTCTGTGCATGAAGTCTGTTTTCAGCTTCCTCGAATATCTCATTTGCGTGAGCCTCGAATACCTTTTCTGTTATCTCCTCCTCACGGTGAGCAGGCAGACAGTGCTGAACCATTGCGTCAGCCTTTGCAACAGCCATGATATCGTCATTTATCTGATAGCCCTTGAATGCGATCTTTCTCTTCTCTGTCTCAGCTTCCTCGCCCATTGAAGTCCAAACGTCTGTGAAAAGTACGTCAGCGTCCTTTGCAGCCTCAAGAGGAACGTCTGTCATTGAGAACTTGTCGCCGTAGCCCTTGGCAAATTCAAGAACCTCAGCAGCAGGCTGATAATCCTTAGGGCAAGCGATAGAAACTTCCATGCCTACCTTAAGTCCACCAACGATAAGCGAGTTTGCCATGTTGTTGCCGTCGCCTATGTAGCACATTTTCAGACCCTCGAAACGTCCCTTGAACTCTCTGATAGTCATAAGGTCAGCAAGCACCTGACAAGGGTGGCAGAAGTCTGTCAGACCATTTATTACAGGGATAGAGCCGTATTTAGCAAGATCCTCAACCTCTTTCTGCTCAAAAGTACGGATCATGATGCCGTCAAGGTAACGTGAAAGAACACGGGCTGTGTCCTGAACAGGCTCGCCTCTGCCTATCTGGAGGTCACGGTTTGAAAGGAAAAGTGCCTGACCGCCAAGCTGATACATACCTGTTTCAAAAGAAACTCTTGTACGGGTAGAGGACTTCTGGAATATCATTCCGAGAGTTTTGCCTTTAAGAATGTGATGCTCGATACCATTTTTGTTTTCGTATTTGAGCTGGTCTGCAAGATTGAGAATGTCGAGAATTTCCTCCTTGGAAAGGTCGAGCATTTTAAGTAAATGTTTCATAATATTTCCTCCGTAATTTGATTTTTATTTAGTATTGCGTAGCCAACGGACGAACACTGTTCGCACCTACACACTTTGTTATTTCTCGTCAAGAACTTTTTTCAGTATAGCAAGTCCCTTGTCTATCTGCTCATATGAGATATTCAGCGGTGGCAAAAATCTCAGCTTGTCCTTTGCTGTGAGAATAAGAAGTCCGTTTTCAAAGCACTTGTTAAGCACATCAGCGGCTTTCTTTGTTTTGAGCCTTACGCCTATCATAAGACCAAGTCCGTCAACGCCCTCAACTTCGTCTATCTGGACGAGCTTTTCTCTGAAATATTCGCCCTTTTTGCGAACTTCTTCAAGAAATTCAGGCTTTGTCACCTTGTCAAGAACTGCGTTTCCGCCTGCGCAGGAAATAGGATTTCCGCCGAATGTTGAGCCGTGTGTACCCTTGCCAAGTACCTCACTGCACTTCTTGTTAGCTAGGCACACGCCTATTGGAACACCGCCTGCAAGACCCTTTGCAAGTGTGGTTATGTCAGGCTTTACGTTGTAAAGCTCAGATGTGAGGAGCTTGCCGGTTCTGCCAACGCCTGTCTGTACCTCGTCTGCGATAGTGAGGATATCCCTCTTTGCACACTCAAGCATGATAGTGTTTACAAAGCTCTGCTGAAGAGGTATAACACCGCCCTCGCCCTGAACGAACTCGAACATTACAGCGCAAACCTTGTTGTCAAGCTTGTTGAGCTTGTCCATAAGATCGTCAATATCATTAGCGATAACATTCTCAAATCCACTAACGAACGGGAAGAAGTAGTTGTGGAAAACCTCCTGACCTGTTGCAGAAAGAGTGCAAAGCGTTCTGCCGTGGAAGCTGTTTACAAGGGTGATGATGATATTTCTCTCAGCGTCCTTGCCGTATTTGTCAAAGCTGTATTTTCTTGCAAGCTTTATTGCGCACTCGTTAGCCTCTGCGCCCGAGTTGCCGAAGAACATTTTCTCATAGCCTGTTGCCTCGCAAAGTCTTTTTGCAAAGTCAGCCTGTACCTTTGTGTAATAGTAGTTTGAGGTGTGCTGTATCTTGTGTGCCTGATCGCAAATAGCGTTCACCCAATCCTCGTCGCAGTAGCCAAGGCTGTTTGTGCCGATACCGGAGCCGAAGTCGATATACTCTTTTCCGTCCTCGCCAACAGCCGTCTGACCATGACCGCTTTCCATAACAAGACCTATTCTGCCATAGGTCTGCATAACGTGTTCGTTGAACTGTTCTATGGTGTTCATTTTTATCACTCTTTTCAATATGTATTGATATTTTATATAAACTGTGTACCGATACCCTCGTTAGAGAGCAGCTCGATAAGTATCGAGTGCGGTACTCTGCCGTCAATGATAGTGGTCTTTTTAACGCCACGTCTTACGGCTTCAACACAGCAGTCTATCTTTGGTATCATTCCACCACTTATGATGCCTTTCTTTTTGAGATAAGGCACATCGCTGACGTTTACCTGTGGGATAAGTGTGGAATCATCGTCCTTGTCCTCCAGCAGACCAACTATATCCGTCATAAGGATAAGCTTTTCCGCTCTCAGACAAGAAGCGATTCTCGCCGCCGCAGTGTCAGCATTGATATTGTAAGACTGTCCGTCCTCGCCAACGCCAACTGTGGAGATTATAGGAACATAACCGTTGTTAAGTGCGTCAACTATAGGCTTTGTTGTTACCTTTTTGATGTCGCCCACAAAACCAAGGTCTACCTCGCTGTCAAGCTTCTGCGCAAGTATCATCTGACCGTCACAGCCGCAAAGACCGAGAGCCTTTCCGCCATGAAGCTGCAAAGCGCAAACAAGCTCCTTGTTTACCTTGCCGCAAAGCACCATTTTAACGATATCTATAGTTTCAGCGTCAGTGTATCTCAGACCGTTTATGAACTTGCTTTCAATGCCGACTCTTTTGAGCATTGCATTTATCTCAGGGCCACCGCCATGAACAAGAACTACCTTTATGCCTACCTCGCTTAGAAGCACGATATCGCTCATAACAGCTTCTTTAAGCTCAGCGTTTGTCATAGCGTTGCCGCCGTATTTTACAACGACTATCTTGTCGTGGTATTTCTGAATGTGTGGCAGAGCGTCAATAAGTATCTGACTTCTGATTTTATTGCTTATGTCCATTTCTCATTCTTCTTTCCTATACTGATTTTATGTCTTAGCTTCTGTAATCGCCGTTTATCTTAACATAATCATATGTAAGGTCACAGCCCCATGCAGTGGCAGTGCCGTTGCCGTCGCCGATAGAAACGCTTATTGTGATCTCGTCCTCAAGAAGAACGGTCTTAGCCACATCCTCAGAGAACTCTATGCCTGCGCCGTTGTGGCAAACGTGTATCTCTCCTGCCTTTGATGACAGTGAAACGTCCACCTTGTTTATGTCAAAATCAGCTTCAGCGTATCCAACAGCGCAGAGTATCCTGCCCCAGTTAGCGTCAGCACCGAACATTGCACACTTGAAAAGCGGCGAGCATATAACGCTCTTTGCAACGATTATAGCGGTGTCAAGGTCTTTTGCACCGGTAACAGTACATTCAAGGAGCTTAGTTGCGCCCTCGCCGTCCTTTGCGAGCATCTTAGTAATGTTCATCATAACGATATAAAGAGCTTTTTTGAACACCTCGTAGCTCTCACCCTCGGCTGTTATCTCATGGTTTCCTGCAAGTCCGTTAGCCATAACAGCACAGGTATCATTCGTTGACTGGTCGCCGTCAACAGACAGGCAGTTATATGTTATCTTGACGATATCAGTAAGAGCCTTTTTGAGCATTTCGGAAGATACAGCACAGTCTGTAGTGATAACATTGAGCGTAGTCGCCATGTTAGGGTGTATCATACCGCTGCCCTTGCCCATGCCGCCAACGTGGCAGATCTTGCCGTCAAGCTCAAACTCAACAGCAACTTCCTTTTTCACTGTATCAGTAGTCATGATAGCAATAGCGGCTTTTTCGTTTCCCTCATAGGAAAGTCCCTCATAAAGCTCGTCTATCTTAGCTTCGATAGGCTCGAGAGGAAGTATCTGACCTATGACGCCTGTCTGAGCGATAAGAATTTCCTCAGGCTTAACGCCCATTTTAGCGGCAGTCATCTCGCACATTTTGTAAGCCTTTTCCTCACCGTCAGCGTTGCAGGTGTTAGCGTTTTTGGAATTGAGGATAAAGCCCTTAGCCTTGCCGCCTGTTTTAGCAAGATTTTTCTGAGAAACAGTAACAGGAGCACCCTTGACCTTATTCTGAGTAAAAACGCCGGCGGCTGAACACATAACGTCAGACTCCACAAGGCAGAGGTCAGGCTTTTTTGTAGGGTTTTCCTTTATGCCGCAATAAAGACCGTTAGCCTTAAAGCCCTTTGCAGCACACACGCCGCCGTCTACATACTTATAGCCGTCGAAATTTTTCTTTGATATCTCTTTCATATTCAAAACTCCTTACAAAATTTTCACACTAATTAGATCAGGACAGATTTTTTTCTATTAATTATTTCTGTAGGGGCGAACAGCTTTCGCCCGCTTATTTTTTCCGCACTTTTATATTCGCACTCATTGGTCGGGAATTGCTCTCCTTTGTGGGGGAGATTATTGTCGCCGTTGGCGAGTCATTTGAAGACGCTTCGCTGTTCAAATGACAAAAGCGGCGGAGTTTTGTTGGTTTTTAGGCTTGGTTGAGAAATTTTACTTCGGTTTGTTTTATTTTTTTTGTCCGCCGCTTTTTTTAGACCGTACTTTTGTGGTGGGGGCTCTGCCCCCTGTTGGGTTTGATTTTGCTTTTGGCTTTATTTTGCCCCCGCTGGGGCTGCTCGCCCCTGTCCCTCGGCAGGGCTAACGCCGCCCTGCACCGGCGATTTTTTGTGCGGTGCTTTTGGTTTGTTTTTTGCTTTTTTGTTATTCCAGCCCCGTTGCTTCGTTTATCCCCAACATTATATTCATATTCTGTATTGCTGCGCCGCTTGCACCTTTTCCAAGGTTATCAAATCTCGACATAAGCAATATCTGATCCTCATTTCCGCAGACGAATATCTGCATATTATTTGTTCCGGCCAATGTATTCGCTGCGATAAATCCGTCAGGAAGCGTTTCTGTTCCGCCAAGCTCCATTACCTTAACGAAATGCTGACCAAGATAATGCTCCGCCATTATTTCATGGATATTCTCAGGTGTATACTTCTTTGTCAAACATCTTGTCACCAGCGGCACAGAAACAACCATACCATTATAATAGTCGTCCACTATCGGATTGAACATAGGCTTATATTTAAGTCTGCACACTGCCTGCATTTCAGGGATATGCTTGTGCTTCTGCCCAAGTGCATACTGACGTGGAGAATACATTTCCTTTGTTTTATTTTCGCTCTCCATAGCGGCTATCATTTTCTTTCCGCCGCCGCTGTAGCCTGAAACTGCGTGGCAGGTAACAGGATAATCCTCAGGAAGCACTCCTGCCTTTACGAGAGGATAAACAAGGCTTATAAAGCCGCTTGCATAACAGCCTGGGTTTGCAACTCTTTTTGAATTGCGGATATTCTCTCTATGCTTTTCGGAAAGCTCAGGGAAACCATAGTCCCAAGCAGGGTTTGTTCTGTGGGCGGTAGAAGCGTCTATTATCCTAACATCAGGGTTTGTGCAAAGTGAAGCCGCCTCTATTGCCGCTGCGTCAGGCAGGCAGAGAAAAGTGATATCCGATGAGTTTATCATCTTTGCTCTCTCGTTCACGTCCTTGCGCTTTTCCTCGTCAATGAGCATTATCTCAACGTCATTTCTGTTCTGAAAACGCTCATATATCTGAAGTCCCGTTGTTCCCTCTTTGCCGTCAATAAAAACTCTTGTTTTCATTTTTCTTCATATCCTTCTATAAAACTTTATGATTTTGTCTGTCAATAATCTGTATGCTCATGCAAACGCAAACTTTTGTAGGGGCGAACAGTGTTCGCCCGTTTGGCTGACAGCTCTTTAGCCGTCTGCATACTTTTAATTATCGTCCAGAATGTTTTTGTATTCAGGCTCTTTTTTCAGCTTTTCACGCTTTTTGTCTGCCTTTGCGGCGTTTATTGCGTCCTTATCCGCAAAACAGTTTCCAATACCTGCGGCAAAGCCTGCGGTTAGCACGGTGAGCACGATAAAATTCGGCACCACCGAGCTTGCCTCTTCCACAAAGATATATTCAATGACCGATATCGCTATCATCACCGGTGCAACATACCATTTCAAGCCGTAGTTCTTAGCGTGTCTGTAGCAAGCCCACCATGTACACACAGGGTACACCACCGTAAACCCCACCGCAAACAGCGGATATATCACAAAAAGCTTAGCCGTAAAAAGCCACATTATAACTGTCACAAGCTCCCACAGCACAAGATATAGCAGTGCCGCCTTAACAGGGGAGCGGTGTTTATCAAAGCTTATTTCTGACATATTCTATCTGAGCTTTTACAGACTCAGGCGCAGGACCGCCTGCCGCTTTTCTCTGCATTACGCAGGTGTCAAGGCTGATAGCGTCATAAACGTCATCGTCAAAGTTGTCAGTGAGCTTCTTGTACTCCTCCAATGGGAGAGTTTCAAGTGTACAGCCCTTTTCAATGCAGGTGTGAACGAGAGTGCCCGTTATCTTGTAAGCGTCTCTGAAAGGCATACCCTTCTTAACAAGATAGTCAGCGCAGTCTGTAGCGTTTATAAAGCCCTTGGCTGCGGCGTTTCTCATGTTCTCAGGGATAACTCTCATTGTAGCAAGCATCGGGTCAAACGTTTTAAGGCAAAGCTTAACAGTGTCGATTGCGTCAAAGATAGCTTCCTTGTCCTCCTGCATATCCTTGTTGTATGCAAGTGGCAGACCCTTCATCATAACGAGCAGTGTGTTAAGGTCGCCGTAAACTCTGCCTGTCTTGCCTCTTATAAGTTCAGTAACATCAGGGTTTTTCTTCTGTGGCATGATAGACGAGCCTGTTGCATAAGCGTCGTCAAGCTCGATGAATTTGAATTCCCATGAGCACCAAAGTATTATCTCCTCTGAAAATCTTGAAAGGTGCATCATAAGCAGTGAGATAGCTGAGCAAAGCTCGATGCAGAAATCTCTGTCCGAAACGCCGTCAAGTGAGTTCTGTGTTATCTCGTCAAAGCCAAGCAGATCGCACACTCTCTGTCTGTTTATAGGGTAAGTTGTAGATGCAAGAGCACCGCTTCCCAAAGGCATGATGTTCGTTCTCTTGTAGCTGTCCTCAAGTCTTGAAATATCTCTCAGAAGCATATTTGCATACGCCATAAGGTGGTGAGCAAATGTGATAGGCTGTGCCCTCTGAAGATGAGTATATCCCGGCATAACAGTTGTGAGATTTTTCTCTGCAATGTCAAGGATAGTGTGTTCAAGCTTTTTCACAAGCTCGATTATCTCTTTTGTTTCGGCTCTGAGTATCATTCTCACGTCAAGTGCCACCTGATCGTTTCTTGATCTTGCCGTGTGAAGTCTTTTGCCTGTGTCGCCAAGCCTTTTGGTAAGCTCAGCCTCAACAAACATATGAACGTCCTCTGCAGTAGGGTCGAACTGTAATTTTCCCTCGTCGATATCCGCAAGAATACCCTTAAGTCCCTGGACTATTTTTTCGCTTTCGTGCTTTTCGATTATACCGCACTCGCCCAGCATTGTGGCGTGCGCCATAGAACCCTCTATATCATAGCGGTACATTCTTGCGTCAAAGGAAATAGATGAATTGAAATCATTGACTCTTTCGTCAACTTCCTTTGTAAATCTTCCTGCCCACATTTTTCCTGCCATTTTAAAACCGTCCTTTATGTTTATTTCAAGTTATCAAATATAAAAAATGTATGGGCAAAATGACCCCAAAGGATCATCCTGCCCCAATACATTTCAATAAGTGCGGATCAAATTTCCTTTTCGTGCTGTTCAAGCAGCTTCTGGATATCCACGCCGTTGATCTTCAGACCGTCTATCTTGCAATCGTTTATCTCAACGTTTGTAAGGTCACAGTGAATGAACTGTGAGTTCTTAAGATCAGGATTTTTAAACTCAACATTGTTCATGATAGAGCAGCCAAATCTCGAGTTGCTGAGATTTACGCCCAAGAACTTTGTGTTTACCATATACATATCTGCAAAGTCGCTTTCTTTCATGCTGACGTTGTTGAAATGTGTCTCGTCCATATTAACGTCATCGAAAACGGCTTCCTTAAGATTTACGTTCGAGAACTTTGCTCCGCCGAGGTTTACGTCCTCAAAAGAGGAGTTCGGCAGGCTGTCATAAGAGATCTCGACCTTCTTGTCTATTGCAGGCTCAAAAATGCTGTTGTTATCTGACATATCAAAACCTCCGTGAAAAATATTATACAAACTTTTTAAGGCTATACACCTTTATGCTCTATTGACCAGAGCGCCGCTATTAGTCTTTCTTAGCGTTTCTCTTCTGCTCGAGCTTAGCTCTTACCTTGATAGGCAGACCGAAGAGGTTGATGAATCCTGCTGAATCAGCCTGATTGTAAACATTGTCCTCATCAAATGTAGCAACTTCTTCATCATAGAGAGTATATGGAGATGTTACACCTGCGTTTATCATGTTGCCCTTGTAAAGCTTGAGCTTAACATCGCCTGTAACAGTCTTCTGTGTTTCTGTGACAAATGCGCTCATAGCCTCACGGAGAGGAGTGAACCACTGACCATTGTAAACAATGTCAGCAAACTTGATTGAAAGATACTGCTTAACTCTTGCAGTTTCCTTGTCAAGTGTGATAGTTTCAAGAACTTCATGAGCCTTGTAAAGGATAGCTCCGCCTGGAGTTTCATAAACGCCTCTTGACTTCATACCAACAAGTCTGTTCTCAACAAGGTCAGCAAGACCGATACCGTTTGCACCGCCAAGCTCGTTAAGCTTTGTAACAAGCTCCTTGCCGTTCATCTCAACGCCGTCAACTGCTGTTGGGATACCCTTTTCAAAGTGGATAGTTACATAAGTTGGCTTGTCAGGAGCCATGATAGGTGAAACGCCCATTTCAAGGAAGCCCGGCTTCTCATACTGTGGCTCGTTTGCAGGATCTTCAAGATCCAGACCTTCGTGTGAAAGGTGCCAAAGGTTCTTGTCCTTTGAGTAGTTTGTTTCTCTGTTTATCTTCAGAGGAATGTTGTGTGCCTCAGCATACTCGATCTCCTGCTCTCTTGACTTAAGATCCCAGATTCTCCAAGGAGCGATTATCTCCATATCAGGAGCGAAAGCCTTGATAGCAAGCTCAAATCTAACCTGGTCGTTGCCCTTACCGGTGCAGCCGTGGCATATAGCGTCGGCACCCTCTTTGATAGCAATCTCAGCTATTCTCTTTGCAATGATCGGACGAGCAAATGAAGTGCCGAGGAGGTACTGGTTTTCATAAACAGCGCCAGCCTGTACTGTTGGATATACATAATCCTCGATGAACTCTTCTGTAAGATCCTCGATATAGAGCTTAGAAGCGCCTGTCTTGATAGCCTTTTCCTCAAGACCGTCAAGCTCTGTGCCCTGACCAACGTTTCCTGAAACAGCGATTACTTCGCAGTTGTTGTAGTTTTCCTTGAGCCACGGAATGATGATAGATGTATCAAGTCCGCCGGAATAAGCAAGGACAACTTTTTTGATCTCTTTTGCCATAACAAAATTCCTCCATTGTTTGTAGTAAGTATGTTTGTATAATATTTTCACGGCTCTCATGCCGATAAAATTATTATACACCTTTATACAGCATTGTCAAGTGCTTTTGCATAAAAATTTTATATTTATACACATTTTAAGGCTTTTTAATGTATATTTTTAGATAATATACAATTTATTCTGTATAAACTCCAAAAGATATACATATTGAGTATTGCAACGGCATAAAATAAAACAGCTAAACCAAAAACACAAAAACAGCTTTACAAATACTTAATTCAATTATATCACTATTCTTCAAAAAAAGCAACACAAAAAAGCCCTGTTTAACGATTTTTGTACAATATTTCAGGGTTTTCAAGGGGTTGCAATTTCATAAGAAATGATATATAATATACTCAGACGTTTTCTATACGATATTGGTGTACAATAAGTATGATAAGTCTGACATAATACTGAAAGGCGGTAATGAAAATGAGCAGTTTCAACGGTTTCAAAGAGGTAGTGGCAGATAAGCTTGATACCCTTGACTTCAATCCATACAAAAAGATAGGCAAGGAGTGGTTTCTTGTAACAGCAGGCGACGAGAGTGGCTGGAACACAATGACAGCTTCATGGGGCTTTGCAGGCGTTATGTGGGGAAAGAACACCTTCACCACAGTTATAAGACCACAGAGATATACAAAGGAATTTATCGACAAGGCAGAATATTTCACCATAAGCTTTTTCAAAGAGGACTATAAAAAGGCACTTTCATTCTGTGGCTCACATAGTGGACGTGACTGCGACAAGGCAAAGGAAACAGGTCTGACCCCTGTGTTCGTGTCTGAAAACGGCGTGGAGGTAACAGCTTTTGCGGAAGCTGATATGGTGCTTGTGTGCCAAAAGGCTTATGTTCAGGAGATGAAGCCTGAGTGCTTTGTTGATACTGAAAACGATGAGAAATGGTATTCTGACAAGGATTATCACTATCAGTATATCGGCGAGATAGTAAAGGCATTTGTCAAGGAATAATCTAAGCATATCTGCAAAGGATAGGTAGTAATGGTACGTCTTAATGATGATAAAGAAATGGTAAAGAGCATAAAAGAGGGGCTTAAACGCACAGGTGGCTATTGTCCGTGCAGGATACAGCGCACAGAGGAAAACAAGTGTATGTGCAAAGAGTTCCGTGAGCAGATAGCCGACCCTAATTTTGAGGGCTTCTGCCATTGTATGCTCTATTACAAAAGCAAAGACTAGAAAAGGAGCTGTGAAAAATGTCTGTAAAGGTCATAACAAAGGATAATTTTGAAAACGAAGTAATGCACTCGGAAAAGCCTGTCCTGCTTGACTTCTGGGCAGCATGGTGCGGTCCGTGCAAAATGCTTTCACCGCTGGTGGATAAGTATTCTGAAGAGGACAGTTCTGTAAAGGTGGGGAAGGTCAACGTTGACGAGGAAAACGAGCTTGCAGCCGCTTTCGGTATCTCGAGCATACCTGCCCTTTTTGTTGTGAAACATGGCAAGGTAGTTGCTTCAACTGTCGGCTATATGCCTGAGGAGGAGCTTAAATCTTTTGTGGCTTCGGCAAAGGCGAAGTAAAAACAGTTTATCATAACATAACAAAGCATATGGGCGACCTTTGGTCGCCCGCTTTTTTTGTATCGTAATTGGACTATGAACACCGTTTGCATTTTGTCACTAGGGCAAAATAAAAGCCCTGCAAAATGCAGAGCTTTTAAATATGTTGCTTTAGGTATTATCTGTAGGGGTGAACGGTGTTCGCCCATTACGTTACCTTTTATCTCTCCTCACGGAAATAATTTATACCGCAGGACTGAGGCTGTGAACGCTCTCTTGATTTTTTCACTGAAGTGATGATAAGAACAAGAGCCGTTACAAGATATGGGAGCATATCAAAGAATGACTCAGGAACAGTGAAGCCGAGGTTTTTCGGGAAGTAGTATTTCAGCACCATGAATGCACCGAAAATATACGCTCCGTAAATAGCCCTTGCAGGATTCCATACAGCGAAGATAACAAGCGCTACAGCTATCCAGCCAAGACCGTTCACGCTGTTTGCCATCCAAACACCGCCGTTTATTACCATTGAGCAGAACGCTCCGCCTATTCCGCATATTCCTCCGCCGATAAGAACGTTTATGTATTTGTATTTCACAACGCTTATTCCCACAGCGTCCGCAACAGCAGGATTCTCACCGATAGTTCTAAGGTTAAGACCCACCTTAGTCTTTTTCAGATAGATAAACATTATCACAGCGATAACAATGCTCAGATATGTGAAAATGTTCTGTGAGAAAAGCACCTCTCCAAGAACAGGTATCTTGCTGAGAAGCGGTATGTCAATGTTTTTCAGACTGCTCATCACTCCGTCAGGCAGTTTGAGGTTGCCTGTAGGTGAAGCGGATATCATCTGCTCGCCTATGAAGTTTGAAAGTCCCGTGCCGAATATAGTCAGTGTAAGACCTGTTACGTTTTGGTTCGCCATCATTGTTATGGTAAGAAAAGCATAGATAAGGGAAACAAGCGCACCCATAAGAAATGCCGCAAGTATGGAAAGCCAAAGGCTTCCTGTCTTGTATGCTACCATAAAGCCTGCGCAAGCGCCCATTGCCATTGTTCCCTCAACGCCAAGGTTAAGGTGTCCCGCCTTTTCGTTCTGTATCTCTCCTACTGTGCCGAAAAGCAGAGGAGTACCCATGTATACCGCATGGGCAAGGAATGAAATAAGTCTAGTCATTTTTCCTGCCTCCTCTTGTTACAAATCTGTATCTGATGAAGAACTCACAGCCAAGCACGAAGAACAGGATTATTCCCTGCAAAACGTCCGAGCAGTAAGGTGAAAGAACAAATTCAGACGATACCACAGTGCTGCCCTTTTCCAAAACTGCGAATAAGAATGACACCACAAGTATGCCGAATGGATTGAGGTTTGCAAGCCATGCAACTATGATAGCCGTGAAGCCTACTCCGCCTGCAACAGATGTTGAAAGTGTGTGTTCCGTTCCGCAAGCCTGTACCATTCCTGCGATACCGCAGATAGCACCGCTGAGGAACATCGTTCTTATCATTATCTTGCTAGGGCTCATGCCTGCATATCTTGCAGTTGCGTGGCTGTCTGATACTACAGTTATCTCGTAGCCCTGCTTTGTGTATTTAAGATAGATAAATACCAATACCACAAGCACCAGACCTATCAACCAGCCTATCTGCACACCGCCTAGCGAGTCAAGCCATGCGTTAAGGTCAAATCTTGCTATCTTAGGATATCCCTTTGACTCAGGATCCTGCCATGCGCCCTTTGTGAGCCAATCTATAACGTAAAGTGCGATATAGTTGAGCATAAGGGTGAGCAAAGTTTCGTTTGTGTCGAATTTTGCCTTGAAAAATGCAGGGATAATGCCGTACAGTCCTCCGCCTATCATCGCCGCAACGAACATTACAATGAAAAGCAGATAGTGAGGCATATCATAATGATAAAGAGCGAAGTATGAAGCGAAAACTCCGCCCATTATTATCTGACCCTCTGCACCGATATTCCAAAACTTCATCTTAAACGCAAGTGTAATGCCAAGAGAAGATATAAGAAGCGGTATCATTATCTTTATGGTCTCTTTGAACGGCATAAAAGGGCTTGCGGCGTTCTTGCCGATAAAAGCACCCTTTACCATTTTCGCATAGTATGAAAACGGATCTTTGCCAAGAATAAGAATGAATATTCCGCCTGCACAAATAGCCAGAAGCACCGACAGAAGCCTTATGATAAGCTTTTGCTTGTTTGAGCGTTCAGCACGCTTGGCTATCCTTATAAGAGGCTCTTTTTTTATAATATCAGCCAATGCCCAGCACCTCCTCCATTGTCGAGCCTGTCATCATCATGCCCACCTGTTCCTTTGTGACCTTTTTGGCGTCACAAATACCTGTTATCTTGCCGTGACAAAGCACCATTATCCTGTCGCAAAGCTCCAGAAGAACGTCAAGATCCTCGCCTATGAAAAGCACAGCCGTGTTCTTTTTCTTCTGCTCGTTAAGAAGCGAGTATATAAGATATGATGAGTTGATGTCAAGTCCACGAACAGGATATGCGGTTATGAGCAGGTCAGGCTCACTGTGTATCTCTCGTCCAAGCAGGACCTTCTGAACGTTTCCGCCCGAAAGCATTCTTACAGGAAGCTCCGTGGACGGAGTTTTTATTTCAAGCTTTTCTATAAGCTCCTTTGAAAGCGCCTTAGCAGGCTTTCTGTCCACAAAGCAAAGCTTGCCCTGCTTGTATGTTTTAAGAAGCATATTGTCCGTCATACCCACCGAAGCGATAAGGCCCATTCCAAGTCTGTCCTCAGGGATAAAGCTCATGCTTATGCCGAGATTTATTATCTCCTTAGGTGTCTTGCCTATGATGTTCTCCTTGTTGTAAAGCACTGCGCCCTTTTCTATCTTCTGAAGCCCTGCGATAGTCTCGCAAAGCTCTTTCTGACCGCTTCCTGCAATGCCTGCCACACCAAGTATCTCGCCCCTGTTTATAACAAAGCTTACGTCATCGAGAGCAATGCTTCCCTCAGAGTTCTTTACCGTCAGATCGACTACGTTAAGTATCGGCTTTACGTTCACAGGTTCAGGTCTTTCTATTGAAAGCTCCACCGCCTTGCCCACCATAAGCTCAGTGAGCTGCTTTTCACTGCTCCCTGCTGTGTTTACAGTTTCAACGCTCTTGCCCTTTCGCAGTATGGTCACTCTGTCAGATATATCCATTACCTCGCCCAGCTTGTGGGTGATGATAATGATAGCACAGCCCTGAGCTTTCATTTTTCTCAGGATATTGAAAAGCTTTTCAGTTTCCTGCGGAGTAAGGACCGCCGTAGGCTCGTCAAGAATAAGTATTTTAGCACCCCTGTAAAGCACCTTCAGTATCTCAACTGTCTGCTTTTCACTGACGGACATATTGTATACCTTTTTGTCAGGGTCAACTTCAAGACCAAGCTGTTCAGATATCTTTTTTATCTCATCTCTCACAGCACCCTTGCTCTTAAGCTTGCCCTTTGTGCCTGCCACAATGTTGTCTGCGGCGGAGAACACCTCCACAAGCTTGAAGTGCTGATGTATCATGCCTATGCCAAGTTCGATAGAATCCATAGGTGAATTTATCGCCTCAGGCTTGCCGGCAATGTAGATATTGCCCTTGTCAGGGTGATAGATACCCGAAAGCATATTCATCAACGTGGTCTTTCCTGATCCGTTTTCGCCCAGCAGTGCAAGTATCTCACCGTATTTTACTTCAAGATCAATGCCGTCGTTTGCAACCACGCTGCCGAAAACTTTTGTTATACCGCTGCATTTTACAGCGATCTCAGCAGATATTTCTTCACTCATACTTTCAGCTCCTTTTTATGAACTTCCTTAGATTTGCTAATGTCATCAGAAACCGACAGCAGAATTACCTGCTGCCGTATGCTCATATCATTAACAAAACAGGCGGCAACCTGCACCGCCCGTATAAATGTTTTGTTAAGCTGTTAAGCCTTATTACTTGACCTCAACGTTCTTGAAGTACCAGTTGATTCCGCCTGTGATAGTAGCGTCGTCAAGAGTTTTGCCCTCTTCGCCAACTGTTTTGCCGTCGTTTGTTTCGATAACGCCGTCAAATACGTTGAATGAGCCGTCCTCAAGCTTAGCCTTAGCCTCGTCAACATCCTTCTGCATATCCTCTGTGCAGAGATCCTTGTTCAGAGGAGCGATGTCTACAAGACCGTCAGCCATGCCGCCGTAGTAGTTCTCGCACTTCCAGTTGCCATCAACTATCTGCTTTACCTGATATGTGTAGTATGCAGACCAGTTCCAAAGAGTTGAAGTAAGTGTAGCCTTAGGAGCGTCCTTAGACATATCTGTGTTGTAGCCTACGCCCCACTTGCCTGCGCTTTCAGCCTCGAGCTGTGGGTTAGGTGTGTCGCAGTGCTGAGCGATAACGTCGCAGCCCTCAGAAAGAAGAGCCTTTGCAGCGTTTGTTTCCTCTGTTGGTGAGTACCAGCTGTTTGTTACCTTTACATAAACCTTAGCGTCAGGATTTACAGAATAAACGCCCATTGCGAAAGCGTCGATACCGCCTGTGCACTCAGAGTTCTCGCTGCCCATAGCGGAAACGTAACCGATAAGATTTGACTCTGTCTTCATACCTGCAACGATACCGGTGAGGTATCTTGCCTGATAAATTCTTCCGAAGTAGTTGTTAAGGTTCTTGCCGTTGTTCTTGTAGCCTGTGCCGTGGCAGAAATAAACGTCAGGATATTCCTCAGCGAGGGATTCCATTTTGTCCATATAGCCCCAGCTTGTGCCGAAGATGATGTTGCAGCCTTCCTCGATGCACTCACGGATAGCTGTTTCTGTAGCAGCAGGGTCGCTGTCTGATACGTTGTTCTTTCTTACGATCTGATCGTCTTTAAGTCCAAGCTCCTTCTGCATACCAACGATACCCTGATCGTGAGCATATGTGTAGCCTGATCCGTCGGCAGGGTTGCCGATGTGTATAACACCGATCTTTACAGTGTCATAGCTGAGAGTTGTCGTCTGCTTGTCAGCCGACTTCTGTGATGCTTCGTCCTTAGCAGATGTACAAGCTGTAAGAGCTGTTACAGCAAGAGCCGCAGAAAGAACGAGCGCAAGAATACGTCTTACCTTCATGTTTGATCTTCCTCCATAAAATATTTATTGGTAACGCCTTGTGCGTTAGTCCCTGAAAGTGATAGTGCCGTTGTCCATAGAGTCAACGATAGCAAGAGATTCGAGCTTTACGCCCATGTCACGGATAGTCTTTCCGCCAACCTGGAAGCCCTTTTCGATAACGATACCTGCTCCCGCAAGCTCAGCCCCGGACTGCTTCACGATATCTATAAGCCCCATAAGAGCACAGCCGTTAGCAAGAAAATCGTCTATAATAAGCACCTTGTCACCCTTGCCGAGATATTTTTCAGATACCATTACGTCATATGTAACGCCCTTTGTGTAGGACTTTACCTGAGTAACGAACATTTCGCCGTCAAGATTTTTACTGAGAGTTTTCTTTGCAAAAATAACAGGGCAGTTGTTAAAATGCTGTGCCGCAATGCAGGCAATGCCGATACCGGATGACTCGATAGTGAGTATCTTGTTTACGCCTGTTCCTGCAAATCTCTTTGCAAACTCCTCACCAATATCGTTGAAAAGCTTGACGTCCATTTGGTGGTTAAGGAATTTATCGACTTTGAGAACGTTTCCTTCCTTTACTACTCCGTCCTTAAGAATACGCTGTTTTAAAATTTCCATGATCTTTTCCTCACGATACAAAAAATAGTTAAATATATTATTTTACATCAAAAAACAACTATATAAGAAAATTATACTACACTTTCGACGATTATTCAATTGCTATGACACGTTAAAAGTTTAACATTCTATTAATTTTCAACGTTCTTTTCTATATTGTGCAATAAAAAAATCCGCCTGAGATCTCAGACGGATAAAAGTTTTATTTTTCTTTTACTTTTCTTGAAGCTATCTTAGCCGTGTTCGGCATACAGAGCATAGCAGCGGAGCTTTCGTAAATTGTGACATATATAGGAGCGTTCGTCAAATTGCAGAAAATAAGGTTTTTCGTGTCACAGTCATAAAACTCCATAAGCTCGCTGTCGATATAATATCTCCCCAGCGTATCCCATAAATCCAGCTTTTCCTTGCTTTCCGCAAGCCCCACAGAATCAATGATCAGCCCAACGGTCACATATGCAAAAACAGGCACTACCATATCTTCATTTTTGTAGAACATCTTGTTTCCATGTGGGTCAGTGCCGTAATAGCATATAACAAGAGTATCTTCAGGTAACTCATTTGCAACGTCAGCCTGTTCATTATCACAAAGCCTCTGGCAGATCGTGAAAAATTTATCAAGCTGTGCCATGAGCTTTTCTCTCTGCATTTTAGCTGTTTCAGCAAGCTCACTGCTTCCTGTTTTTTGTGCGGCATTTTCAGCAATATCGCAGTCAAAATAATCGCTTGGCGTTTTAAGCTCATAAACGTTGTTTATTGTTTTGGCAAAAAGCTTTCCGTCCTCGGAGTATACCGAGGTCACAGGAGAACTGCGTATGAATTTTCCGTCAGGGAACTTTTGACTGCCATATACAAGACCTTGAACGCAGTAAAACACTGTGTCGTCCGTGATAGGGTCAGGGAAACAGCTTTGAGCCGTGTTTGGATATGAAAAAAGCGAATTTTTCAAATTTCTTATTGCCACACGCCACTTGTCAAGATACATTTTTTCTCCCTCGCTTTCAGCATTCATACCTATATAATATCAGATAGTGTATATTTTGTCAATAAAGCTGACTGCTTAACAAGAGAAAAAGTCCCACGCTTATCGCAGAGGACTTTTCAAATCATTTCGTTCGGCTAAAATATTTTTCGTTTGCACTGCCTGAAATATTGATCTTTAAAAGATTGTTCGTTCTCAGACGTACCAGCTCATCTATATACGGCTTCATAACAAAGTCTGAAACTCTGTTCTTCAATTTTGTCATGCCTTTAAGTACGCTGTGAGCCTGAGTTATAGCAATAACAGGGAGTCTTCTCTCATCAATGTCAAGAGGAAATTCGTCGTCCTTGGAAATAAGCTGTATGTCAAAATAAATAAGGTCGATATCCTCGTTAAGAAGAAGCTTTTTCCCTTCCTGAATGGTTTCTGCAGTGAAAACAGTATTTTCCTGAGAAAGTATCTCTTCGAGCTGACAGCGTGCGTCGCTGTTGTTGCTTACAATAAGGATCTTGTGCTTTCGGTCTATTTCGTTTTGGATATAGTTCTTATAGTCGTTTATGCGTTTATCCGTCAACACCATGTCGGTAACGTCCGTGAAATACGCTATAAGCACAGAGCTTACACCTGTTTCGCTGATAAATCGTAAATGCGTCTTGAACCAGTGCTTCTTGCCGTTTATCTCGTGCATACTGAGAACACATTCTGCTCTGTCCTTGCTCTCTATTGCCTTGTTTACAGAGCTTGTGAACTTCTCTTTGCATTCGCTGTCAATGCAGTTCATAACATTGAGTTTGCCGTACACACTGCTGTCATAGCCGTATTTTTGTGAAAACGCCTTGTTTGAACATACCATTACCACTGTGCCGTCCGGAAAACATTCATATATCGTAGCAGGCTGGTCGATGCTGTCGATATATGTCAGCAATCCTCTGCCCTTGCCCCACAGCAGGTCGTTTACTGACATCCCGTTCTCAGGCACAGGCTGTTCCTCCTGATCTGAAATAAGCTTTTCATAGTCTGCCGCAGGCAAAGGCTTTGAATAATAGAAACCCTGAATGTAGTCACAGCCTACGCTTTTCAGAAATTCTACCTGCTCCGCTCTGTCAACGCCCTCTGCGATAACAGGGATATTGAGCCATTTGGCCATTCTGATAACAGAAGAAATTATAGTTTCTGCACGGCCGTCATACTTTGCCTTGAACATGAACATCATGTCCATTTTTAGCATATCCACCTGAACATCTTTGAGTACGTTCAGGGAAGAATAGCCGCTGCCAAAATCGTCCATGAGGATAGTAAAGCCATTATTTCTGAGCTGGCTAGTGATATCATCTATCATTACATTGTCGTCAGTATAAACGCTTTCCGTTATCTCGATGTTGAAATACTTAGGGTCAACGTCATACTTTTTCGTAAGCTCTATGATGATCTTCGTTAGATTAGGGTTATAAAGATTGACCCGTGAAACGTTTACAGAAACAGGGAAAAGTGGCACTCCCTTGTCTTTCCATTCCTTGAGCTGTTTGCATACGCATTCCCATATGTAGAAATCAAGCTTTGAGATAAAGCCGTTCTTCTCAAATATCGGGATAAACACACCAGGTGAGATAAATCCCTTGGTAGGGTGTATCCACCTTGCAAGAGCCTCCGCCCCCACAGGCTTGTTTGTCTTTACATCATACTTAGGCTGATAGTAAGGCACAAACTCGTGGTTTTCAAGAGCGTCGCTCATTTCATTTATTATATTCTGCTCATTTTCGATAGAAAGCCGCATTTTGTCATCATAAAAAGCATAGCTTTTCATATAATGCCCTTTTACAGTTTTAGCGGCAAGAGCGGCACGGTCGCACATGAAGGATATTGGCAGGCTTCTGTCAGTCACCACATAAACGCCGTAAACGATCATGATGTTATAGCTTGCGGACAGTTTTTTCATGTCTTCAACAGCCTGCTCTATCTGCTTTACTGTTTCTTCCTTGCCCTGATAAGGGGTGAAGATACCGAAAACGTCAGCGTCTATCCTACCGAAGGTACAGCATTCCGTTGTTTTTGCAAAATCTCTTATACGTTTTGCAACATGCTTTAGCAGTCTGTCTCCATACGCAGTGCCGAAAAATGAATTTATAAGCTTGAAACGGTCGATATCTAGTCTTAGAAAAGCGAACTGCTTGTCAGGATAAGTCTTAAGAAGTGCCTTTGATGCACTGAAAAATTTATTCTTTGAATATATCTCCGTAAGAGGGTCGTAGTTCATAACGTTATTAAGCTCTTTGAGCAACGATACCTGACTTCTTGCGATAACGTTTTTGAGCCTTAGCTTTATAATATCAGCGTCATAAGGCTTTGGAACAAAGTCCCACGCACCGCTTTCAAGCACCTTCTTTTCAGTGTCTCTGTCTGATTTTTCTGTTAGAATAATAACAGGTATCTGAGATAAGGTTTTATCCTGCTTTATTTTATTCATGAACTCATATCCGTCCATTTCGGGCATTATGATATCCAGTATTATAGCGTCAACTTTTTTATCCTGTCTTTTTAGCTTTGTAAGAGCCTGTATGCCATTTTCTGCTTGGATCACAGTATAGTCAGAATGTAGTATGTCGCAAAGTATAGATCGGTTCGTTGTGCTGTCGTCAACGACAAGCACGGTTTTCTGTATGTCCATTTGCAGCTCCCTTCTGTCATATGGCAGTTTAATATAACGTTTTCATATCATAAGTATACAACATGTCGGTAGGATTTTCAACATTTTTTATCACTGCTTGCAGGCTTTTTGGATTATTCGTTATAAATAGCTATTTTTGATTATCCAAAATACAAATAATTTGGTACTGTTTGCACAAGCCGTACTATTTATTATGACAAAGCTTTTCCGTTTTTGACATCATCACAAGCAGAAGTATGAAGAAAAATGCAAGATAAACGGGCATAAGCTTAAGGCTCGCATGGTTTGCGATAAGCTCGAAAACAGTGGGCATGAAGGTCGAGCCTGCAGGAAAGAGCTAAATCAGCCCTGCCCGAAATCAAATCTCTTGTAAAGCTTTTGTATCTTAGAAGCGATGACGATAGGCGGATAACCACCGCTTATGACATAGTGTGAGTGGGCAAGATATAAAGGCCTTCGATAATCAAACCGCTCTAAAAGCTGTTCTCTGGTGGAGTTGTAAGCGATAGGTCTGTTAGGGTCGTTTTTTATGCGTCCGTAGCAGGTGTTGAAATATGTGTCGATAAAGACCACCATGCCCGATCTTTTAGCCACCTTGCCGTTCTCCTCCGAAAGCAACGCTCCGCCACCTGTTGCAACAACGCCGCCAATGTCAGCAAATGCTGCAAGAGCCTCGGTTTCAAGCTTCCTGAAATGCTCCTCACCGTATTTGTCGAATATTTCAGGTATGCTCATTCCTGCCGTATCTTCGATATACTTGTCAAGGTCAACGCACTGACAGCCCATTTTTTTCGCCAAGATCTTTCCCACAGTAGATTTTCCGCAGCCCATAAAGCCGCACAAAAAAATTGGTCTCATAGTTACTATCCTTATTATAATGTATTTTACTTAAAATCCTTCTCCACAGCGATCTCCATTTCGTCTATGATAGACTGAACTTCCTCGTCTGTGTATTCGTCGCCGTCCCATATCTCGTGAGCGGAAACCGCCTGCCAAACAAGCATTGCCATGCCTCCGACAGCGTTCTTGCCCATAGCCTTGGCTTTCTGCATGAGCAAAGTCTCACGAGGGTTGTATATAACGTCAAATACCGCACCGCTCGCCTCGATTACTTCATCAGGAACAGGGCAGGCGTTTGTCTTAGGATACATTCCCACAGGGCAAGCGTTCATAAGCAGCTCGTAGTGAACGTCGGTCGGTATCTCAGTGTTTAGAACAATAGTTATCCTAGCGTCAGACTTCATAGCCTTTATCTCTTTCTCTACCTGCTTAGCCAAAGGCATATCGTTCTCCAGTACCGCAATGTAAAGGTCAGCCCCGGCAAGAGCCGCCTCAATTGCCATCATTCTGCCTACTCCGCCGCAGCCTATAAGCAGTATCTTTCCTGTGAAGTCGATATTCATTGCACGAACAGTTCTGAGAAAGCCGTCGCAGTCAGTGTTGTAACCAACGTGCCTGCCGTTTTTGTTGTCAACGCAGTTTACAGAGTGATAACGCTTTGCCGATTGGTCAAGCTCATCAGTGTAGTCGATAATGCCTATCTTGTGGGGAATAGTGATGTTGTAGCCGTTAAGGGAATTAAGATACTCCGCCTTGTCTTTAAGCTCCTCAGGCTTTACTTCAAGTATCTCATACTCAAACTCACGTCCTTTCAGCTCAAAAAGCCTAGCGTGAATAGGAGGCGACATAGTGTGTTTAAGCGTTTCTCCAAGTATAGCGTATTTTCTTGACATTTTACATTCCTTCTTTATAAAAAATTTCCGCATATTAATAATGTATATCTGTAGGGGCAACTTGCAATTTATTGCACAAATCTTAATAACCGCACAATGTACAGTAGGGGCGAACAGTGTTCGCCCGCATTGTCGCCTGAAACTGTTTCGGCAGGATAATTGCCTTTTACAGCCTTATAGTTATCTCACGGTTAGTAGGTATATACCTGCGTATCTTTACCCCCGTCAGCTCAAACATTTTCTTAGAAGCCTTAACTCCGTCAGTGTCAGCGTATTTGTCTTCCCAGTAAACGACTTCCTTTATGCCGCTTTGAATGATAGCCTTTGCACATTCGTTGCATGGAAAAAGTGAAACATATATCTTGGCATTCTGTAAGCTTCCTGCCGCATGGTTGAGAATGGCGTTAAGCTCGGCATGACACACAAATGGATATTTCGTGTCAAGAAACTCTCCGTTCCTGTCCCACGGCATCTCATCATCAGAACACCCGGTAGGCATACCGTTGTAGCCTACTGACAATATCTTGTTGTCCTGAGAAACTATGCAAGCCCCTACCTGCGTGTGAGAATCCTTGCTCCTCTGTGCAGATAGCAGTGAAATGCCCATAAAATATTCGTCCCATGATATGTAGTCATTGCGTTTCATTTTATACACCGCCTTTTATCAGGTATCTTCATCATCAATGTCTGATATGCTCAGCATTGTCACCTTGCCGTCATCATCAAAAAAGAAAGTCGCCAAAAAGCCCCTCTTCTTGTATTTCCATGCGTCTGCGTCAGGACTGTCAGGCTCGCCGAAAACTTTTTTGACTTTCGTCTTGTCATCACCGCATTTTACCCCTGCAATGCTCATTCCCTTTTTATCGGAACTGCTTTGCGCCGCACTTATCTGACGTATCTTCGACTTCCTGTCAATATTGTCAACACTGTCCGCTTCTACCTTAACAGTGCCTATTATACTGCCGTCCTGCATAAGTGCCACCGAGAATATCCCCTTGCCGTTTGAGTTTCCCGAAAAAGGATAATCCAGCGTGTATTCATATTCCTCGCCAATATCGTCCAGAGTGCATGGTATCTGTATATCCTTGCCGTTTATCTTTATCTCCCACGCACATTTTCCACAGGCACTCAGACAAACAAGCATTGCCACCGCCAATGCCAACAGCAAAGCCCTTTTCATAGCCTTTTTCATTTTTCTCCCCTCGATATTTTAGCTCAGAGAAGCAAGAGCCTTTTCCATTGTGGCATTGTTCTCAATGTTCACAGCGTTCTTGCCCTTGAGAGTTTTCTTTACAAGACCCGTAAGCACCTTGTTAGGACCAAGCTCGATAAAATTCTCATAGCCTGCCCTTTCCATTTCTGCAAGCTCAGAAGTGAACTTAACGGGTGAAACGATGTGCTTTGCAAGCATATCAGGCATAGCAGTAAAGTCTTCAAGCTTTGTTCCAAGAACGTTTGAGTAGAAATCAACGTTTGCAGTCTTGAACTCAACTGTCTTTGCAGTTTCGATAAATTCATCAGCCGCACTCTGCATGAGCTTTGAGTGGAAAGCAGACGCAACATTGAGCTTTATAGCCTTTTTCTTCATCTCCGCAAACTTTGCCGCAGCCGCCTCGCAAGCCGCAGTATCACCAGCGATAACTGTCTGAACGGCTGAGTTGTAGTTTACAGGAACAACATAGCCCTCTGTTTCCTCGCATATCTTCTCGACCTCTTCAGCAGGCAGACCGATTATAGCATACATTGAGCCACTGTTAGCCTCTGCGGCTTTCTGCATTGCAGCCGCTCTCGCCTTGATGAGCTTGAAGCCGTCCTCAATAGTTACAACACCTGCGGCTACCATAGCAGCATATTCGCCCAGTGAGTGACCTGCTACGCCGTCAAATGTGATGCCCTCAGCCTTTGCGGCTTCAAAAGCGGCAAGCGAGCAAGCCATTATAGCAGGCTGTGAGTTCACTGTCTTGTTAAGCTCAGTATCAGGACCGTCAAATGTTACCGCTCTCAGGTCATATCCCAGCACCTTTTCCGCTGTGTCGAAAACCGCATTTGCAGCATCATACTTTTCGCAAAGCTCCTTAGCCATTCCTACATACTGTGAGCCCTGACCTGAAAACAAAAAAATATTTTTTGACATAAAATTTTACTCCTTTGTGGTTAAATTTATACATAGCCGCCTGATAATATCAAAGCCGCCTTATCTCATATCTGTAAATTTTTGAAAGTTATCTCCGCTCAATTATTGTTTTATGATTTAATTTTTGCAAGATATTTTCAAAAATAGACACATAATATTAACTAACGCCCTAAAACTTGTGAAAAATTCTCTAAATGTTTAAATTCATCAAGAGTTGTTCATAATTTGTTATTGATGTATCTAAAAAAACAGTTTATAATTATAATGTTATGATATGTGTTATATAGTTAAAAAATTAACTAATTATATTTTGATATAATATATTTTGACTTGCTCCATAGGAACAAGAACATTATAGCACAAATTACGGAAATATACAATATATAATATAGAATTTTCAGGAGGAAAAATCAGTGGGAAGTAAAGTAACAGGCGTAAAGATCAAGGGCATAGGCAAATATGTGCCTGAAATGGTCGCAACAAACGAGGATTTCACAAAGATCGTTGAAACAAGCGACGAGTGGATAACTCAGAGAACAGGCATCAAGCAAAGACACATCACAAATGGCGAGCCTACATACTATCTTGGAGCAATGGCGGCAAAGGCTGCAATGGCTGACGCAGGAGTAAAGGCAGAGGATATCGACCTTATTATTGCCACAACAGTAACAGGAGATTATTTCACTCCGTCGCTTTCCTGCCTTATCCAGAGAGAGATAGGCGCGATAGGCTGTATCGCATTTGACCTTAACGCTGCTTGTGCAGGCTTTGTTTACTGCTTTGATACCGCAAAGAGATATCTCCAGACAGGCGACGGAATAAAGACCGTCCTTTTGGTGGCCTCTGAGGAGCTTTCAAAATTCGTTGATTATACCGACCGTTCTTCCTGCGTGCTTTTCGGTGACGGCGCAGCCGCTTTCGTCCTTGAAACAGCAGAGGATACTACATATTCAAGCTTCCTTGGCGCAGACGGAAACGGTGCAAAGTATCTTGCTTCCCGTGCTTTGAAGTCTGAGAACGCTTTCAGAACTAATAGCGAGGAATTTGATATGGATATGCCTGAAACAAAGGATTATTTCTTCAAGCAGGACGGCAAAGAGGTCTATAAGTTTGCTACAAAGGCACTTCCAAATGCAGTTGAGCAGGCTTGTGCAAAGATAGAAATTTCCCCTGATAACCTTGATTGGATAGTGCCGCATCAGGCAAATATAAGAATAATCGAAACTGCCGCAAAGCACCTTGGCGTTTCAATGGACAAGTTCCCGGTATATATCGACCGCTACGGCAACACATCTTCCGCATCTATCCCTATCGCATTTTGCGACGCAGTTGCAGAAGGCAGGATAAAAAGAGGCGACAAGATTTGTCTTGTAGGCTTCGGCGGTGGACTTACTTATGGTGCGGCTGTTTTCGAGTATTGATAATAAATATACAGTTTATATTCGGTACATAATAAATTGTTATTATGTATTATGGCATAAAATTTGCTTTTGACAATAAGGAGAACTACTATGACTACTACAAAGACAAGAATAACTGAATTTTTGGGTATAAAATACCCTATCTTTCAGGGCGGTATGGCTTGGATAGCTGAGCATACTCTCGCTTCCGCAGTTTCAAACGCAGGCGGACTTGGCATAATCGCAGGCGGCTCTGCACCTATCGACTATCTGAGAGATCAGATAAGACAGACAAAGGCGGCTGTAAACGGCAAGCCTTTCGGTGTTAATATCATGCTCATGAGCCCTAATGCCGACGACCTCGCTCAGCTCGTTATAGACGAGGGTGTACCTGTTGTAACAACAGGTGCAGGCAACCCTGGCAAGTATATGGCTGCATGGAAAGAAGCAGGCATAAAGGTGATACCTGTCGTTCCGTCAGTTGCTCTTGCAAAGAGAATGGAAAGAGCAGGCGCTGACGCTGTTATTGCAGAGGGAACAGAGTCAGGCGGACATATCGGTGAGAACACAACCATGTGTCTTGTACCACAGGTAGTTGACGCAGTTGAGATACCTGTTATCGCCGCAGGCGGAATAGCAGACGGCAGAGGAATAGCCGCTTCATTCATGCTTGGCGCAGAGGGCGTACAGCTCGGCACACGTTTCCTTGCCGCAGAGGAGTGTCAGATAAACCCTGTTTATAAGGAGCTTGTTGTAAAGGCTAAGGATACAGACAGTATCGTAACAGGAAGATATACAGGTCACCCATGCAGAAACGTTAAGACAAAGTTCTCAAAGAAGCTTGCAAGCGGCGAAGCAAACGGCACTATCACACCTGAGGAGTTTGAGGAGATAACCCTCGGTTCACTGAGAAAAGCCGTTCAGGACGGCAACCTTGAGGAGGGTTCTTTCCTCTGCGGAGCTATCGCAGGCATGGTAAAGAAGGTCGAGCCTGCAAAGGATATGATAGAGGAAATGTTCACAGAAGCAGAAAAGCTTCTCGGCAAGTAAAAGACGGAGGAAGATAAAATGGCAACAGCATTGATAACAGGTTCTGCAAGAGGAATAGGTGCAGCAATAGCACTCAGACTTGCAAAGGACGGCTATAATATTGCTCTCAACGACATCTCTGAGGCAATGTTTGAAGATAACGATATAATGGATAAGATAAAGGCAGAGGGCGTAGAGTGTGAAAAGTTCATCTGCGACGTTTCAAGCTATGCACAGGTAGAGGAAACAGTTAAGGCAGTAAAGGCTCGTTTTGGCACTATCGACGTTCTCGTAAACAACGCAGGAATCACTCGTGACGGTCTTATGGCTCGTATGAGCGAGGAGCAGTACGATATGGTAGTTGCTGTAAACCAGAAGAGCGTGTTCAATATGTCAAAATTTGTGGGCAGCTTTATGATGCGACAGAAGTCAGGCAAGATAATAAATCTTGCGTCAGTTGCAGGACTTTACGGCAACCCTGGACAGATAAACTATTCCGCAACAAAGGCGGCTATCGTCGGCATGACAAAGACAGTTGCAAAGGAGCTTGGCTCAAGAGGTGTTACCTGCAATGCAGTTGCCCCTGGATTTATCAAGACCCCTATGACGGACAAGCTTACAGACGCTCAGAAACAGGCTATGATAAATCAGATAGCTATGAAACGTTACGGCGAGGTAGATGAGATAGCAGGCGTTGTATCATTCCTTGCCTCAAAGGACGCAAGCTACGTTACAGGACAGGTAATAGAAATAAGCGGCGGACTTATGATGTAGTCACTCGCCGTGACGGGCATCTTACGTCATGTAGATTTGTTTTACGGAATGTAGATTTGATATGTTTTAAATGATACTAAGGAGTGTTTAAATGAGAAGAGTTGTTATCACAGGTATGGGTACAGTAAACCCTCTTGGCAAGAACGTAGAGGAATTTTGGGCTAATATCAAGGCTAACAAGAACGGCCTGTCTTATGTTGACCAGTTTGATACCGAAAATTTTCCTGTAAAGATAGTCGGCGCTGTCAAGGATTTTGACTGCACTGAGTATATAGATAAAAAAGAAGCAAAGAGAATGGATAGATTTACTCAGTTCGCTGTTTGCTCTGCAAAGCAGGCTCTTAAAATGGCTGGCTCTGATTTCAAGGACGTTGATCCATTTAAGGCTGGCGTTATAATCGGTGTTGGTATCGGTGGTCTTAACATGACCGAAAAGGAAGTAACAAAGTTCAACGAAAAGCCTGATAAGGTATCAGTTTTCTTTATCCCTATGATGATAGGCAATATGGCGGCTGGTACTGTTGCAATGCATACAGGCTTTAAGGGCGATAATTTCTGTACCACTACAGCTTGCGCTTCAGGTACTCACGCTATCGGCGAGGCTTTCAGAAAGATAAAGGACGGCTACCTTGACGTTTGCCTTTGCGGCGGCTCAGAGGCTTGTATCTCTCATTTCGCACTCAGCGGCTTCAACAATATGAAGGCTCTCTCAAAGGCAACAGAGCTTGACAAGGCTTCAACTCCATTCGACCTGAACAGACAGGGCTTTGTCCTTGGCGAGGGTGCAGGCATACTTTGCCTTGAAGAGTATGAGCACGCTAAAGCAAGAGGTGCAAATATCATAGCTGAAATAGCAGGCTATGGCGCAACAGGCGACGCTTATCACATGACAAGCCCATCACCAACAGGTGAGGCTGCCGCTCATGCAATGAAGTATGCCTATGAAGAAGCAGGTCTGAAGCCTGAGCAGGTGAACTACATCAACGCTCACGGCACATCAACAGGTCTTAACGATAAGTATGAAACAACAGCTATCAAGCTTGCTCTTGGCGAAGAAGCCGCAAGAAAGACGGTCATAAACTCCACAAAGTCTATGACAGGTCACCTTCTTGGTGCGGCAGGCGGCATGGAAGCTATCGTTACTGCACTTTCTGTACAGAACGACTTTGTTCATAAGACAATAAACTACACCACTCCTGACCCTGAGTGCGACCTTGACTACTGTGTTGAGGGCAACAGAGAAATGCCTGTCTATGCAGCACTTTCAAACTCTCTGGGCTTTGGCGGACATAACGCTACTATCTGTATCAAGAAGTGCGACTAATAAGGAGAAACTGATATGAGCGAAAAAATTTATGGTCAGTTTGACCTTGAAACAATAGAGAAGCTTGCCGATATCGTGAAGAATAAAGACCTCGGTGAGATAACAATAGCTGACGGCGACAAGGTGATAACAGTAAAGGGCAAGAAATGCCCTCCTCCTGCACCAATGGGAATGCCTATGCCAATGGCTGTAGGCACAGCTTTACCTGCCACCCAGACAGCACCAGAAGCGTCGGCAACATCAGCGCCGGTAACAGGCGGCAAGGCAGTTAAAGCCCCTATCGTGGGAACATTCTATGCCGCTCCGTCACCTGATTCAAAGCCGTTCGTAAGCGTTGGCGACAAGATAAAGAAGGGCGACACTATCTTCATTATCGAGTCCATGAAGGTAATGAGCGAAGTACAGAGCGAATTTGACGGCGTGGTAAGAGAGATATGCGTAAACAGCGGCGACGCTGTTGAGTTCGATCAGACCATAATGATACTTGACTAAACTGATTTGGAGGAAAGACAATGGCAGTTGTTTTGAATAAAGAGCAGATCATGGAAATAATCCCTCACCGTGACCCTTTTCTGCTTATCGACGAGGTAAACGAGCTTGAAGTGGGCAAGCGTGTAAAGGCTACAAAGTATATAAAGGCTGAGGACTTTTGGTTCAAGGGACATTTCCCGAACTATCCTGTTACTCCAGGCGTACTTATGGTAGAGATGTGTGCGCAGGCAGGTGCAGTTGCACTGCTTTCACTTCCTGAGAACAAGGGCAAGATAGGTCTGTTCGGCGGCATAAACAACTGTAAGTTTCGTCAGCAGGTAGTGCCTGGTGATAAGCTGGATATCGAGGTGGAGATAATCAAAGTCAAGGGTCCTATCGGCGTTGGAAAGGCACTTGCTTCTGTAAACGGCAAGAAGGCTGTTTCCACTGAGATAACTTTTGCGATAAAGTAAGGTATCTCTTATTCTAGTCATAATTAGTGAGGCATAATATGTTCAAAAAAGTATTGATAGCGAACAGAGGCGAGATCGCTGTCCGCATTATAAGAGCCTGCCGAGAGCTTGGCATACATACTGTTGCGGTATATTCCACCGCCGACAGAAACGCTCTCCACGCTCAGATAGCAGACGAAGCCGTTTGCATAGGTCCTGCACCAAGCAAGGACAGTTATCTTAATGTCAGGGCGATAATCTCCGCCTGCGAGATAACAGGTGCAGACGCTATCCACCCGGGCTTTGGCTTTCTGTCTGAAAATCCGTCCTTTGCGAGAATGTGCGAAAAGTGCGGCATAACTTTCATAGGACCAGGAGCCGAGTCTATTGAAATGCTTGGCGATAAAGCGCAGGCAAAGGAAACAATGAAAGAAGCAGGCGTGCCTGTTATAATGGGTTCAGACGGCGCTATCTCAAATATCCATGCGGCGCATACCCTTGCAAGAGATCTTGGCTACCCTGTTATGGTAAAGGCTTCAGCAGGCGGCGGAGGACGCGGTATAAGGATCGTTCACTCCGACGATGAGCTTGAAGCACAGATGACCGCCGCAAAGCAGGAAGCTCTTGCCTGCTTCGGCAATGACGAGATCTATATCGAGAAATTCATAGAAGACCCTAAGCATATCGAGATACAGATACTTGCAGATAATTACGCCGACGTTATCTATCTGGGCGAGCGTGACTGCTCCATGCAGAGAAGAAATCAGAAGGTCCTCGAGGAAGCCCCTTCCCCTGCAAGCTTTATGAATGAGGAGCTTCGTGCGAAAATGGGCAAAGCCGCTTGTACAGCCGCTAAGGTCTGCGGCTATAGGAACGCAGGCACAATAGAGTTCCTCGTGGATAAAAACGGCGAGTTCTATTTCATGGAAATGAACACCCGTATACAGGTGGAACACCCTATCACAGAGGCTGTCACAGGCGTTGACCTTGTAAAGCAACAGCTCCTTATCGCATCAGGACAGAGATTGTCTATAAAGCAGGAGGATATAAAGCTGACAGGTCATGCAATAGAGTGCCGTATAAATGCGGAAAATCCGCTTCTTGATTTCAGACCGTCACCGGGCAGGATAAAGTCGCTCTTTATCCCAGGAGGCCCTGGAATAAGAGTAGATACTGCAGTTTATCAGGGCTATGAGATACCGCCTTATTACGATTCCATGATAGGCAAGCTCATCGTTCACGGTAAGAATAGAGAAGAAGCTATTGCAAAAATGACATGGGCGCTGTCTGAGTTTATCGTGGACGGAGTTGCAACCAATGTTGATTTCCAGCTTAAGCTTATAAGACGCCCGGAGTTTTTAGAGGGCAATTACGATAACGGTTTTCTTAACCGTACTGACATTTTGGCAGATGAGAGGAGTAAGGAATAATGCTTGAAGATCTGTTTTCTGTCGTTAAAGTAAGATTTAACGGCGATAAGGCGGACGATGACAAGAAAAAGACCGATATCCCAAAGGGTCTGCTTTTCAAGTGTCCAAGATGCAGAAACGTCACTTTTATGGAGGAGTTTCAGGCAAACGGCAAGGTTTGTCCTCACTGTAACTATCATTCAAGACTTACCGCAAAAGAACGGCTTGATATCACCATAGATAAGGGTAGCTTTGAGGAATTTGATAAGGATATGGTATCAAAAAATCCTATAGATTTCCCTGACTATGAAGCAAAACAGCAGGCTTTGAGAGAAAAGACCGGTCTTAAAGATGCCGTTATCACAGGAAAGGCTGCCATAAGAGGCGAGAAGATAGTTATAATCGTTATGGATTCCAATTATATGATGGCTTCCATGGGCAGTGTTGTGGGCGAAAAGATAACACGAGCTATCGAATACGCCACCGCAAATAAGCTCCCTGTTATCGCATTCACAGCCTCAGGCGGAGCAAGAATGCAGGAGGGTATAGTTTCCCTTATGCAAATGGCGAAAACAAGCGGTGCTGTGGCTAGACATAACCAAGCAGGTCTGCTTTATATCGCAGTTATGACCGACCCTACCACGGGCGGTGTAACAGCTTCCTTTGCGTCACTGGGCGACATCATAATCGCAGAGCCAAAGGTGCTTATCGGATTTGCAGGCAGACGTGTTATAGAGGGTACTATCAAGCAGAAGCTTCCTGACGATTTCCAGTCTGCCGAGTTCATGCTTGAAAACGGCTTTGTTGATATGATAGTTGAGCGAAAGAAAATGAGAAGAGTTCTCGCTCATATACTAAGACTTCATAAGCCAGCAAAGGAGGTGTCCTCAAATGAGTGAGCTGACAGCTTGTCAAAGACTTGATATAATCAGACACAAGGGCAGACCGACTGCCAAGGACTATATCCCTCTTATATTCGACGATTTCTTTGAGATGCACGGAGACAGACTTTTTGGTGATGACGGTGCTGTTATGGGCGGTATAGCCTATTTTAAGGGCATACCTGTTACAGTTATCGCAGAGGTAAAGGGCAGAGATCTTGCAGAAAATCAGAAGTGCAATTTTGGTATGCCCCACCCGGAGGGCTATAGAAAGGCTCTCAGGCTTGCAAGGCAGGCTGAAAAGTTCCACAGACCTGTTATATGCCTTGTTGATACAGCAGGCGCATTCTGTGGCGTAGAAGCTGAGAAGCGTGGTCAGGGCGAAGCGATAGCCAAAAACATCATGGAGTTCATGACCCTCAAGACTCCTGTTATCTCCATAATACTCGGAGAAGGCGGCTCGGGAGGAGCGCTGGCTCTTGCAGTGTGCGATGAGCTTGCAATGCTTGAAAACGCTATCTATTCGGTAATATCACCGAGAGGCTTTGCAAGTATCCTGTGGAAAGATTCCACAAGAGAGCGTGAAGCCTGCGATATAATGAAGATAACCGCCGAGGATCTTACAAGACTTGGGGTGTGCGACCATATAATTTCCGAAGCCGACGGCGGCGCACATAACGACCCACAGCTCACTGCGGAGAATATCTCTGACTATATCGAGGGAGCTTTGAAAAGAAAATTGCAAAAAGGTCTTGACGAATTGCTTGAGGGGCGGTATAATAAGTTTAGAACTGTGGGCGAGTTTGAGGAAAGTTCGCAGGAATGAGTTTTTTTGATGATCATGCCGAATGATTTGCCGACTTATGAGCGGCGGCGGCTGACATAAATGCTGCGCTGAGCGGCAGACCCAGTAAAGTACAGAATGGAGGTAAAGTAATGGTATTTGATAAGATCAAGGACATTATCGTAGAGCAGCTCGATGTTGAAGAGGACGCAGTAACTATGGAGGCTTCTATCACAGAGGATCTCGGCGCTGACTCACTGGACGTAGTTGACCTTGTAATGAGCATCGAGGAGAGCTTTGATGTGGAGATCCCTGATGAAGAGGTCGAGAACATCAAGACTGTTGGCGATATCGTTAAGTATATCGAGAACAAGGTTGAGGAATAATCTTTGACTGTTTCAAAAAGCTGTGCTTTTGCACGGCTTTTTTTATTTTACCTGATTTGTGTAATATGCACAAAATGGGAGTATATTTATTAAAGTGTAGGTTTGTCAATCATATTGGACACTATTATTAAGAAATTCGATAGGCGAAAA
>ERZ827498.42-NODE-42-length-162546-cov-57.392397_pt1 | contig 162546 bp, 189 predicted proteins | sample MGYA00519865_ERZ827498 | MGnify/ENA primary metagenome ERZ827498 (study PRJEB31778, sample SAMEA3449328) | human gut metagenome | biome: human gut; feature: human-associated habitat; material: faeces | place: United Kingdom | collected 2010/2012 ...
TAATGGTGCTAAAATCGGTTCTTCCGGTGATGGTACTAAGATAGGCTCCTCCGGTTGTAATGTTCAGATCGGTTCTTCCGGTGATGATGCTAAAATCGGCTCCTCCAGTGATAATGCTAAAATCGGTTCTTCCGGTTATAATGCTAAGATAGGCTCCTCCGGTAATTACGCTCAGATCGGTTCTTCCGGTGATGATGCTCAGATCGGCTCCTCCAGTGATAATGCTAAAATCGGTTCTTCCGGTAGTAGTGCTAAAATCGGTTCTTCCGGTTATAATGCTCAGATCAGTTCTTCCGGTTATAATGTTCAGATCGGTTCTTCCGGTGATAATGTTAAAATCGGTTCTTCCGGTGATGATGCTAAAATCGGTTCTTCCGGTTATAATGCTAAGATAGGCTCCTCCAGTGATAATGCTAAGATAGGCTCCTCCGGTTATAATGCTCAGATCAGTTCTTCCGGTAATTACGCTCAGATCGGTTCTTCCGGTGATGATGCTAAAATCGGTTCTTCCGGTGATGATGCTAAAATCAGTTCTTCTGGTGATGATTGTGTCATAATGTGCGCTGGTATTAATTCATCAGCTAAAGCAAAAATAGGGTCATGGATTACTCTTGCAGAATGGAAGTATTCAAAAGAAAAACAAAGATATATCCCATTTTCAGTTGTAACAAAACAAGTAGATGGAATTGAGATAAAAGAAGATGTGTACTATACCTTACAAGATGGTAAATTTAAAGAATCAGAACAACACTAATACCAGACAAAAAGCAAGAATCCGATGAAGTTGTAAGTATCCATCAGTCGACATGCTTTCCAGGTATGTGAAAATGATATCATGAACAGGAAGATAAATACATTTAAATGTCTTGTAAACGGCGATGTTTCTTTATCTTGGAATGAGAATAATATTCTTAACTTATAATACTGATAAAAGTTTAAAAAAATTGAGAAATGTATACAGTAAATTTATGTAAATGTCCTTATTGTGGATCTTACCACTACGAAGTAGGGTATTTTACGTCCGCGGCTAATTGTAAATGTCTCGATTGTAGTAGTCTATTTTGGTTCGATTTTAGTATTTAAATTACGTTTGAGATTGTAATTTGTATTAAATCTGTAAAATAGCAATAATATGAAACTATTATTTGTTATAAATAACATTCAAGAAGCATACTATGAATATGAAAATACAGGAAGTATGCCAGCAGTTAAAAAGCGTTCTGTTGAAATAGAATTAACAGATGAGCAAGTAAGAAAAATAGGTATCCGTAATATAGGATATAGTAGTAGGACCCCCATAACAGAGACTATAGAATCAGTATCTTTGTTATTAGAAGGCGCAGTACAGGCAGATAAACATCCAGAATCTTTATAGATTAGTGTTACAGAAAGACTACCAGAAGATGACTTTAATTGTATTGTGACAGAAGCGGAACGGTACATTAATAGTGTGTGGCATGATATGAAAGAAAAACCTGATTTTAAAAAACTGCCTGTTTTATTGAAACATAAATCTGGGGTAATTCATTTTATTGATAGTACACCTACGAGTTGGAAATATTTAATTAAGCATTATGTAAAATGGGTATACATCAGAGATTTGTTACCAATGAGGAAAAATAATAATAATAAAAGATATGGAAACAAAAGAAAATAATAAATATAAACCATTCAATCTCGAAGAAGCTAAAGCCGGAAGACCTGTTTGTACAAGAAACGGACAAGAAGTAAGAATTATTTGCTTTAATGCTAAATCAGAGAATTATCCTATAGTAGCTTTAGTTAAAGAAGGATATTCCACACAGGAATATTTATGTGCTTATACCAATGAAGGCGAAGTTTGTCGTAATGGTCTTATGCATACCTTAGATCTTGTAATGCCTTTAAAAAAGAAAACAGGATGGATTAATATATATCATGTAGATGGTGAAGATACTGTATCAGGCATAAAATGTATTTATACAACAGAGAAAGATGCCAGAACAAATGCGATAATAAGCGAAGCTGTTGATACTATCCAGATAGAGTGGTATGAATAAAATTAAATATTATGAGTGAACTTAAGGATCGATTATTAAAGCAATTAGAGACAGACTATTCAGAGGATGCCAGAGACTGTCTTAAAATATACGAAACCATTAAAAAGTTAAATGGAGGGAGTATCCCTAGTGATCAATGGATGGTATTATCCAGAGTTCAATATTTAGGAACCCACACAGATTCTATGAGAGTTTATTCCCCTTCTGAAATAGGTTACATATTCCTAAAAGGATTAGAAAAAGATAATGAGATGAAAGTATTATCAATAACAGAAGTAGGGGCTAGGATGATTTATTCAAGTATATCCGGAGAATTTAAGAAAAAGCTTGAAGATATCTTCGGAATAGAGAGACTTACATTGAGTTTCCAGGACCTGGTGAAGACCTATGAGGATGCATGTGAAATCACAGGATCAGTTCCTGATATAGAATATGATGACAGGTCTGAATTGGCACGTTTAAAACTGATACAGATCTATAAGGCCTCTAATATATTGAATGATAATTGGAAGCTTACCCCTCTTGGTACTCAATGTGCATTTTACCCGTCTTTTATGTGGAAGGAAGGTAAACTTGTATGCGGTGATATATGTCATACTTTATACGGTGTCTCCTATGATCCTAAATTATGTTGCGGAAAAGAAGATGATGCTTTTTACATAGGAACTCATTTTATTGATCTATATAGGGATTACTTATTACTAGAGTAAAATGGAAATACAGGAAATAAAAATTGATGGGATAACGTATATAGAGAACGAGGACTCAAGAGTATGTAATGATTGTGCTCTTAAAGATAAAGAAGAATGCTATATCCTTATACAGGGAGATGAAGTCACACTCTGTAATCTATTCTCAGGACATGTACTTAAAATAAAGGAGGATTAACTATGTTTCCAATTAATTTTATAATAGCTTTTACAATAATTGTTTTATTTCTTGTTTTTGCTGCTCAAGAACTTCGTGATAGAGATATTAATTCCTATAACAAGTATAAAGTTTTAGAGAATGAAAACGGATGTTATGTTATTAAATATGTAAAATATTATCTCTACGGATTTATTCCTATGTGGAGATGGCTTAAGAAGAAATGTCCTATTAGCTTGGATGAAGAGGTTGTCGAATTTCAACATAAAGAATTAGCACATAATATTATGTTAGACTACTACGAATTGGCTCGCCATGATTATAATATAACTAAGATCAAAAATAAAACACTTTAACAAATGACAGAAGAACAAATTAGAGATTATAAAATAGCAGCAAGAACAAAAAGTGCTCTCTTAAACAAACACTCTATAGTTACGGAAAGTTTAGAAATAGATGGTATATTTACTCCTGATATACTTGATAATTGTAACAGTTTATCTTATAAGTGTTATACAACATATATAGAATTACAAAAAGAAGTTGATGATGCTTTTAAAAAAGCTATTGAAAGAATCACTAATATTATATCTGAAATATAAATATGGAAAGTTTACTATATTATTCTATTAAATTAATATACGGCTTCTTATATAAAGAGCCTTTAAATTCTATAAAGACATTAGAATTTTTTGATTCACATATAACTAAATCACTATCAGAAATTAAAGATTTTGATAAATATGCTATGGATTTATGTATTAGAAATCTAATAATATATATGTATAATCCAACTAGTTTATATACAATAGACTGGATAAATAATATCGTCCGCTATATACGACATGTAATGGATAATACTGATATCTTAAATATTTTATATAATACAAATAAATCATCAGACTATGATATTTTAGAATCAAGTTTTCAAGCTAGTTATGAAGATTATATAGATATAACATTACCAGATTCTCAAAAATATGCACTATTTTCTCTATCCGGATTAGAAATAGATAGTGATACATATAACAAATACACTTATAATGAAAAATTTTCGGAATTATTACAAAGAGTGTTATGTAGAAGAATTATAAAAATTGATAGACCACAGAAAATTACATTAGTAGACATTTTAAAAGATGCAAAAGAACTATATTTAAAAAGTATTAATAATAATATTGAAGTAGGAATGTGTGATTGTATCAAAATTGCTCTAGAATGTAATCCATTACTTCATATAGGTAGAGGACTTGGTAATTCTTTAGATATAGAACCTCTTTCAATGATTCCGGAGTTTAATCCTGATCATTTTGGAGTAAGTAAAAGGTATGATCATTATTGGTGGCCAATAGACGATTATCATTCAAGGATAAAGGCTTTTGATAAATTAATATCTGAATATAGATTAAATAAATAACTAAATTAATATTTAAAGAAATGTTACCTATATTATACCAAATTATATAAACATGGGTCCGCTGCAAATACACTTAGGTGGTTTGTTGTAGGAAAGGTTTAAATATTTAATATTATTTAAATAAAACATACAAAACTAATCATTCTAATAATCACTTAAATCTTTATTTATAAATGAAAGGATAAAATCTCTAGTGTATAATAAAAATATCTACACACATCCTACTCCTATAACAGCAAGAGTAGAAGTAGTTGAGAAAGAAGAAGGATTATACAGTACGTATATATTTAAAGATTTAGACCTGGAAAATGAATATTATATGATAACTAAATATCCAAATTGGAATCAAGGTCCTATAAATATCGGGGATATTGGATATGTTACTTATTATATAATAATCGCAGGAGTATCTAAATGGTATGTTAATTCTGGAGAAAATGTAAAAGAAGTATATACTCCATATAATTATACTCATTTAGCTCTTGTTAAATTTATTAAAGATAATTCTAATATAATTAAAAAAGATAAAGATAATAAACTTAAAATAAAAATTATTTAAACACATAAAGTTATGACATTATTAAAAGAAAGACTATTAGAAGCACAAGAAAGAAAAGAGAATGATATTAAAAACTTTACATGGTTATATCCGAAAGATAGAGATAATGGAAATGTTCAGAATGAGGTTAAATTAGTATCTTGTACTGAGGAACAACTTAAGGGTTTTTATTCCCACTGTAATAAAATGTTATATAATGACTCTAAGGAAAATCCCGGAAGAGTTAATGTGTTAAAAATAATTCAGGACCAAATTACAAAGATTGGAGTTGAGTTAATGCTTCGAGATTTCGAAGCTAAGAATGAGAATTTCGATAGATTCTCTTTCGCATTATCTATCGATGAGTTCTTGGAAAAGAATAAAGATGTAGATCCCAAAGTTGCTACAATTAAGAACTTTATTAAGGTAGCTAGGAAATATGAAGATTTAACTTTACATTCTGTATATGAAGGATGTATTGGGAAGTTGGGATTGTTTGAGAATCCTCATATCACTAAATCTTTTATTCTTAGAATGGGGCTATGGATGAGTAAAATGGCTGGAGATCATAAGAAATTAAAAGAGTGGGCTGAGTTAAATAAATTATCTAGCTTAAATCCTATGGATAAAGTATATAAATATTTAAGACTTAAAGAACATGATAAATTAAGATCTAATCCAACCGGATTAACTTTATCCCAGATAAAAGGGATGTTAGAAATTACTAATCATCCTAAAAAGTATAGTGAATTAACTACAGAACAGCTAACAACTCTTAGATATAGGGTATTGTTAGACTTAAGAACTAGTGTAAGAAGTCATATCTCAAGATGGGAAACTTTAAAGCATCAGATTGAATTGGTTGCTGAATCTAAAGGATTTAAATTGCTTTAATGATTTATTACGTAACAAAAGCTTCTGAACTATATAAGTCTAATAGATATACTATTATATCCCCTGAAGAGTCGTTAAAATTACTACATCCATTAAAATATGTAGGAACAGATACTGAAACTGAAGGATTAGATTGTCATAGTAAGAAACTTTTATCTATTCAATTTGGATGTAGGGATTTTCAAGTAGTTATAGATTGTACTACTATAAATCCTATTATATATAAAGATTATTTAGAATCCGAAAGAATTTTTCTTTTATGGAATGCTAATTTTGATCTTAAATTCTTCTATAAAATAGGAATTTTTCCAAATAATATTCGAGACTTGATGTTATCTGAAAAAGCTATATATCTAGGATACCCTTCTGGTATGCATAGTATGGCTTTGAAAGAAGCTGCCTGGAAGTATTTAAAGAAGAGTCTAGATAAATCTGTTAGAGGGAAAATTATCACTCAAGGTTTGAATGAGGAAACTATCGTATACTCCGCAGAGGATGTTGAGCACTTGGAGGATATAATGATTGCTCAACAACCAGAATTAGATAATCAAAATTTAAATGTAGCACTTAAATTAGAAAATGAATATGTTAAGGTAAACGCTTATTTTGAATTTTGTGGAGCTAGATTAGATATTTCTAAGTGGAAGGAGAAAATGAAGAGGGATCAGGAGAACTTAAATAAAGCTAAAGATATCCTCGATTCATGGGTTGTTGATTGGGAAAATGATAGAATATCTAGAGAATCTGAGTTAGTATATTTAGATGTTTCTAAATTTAGAGGGGATAATGTTATAGAAGAAGATAGGAAAAAATTAAAATTTGCAAAGAGAAGAAAAGAGTCCGACATCAGAGAGAAAGATGGCACCTTAATTGCAGAAGCATATGAGAAAGAAGTTAAGAGGAAGTATTCTAGTATAAATACTCAGGGAGATTTGTTTTCCGGGTTTGATTTAACTCCTAAATGTACTATTAATTGGAAAAGTTCTGCACAAGTATTACTTCTCTTTGAAGAATTAGGTATAAAGTGTTCTACAATAGATCCGAAAACTAAAACTTCTAAAAAATCTATAAACGAAAAGGTTATAGCACCACAACAGAAAAATTTTCCGATTATTGAACTATATCTTAATTTCAAGGAAGCAGAAAAGTTAGTAGATTCTTTCGGACAGAAATTTTTGGATTTTGTTAATCCAGCTACTGGAAGAATACATTCTACTTTTCATCAGTTTGGCACAGATACAGGGAGATTGTCGTCTACAAGTCCTAAATTATTGGGCACTATATATGTGAATATATATGTGAATGAGGGTGAATTGCTGGAAATCTAAGTATTATATTTAAATATAACATATGATAATCAGCAGCCAAGCTTAAAACTGGAAGTTTTGATTTTAAGTGGGTTCAGAGACTAGATGTTGAGTAATTCCATACAATACTACATCCACGAGCGCCCTCCAACTTAATTAATATTTATTATAGGAAAAGTTGTAAATCTCGGAGAATATTTATATATTTGTCAATTATAACTTAATTGATATTTAATATGAATAAAACCGAATTTACCTTAGAAGAAATTAAAAATGATTGTTCTGATTTAGAATTACGTATTTTAGAATTGTATTTAGAAAGAAGAAAACAAAAGGAAATCTGCGAGCTTCTAAACATTAAAAGAGGAGCTATAGATACATTAGTGAAAAAGTATAAGTTGACAAGATTTAGGGATAGAGCTAATTATACTATAAATGTAAATGCACTTAATAGAAATAATCCGGATATTTGGTATGTTTTAGGATTATTTGCATCTGATGGAAATGTATATGATATGGAAAAATGTACTAGAGTACAATTTTGTCTCGATGATGAAGAAGTATTGTATCATATAAAAGAAATATTGGGTTTTACTGGGGAGGTAAAGAAATATTTTAAATCCGGAAAAGATAGATATCAATTAATGATAACTAATTCCAAGCTTGTTTCTTTTTTAGAAGAAATCTTTAATCAAGATTGTAGACGCAAAACCGAAACACTATTATTTCCAGAGAATATTCCTTCAGAAGAGTGTATGATAATGTTTTTACGAGGGTTTATTGAGGGGGATGGGAGTTTTAGAGCACATAGCGATTCTAAATATTATAGATTTTCTATATATTGCAAATCTAAAAACTTTATACTAAAACTAAAAAATATTATTGAGAATATAATAGGAAGAGAATGTTCTTTTTATAACAATTCTACTATTGAATTATCATCTAAAAACGATAATTATAAGTTATATAAATTTCTTTATGAAAAATTTGAAAATAAATATTTTATGAATAGGAAATATGAAAGAGCTAAAGCTCACATTATAGCCTATGAAAATGAGTTGAAGATATAGTCCGATACTCCTTGGAAACGAGGAGATTAGTTTAAATGGCTGATATAACTATTGAATTTACAACAATTACCAAAGGATGCACTTACTAGATCATGCTTTGTAGCAGAAAAAGGGAATAAATGGATTAGTTGTGACTATTCTGGTTAAAATTGCCATATATAATACAGTATTATTTAGTACAAATTATACGTTTATATAATAATGCTCATTATCTCTTATAAAGATAATTTGGCCCAATATTAAAGAAATTTAATATATGTAACTCCGTAAATTCAGTCAACGACGAGCATTCCAAGACTGAGCCAAGCCTTAAAGAGGAAGGTGCAGAGACTAGAAACGGAGAACCTAAGGAATAGTATTAATATATACTATTTTACGGTTAAGGTATAGTCCAGTGTTGGCACACTGCAAGAAAGTTTTATAATGGCTTCATTATCCAATGATTCTGCTATGTTAGATGAGCTTCTTAGGGGATCGGGAGACCTACACTCGTTAACAGCTCGAATGGTGTTCGAAGAGATCCCAAATGATACTCCACTCAAAGAAATTAAGACGAAATACCATGATCTCAGACAACAAGCTAAAGGTTATGAATTTTGCTTTAATTATGGGGGAAATGCCTCTACTCTAGTAAAAAATTATGGGATAGATGAGGATTATGCGAAATCTATTTACGATAACTACATGTCTGGTTTTGATGGTTTATGTAGATATCAGAAAAATCAGAGAGATTTTGTTAATAGATATGGTTATATTATATTAAATAAACTAGGTCTTCGTGCTCATATATATGACTTCTCTGATTGGGAATATTTAAAGCAGAATAACCCAAGAGAGTATAGACAAAGGAAAGCAGCTTCAGAAAAGCAGGCAATCAACTACAGGATACAGGGCTCAGGTGCTGCAATGTGGAAATTGGCAATGGTAAAGATATTTAATTATATCAAAAAGAACAATTATCTAAATATAGTTAAACTATGTGTGCCAGTACACGATGAAGTCAACTTAGAAGCACCAGAGAACATAGCAGATGAGATAGCCTCTGTAGTAGTAACTGCAATGAAGTCTGCTGGAGTATATTTTTGTCCAAATGCTCCCTTAGATGCTACTTGTGATATAGGGGATTTTTGGATTCATGAATAATATAAGTTAATTATATGGTAACCAACGAAGAATTATCTCTTAAACTTGATCAAGTTCTTAGAAATCAGGAGGAATTAAAAACAATAGGATTATTTATAATTCAAATCTTAAGTAAATTCATAGAACATGAGAAAGGCCCAGAAGATTTTATCAGAAATATAATAGCTAATATAGCCGGAGATGAAATAGAATGGAATAGAAGAGGACAGTATATAAAATAAGTTAATATGATAGAGTTAAAAATACTTCCAAAATTTTATGATGATATTATATATAAGGATAAGAGATTCGAAGTAAGAAATATTATAGATAGAACATTTAAACTCGGAGATCTAATTCTTTTAAGAGAATATTACAAAGGAGAATATACTGATCGAGAATGTATTATAAAGATTATATATATTCTAAAAGATCCTGAATATTGTAAAGAAAATACATGTATCTTTGGATTTGAATTAATTACCACTAATCACATATAATGAAAAAAGAAGATAGAATAAAAGAGTTAATAGAACTCTGGAGAAAAAATAATGGGAGAGGTAGAATAATTCTCCCTAATCAATTTGGGAAACAATTATTATTATCTAAAGTATTAGAGATTTTTTTAGATAAAAATCCTTCTTCTGAGGTATTTATTATAACTCAAAACTATTCTTCTTCTTATCAATGGAATATGTGGTTATATACTCAGAAGTTACATAATAAATGTAAAGCTTATAGTATTTCTTATATATTAAGTAATTTATCTACCTTTACTAAATTCCCATTCTTGATAATTGATGATGTAACTAATGAGAAAAGTTTATACAGTATTTTAAAGATTCCTTATAAATTCTTATTATCTATAACTTCTTTTTACGATTTAAATTATTTAAAATCTCTTCCAATTGTTGGAGAAATTACTAAAGAGGAAGCAATATCTAATAAATGGATTAATAATTATAAAGAGTATAAAGTTATTATAAATGTAGATGATTTAGATTTATATAAAGAGCATGATCAGAAATTCTATAAATATATGAAACTATTTAATTATGATCTTACTCTAGCAATGAATTGTTTATCATCTAAGAAAGCGAGAGAGGAATTTAGTAAATTAAAAAATTGTAAAATCGAATTAGTTAATGCTTGTACTTTTGGAGTTTATAGAGAGCTTAAATGGAGGAAGAATTTTGTATTTTTTCATCCGAAGAAAAGAGAATTAACTGAAAAGATTTTAGAATATAATAAATTTAAAAGAGTAATTATATTCTCTCCAACTATAGAAGAATCATATAAATATGGGGATATTCAGTATAATAGTAAATTATCTGATAAGCAGAAATTTGAAGCATTAAAGTATATTAGATTTCCAAGTCCAATACTAGTTTCTGCTGTAAATGATATCTCTCATGAGATAAATGCACAATTTGATGTGGAGATTATTACATGTAATAATTCATCTAATATATTGAAAGAAAATAGATTAAAGTTAATAAAAGATGAGGGTAAAATTTTCACATTTGTGATTAAAAATACTATGGAAGAAGCTTGGTATAAATTAAGTACTTTAGATAATGATTATATAACAATTACTGAAAAAATGCTACAAAGAGTTTTAGATGGTGAAGAAATTCTTGAAGAAAGAATAGAAGGGCCAGAAATGATTTTTAATTATTGATTATGAAAGATTTATCCCCAAAAGTAGTATTAAAGAATTTATTGAGATTAGATCCTCATAAATTCTCATTGGAAGATGATGGTGAGAGATTTATATTAAAAACATCTTCTTCTGATATTACAAAGTATATTATTAGTTTTTATAAAAAGACTAATATAATCTTTTTTACAATCTCTAAAAATGTACAGACTTTTAGTTACATGATTACAGAACAGGATATTGCAAAAAAGATACGTACTTTGATAGATACTATAGAACTAAGTGTCTTAGCTACTAGTTTATGTGAAATACTTGATATTCTCGATGAAAATGACAAAGCGGAAGAATCATCCATGAAAATATGTGAGGCATGTGGATCTCCTATAGATGTAACTACATATACTAAAAATGGATGAGTACGTACTAGATGTAAAAATTGTAAAATTTAAATATTATGCCATATTATAAAATATTAATGAATGTACCATGTACACAAGTTAAAGAAATTGAAGTATATGCCGAATCAAAAGATGAGATTAAGGAGCTTTTCAAATATGATATGTGTATAGATAGAGATCCTAAACAAGGAGAATTTGGGGATATTGCATATTATAATTGTATAGAAGATCTTGTAGAGACATCTACTACCGTAGATACATACTATGATGAACCAGTTATATATGAGGATCTTGAATCTATAACAGAAATTTCAGATTGATTTATGCCATATTACGATATATCGTTAACCATTCCTTGTGATGTAAAAGTCTCAACTACTGTGTATGCAGAGTCCGAAGAAGAAATTAAATGTTTCATAAATAAGGGCTATATAAATAGAAATGCTACAAATATAATTGAAGATATTGGTAACTTTTATAATGCTTATGATTTAGTTGAGCTTGCTAATATAGTTGATATAGAACCAAACGCAATTGGAGAACAATATATAGATCTTATAGAAGAATTAAACTAACACTATTCCATTCACGTAACATCTAATAAACTAGAATTAACCGTGCTTGTTTGTGTTATATTGTATAACAATATAAACAAACATTAATGGAAAAAATCTCAATCTCATTAGATCGTGAATTAGATCTAATGACACAATATAATCTATCAGCCGAGGAATGGTGGATTATACAATTATTATTTCTCGCTCAATATCCTGAGGGAAGGATAGATCCTTTAGAACGATATAGTAAAATTATAGGTGGATTTAAATATGATATAATTGAATCTCTCCAATCTAAAGGAGTATTAAAAAAGATGAATATTAAAAAAGGAGATCATTTTGAGATAGATGATTTACAGTTTAATTATGTAAAAGGTGAAGATAAGAAAACATATCCATTAGATATTCCATTCACTGCTAATTTTATTAAGTCTTATTTAAAACATTCTGGGGAATTAGGGAAGGAATTGTTCCTAGAATACCCAAGTTTTATATACATTAATAATTCTCCTGTAAATGCTCGTAGTATAACGACTGGGAATCATTTCGGATCTATGGAAGATTTCTTTTTCTTTTACGGAAAGACTATAAAATGGAATCCAACATTACATAGAGAAATAATTGACCTGCTACAATGGGGAAAAGAAAATGATATGATAAAAATGGGGATTTCTACATTCGTTATTAACCAATCATGGATTGCTTTAAAAGAGGCTAGGGATAAGGGTATGGGATCGGTGGATATAAATACTCTTATATGAATTTAATTGATTCTTTTTATCAAAAAGTAGAAGAAGGGAAGAAAGGGAATAATATGGGTATACCTTCAGGGTTTCCTAAATTAGATAAATACATATATGGAATACAAAGGCGCTTTATGTCTGTTATTATCGCGGACTCAGGCGCCGGAAAGAGTTCTGTGGCCATATTCATGTATATCTATAAACCTTTAGTTTATTCCTTAGAACATCCAGAGATACCTGTAAATATTCTCGCATTAAGCTTTGAAATGTCAAAAGAAGTACTTCTCGCTAAACTTCTCTCTCTTTATATCCTTGATAAATATCATATTGATATTAGTTATTCTGAAATATTCTCATTAGATAAACCTGTTTCAGACGATAAACTTAAATATATCTACGATGCTAGGGATTGGTTAACTAAAGTAGATGATAAATTAACCATCTACGATACTCCTTTAAATTCCACTGGAGTATATAATATCCTCAGAGCATGGGCTGGATATTTTGGGAAGTTTGAAACAGACGATAATGGTGAGAGGTATATAAAGAATGATAGAAATCAATATTTAATAGCAGTATTAGACCATTGTAAGTTATTAAAGAATAATGGTTCCGGAATTAAGCATGAAATAGATGAAACAGCTAAACATTTTATTTATTACCGTAATCTGTGTGATATGACAATATGCGCTGTTCAACAAGCTAATAGACAATTTAAATCTATGGATAGAAGAAATTCCGAACATAATTATCTCGAATTACAAGATGCTCAGGATACTGCGGACATGACACAAGCATCAGAAATTGTTATTGGTGTCTATCATCCATTCAGAGAGAAGAAGGCTAAGTGTGAAGGGTTTGATATTAAGAAATTACGAGATAACTTTAGGTTGATCCAATTGCTTAAAGGACGATTTGGACAGTCTGATGTTGTTGAGGGTTGTATTTTCCAAGGAAGTATAGGATATTTTAAAGAATTAGATCCTCCCGAAGATGGAAAGAGATTTGATTACGATAGAGTTCTGAGAATGGATTATTTATTCGAAGAATTTGATAATCAACAAAAGAAAAAAGAAGAGTTAGATAGAGTTATTAAAGAAGATGAAGAAGATGAAGTACTTGAATTTAATTTTAATGTATAAATGGCTATAGTATTACCAACAAGTAAAATACAACCAACAGAAACTGAACCTAGGGTATTAGTTATATTCTCGAAGCCAAAATCCGGGAAATCTACGGCTCTAAGTTTATTAGATAATAATCTAATACTAGATACAGAAAAGGGAACAGCGTATATTGAAGCATTAAAAGTAGATATTTCTTCAGTTAAAGATATATTAGAAGTATGTAAACAAGTTAAGGCAGCAGGATGTCCTTATAAATATATAACTCTAGATACTTTAACTTCTTTAGAGGAAATTCTACAACCATACGCCTTAAGTTTGTGGAAGAAATCTAATGCATATAATCCAGAAAAGAATCCAGAACAACTAAAAGTAACTGATGTATATAGTTTACCTTTTGGGTTAGGCCAAAAGTATATGAGAGATTCATATTTAGCAGTAATCGGATTATTACAACAAGTATGTAAAAGAATTATTCTAGTATGTCATTCAAAAGATGCGAAAATAAATGAAAATGAATTAACTATAAAAGATATTGATTTAGCTGGAAAATTATCTGATATTATTGCATCTAGATATGATGGAGCTGGATATTTATATAGGGATATAAATGATAATACTATTATTACTTTTGATATAAAACAGCTTGCAGCAGAATGTAAATGTAGAGTTCCTAGATTAGATGGTAAGAAGTTTGTATTAATCGAGAATCGAAATGGGGAATTAATACCTCATTGGGATCGTATTTATTCTTCCGAACCTTATAGTGGAGAAGATGTAGTTACTACTCCCCAGATTAATGTTACAGATATTTTAGATGAAAAAGAATTTAACGAAGAAGATCAATCTGAAAATTCTAACATATCTGAAGAGGAATCTGAAGTAGATAAACTTTCAAATATAGAATTATAAAATGGAAATAGAACTTAATCTTATAGTTACTCTATCGGATAATTTAAAAGTTACTGGAGTTAGAATTAATAAACCATCCGACTCTTTTGAAGAAGCAGCTTCTAAAACTATTGCTGTAGTAACTCCTAAAAGATCTAAATCTAAAAAAGATCAGGATACAATAGTTCTGGAAGATAATAAACTAGTATTAACTCAGAAGTTATTAGATATAATTAATGCTGAACCAGGAGATAGATTACTAGTCTCTTTTAAAGAAGAGAATGGTATTTACTTTCCAGTAATTGCTAAATCAGAAGTTTTTGCGGATCCAGAATCTGGAAATAAATTAACTAAAAGTCTTACTCTTTCTTATAGAGGAAAACAGAGAGAACAGTTATTAATCTATGGTACAAAATTTAGATTCGAGGAAACTTCCGAAAATTCTAAAACATGTAAATTAATTGGAGATAAAGAAGTTAAAGCAGATGATAAAGTTATTAAATCTAATAAAGATATTGTAACTTTTGATTCTAACGAATCAGAAGATGATACAAAGAAAACTTATACAAGGGAATTAAAAACTCCTTTTGAAGTTACTTTGGAAGATGAGGGAGATTATGAGATTCCGACAGATCTTAAAAATTTAGATTTAGAGGGATTAGAAGAAATAAATCTAGATGATGAAACACTTTTTAATTTAACTAATTAATTTATTTAAACATTATGGCACTAAATTTTGGAGCAGATTTTAACAACGCAGGAGAACACACATTAGCTAAAGGAAGTTATTTACAAGGTGATAAAATTCATATTGTTAAATTAAAAGAAGCGAAAGCTGATAGACAAAAATTAAAAGATGGAAGGGAAGTAGATACTATCAACGTAGTATTTGAGGATGAAAATGGAGCAACTTTTGAAGATAGAACCTTTGAATTAACACAAGACTCTATTGAAAGAAAAACATTCGGATGGGGAACTTCTGCGTCTATGTATGATTCCGCAGTATTAAAGTTCCGGTGTTATATTGAACACTTCGCACCTAAATATAATGAAAAACTAATTAAAGGAGAAGTAAAACTTGAAATGAAGAGCTGGAAACAATTCCGGGATTCGATGGTTGCAATTCTCCAAGCTGTTATTAAACAAAAGACTCCTGTATGGTGTAAACTTAAATTAATTAAGAATAGCTCAGGATTTGCCAGTCTTCCTTTCTTTGCAGCAGTAGATAAAGAAGGAAATGCGTATGTAAACAATAACTTTATCGGCAATGTAGAAATTTTGAAACAACAAGATAGAGATATTGCATTTACTGCTTCTGAAATCAAGAAGATTAAAGCTAGAGAAGAAGCTGCTTCTGGAACTGCTACTTCCACAGAAGAATTAATTTCTTCTAATCCGGAGGAAATTTCGGATATTAATATGGAAGATTTTGAAAATATGACTCTGTAATGGGAGTTAACCTCAGTAAAGTAGATGTTTCTAGTCCTTTAATAGCTGATTACGATTCCGTGTTCTCTGAGAAGTTAACTCAAGAATTATTACTTAGATATAATTCAGAAGAAACTTATATGGAACATTATTTGGGAATTCCAGTTAAAAAAGGATTATTTAAATCCCCACTTAGAAAAGATAATACTCCTACATGTGCATTTTTTAGAGATAGTGCAGGAAGATTGGTATTTAAAGATTTTAGGGGCGATTTTTATGGAAATTTTATTGAGGTAGTTAAGTATAAATATAATGTTTCTTATTCTAAAGCGTTAGCAATTATTGCTAATGACTTTGGGATAAGAAAAAATATTAACTTTCCAGTTAATAAATCTTGTATAAAAGAATATACTAATTCGAAATTTGAAAAAACAGAGGGATCTATTATTAAAGTTAAAGTTAAGGATTTTACGGAAGAGGAATTAAAATGGTGGGGAAAATTTGGAATAAGTCTAAATACTTTAAAGAAATTCTTTGTGTTCTCCCTAGAATTAGTGTATTTAAATAATGAAATATTCTCATTTAGCACCTCTAAAAAGTTTCAGTTTGGATATTACTATCCCACTAAGGATAAAGAGAAGCAATTGTGGAAAATTTACTACCCGATGAATAAAAAATATCGCTTCATAACTAATTATAAGAAAAGTATAATTCAAGGTATTCATAACATGCCGAAGAATGGAGAATATTTAGTAATAACTAAATCCCTTAAAGATGTTATGTGTTTATATGAACTTGGAATACCCGCAATTGCACCTAATTCAGAAAATCAGTTTGTGAGTGATGTTTTATATTCTAAATTAAAAGAAAGATTTAAGAAAATATTCTTGTTTTATGATTCTGATTTAGCTGGGATTAGTAATATGAATAAAATTAGAAAGAAATTTTCTGATATACTTCCTATATATATTCCGAGGAGATATAAGGCTAAAGATATATCAGATTTTTATTCTAAATATGGAAGTTTAAAAACTTTCGACTTAATAGAAAATACGAAAAGGTTATATTTAAATGGATAAAGTACAAAAAATAGAATTAGAAGAATGTATAGTTGATATAGATGCTGCTTTACATAGTATTTCTAATTTTAGAAACAAATATCATGATAGTGTTTTTAATACCTTAGAGATAATACATTGTCTTGACCTAATAAAAATATATACTAATTCTTTAAAACATCTCCTAAAAAATTCAGTAGAAGAATAACAAATATTTAATACATAAAGAAAGATTTAAAGTAATTTATGAAAGATTTAAAAATCATCTGTGATATAGATGGAATAGTTGCAGATTTTATGGGACATTATAAAAAATGGTTTAATGTAGATACATATCCATCTAGATTACAAGAGTATGCAATATTAAAAAACGTATACAATTTAAGGAATAATAAGAAATTTTGGACAACCGTTCCTAAATTAAGAGATATTAATTTCCCTATAGTTGCTTATTGCACTAAAAGAATTAATTCTAAATCATATACTAAAGAATGGATAATTAAAAATAATCTTCCCAATAAGCCTATCTATCAAATGGTATGTTACTCTGGAAATAAATCTAGATTAATTAAAGGGAAATGTGATGTATTTATTGAAGATTCTATAACTAATTTTACAGAATGTAATAAATCAGGAATATTTACATTATTATTAACCACTCCAGAAAATAAACATTATAATACTCCTCTTAGAATTAATTCTCTAAATTATGGGGATATATATAATAAATACGAAGAATATAATAAATATTAAATACTATAATTTAATCTTATGGAAGTTTCGAAACTTGAACAAGTAGAAGTTGATAAACTATACAAACAATTAGCTTACTATAATTGTCACTATGGATGGTTATTACTATCTATAAATAAAACTAATCATAAATTTAAGGAGCAGAATTATTTAAATATTGCATATGGATTAAATCAATCCACAATAACATACTATACACATCCTACTGATGTAGTAGATATAATGGATTTATTTGATAGAAATTTATTCAGGAATATTATCTTTGAATATTTAGATGTTTACTTCGGAGAAAATAATAGAAAGTTTAAAGATATAATAATAACTCCAGAAATTCTTCAAAATATTGTTATCATCACTTTAAATAAAGAATCTAGAGATGAAATAATAAAAGCTCTAGAAGAAATACTTCCAGAGTATTTTGATTATATCGATTTAATTACAGAAAATGAATATTGACAATTATAAAACCCATTTAGATACTACTATTTTAAAATGTCTTAATGCATGTAGTACTTCTAATGAGACAGAGGTATTTTTAAAACTTATAAACTATCTCTTTAAGAATTATAAAGAAGAATTATTTGTGCCAGAGTATTATATTATAAATGCTATTAAAAATTCTACAGACAGTGCTTTAGGAGATATATATGAATCTATCCTTAATGAAATACTTAAAGATTTATTGGGGAATGAAAATATACTAGATTCTATAAGCTTTCATGTCTTAACTACTGATTTTGGATTTAACCTATCTATAGAATATTATACAATTGAAAATTTTCAATGTGGGAGAGAATTTATCTTTGGTTTGAGAAGAATTATTCCAAACATTATTATATATGAAACTATAAATGGAGTACCGCAAAAAAGAAGAACTGATATCTAAGGAAGTATTATCTAAATTTAAGATAAAAATATTATCAATAAAGAGTTTAGATATAACTGATGAAGTATATTTTTCTGATAAATATTCTAATTATATATCTAATTCTAAATTAAAACTGATAAATCCTGATGAAGGAGGATCGTTTAAAACATATCTAGAAGGATTAAAATCTAAATCTACTGAATCTCTGGATTTAGGATCAGCGGTTCATGAGTTAGTTCTACAAAATGAATCATTTGAATTAAATTCTTATATCAAACCATCTGGTAAAATTGGGAAAGTTATAGAGGTTGTATTTAAATATAGAAATAAGGGATATTCCATATTAAATGCAATTCGAAAAGCTTCCGAAGAAGTTTCTTATTACGTATCTCAATTAACTAATACAAGAATATCTAATATAATCTCATCTGGATTTAAATACTATCTTTATTTATATAAAAATAAAGATATTAAATATGATAAAGAACAAATAATCTTGGATGAAAAATCTAGGGAAACTTGTATAAAATGTGTAGATTCTATTAGGAGAAATTCTGATGCAATGAATCTCCTTTCCCCAGATGAATTTTCATTAGATCAATATTTAAATAAGAATGAGGATACTATTATAATAGAAATTTTAGTAACATTTCCCAATAGTTTAAATAATTCAAATGCGCCCATTGTTGAAATTCCTTTGAAACTAAAAGCTAAAATAGATAATTGGAATTTAAATATAGATGAAGGTGTTCTTAATTTAAATGATTTAAAAACTACTGGTAAAATGTGGTATATGTTCCCAGGATCAACTATTAATGAGACTGGAGAATTTGTTGAAGGGTCCTTCCAACATTATCATTATTATCGCCAATTAGGTATGTATTACTGGATGTTATTATCTTATTTAAATTCTGAGAATTATGTAGTATCTAAATCATATTTAAATATCATATCAGTACAAACTATTCCTAATTATTCTACAGTAGTATTTAGAATCCCAAATAAATGGTTTGTTAAAGGATTAAAAGAATTTAAGACCTTATTATCTTACGCAGCTTATGCTGAATATAATAAAGAAAAAATATTATCATGATCCCATATAGAGATGATGTTTTAATATCAGAACAAATAGTGCAAGATTTAGTTAATCAGTTTAATAACTTAACTCAAGAAGAAAAAGAAAGATTTTTTAAAAAGGTTTTATGTATTGGTTCTCTAGCTGTAGACTCTTTAGATGCTGTTACAGCTTTAATATCTATACTTATTGCTGTATATAGAAAATATGCTGAGAAGCATCCGGATGTTTCTATAGAGAAGTTTACTAAAGCATTTTTAAAGGATACTATATCTGCCTATGATGATTCATGGATGGAGAATTTTTTACCTTTATGTAAAGCTATCACAGATTGTAAAAAAGTAAATCTATGTGGAGCAAAGAATCTTGAGGAATGTAAATCTAAGATAAATAATGTATTAGATAAATTACTTCCATTTTAATATAGGAGTATCACTACTTTAGATAAAAACAATACCTCACTAGAAATTATTAATAAATTTTTAGTGATTACTATTTTGATAACATTAAAAATCCCCTTATCTTTGTACTATCAAATTAAGGGAAAATATAACAACTTAAATATTTATTAACCTATAAAAATTTTAGAATTATGGCAAAATTGTTTATGACCAATGTAAAAGGATTTAGTAAAGAAGAAGCAATGTGTGAACTTCCGTTAGAAATTAATCAAAATGCAACTGCAAAATGGCGTGCTGCTGGAGAACCTACTTTTGGTTCAGATGATTTCCGAGCATTCGCTGAGAACTTCATCAGCAACAAACATATGATTACTGGAGCTGGTGCTTATATTCAGAAAACTTCTCCTGTAGCTGATACTCGTACGAAACCTTATAAAATTGTAAACTTCAAGAAAGAAGGTAAGACTAAATGGGAAACCGTATATAATGTTTGTGAAGCAGAATTTAACTTAGATAAAGAAGGTAAATTTAAATCAATTGAATCAATTGGTATGCCTGTAGATCAATCTGCTGTTAATAAGGCTGATGCCGAACGTAAAATGCGTGAATTGATTGCTCAAAATAAACGTAATTATGTAGTAAGAAAGACTAAAGAAGTTGTTGAGGATGAAGCTTCTAAGAACGGAGAAATCTTGTGTGCAGGTGTTTATACTCCGTCAATTACTACTAAACAAGGAGAATTTTATGTATTTGGATTAGTTAAAGAATAATCTTAAATATAATAAAATATTTATATAAATATATAATCAATCAGAAGGGTGTAATATTAATTTATTACACCTTTATTTTTAAAAACATAACAGTAATAATTTTAACAGTGTTGCTACTTAAAGCCGTGATTAAATATGAAACTAGAATTATCTAAATCGATCTTAGAATCCATCTCAAGTAGAGTAAATAACGATATTTTTACATTTGATGATATAGAAAGTGAATATAAATTCGATAATATTCAAGAAAAGTTATATAATAGATTATATAAAAACTATCAGGATTTAACTCCACCACAATTTGATTTAGATACATTTAGATTCACATATAAAATACTTTGTCAAAACTCTGGAGTGAAGAAGACTCCTCAGAAACAATTAAATAAAGTTAAGGATAGAAAAATTGTATATGATGCTACTACTGATGAATCTTTCGAAAGTAGAATTGTTGGTTCATCTGTAAGAGATGAAGAAGGTAAAGTAATACATTATGAATTTAGAATCCTTATTAGAGATAAAGAATCTTTTGAAGGTACTCTCACATTATCTGAAATGCAGGATATTTATGTTGGATATTCTAATAGAGGATATAATTTATCAGCTAGGAAATTGTCTGAGAAATTCCCACAATATGATTTGATTCAATTAAAGAAGATTTTAAGAGCATTTCAGATTACTAAAGATTGTTACCCTTTTGCTCCACATATTGCAGAAAGTAAGAGTAAAGAGGAATTAGAAAGGATGTTATTAGATTTAAAATTACATTCTGCTTCTAAGAACGCTGATAGAGATGAGATACAAGATAAGAATAAATATATCTTAGAATTAACTAAGGAACTTAACAAGTATAGGGATAAAGAAACATTCGTTAAGGATTTACTTAGAATTCCTGTTAAATATAATACTCCTATAATGCCTTTATGTTCCGATGCTAATGAATATACTAATACGTTAGTTATATTCTTATCTGATATGCATATTGGAGCTTATAATCCTAAATATGGATTTATACAATTGGAAGATTATAATAAAGAAGAAATTAGTAGGAGATTAGATAAAGTATATAATTTTATTATTAATAAATTATTTGATAATTTAATTATCTGTAATTTAGGAGATAGTGTAGATTCTTATAAAGGTGAAACTGTTAGAGGTCATGAATTACCTACTACTATTACTCCAAAAGAACAATCTAAGATGTATTTAGATGTTATGTTAGAGTTCTTTAATAAATTACTTGATTATGTAGAAAATTCTCATATTAAATATATTTGTATTGGAGATTCAAATCATTGATTGTATTTAAATACAATTTGTGCTAATAATAAGAAATTATTATTTGAAACTAGGTTAACTGCTGGGACGCCTGAGATGGTAATCAGCAACCAAGCTACAGATTTAAATTCTGTAGAAGGCTCATCGACTATTCCTGAAATGGAAGTAGAATCAAGCGATTCGAAATGCCTAGCCCTTAGCATTATATCTAACACAGATATAGATGAAGGTGAAGATATAGTCAGTTCTCATATTAATAAGGAAGTATGAGGAGGTTTTATTAACCCGTATAAGAGTAGCGAACTTATATGAACACGAAGGACGGTGACTGGGGATGGCTAAATAATATTGTTCTTGCCTCTAAATTAGAGCAATTAAATATAGAATCTTATATTTCCGATCTTCCAATTGATAAATTTGATGTTGGAAATAATTCTATACTATTCATGCATGGTGATATATTTTTCATATTTTTAATATAATTATTTGGGTTCCATAGAAATAATTTATATTTGTTAAATAATAATATATTTAATAAATAAAGATCATTCTAAAATGCTCCTTTCCTTATTAGGAACAGAAGATTTTTTAAATTCTATACAAGATGTATTTTCTACTAAGTACACTTTGGAATATAATCATAATGATAAGAATTCTAAAACTAGAGTACTAGAAATAGCTTGTAGACCAGGGCTTAACATTTTACATAAATTATATTCACACTCAAAAATATATTTAAAAAGAAAATATGAAAGATATTTAGAATATTGCCGTCTATATGAGGAATCATATAGAGAATTAGAAACCAATAACGGGGAAGGCTGTGATGTCAATCCCGTGATAAGTACAGAAAGTAAAGAGTCTGTGCCATCGTAACGCGTAGAACTTGAACCTCGAAAGAGAATAAAATAGTTCCAAGAGTGGTTTCTACCCCAACACTTTTATAAGTAGTGGGTAAAAAGGTACGCTGGACTATAGCAAAAAGAAGCTATAGAAGTTAGGATAAAAAGCCTAACGATAACAAAATCGAAAGATAGCGATTCCCAGTTTAAAGGAATGCCTCTAGTCTTAAATGATAGAACTATCAACTGGTTCAATGATTTTATCTATGACTCTGGATTAAAATTTAAAGATAACATTTATATAGTGAAGGGGGATTTACATCAATATGCTATAACAGAATCCAGAAGGTTTCAATATATTTCTGTTCCAAGTTTATATGGATCTTCTAATTATATAGCTGCTAATTTTGGGAAGACTAAATGGGGAGTAGCATTTATGGAGGTATTTGACACTCATACCACAACTGGAGTAATTAAGGAGTAATGAAAGGATTTCTTGCAACATTTGATACAAGAGAATATATTAATATAAATAATATTCAGGAAGTAAATACTTATTGTTATAATAATATTCATAATCCAGATATATTATTATTTAGAGAAAGTAAAGTTACTGAATGTATCGTTTTAGATTATGGTGCAGACGGATTCTATATAGAATGCTCTCCAGAACTACGTAAATTATTTTTAAATACTAGAATGACTCTTAAAGAATTTTTAAATATTCTTAAATTGGCAACAACTTTAAATGATTATGAGTTATTTATTTGTTGTTTATATTATTTTAATAATCCTAGAAGGATAGTAGATCTTGAAGATGGATTAAAATATTTTTTACAGGAGTGTAATTCTAATTCTGATTATATAGATATCTATAAAGATATATATGGAACTTATATAGAAAGTATTCCTCTATATCCATTCTATATAAATTTTAAAGATTTTATTGAAAATAATTACTTAGCTATTAACTTTAATAATACGGAATATATATTCGAAAAATAAATACAATAAACACAATGAATGCATTTATATTTTTATCAGAGGATTCTTCTAAAACTCCTATATTATATTTAGATAATCCTCAGGAAGTTCGTGAATTTTGTAAGAAAAATGATATTGATTTAAATAGTTATACTGATGCAAATTGGGATCTTACTTATGCTATTGAGGATTCTGATTATTCTGTATGTATATCTGATATAACCTCTAAGGAATTTAGAAACTTTTTAAAAGATTACTGCATGAATCTTTGGGATGTAGTAGATTTTATTACATTATCTAAAAAACTTAATGAATTTGATTTATATATTAGTATTTTATATTATAGTGAGGATTTTATAGAAAATATACTTGAAGAATATCCAAAAGCTCTTAAACGATTTATAGGAGCTCTAGAGCTAAATCATAGTACAGAGAGTATTAAAGCTTTAGTAGACCTAGTTTTTAAAGAGAACATAAATACAGATTGTATAAATTATATAAATGTAGATGATATATTAAATGATTTGGATATAGTAGAAACTGAAAATTTAAGTTATTTATTTAATCCAAATATACAGTAATTAAATAATAATAAAGGGATTTATATATAATAGAAATGAGGGAATTGAACATCCTCTAATTTATCTCAATGATGATAACTTTTTTGAGTTTTGCAATAATAATCATATAGATACATCTTTTAAATTTGAAGAGTGTAAAGATACTTACAAAGGGATAATTTATAATATTCCAAATACACAGTTTTCTGTATGTTTGAATATCGCAGAAAAGGACCTAAAATACTTAATAATGGATGATTTAACTCCACTTGGTGTTGATATTAAGGAATTAAGAAATATTGTTATTTTTTACAATGATTGTTGGGGAGAAGATGTAGCTGCATTTATTCTATATCGTGTCCTTGGATGTATAACAAGCCTAGATACAGAAGATTTAGATTATTGTCTAGAACAATATGTAGGAAAAGTATGTGATGAGGATTATTTTACATTGTTCACAAAGCAACTTAATATAGTTATCGATCCTCTATTAGAGGACTATGTAGATTATAGAAGTTATATTATAGAACACTTTACACTAGCAGAATATAAAGATGATATATATGTTTTTAACCTTTATTAACATTTAAACTCAGATTTATTTTTATAATTAAATTAGTATATGGAAGTAACATTAGAACAATTACTAAAAGGAAAAGCAACACAAATAGGAAAGAAAGAATTCTATTCTACTAAGGATTATATAGATCCCTTTCTTCAATCTATGAGTAAATTTACAGATGAATTTATCTGTAAAGTAAAAGAACCAAAACAAATTAGTATTGGCGAAGAGAAAGATGTAATGTATAATAGGGTTTATATTCAAGCAGTTTTACCTAAAAACTATTGGGAGTATGAAGATCATCAGCAAGTAATATCTTTAATTTATGGATTAGATTGTAAAGTCCCAGTAGTAAAAATTTTTAGGGGAGGGATTAATATGGCGTGTTTAAATCTTTGTGTGTTTAATGCTACATATTTAAATACACAAGTATTAGAGCCACAAAAGATGTATGATATTTCTCCCATTAAAAACCTAATGAATTTAACAGATGATTTAGGAGTTAAGATTAAAAAATTAAAGAACACATTTATATCTAGAGATAAAGTAGATATGACTAATACTCTGGGCAAATGGGTAGATTTTTGTATTAAATCTGAGTATAAAAGTGATTTCGGAAAAGCTAAATTATCCCCAACTACTGCAATATCTGCATATAAAAATTTAGTTTTAAATCCCGACTCAGAGTATTATATTCCGGAAGATGAGGAAGTTTCGTTATTTACCGCATATAACGCATTTACTGAATTATTAAGGGATGATAAAGATGTTGTCAATCCTTTTGAAAAGAATTTACTTTTAAATAATTTATTTGAAATTTAATATGTACAATGATCAATCTAATGCTTTAGGAGAATTTATTTTTCAATCTAAATATGCTAGATATAATTCTAATCTGAAAAGGAAAGAGACCTTTGAGGAATCTGTAGATAGAATATTACAGATGCATTTAAAACATCTTAAAGATAAATATCCAGAAGTATTAAATAATGCAGAATTTAATAATGATTTATTAGAAGCTTTTGAGGAGTATAAAAATAAAAATGTTTATGGATCTCAGAGAGCTTTGCAATTCGGAGGCGATCCTATTTTAAGAAAGAATGAAAAAATCTTCAATTGTTCATATACGTATATAGATAGTCTAGAAAGATTTGAGCAAATTGAGTATTTACTGTTATGTGGTTGTGGAGTGGGGTGTTCTGTTGAATATAAACACGTAAATATTCTTCCCATGATGCCTGAAAGACTTAATAGCTCGGTTGAAGAATATGTAATCGGGGACAGTATTGAAAGTTGGAGTTTAGCTATTGGTAGATTAGTTCAATATTATTTTAATTCTAACGTAACTTATCCTAAGTTTGATTATTCTAAAATTAGACCTAGTGGAAGTTTAATATCAGGCGGATTTTTGGCACCTAAAATGTCTGGGATTTAATAAAGCGATTTATTATCTAAACTTTCTTAATTGCTGGGAACTCCTAAAGCATTTTCTTACTAATTATTAATTTTAAATACTATAGTGACAATGGAAAATGATGTTACAATGGACAATCAGCAGAATTTATCTCTCTTCACTCCGGTAAAAGGTTATGAAGATTATTATTTAATTAACGAAGATGGAGATGTTTATTCTATTAGAAGTAAGAGATTACTAACTTCTCATTATAAGCATCGATATTGGCAATATGAATTTAATGTAAACGGAAAGGTTACTTATCCACAAAAACATAGATTAGTGGCTTTAACATTTATTCCTAATCCGGACAATAAGCCGTATGTGAATCATATTGATGGTAATAGAAATAATAATCATGTATCTAACTTAGAATGGTGTACAGCTAAAGAAAATACGGCTCACGCTAGAAGAGTTGGATTAATAACCGATGATGAATATGTAGAATATACTTTATTAAATTCTAATAAAGAGGTATTATACTCTGCTTTCGGATATAAGAAATTTTTACAAAAGACAGGAATGTCTGATGGTGTTTTATATAGAAGTAAAAATACAAATAAACCAATAAGTAGAGAGAAATTTAAAGGATGTTATGTTTATGTAAACAGACAGCCTAAAGGACGTAAAGAGATATAGATTTTCAACGACTATCCCGAAGGGGAGTACATTACAAGCTAATGGTAATGGAAACAGAAAGCATCTCTCGTAGATGTTGATATAGTCTGATCTTATATGAAAATATAAGCAGTTCATAAGAGAACGCAGTAATTCTTGCGAGATTACTGGAACACTTGGGACCAAATGGTTTAAGAAATGCTCTGAATAAAATAGATTCTTTACTAGATAATGTTCATAAAACTACTAGAAAACTCTCTCCGCTTAATTGTGCGGATATATTATCGCACTGTGCTGACAGTGTACTTTCTGGTGGCGTCCGTTAGACATTGGCGGCTTATAATAGTAATATTATAATGATAATTCTGTGAATTCAGGGAATATCTTATATATAAATAAGACAATCCTGATCCAAGCACTTAAATATAGTGAAGGAGCAACGACTATCCCAGACGTGGGAGTAGGGTAATATCATCTACCCGAAGCGCAGAACATCCTATTAAAGGATGATGATATAGTCTAAACTATATAGTAATATATAGAGTCTTTGCGATGTCTACGTGGAGACGATGATGTAATAACTAATAAAGGATTGGTTAAATTAAAAGATGTTAAAACTGGAGATTTAGTATTAACACATGATGGGTCTTTTCAAAAAGTTATTAATAAAGAGAATAACGGAATTAGAAAAGTAGATAGAATAACTACGAATTTAAATATAAATTATTCTACAAATAATCATAGATGGTTAGTATTAAATAATCTCTCTGGAGAATTTAGGGAAGTATATGCATCAGATTTAAAAGAAGGAGATGTTTTGTTATTAAATAATAGAAGTATATCGGGAGAGTATCAGGATTTTCCTAAATATACTGATTTAGAATTACCTAAGTTAGATGAAGATCTAGCTTGGTTTATTGGATATTTCCTAGGAAATGGTAGTGTATCTACTAGAATTAGATCTGATAATGGATTTGAAGATAATAAATTTAGAGTTTGTATTCCGACTAACTACCCTACTATAATTGATAAGGTAAAGAATATCTTCGAAAGAATAGTTGGAACATATAGTATACATAAAAAGAAAAATGCTATAGAACTTACATCGAGTAAAAAGTGTTTTGTTGAATATTTTTTAAATATTAAACAACCTAATACTCCAATCCAAATTCCGGACTTTATAAAACAGAATACTTCATCTATACAATTAGCATTCTTAGCTGGAGTATTAGATTCGGATGGTACTGTTAGAAATGATACTAAGGACGGAAAAGGATATGGACAGATTACTTTAAATAGTTCTAAATATTCTATATTTATTACTCAACTTCAAGCTTTGTACAATTTAAATGGAATTATTACTAAAGTCCAAACAAAAGTTAGAGAAGGAAGATCTAATGAATATATTCTCAAAACAGTTTCATTTAGATATAGAAAAGAATGTGTAGAAAAATTAGGTTTATATTCTGAAAAGCTTAAAGAAGATTATATTTTAGAAGAAATTTCTAAAGAGAAGAATGGAATCTATTTTCCTAAGCATTTAGCAATAAGTGGAGAGGGTAATAAGATTTGGAATAGTAACGATAAGTGTTCTTTAAATAAAGTACTAAATTATTATCCAAACTTAAATTATATTCCCGCTGTAATTACTAATATAGAAAGAAATGTAGAGGAAGTAAAAGTATTTGATATAGAAGTAGAAAAAAATCATAATTTCTATATAAATGGGGTACTAACTCATAATTCTGCTTTAGCTATATTATTCTCCCCTAATGATGGAGAAATGTACAATTCTAAGATAGGGAATTGGTTCTATGATAATCCTCAACGTGGAAGATATAATGCTTCTGTTGCTTTAGAGAGGAGTGATAATAATAAAGAAGTATTTAATAAAATCTTTGAGTCTACTAAGGAGTATGGAGAACCTGGGTTTTTCTTTAGATCTGATTCTGGTGTAGGTTGTAATCCGTAAAATGATGCGGCTATATATAGTGATATATATAGAGAACTAGGTTAATTCGGGGAATCTCTTATTTATAATAAGACAATCCCGAGCTAAGTGATTGAGTATTCAATCTAAATGTGTAACGACTATCCTGAAAAGGAGTAGAATCAAGTGATTCGAAATGCCTAGCATCTTATATTAAATATATAAGATGGTGATATAGTCTAATCTCTATAGTAATATAGAGGATCTTTAATTGATCAAATGAGAAATAACGAACTCATTTAAATATAATGGTTTCGAGATAGGTTTTAAACCTGTATTAGAAACAACTAAACCAGATGGGGTATCTAAAGAAACTGGAATACAGTTTTGCAATTTGTGTTCTATCTCCGGTAAAGAATCAACGACAAAAGAAAAATTCTACCAACAATGTAAAGCAGCAGCTACTATTGGAACAATTCAGGCTACATATAACTCTTTCCCATTCTTAGGAGAGGTAACAGAACAATTAGCCAAAAATGATCCATTAATTGGAGTATCTATTAGCGGAATTATGATAAATCCTGATATACTACTTAATCCTGATATATTACAGGAAGGAGCTAGGATTATTAAGGAACAAAATAGTAAAATAGCTAAGTTATTAGGAATTAATCCTGCTTCGAGAACTACTTGTATTAAGCCTAAAATATTGGGCATTTAAATAGTAATATTTAAATATAAACACCGTGAATTGCTGGAATGATTTTTTATATATAAACCTAATCAGCAGCCAAGTTAAATCGGGTTCAACGACTATCTAGAAATAGAGTACAGTGTAAGCTAATGACACTGGAAGCGCGGTGCTCCTATTATTTAAATAGGATGATGATATAGTCTAATCTATATGGTAACATATAGCAGTTCATAAGAGAACGTGTATAAGAGTTGCGTCTTATATAGAATATAATGGATGGAAATATAAGTACTTTAACAGGAAACACTCCGGGATGTCATGGTCAACATGCGAAAAGATATATTCGGAGAGTTCAGGTTAATAAGGAAGAAGAAGCAGGTAAGGTATATGCTAAATATAACCCCAAAGCAGTAGTGGAATCTGTTTGGTCTAATAATCATACTGATAATTGTATTATGTTCGCAATTGAATCAGATGATAATGTTAAAACTAAACAAGAATTATTAGGAATAAAACAACTAGAAGTAGTTAAATTATTATATAATAATTGGATTATTCCAGGAATGATAGATCCTACTAGTCCTATATGTAATAACGTATCTAATACTGTTACTGTTCCAAAAGGACAATGGCATCTTATCAGAGAGTGGGTTTGGAGTAATAAAAACTTTATAGCTGGGGTATCTTTTATCCCAGATAGTGGCGACATACAATATACTCAGCCCCCATACACAGAAGTATTTACTCCAGAGGAGCTGGTAGAAATGTATGGAGATGGAGTTATATTTGCCTCCGGATTAATTGTAGATGCCGAAAAGATATTCGGAAATTTATGGAAAGCTTGTGATACATTTAACTATAAAGGAGAGAAACTATATTCTACTGTTGAAGATGCTAAAGAATTTATTAAAGAACTTAATGTAGCAGAAGATCCCTCTTATTTAAATAAACCTCATTCTGAATGGGTAAAAGCTAATTCAATTCAATATAATAATTGGGTTAAAGTATTATCCATATTGGGATATACAGAAGAATTCATAGATGAAATTTTAGATTCTGATATAGAAATTCCAATTGCAGAAATTCAGAAGTATTTAGATAAAACAGCATTTACTAATATAAAAAATCTAAATACTAAAAGAGATATAATGCGGAGAATGAAGAAGTTCGGAGATACATATTTCGGAGAAGATTATAGTACTATGATTGAAGCTCTTAAATATGTACAATTATATCATGATTGGTGTGATATAACTAGAAACTATACTCCTATCGATTGGACTACAGTTAAATGGAAAAAAGTATTAATTGATGCAGATACAACAGGAGCTCAGGCTTGTTCTGGAGGACAATGTGATATAACTAAAATATAATAAGTATATGAAATATAGAATTACTTATACAGTATCTTGTGATTCTACATTTTATGTAGATATCGATGCAGATAATGAAAAAAAAGCAATAGATAAATTTAGTTCCGGATACTGGGATTACGATGAAGAAATACTTATAGACTCTTCTTGTTTAGATCCAGAAATAGAAAATATTCAAGTAATAAATGGGGAGGATGTTTGATGAAATATACTATTCACAATTTAAGCAACGGATTGTACTGGGACGATACCTGTGAACTATTTAGAACTGGAGGATTAGTTCCATTATATAATACAGAAGATGAAGCTAAAAATGTTATAATTAAAAAAGAATTGAAAGAATGTGAAGTACTTCCAGTTTTATTAATTCCAAATCCTGACGATAATGATTAAATCTTTTTATGCTATATATAATCCTAAATTATCTAATTATTACAATCCTATAACAAAAGAGTTTGGAGTGTATAATACTAACGCTATTTATAATAAAGATACTGCTCTTAAATATATATATCAAGATGGATTAAAAGGTTGTGAGTTAAAGATTATATATAAATATTTTAAATCATGATATTAAATTTTATATATAATAGTCTGGAATCTGATATCGATCCTTTCGATATTCTTCCTCCTGATAATGATATAGAGAATTTAAATATAAATTATTATGATATATCATATACTAAGGATAAGAAAAAGGGAAGAGCTATATTAAATAAATATGCTGCTAGAGAACTTCCAGTATTTGAATTAACAGACGACGACGGGAATTATTTATATTTTTCTTATGCAGAAAGTAGATTGTATAAATTAACCAAAGAATTTATTATATCTAAAGTAAAAGAATACGAACATAATAAAGAATAAATATATTTTATCTATGTTAGCAGAAGATCTCAAAATTGGAGATATTATACTTGTAGAAGGAGGAAGTAGTAATTATAATATAGAAATTTTGGATATATCATCACCTAATATTAAATATAGATATACTGATTTACCTAAAACTAATAATTGGGCAGACTTTTCTACGTTTAATAAAACTTTTAAAATACTTGAAATATTAAAAGAAGGAGATGGAAAAAGAAAAGGAAATAAAACTATAACAGTATCAAAGAAATCTAAGAAAAAATGAAAGTAAAAATATATAATAAATCTAATAACGAACTACCTAAATATAAAACATCTGGGGCAGCAGGGATGGACGCAAGGGCTAGCTTTAGTAATATTGATCCAAAAGATTTAATTAAATATGGTCCTGTTGTATATACTTTAGATGCGGAAACAAAAAAAATTAAATCTATCTCGATGCAGCCAGGGTCAAGAGTTTTAGTTCCTTTAGATATTCATACAAGTATTCCGGAAGGTTATATGATTACTTTACATATTCGTAGTGGAGTAGCTCTTAAAGATGGATTGATTCTTGGAAATGCAATTGGGATTATAGATTTTGATTATAGAGGGAATTATGGAGCTATTTTAGTAAATCCTTCATGGAATAAACCTGTAGATATCTCAGAAGGAGATAGAATTTGCCAATTAATTCTTCAAAAGGTAGAGACATGTGAATGGGAAGAAGTAGATAATTTAGAAGATTTAGATGTAACAAATAGAGGGATTGGTGGATTTGGATCAACTGGAAAACAATGATGCTTATATTAGAAATATTAGGAATTGAATTTTCTACTCCGAATAAATCAGGATGTAAAATATTATTCGATGAAATAGAAAATATAGATCTTATTAGGAAAGCTTCTAGATGTATATATAATTACCAACAAGATTTAAATTTTAAAACATTACAGAATGTATTCTCCTATGATCTTAATGTAGATCAAGATCTAATGAATTATATAGAAGTGATGTCAGAAGATTTTGATCATATTTCTAGCATAGTAATACATACTATAAAACATATAAATGAAGAGATTATGTTCTAATGGAGAATGCAAATAACATATTTTCTGAATTTGGAAGTGCTTTAATACAAGAAAAAGAAGATCAAGAGTTGGAATCTGAAATAAAAGGATTCCATACTCTGGATTTTGAATTATCTTGGGAACAATTATCTGCAATTAAGAAAATTATTAAGTTTATAAATAATAAAAACATTAGTAACAAAGACAACACTGATAATAATAAATTATTATTGTCTGGAAAAGCTGGAACAGGTAAAACTTCAGTTATATCACAAGTAATAGCATATTTAGATAACCATAGTTATGATTATGTAGTATGTGCTCCAACTCATAAAGCTAGGATTAATCTAGAGAAACTTACTAAGACTGAAACATTAACATTACATCAGTTATTGTTGTTAAAGCCTAATCTAGAAATTGAACAATTAAATATTAAAGAATTAGAATTTCAAAGTGGGTTGAAACATAATTGGAAAGCTAGAATTCCTAGATTAGTAATAGTAGATGAATGCAGTATGATAACCTCTGATTTATACGAGTTTATAGATAAAGAGTTAGTATCAAAAAGGAATGTAAAGATAGTTTTTCTAGGTGATTCAGCACAACTACGAGGAGTTAAAGATTTAGAAATATCTAAAGTATTCTCTTTAAAGAATAAAATAGAATTAACCAAAATATACCGACAGAAAGATGAAGCTCCGTTATTATATTTATTAGATGAATTAAGAACATCTCCACATTTTGGTAGGTTTAAAGAGTTTAAGTCCAACTATGGATCTTTATATAACTGTAACAATGTAAAAGATTTTATAATCGAAGCTGGAAAGAATTTTAAGAAGGCTATTAGTAAAGAAGATCCGTACTTATGTAGAATTCTTACATATACAAATAAAAGATTAAATGAGTATAATACTGTACTTAATAAACTTTTATTTAATAATAATGAAGAATATAATATTGGAGGATTTCTAACTGGATATGATAACTTTGAGTCCGATGATTATTTTGGAAAAATATATAACTCTCTAGATTATATAATAAAAGATGTAAAGCCTTATATTAAACCTCCATCTCAAATATTTCCTCTAGAATTAAAGGGATTTATATTAACTTTAAGAGATTTTATATATGAAGATGATATAGAAGTATTTATTATATCTAAATATATAGATCCTGAAATATTAAATTCTTTTATATCCTTATTTGAAACAACTAGACTAACTGCTCTAAAAGTAAACAAGAAAGTAAATTCTAGATTATATGGAGCATTGTGGAGTAAATATTATAAGTTACAACAATACTTTGCATCCCCGATTGATTTATATTATGATGGGAGATTAATAAAATCAGCAACACTAAAGCCTGGATATGCTATTTCAACACATAAAAGCCAAGGAAGCTCGATTACTAATGTTTATATAGATATGAAAGATATTTTAAGATGTAAAGATGAAGAGGAATTAAGACAATTACAATATGTAGCATTGTCTAGAACTAAAAATAACATTTATTTATTAAATTAAAATGGATTATAATATAGACTTAAATTTTCCAAAAGATATTCCTGTAGAGATTTATACTCCAGAAGGAGAATTACTCGCCACTGTAACTACTCAAACTGAGCTTTTATATATCACAAATCAGATTAGATCACAGAAATTAGAAGGATTCTATATTAAGTTCAAAGATTTAGAAATACGTATAACTAAAGATGGAACTTTAGAAAGTACTCCTGAGGAAATGTTCTGTAATTATCGTAAAATTATTAATGAGACTATATATGGAATGCCTTTTGAAGAATATAATAAAGTAAAAATAGAAGTAGACGTAAACGGAGTTTTAACTGAAGTATATTATAAAGGTAATTTCTATGCTAAATATCTTTCTAGAATGAGTAAAGACTCCTTTACAATAAAAACATATCCAGAATGGATGGATGTAATAACTTCTGTAGAAATGGAAGGAACAACTCAAAGAAAGATATTAGAAGAACTTTCTAATGGAACATCTTTTACAACTATATGTAATCTTTTACTATCTAATGAGAACAACGTATAAGAATGAATTAATATCTAGAGATTCTAAAGGAAAAATTAGAGTAGTATATGCTAGTGCTAAATACCTCCCTATACCTAATGAATTTAGAATCTTTAAAAAAACTGGATTATTTAAAGGAAAACTCATTGAACAGCCTGAGAAAGTTATTACAGAAGGTAAAGCTAAAAGAACTGTTCATCAACAAGGAGATTTAGAATATAATTCTACTATATCTAAGTATTTAGATAAAGGATATAAGAAAGTAGAAGAATTATTCACAAAGCCTTTGGATAAGTTATCAGAAGAAGAAATAAATGAAAAACTTCCGTTAATAAAAACTAATGCCGATAATGTTCCTATTCCAATGGGATGTAAAAAATATACGGAAGTAGCTACTAAAGCTTTTGATAAAGAATATTTAGCTTCAAGAAAATTGGATGGAGTAAAGTGTATCTTCTATCAGAGGGATGGAGAGATTAGGACAAGTTCCAGGGGAGGTAAAGACTACAACATAGCAGCAGAACATCTAATTAATGATCCTGCTATGATAGAGATATTTAAAAAGTATCCGGATATAATGTTAGATGGAGAAATTTATAAACATGGATGGCCGTTACAAAAGATCTCTGGATTAGCTAGAACTAAGGAAATTACTCCTGAAAAATATCAAGATATTATCCAATTACAATATTGGATATACGATATCGCTGATGATAAAATGAAATTTGAGGATAGATGGGAATTAATGCAGGAACTAGAACCTATTATATCTAAATCGTTTCACTTAAAATTAGTAGAACAAACTCCAATTTCTGGATGGTTAGGAATCGATAAATTAAATAAGAAATATGTAGCAGAAGGATTTGAAGGAGTAGTCATTAAACGATTAGACGCATATTATGGATATGGAAAGAAGACTAGCGCAGCTATAAAGATTAAGGACTATAAGGATGAAGAATTTCTTATTGTTGGATGGATTCGAGGATTAAGACCTGAAGAGGATATGTGTTTTGTAATGGAGACTAAATCTGGAAAAAGATTCAAAGCAAAACCTGTAGGAGATAGGAATACTAAATTGGATTATATAAAGAATATGTCTAATATTATTGGACATATGGGTACTGTTACATATTTTAATATGTCAGAAGGTGGAATTCCAACTCAACCTGTATTTAAAACAATTAGATATGAAGAAGATATATATAATAATTATGATGAAGAGGATTAAATAATAATTGAATATGAAAATTGGCAGTAGAAAATCGATCAATGATGATCTTCAAAAGTATGATTACTTAAAAAATAAGTCTTCTTTTATAGAAATAACCGAATGGACTAATGGAGAGGGATGGGATATAGCTATAAATGAAAAAATGTTTAATCTAACTTATGGAGAACTTGAAGCTATAAAGTATCTTACTAAAGCATTAGATTATGAATCCAATAAAGTCAAAGATAAAGATTATTAATCAATATAATAATCCTCTTTATTATTGGTGGAAAGTTAGAAAAATATTTAAAAGACCTAAATGTCATCTTATAATTAAGAAAAATTTATGGTTTTTTGGACTTCCTATTAGAAGAGATTATTATAATCCTATTATAAGTATAAGATTCTCAGGGTTAGGATGGAAATGGAAATATGATGAAGTTAGACATGAATGGGATCCTTATATTCAAATATGCTTATTTAGAAAATATCATATTGTATGGATATTTAATTGGGCAAAATATGATGACTTAGATTCTAATACAATAAGTATGGCTACATGGGAAGCTATACTAGATTATTTATATAAGCATAAAACTGTACAGGAATGCGTAGATTTTAATGCTTGGAAGAGTGGTGAAAAGATTCTAACTATAAAAGAAAATATAAAGAAAAAGTATTTAAAAACTTTAAAATAATAAACATAAATTATATTAGAGATAATTTATTTTATCTCTAATATTTAAATCATAATTTATGAAGTATAAAAAGAAGCCTATAATCGTAGAAGCTATACAACTTTTAAATGATGATTATTCTATAGAAGAATGTTTAAAGTTTATATATAATGTTTTTATAACTGACGATGATATAAAAACTGTTAAAAATGATAAACATATACGTATTCAAACTTTAGAAGGAGATATGAAAGCTTCTTTTGGAGATTATATTATTAAAGGAGTAAATGGAGAATTTTATCCATGTAAACCGGATATTTTTGAAAAAACATATGAAAGTATTGAATAATATGAGGAAAATATTTATTTTTATAACATTAATATCATTAGTATTTTTATTAACAAAATGTAATGGAGACATATATAAAAAGAATAAAAGTGAGTTAGTTAAAACACTTTCTTCTATGGATTTATATACAGTTCCAGTGAAAGAAAATTTATCTACTATAGTAACATTCGGAAAGGATACTTTAGCGATAACTAATACTCCTATAAATATATATATTCCAAATGTATTAAATAGATTTGATAGTCTTAAATTAGATACTATTGCTGTAGATACTAATAACTTATTTAGTCAATATGCTCAAACCATATTATTTGAAGATATAGAGAGCAAAGATTATGATTTTAACGATCTTGTGATTTATATTAAAAATAAATGTAAGTATTTAAATAACAAAGATTACTTCTTGCAATCTATAGAAATCCAGCCTATTGCTCTAGGAACTACACAGAATATAAAATTAGGATGTGTATTAAGTAACGGTTCTGAGTATATTATATCTAATAATGTTAGAGAAGAGTTATTTAATAATCATAAAGGATATATAAATACAATATCAGGAAAAGAAAATATTAAATTTAAATCCTATTTAGCACTTGATAGTATTAGATTAAATAAAGACTCTAATCCATATATTGCTTGGTTCATTGAAATAAATAAAGCTAGATATTATTCAGTATGTTCAGAAATAGATTGTGAGGAATATAATATGTTTGGAGATAGAGATATTCCATATGGACTAGTCTTTTATAATACTTTCATGTATTCGGAAGAAGGAAATCCTATATTTGAAGTATATAAGGACTTCTATCTTTGGAGAGATGGAAAAAGATCTTCAATAGGAGAATATTCTGATTCTAAATGCTATAGGTATTAAAATATCATTTAAATAAATGAAAGCTTTATATAACACTATAAATAAAATAATTAATAACAAATCTTTAAATTCTGAGGAAGCAACTAACTTAGTTCATATATATATTACAGAAGAGTTAGGAAAAGAACCAACTTCCGAAGAACTTACAGAAGTATTAAAATTACTACAAAGAGGTATATTTGATTTTGAATATATGTTGGATATTATATTAAAGAAACCTCATGTATATGGATTATATACTTGTAGTATTTATTCTTCGTTAGATGAAAATGGGAATAGAAAATTTATAAAAAGAACTCTTTATAGAAATTAGAATGGAGACTTATATTGATTTTGATGAACCTTATACATCTGATGTATTTGATGATGTAGATCCTTTATTAGAAGTAGAAGAACTTCCGAAAGAAATTAGAAATGAGTTATTTAAAGAAATCGAAAAAGAATTTGAAGAGGAAGAAGAATCTGATTTATTAAAAGATTAATTATGAGAAATTTTAAAATTACTTTATCAACCGAAGAAATTATTTCGGAAGAAGAATTACTTGATATTATAAATTATTGTTATGATACTAATTATTTAACTTTTTCTGATATTCCCAAAGAATTGATAAAAGAATATATAATTAGCGAAATAGGAAGTATATTTTCTTTCAAAACCTCTAATATAGATATTAAAGAAGTACATTGTGAAGAATAAATATATTGATATTACTAGGGAAGATTGGATTAGTCTAATCTCCCTAGATAAAAATAATCCAATAAATAAAAAATTGGGAGCAAAATTTATTTGTCAAGAAGAAATTAAGAAGACGGAGGAAACTATTTTATATAGAATATGTATAGAAGATATAAAATCAAAACGATTATTTTGTGTTAAATATATTCTATTTAAAGATTCCGAAGGAAAGCCTGACATAGCAATAAATACTGAATATACTGATAAATTATATAAAATATAATAAGATGCTTACATACTATTTAAGAAATTTCTGGCAGGATTGTAAAATAGATTCAATTCAAAAAATTCGAGAAGCTATTCCAAATATAGATGATGAAACACTTCTAGAAATTTTAGAAGGTAAAAAGAAAGCTGTAACTGAGGATGGTATAAATTTTACTATAGAAGATGATCATGAGGAAGATAGAATGTATTTAAGTAGAGATAGTATACAAGAATCTTTTGAATACAAATTTAGGGATTTAGCTTCTCAGGTTATGGGATATTCAAAAGGATTGTATCTTGATACAGATGAGGATAGAAAACATTATTATTCTCTTTTAAAAAATACTTTTGAGGAGATTCACGAATTAGAGAATAATTGGAAAGAGTTTTGTACTTTGATAAAATGTAATATAAATCTAAAAGTTAAAGATTATCTTTATGACGAAGAGTCTTTGGAAGCAGATAATGTTGATGTATTTAATTATGTCGAACATTTAGATTCTCCTAATAAAGCTTCTTCTTACAAGGACCTTGTTTCTGAATACCTATCCACACTAAACTTTAGTTTTAAATATGCTCTAGATTATTTAATAGAAGAACGTGACTATCGAACTATAGAATTATTAAAATTAGATTCATCTAACGGATTAAATTATATCCCGGAGCATAAAAAAGCTCAATCTGAATTAGATACTCTTAGAGGAGATAATATCTTTCCAGAAGATATTCTTGAATGTATATGGAATAGTGGTTGGTTATCTCCAAATGGAGAATTATATGGATGTCCAGATTATGATCATATAAATTTCTCTAATAGATTAGTTAAATATTTAAATTTATCAGGAACAAATTCTGATAGAATATTAGAAACTAATGGATATATTAAATTCTCATGTGGAAGATGGTTATATATGGAGAAAGATTTTACTCCTACTATAGCCCAATTAGAAACAATTTTAAAGTGGAATAAGGAAAGGAATAAAAGTCTTAAAGTTTGTATTGGAGATGGATTATCAATGGTTAATGTAGATATTATAGAGTCTAAATTAAATTCTTTAAATAAATAAAATGAAAGTACATAATTTCCAAATAGAGAAAAGAATGGAATTATTTAATCGGTGGGTTAAGAAAAGGGGCGAGAGAGATAACAATTTCATTAAATATTTTTATGATGGAGGTAATGATATATACATAACCCCATATCAATTACAAGATCCGGATTATATCATCCCAGAATGGAATATGACTATCCCTTCAAGGTTAAGAAAGTTATATAATAAAATAGGAAAATTATGTAAAATCGATGGTGATGTTATTGGATATTTTGCTGGGATAGTATGTGATTATACTGATTTTTATTATAGAATAGTATTAGAAGATGAACCTAGAAGTATTTTACATTCATGTGTTGGAAAAATAGATTTTATTGATTAGTATTAACATTTTAAATATATTTATTATGAATTATTCAGAGGTTATGGAATTACTAACTGATGAAATACTTGAATTATATGAAATAAAAAATAGTGATTACGGAAATTCTTTTTATAAGCAATTAGATGAGGATGGATTATTAGTATCTAAGATTAGATTGCAGGATAAATTAAGTAGATTTTCATCTATTATTAAAAAAGGTACTATAGAAGTAAAGGATGAGAAGCTTAGAGACACATTAATTGATCTTGCCACATATAGTATAATGACTGTTGCATGGATGGATAATAAGTAAAACATGAAGAAAACAATTAGAGATTTAAATCCAGACGATATTGTATGGGTCATCAGTTTTAATGAGATTACTGAACATAAAGTTAAATATTGCAGACCTTATAATGATCATCATTGTTTAGTAATTAAAGATTTCTCCACTTCTAAAGGATATCCAAATCTGTTAAGTGAACATCCTGTAGATTCGGATAGAAGTGTTGTATATATAGATAAACATTATATAGTACTTAATAAAGAAGATATTCATGAATACCAAATGAAGTGTCTTATAGAACGAAGAAATAAACTATATGGATTACTGAACGGATTAAGGAAAGCAGAACGAACTTATATAAACCAAATAGATGAAGTTGAAAATTTAATAAACAAATGCAATGAATAATTTTGAAGCTGCTATAGTTAAATATGTCTGTCCTATATGTGGTAGTGTTGTCGAAGATAATATTATAATGAACTCTAGATTAACGGAAGAAGATGCTTCTAAGGTACGAGAACTCCATAATAAAATTGTAGGTTATTCTGATCATGCTTGCGAGGAATGTTCTAAATATAAAGATGATGTGGTATATTTTATCGAAATAGATTCAGAAGAGTCCGTTGGTAATGATATGCATAGAACTGGACGAATTACTGGAATTAGAAAAGAATCCGAATTAGTCGCAGCTGCCGAGAAATATATAATTACTTTAGAAGATGGAACTAGGTTTTGTTATATAGATAAAAAGGAAGGAAAGAGAATTGGAATGTGGAATGATTAAATTTTTAATGAATGAGACTAATTAAGCCAAGTGTTGAAATATGGGATCAAGAAGAAGGTTTAAATGGGGTATATAAAAGTATTGAACGTGCGGGACGTATTTGTTATAAAAGTTCTGATAAAATAACAGAGGATTCTGCTGAACCTTTTGTAGATAGAATGATTAAATCACTACATCACTCTATGCTAGAACAGGGTACAGTATATCTTACTATTCCAAGAGAAGATATTAACTACCATATTTATTTAAGTAAGTACAGAGATAATCCATATTCAGAATGTAGAGTTGCTCAAACTTTAGAAGGTATACCAGTTGGAAGTTTATATATTAGCACTAATTATAGAGTAATTATAGAACATGACTGGACAGATGATTTAAAGTATCTATGTAAACCAACAAAATTTCATGAGAAGAGAATTAGTGTTCATTTTACATGTGATAGGGGAATATGGAACGAATTTATTAGACATAAAACTTTACAGAGGGGAGATGATTGTGAAGTATATCCAATTGTAGACTACGATTCTGAACAGAATAACTCATTTGCCCAAGAATCTACGAGGTATTGTAATTTCTCTAAGAATAAATTCAATAATGAGATTACTTATATAATTCCAACATGGTTAGATATTCCAGAAGGAGAAGCTTATTTCCATGATGGTATAAATTTTAGAGTTGGTGCTAATAAAGAATTTTTTGGAGAGTCTGTAAATAGTAAAGCTTGGAATAGAAATAATAATTGGAAAGAAGTAGATTCATTTTTACATAGTTTAGATGTTTCAGAGAAGGTGTACTTTGATTTACTAAATTTAGGTTGGACTCCCCAACAAGCAAGACAAGTACTACCTAATGCTCTTAAAACAGAACTTGTAATGACAGGGTTCATTTCTGACTGGAAACATTTTATAGATCTTAGATATAGAGGAACTACTGGAAAACCTCATACAGATGCATTTTATCTAGCAGAGAAATTATATAATCTATTTAAAGAAAAAGGTATTGAAGTTTAATGAAAGAATATATTCGATTTGGAGAAATTCCTGATGATGAATGTTCTGGTATATATAATAATGAAGGGGAATTGGTTGGGAAAGAGCGTGGAGTATCATATTATGAATGTATATGTTTCAATAACCAATATAGAATTTTATTACCATATAAACCTATTAGATATACGTGTATAACTCTACATAACTTATATGAACAATATTTTGAAGGAAATATAAATATGTATCTTATAACAGGATTTAAAGTTGGATATGGGAGTGATAATGAACCATTATTGAAAAATATACAGGTATTAAAGAAGATTAGTAGAAAGTCCTTTAAATCTTAATATCCAAATTAAATATAATATGTCAATTAAAATAAGATCTAGAGTTTTAAAAGCTTCCGAATACACCCATTCCATAATATTATTTTCCGATAAATTTCCAGAAAATGAAAATTTTATCCAGAAAATAATATATTACACAGCAAAAGGTATTTTAAATCTTTTTTCAGTATCTAAATTAGGAGATTTTTTATCCGGATATATTCTTCAAAAAGTATTTAAACATAGAGGAATATTTGAATATTGGATAAAAAATAAATGTCAAACTAAGATCATATATAATATACCCCGCTACCAATTAGACACTCTTGTAGAACGTTGTGACAAAGAAAATATTCCAGTCTACCAAGATATCGATTTCAAGACAAAAGAGTGTGTAGGTCTTTATATAGGGCCTTATTGGACAAATAAATTGTATTATATCTTAGATAATAGGATTGTACAAGAAAAATTTGAATTAGATTTAGATATAAAGAATGATGATAAAAATATATAAAATAAAGTTTAGAATTTAAATATGAATAAGAATAAGAACCCTTTCGTATCATATTCGGAGTTTTTTACTAAATTAGATCCTAATACAGAGAAAGTATCTCCAGAAATATTAGATATGAAATTTAAAGATTTAACAAATGATAGAAACAATATTTCTAACAGCCCTGGCAATAATGATTCTGGGGTATCTACTAATATCAGCTCCAATAATTTTAATTTTACTAAACCAGCTGATTCTAGCAATTTGGAAACTAATAGAGCCAATATGGGACAAAATCAAAAGAATGAATTAAAGAAGCAGATTACTTCTTATATAAATTCTTTAGACATAGAAAATAATTATAAGAAATATTTAATTAGATTAGCTGAAAGAGAGAGTAATTTTAATCCAGAAGTAATAAATGCACAAGGATTTAAAGGATTATTTCAATTTGGGGATGATGCTTTAAGAGATATCGGGATGACTACTTCTGATTATATGTCAGATTGGAAGAAGCAGATTGATGCTGTTATTAAATTTACTAATTTAAATAGAGAAAGACTTAGAAATACCCTAAGAGGAACTAATGGAAAAGATATCGATGGGACTAAGATAAATGAGTGGGGCTTATTAGGAGCTGCGCATCTAGGTGGCGTTGGGGGAGTAAACAAGTTCCTGTTTAAAGGAGCTAATCCAGTTGATGCGAATAATACTAGTATAAAAGATTATTTAATATACTTTAGTAAGTAATGAAATATAAAGATATCATATTAATATTCTATTGTTTATTAATTGTAATATTAACATTTGGAATTGGAAGAATCTCAGGAAAGATTTCATATCAAAGTGATATATTAAAAGAGAATTTAAATATACAAAACTATCTTCCATCTATAGATATTAGGAGATATTCTCCGGTAAGTGAGACTGAACAGTCTTTATTAAATAAAATGAGTAAAGAAGGTTATTGTTTAGTTGATGTAACAATTGAAAATGGAAGAGTATTTTATTATTTTCAAAAGATAGTATATAAGAAAGAATTTAATTTGAAATAAAGAAACCCTAACAGTGCATTATGCATTGTTAGGGTTTTTCTTTTTTATTTGGCTGGATATTTTTTATTAGATATGTATTTTAAGAATTTAAATTGAAATAATTTCCTAGTATTTAAATATTCTGGATTATTTTCATTATATCTAGCCTCAGTTTCAAAACATATATTCTTATATGCCATATTATATGGAGGTAAAATTATCTCTATAATCCAACATATTACATATATTAACAATGGAAGTAAAGGAGTAGCTAAAATCCACCATAAAGAGAGATTAAATATTAAACAAGATAAAACTGCTATAATAATAGATGTAATCCAAATCTCAGTCTGTTGATATACATGAATCGTTTCATGTCTAAAAAATCTTTCATTAAGTCTTCTAGTATCACCCTTATGTTCGCTTCTTATCCATAAAATAAAAATAGTTACCATAGCAAGAAATCCTTTAACTGGAATTAGTGGATTATATATTACTAATGGTAAAAGTTTATGTTTTTGTTTTGATGTAGTCATATATAATAAGTATTTATTCTTCTGAATTTAATAAATTAAACACGTTCTGAGTTTGTTTTATTACATAAAAATTCTTAGGAATCTCTTTTCCGAAAGAACTTTCTCCTTTAGCTATTCTAATAGTAGAGTCTTTCAGTCTTTCTAAAAAACTAAGAGCTACCGGAGTATCTAAAAAAAGTCTTAGAGGAGCCCAAAATACAAGTTCGTCAGTGGAATTTAATAAAGTTTGTCTTAGAATATTCTTAGTTAAGGGATCAAATTCTTCTCCACTTTCTTCTTTATCTTCTATTATTAATCTAAATAATAATGCAAGTAAAGCAGCCCACATAGAATCTGCTAATAATTGTCTAGCATTTCTAATTCTATAATCTTTATGTTCTAAAGTTGCATCAGTATTCTTATTTATATAATACTTAAATAAATATTGCATATAATAGAAAGTACTATTCACCATTCCTTCTATAAATCTTCCAGACCATTCCTTTGCAGGGATATCTGTAACTTCTGTAGTTTCTATTAAATGAGATTCTCCATCCTCACCTACCACAGATTTTAAATAAAGTAAATTTCCTTCTTCATCTGTTTTTTGTTTCCATTCTCCTTTAGGTGTTTTATCAGTTCCTCCTAAGAAGAATCTTTCACGAGTAGATGAGAAATAAGATTTAAATTGGAATAATATCTTACCTACAAATTTATGTCTAGCAGCAAATGCATTTTCATGATCCATATATCCGAATAATGAATCGGCAGAAGATTTTATATTTCTTTTTTCTGCTATAGTATATGCGGAAGGTAATGCTACTGGATTAGATTCGTTAAATTTTAACTCTTCCCAATCAAGATCATTCTCATGTTCAATATTAAATTGAGTTAGATGTGCGATATAATCTGCTTTTTGTTTATTATATAAAGGATGCGATTTATCTCCAGATGCGAATATAGAATATCTCCCATCTTTAGTCCAATCATATATCAATTCTCCATCTTTAGACATATGGTGAGCTTTCAAACAATCATCATGAATCATTTGAGCTACTATAAATACCATTCTATTTAAAAAATCTGGAGCAGTAGTAGCCCAATAAGCACCTCTTCTTAATAATCCTTTATAACCTTTTCTATCAGAATTTAATTCGTACGCTAACGAATTAGCATCCATTCTAGTCATCCCATAAAAATGGTTTAAAGCTTCTACTAAAGTCCAATTATCAGAACTTACACCGGTATTTCCCATAACTATACCATAAGCTTTAGCAGCATCGGCAGTAGTAAAACCATTATCTCCTAACAACCGTCCAGCAGCTCTAGTCATTAGAAGATAAAATCCTTGAATTGGCTCTCTAACTAATGAATTAAGATTTAATGCCAACATTGAAACTCGTGCAGCAGTAGTAATAGGTTGAAATACTTTACAGAATTTTTGATTGGATTTTTCTATAGAACTTTCTCCGAATATAACAGTTTTTAAATAAATATCAATTTGCTTATTTAAATTTTCAAAGTTAACATTAGTATCGTATGACTGTAAATATATAGCATGTCTTATATCGTTAATAAAAGGAAGAATAGTATCAAAAGAAGATTTTCTTATATAAGCATGAACGAATACATCCTCTAATAACTCTAAGTTAGTCTCCCAATAAGAGGTATCTTGTTCTGAAAGATATTTTTCTCTAGTAGTTGGAGAAACATTTAAGAAATTATACATAGTTAAATAATCATTCTTTCCGGCTTCTGAATCCTGTTCAATCGTTTCTTCTTGAGCTTTAGTAGCCCTTCTTATATCAACCTGTTCATTCCATTTATCTTTTATCCATGAAAAGAATCCCTTACTTTTTAATTGGGAAAATGCTGTACCTCTTAATAAAGGTATATCAAAATAATGCCCGCTTTGAATTAGTTCCTGCACAGGAGTAGTTTTTATTGCTTCTTCTTCTGTCAAATTATAATCAACTCCGCGCTTTATTCTATTTACATTCCATAAGAAAGATTTCAACCATTTTCGCTCGGCTTGAGAAAGATCATTTGTCATGTCATAAGGATTCTTTGCTCTAAAATTACGAGCTATTCTTCCAGTAGAATCTCTCTCAAACATATTTTTAAATGCGTTAGTTGAATCTTTAAAAGTCCATCGTTCTACTTGAGTAAATCCTTTTGATTTATATAACTCTAACACTCGTTGTAAAGATTTCTCCTTATATTTCTCAAACCATTCACGCATCTTCTGGAATTGTAATTCAGTTAAATCTACTATATCTTTCATTAAAGGAATCATTTCTGGATTTTCTACATAATACCCTCCTAAGGTCATAGTTTCAGATATATTTTTGAGATTGAAACTTATTCGACTTATATCATGATCTGAATCGAAATAGATACGTTTATAATGTAGAATAGTCCTAGATATTTGGGAATATAATAAAGATAATCCAGTTGGGTCGGAATCATAATTATTATCTGCTCTAATAATTAATCTATTTCCAGCTGCTTCTCTAATAATATCTTGTAATTTTCTTAACTGTTCTATTTTATATCTACCGGTTTCATTATCTAATTTATAATTATTATAGAAATCATAAATTAAATCAGAAGTTCCTTTTACTAATTCTGTTCTATCTTGTCCTAGAATAGTTAATAGTCTTAATTTTAAAGCTTCTATCCTATCTGCAATTATTAATTCTGATTTAAAGTAATTTGTAATATCTAGTTCCTTAGATAAGATATTAAAATTATGCGTTAATTTATTTATATCTATAGGATAAGATTGTCCTTCTTTATAATTAATTACTTGAATATTTCCTATTTTAAAGTTACTAAAATAATCATGTAATTCATTTATAACTAACATTGTCTCTAATAACTTAGCGTTTCCTACAGTATTGGATAATAGATTTTTTAATTTCTTATATTTAGCCTCAGATCCTAAATTTCCAAAGATATTATGAGATCCATTATTCCAATTAAGTTTTTTTGTTAAATTTATATCTGTCATAGATATAATATCTACTATGTTATTGGCTACATCTCTAAACGCATAAATCCCTATCTCCGCTAATTCTGGAAGGTCTAATACTTCATATCCTGGATTATCTATGTAATTACAAAATACTCTAGTTAGATATGTATTTGCTTTTTGTGGAAGGTATTTAAATTTATTTTTATCTTCTAAAGATTCAGAAGTCTTTTTTAAATAATCAAACTCTTTCCATAAAGTAAAATAGTAAGATTCACTTCTATCCTCCATTTTTTCTTGATACTCTCTAGCTTTTTCTAATAATTCTTCTTTAGTTGGAGCTTCTATTACGGGAATATCTTGTCCCTTTCTTTTAGATACATAATCATTAAAGAACCATACTTTTCTATAATTATCATATTTAGCCACCCTCTCTACAAATTCTTTCGGAGTTTCTTTAGATAATTTCCCAAAAGCGATTTCTGAGTATTTAGCCACATTTTTAGTAGCTTCTGTATTATAACTTACTTCTGATACATTTGCTCTAATATGTTCTTGTACTATCCTAGTTATGTATCCATTAGGATAGGATAATCTTTGCATAGATTTTCCCTCGGTAGTTTTGTTTATAGGTTCTTCAACTTTATAAGATGTAAATGTCTCATTAGTATAATCTATATCCGATATAATAATAGGAACTATATTCAAAGAAGCTAACTTTACTCCAATTCCATTATTAGCTAATAACGCTCTATATGCAGCTAATTGATAATCTATTGTTAATTGTTTAGAAGAATACCATGTTTCATATGGTTTATTTGAGATTTTAAAATCATAAATTTCTACATTTCCTCTTTCATCTATAGCTAATAAATCTAATCGTCCTATGATAGGATCAGATTCATCATCAGAAGTTTGTAGTGTTAATTCCGGGATAAATTTACACTTTTTTCCTTTACTAATTTTAGATTCTAAATTCTTAAATGTAAAATATAAATTTTCGATTGTATCATATGGAAGATCAACAATCTGAGATATTGTATTTAAATCCTGATTTTTGAAATATAACTCAGCTACTTTATGTACTTTATCTCCAATCTTTGCTAGATGTCCCCAATTTTCTATATCAAATTCTATCTGTCTCTTCGCATCTTCTTCTGATAATCCTTCTTTAGTTAAAAGTTTTAACTGATTCTTTTTATATTCCTCTACTTTAAATTCTGGAATTACACGATCTCCATTAGAATTTAGCCAAGTAGTTATAGCTGTAGTTACTCCCAATCTCTTAGGGGTAACTACTTCATTTTCTTGTGTTGATTGATTAAATTTGGACTCTTGTATAGTAGAATTTAACGCTAAGAGTTTATTATATATAGAATCCTGAATAGTATTACTTTCATCAAATACCGCATCTCCATATTTATTATAATAGAGCATATTTCCATAATTCTTGGCTATGAAAGCATCTAAGTCTCGTTCAGAATTAAAGGAATGCTTAGATCCGTTTATTGTTAAAAAATATTTACATGCCATACTGTTAACATTTTTCTAGTAATTGTGTATTTGGATTTTTAGAATTTAATAAACTACTTTTTATATTAGTAATATTCCTGTTCTTAAATGCTTCTGATACATTTTCTGGATTAAATAAAGAGAATCTCTTATTTCCGGCAGAGAGTAATAAACTATTAAATTCTGTTATTATTTTTTCAATTGGCATCTTACTTAATTTCCTACTTAAAGTTTCTGATATTTTTTCTGGAAGAGTATTTAAATCTAGAGATAACGTAGAATCTAATACTTTTAAATATTCCCCAAAGAAATCTGTAGAAGATAATAAATTATTTATATTAAACTCCTCGCTACTAAATACCCCACTTAAACTATCTGCTATAAATTCTACGAAAGCTTCTTCTTTAGCATCGTTTAACGTTCTATTAGTAAGTATATTTCTAAATCTCTCATTAAATTCCGGGAGAGTAGCAACTTTATCTAGTAAAGAGGAATATAAAGAATAATTCTTACTTCTCATTGCTCCCATTATTAAATGCATTAATTCATGTAATGGAGAAGAGATATCAGCTCTATTAATATTTACATATATTTTCCCATTCCAAATAAACGCTCCTGCTCTAGAAAACGAATCAGCTAAAGTACTATTTAGATTTTCAGAATCAACTAATTCTTGAATTTTAGCATCATCTATTACGTTAATAATATTATTATATGTTGAATTAATATTTTCTATAACCCTATTTAGAATTTTCTTTTTATCAAATTTATCATAAGTATCAGTAAAGTATTCCACCTTTTTTATTTGAGGGATTTCATCTGTTATAGATAAATTCTCTAATTCTTTTTGTCTAGTTTTATTTATTGGATAATATAATTCTGAAATAAGATATTTTCCGGATTTAATATCGTTAAGATTTATATACCAAGAATTATTATATATCTCTCCATTTAATCCTACTATTTCAGACTCTAAATTGATTCCTTTATCAGTTATAGATTTAATTCTAAGATATTTAGTAAATTTATCATTATACTTAATCTTTACAACATCATCTACTTCTATGATATTAATAACTTGTTCCGGAGAACGTTGATATATTCTAGGATCATAATAAAATCCAGTTGAATCATTTACTTGAATTCCGGTTCTTATATTCTTTAGCCCGTAAATTTTAGTATCTTTTACATTATTAGCTTTTATATATTCAGAAGTGAGATCTATCAACTCTCCGTTTTTAATCATATCTAATATTGTTGGAGTTAATAGTGATACTCTACCATGAGGAAGAGTTTTCTTTTTTGAATCTTGATATCTTTCTTTAAATTCTCTTTCTGTAATATTTTTAGGAATTACATACACTGCCTCTTGTTCAATTGCCCAATCTTGGGATTTGTTCAGGAGGCTTTTCTTTTTCAATATTTCTTCTAGAGAATATCCATAAGTACTATGATTTAAATCATAAAGTCTACTTAATCGTTTTTTATTATATTCAGAAATTTCTTTATGTCCAATTATTCCTAATTCATAATTTGGATTTATAGCAAAACCTATATATTCTAATTGTTGTGGAGATACTATTTTTCTAAAAGATCTTCCTTTTAAATATCCAGATCTATAACTACCTGGAACTATAATAGTTCCTGTTATAGGATCATAATCAGATACAACTCCAATAAATGTTATATCATTTTCTTTAAATCTAATGATATCCCCTCTTTGTAATTTAGCTGCTTCTTGTTCTGCGTTAGAAGAATCTATATTTATGATATGATATATATCTTTTAAAGGAATGTAATCAGAATTAGGATCAAATACTATTTTATTATCTATTTTAGTAAAAGCTTTACTAGCATTCTCTTTCTTAGTATTTAAATCCTCTACTAATTTTATATCCGAAGTATTATTATAATGTATTGCAGATAAAGATGGAATATTTACATGTTTTCCATTAGAAATTCTAGAAGATGGAAATTCTATCTTTAAATCTACAAATCCTATTTTAGGGGCAGAATCATTTGCAGTTTTGTTTAAGAAGTATATTTTATCACCACTTACTCCTACTACAATATGTTTGCTAATAACAGGAGATCCATCTGTTCTCTTTAAATCCCATTCAACAGAGACAGAATCACCAATATGTAAAGCTCTAACCTTTTCTCTTCTATATTTAATAACAGATTCCCGATCTAAATTATCGGAGAAATCTCCTTCTAGTTTTCTATAAGGTTGTTGATCTGATTTTAGAATATTTAAATTAAACCAGGTAGATTGATACTTACTTTTATCTTTAGTATTTAAAGAATAAGTATCATAATTATTAATAAATTGATTATATATAGTATCTAAATCTGGATGATTTTCTTTGGTGAATATTACTGTTTCTATATTCCTAAATGGGATTTTTTTAGCAAAATACTTTCCATCTTTATTCTTCAAAGCTATTTCAACTATTGTACCTATAGTTCTAACTACTGGAGCATAATATGTAAAAGAATCCCATTCACTATTTTCATCCTCTTTCTTCCAAGATCTTAATTTAACAATATCATTTTGTCGTAATTCTTGGGTTATAGTAGCATTAGTTCCAGATGAAACATCTAACTTAAATCCAGATTTCCCTACTGTATAATATTTAAATGAAAGCCCTTTTCTATCAAATCCTATAGATTTAATTAGTGGTTGATTGTTATAATCTTCGGATTCGAGATTCCTATCATATTTATCTCTTACACTTTTTATTAAATCTTCTGGAAGATTTGGGTCTTTTAATGCTCCATACAATTTCCTAAATACAATCTGTTTATTCTTTTCTAGGGATAATTTAACTAAATCGGTATAAGATAAAGTAAAATGTCCTACATTAGAACCATATTTATTAACTAATGTAACAAACGTTTCCCCATTTCTATTCTTCCAAACAGATTGAATTGGATGATATTTAGCATAGGAAAAATAATCATCATCAAATTTACCATACACTATATCTTTATCTCTACTAAAATTCGGAATTAGCAGTAAATCTCCTGGAACTAAAGAGTATAATTGAGCTTCTGTAGTAACTTTGACTGGTTCGGAATAATTTAGATTATATAAATCCTTTTTAGGATTACCTTCCGAATCTAATACAGTAGATTCATAATTTTTCCAGATTGTTTCGGATATTTGTTGATAGGATACATTCTTAGATTTTGGAATTTCCATTTCTATATAATAAGAATCATTCTTACCAACAAATGGAGGTTCATCATTTTCTTTAGTTGTATTTAATATAATATCTAACTCCTGATTAGATTTTTGAATAAATGGATTTATATCCATAGAAAATAGTCTACTAATAAATTCATTAAATAAATCAGAATTATTTAAATTTAGTACATCTCTGTATCTAGGTTCTGATACTAAATATGCGATGAATTCGTTTAAATCATAACTAGATCCTTTAGATACTTTATTAATAAACTCTTTTATGTAAGGATTCTTATCCTGATTTTGTTTAGCAGTAGTATATATATTATATGCTATCTCATTTATTCTTTCAAAATTAGAATCCGTTTTATTTATTTTAGAATAATATAAATGAAGTAACTCATGATATAAATCCCTGAGGGTTGCATCATTAAAGGTTCCATTAGTTTTTAAGATAATAAATTCATTATTTAACAAAGTCCCTCTAACATCTACATTCCCATCAATATTTAGTGATTCTATATTTTCATCTAATAACAATATATTTGGTTGAGAAGGATTAATAGCATTCATATCTATTAATTTATTAACCAAAGTATAATAACTCTCTTGTAGAGATTTATCAGATGTATAAGGAATTAAAGAATTTCCTATGTCTTCTATACTAGCATTTCCAATTAAAGGCTCTCCATTAGAATATACTATCTTAGTAGATAAAAGATTTAAATCCGAAAGAGTACTTAACAAGATATTTAAAGAATCAATATCTAGATTAGAAATAGACTCACTCAAAGTAACTGCACTAACTTCATCATACGAAGTTAAGTTGGTAGGAATAATCCCACCAACTTTTTCTTCTCCATCTATAGTATATTGTATTTCTATATTACATCCCATAGTTAACAATTTATAATAAGTTTTATTTTATTAAGCCTCATTAGATTATTTATAAGCTCGACTGTTTCAATAGTTTTGCTAGTCTTATTATTAATCTCTTTTAATTTATAGTTATAATTACTTCTTATTAAGTAATATCTTTCATCTCCTAGAAGATCCACTTCTTTAAATTTTTTATTCTTAGTATCTTTTCCTATTTGTTCTAAGAGTTGATATTTACCTAAATCTTCATTATATACCTTTACATATTTATTATTAGAAATTAATGCTTCAAAACTATCTCTAATTGAAGCCATTCTAAGAAGGATATCATCTATATTAACATCTTCCATAGTTACTTTATCACTCTTTGAATCATAAATTACTCCGGGAGTTATAGTATTTAAATCTAACCCTCCAATATATTTAAAGTAATCTACAATTAAACTTCCAGGATTAAATACCGATCCTTGTAACACTTTTAATATACTATCCTGTCCTTTTCTTCCTTTATGGGTAATTAGGTTATATATAAAAAATAGATCAGATAATTTAATACCTCTAAATTCAACATTTTCAATTTCTCCAAATGCTGAAACTTGTTTATCAAATTCTGGATTATTTACAGTAGTAACCATATTTATAGATGGTCTGTAATATATATAATTAGATCCATCTAATTTAGAAGTATTATCAGTTATAATTAATCCATTTAAAAATGCGTTATTAACTAACTGAGATCCAAAAGTCATTACTCCTTTAGAATTAATTGTATATCCACTCTTTAACATTGGAATTACATAAGATTCCATATATAATTTAAAGGATGCTAAACCATCATCATTAGATAAAGAATAAGATGTCTGCTCGGTAGCAGTAAGCATTTCCCCATTTAAGAAATAATTTTGGCCTTTAGGAACTGAAATAGATAAATTTTTATTTTTCAAATACTTCCTAATTATCAATTCATCTATATAATCTCTAATGATATTTAGTTGAGATTCAGATAGTTTATTAGGCATAGTAATTTTACCAATCCTCCTTCTCATTATTACGTTTTCTAAATTATCTATAATAGAGTTTGATAATGCATATTTAACACTTCCTAATTTAGAATTTTGTTCATTTATATAATAAGCATTAATAAATGCTTTATAATGCGGAAGAGAATCTATTAAATCAAATACATTTATTACAGACTTTATTAAATTATAGAATTTAATAACAGATTCAGCATAATCAGGTTGTTCTAAAAATTTAGTTAAATCAAATTTCATACTAGAAAAAGTTCCATTTGAAGACATTTTATCTAGAGCATCTCCAACTATAGAAGATAATTCTTGATCTGTATATATATTCCCAATATTAGGGTTATATTCTTTTAATGCCCCAATAAAATAATCAGCTGTATCTCCGGTTAATTGAAGTTTATCTAATCCATTCTGAATTAATGTATTAAAGGACTTGCTGAAATTATATCTATCATATTGTTTAGTCTTTATACCTCCATTAATTCCTAAAATTTGACCTAACGTAGCTATTTCTTTTGCTCCAGTGTAAGCTTTTACAAAGGTAGTAAAATTTGTTTTAGATTTTACTGATGAATTAAACAAATCTTTTAAATCTTTAAATTTCCTCACTTGTTTAAAATATCTAATTAATCCCTGCACTACTTCCTCAGAAGATCTAACTAATGCTAATTCATCCCACTCTGACATAGAATCTAAGAATGTTAAAGCATACTCTTCATCAAGAAATCTCTCATTAACAAAATTATATTTAGTAGTTTCAAGATCATTTATAATTTCGTTTATATCATTTGATGTTAGTTCATTAAGTTTAAATGCGGAGATTATCTTAGAATTATATAATGTATTTAAATACAATGAAACAGATTTTACATATCCTTTTCCAATAAAATTTGTAAGTGATGGTCCTTTTTCTATATTTCTTAATGTGGAATCTATAGTAGCGTATTGATCATACATTCTATTAACTGTAGCTGCTTGAACTATAGCATTAACCTCTGAACTAGTCATAAGATCTGAGATATTATCAAATGATAAGCCTTGGATTAATAAATATACATATACTCCAGCCAGGTCAGGACCAGCGTTAATCTTTGATAAGATCAATTCTTTAGCATTGTCAGTAGCAGCTGAGATTAAACTTGAGATAACGAGAGATTTGTCTTCTTGAAATCTATTTTGTGTAAGATCTATTGCATCATTCACACTAATACTTTTATCTCTAGCCCCATTTAAAAGATCATATACAAACTCAATATCATCAAGATTAATGTTAGCCAAACTATTTGTGAATAATTTAACGAGTTCCCCATCACTCTTCCCTTCATTTCCAGGAATATTTTTATAAATCTCAAAAACATTATTAAAATATAAATTTGATTTTAATAAATCTTCTACAGTTAATCCTTTTTCAGTTAATTTTCTTATCTCCTGATTAAAGTACTGAGTTGCAGCTAAAAATACCTTTTGTCCTACAGCACTTATACCAATAACTTCTTTTCCGGCCATATTCTCGAAGAATAAGTTCCATTTAACAGACGGGCAAAAGTCAGTAACTGTTTTTGCATAAGCTCCAGCTTCTGATTTAGCAGCAGCAGCTTGTGGATCTCCCATACTAATAGGTGATTCAGCAGCTACAAGATTTTTAAAGTTATCGGAGATTTGATATATTTTATTATATACGAAATTCTTTGTAGCGGATAAAAGTTTATTTGGACTTATTTCTTTAAGATGTCTAGATATATCAATATCTAAATTCTCTATCATATTTGATATAAGTATTCTGGCACTTTCTATATCCTCATTCCTTGATTTATCATCTGAATTTTCTTTTATATAATTTAGATCATTAACTAAATCAGGATTATAATATAATTGTATATTAGTTTGTTTGAATCTATCTACCTTATTTAAAACATCTACAGCTAATTTTAATCTAGTATTATCCCCATCATATTCTCCGTTTAAGATAGATAAGATTTCAGGAGTTATATCTATATAAGGTATTTCCGGATTTATTTCAGAAGTTATTGTATATTTTAAATCTGAATTTGGAAATGGTAATTGTTTTGAGAGTTCAAATGATTCATTATCTCTATAATTAAATAATAATGACCATGCTTCATAAATTCCATTTTTATTTATTAAAGGCATTGTCATGTAGACTTTATCTATGTCATAATCCATTTTCTTACTTTCTAGTCGTTTCCACTAGATATCTCTATATTTCTATAGAAGTTGAGACTATCTCTTCACTATAATTAGTGTTGCGCACTTCAGTTTCACTTGAAACTTATACTTAGGAAATACCTAAGATTTACTAGTCGTTGAGCCTCTCTCCCATTCGGAGAGTTGGTTGCGGATTATCCAATATTTAAACTTTTTACTGTCTCAAAGTGATTAGCTTTGCCCTATATTATATTACTATATATAGTTAGTATTTAAATCTCTAAGGAATTTCCCGCAGTTCACGCAATTTTGGGTAGCAATTTATGACATTTGTAATTTATACCCCATAGATGGAATAATATATGGAGAAATAAGATCTTTAAATAATTTTCTACTCTCTACTTTAATATATAGAGAATAATAACATTCTTTAGTTCCAGGAATTAGTTTTGAACTATTCTCTTTAGAATATCCTTTATATTTATGAATAGATGTTTTTACATTATATGTATTCAACAACCATTCCTGTAATAGTTCGTTTTCTTCTAATGAGAATCCCATAGTATATAAACTTCCAGAGTTACATCCATCGTCCATAAACCAATACGCCAAGCCTCTTGGAGTAATATGTGATAACCATTCCTTCGTTACTGTTTTAATCTTGTTACTATATATAATATTATAAATTTCAGTAATCTGAGGATGGGTTAAAGTTTTTGCATGATAACTAGGAAGATATTTTTTTAGTCTTTTATCGTATCTAGGTTCTTTATGAATATTATTGCTTAATATAGTTTCTAATATTTTGCATTTATGATCAAAATAATCCTCTTGTCCTCCTCCTTGATGGATAGTTATCCTAGCATTTTTTGCAGGAAGTTCTATACATAAATCTCCGAGTGAAGATCCATAAATTAAATCTAATTGAGATTCAGTAAGAATCGGATTATTATAATCTAACGATGGTTTCTTAGAAAAATTTGGACTTAATCCTAAACCTTTAATATATTTTCTTACTGTTTCTTTAGATATATTTAGAATACAAGAAATTTCAAAGTTAGTTTTCCCAGATAGAACCAATTCTTTTATATTTTCTATGATAGAAGACTCTTTTAATTCTAAACTGTCAGTAGGAACATATAAATATTTTGCAACTGTCCCTCTACTAAATCCAGTTTCTTTACTAATCTGAGTGTTATTTAACCCTTGTTCTTTTAATTTTAAAACTAATTCTTTATTTATCTCTGTTTTTAACTCTTTTAAATTAAGGTTCAGTTCAGATAACTTTCTTGATAGTTTTCCTACACTTAAATTAAAGAATAAAGCAATTTCTTCTTGAGACTTTCTTTGTTTTAATAATTCTATTATTACATCTTTGTCTATATTCATAAGTATTTTATTTATATTTAACATAGAACAAAGATAATAATTTAATACATGATTATCAAGATTTGGTTACAAAAAATTATTTACTACCCTGTAACCATATCTGATACAGACTAACATAAGCTTCATTACTTTCTGCATCAGAGAATCCTACTACATCCATTGTCATAATAGACTGAAATGCTTGTGCAGGAATACGATTCGCTGTTATTTTTAAACTCTCAATAAATGATCTATATATCTTCTTAGAATCTCTTTCGATTCTTCTATTTATATAATCATCATATTCATCTTTTATCTCTTCTATACTACTATTATTTATAGCTAATTCTTCTCCTAATCTCGAATCTGTCATATTTATATAATCTCTTAACTCTTTAATATTATCAGAATTAAAATTATACCATATTCCTATATAATCGTCAGAAGAATTAAATACATTAACTAAATTCCCTAAATTAGAAAGATCTACAACAATTACTTCTTGAACTATTCCATTACTAGTATCCTGATAAAAATGAAGTCCAGATGTTTTATATACAGCTTCTCCATTTTCATTTAATCTCCATTCTTCTCCATCTATAACTTCTGTTAATATTTCCATTGGAGTTAGTGAAGATATATAATTTTCAGAACTAGGCTTATTTATAATAATTCTAGTATTATCTAAACTATTCTTTAAAAATTCTATATCATTTGGAAGGGGATCTGATTTAGCTTTATTATACGTTCTTAATAGTTTCTGTCTAAAATACTCTCCATCACTATTAATAATATTCGCAATATTATCTCCAGTTCGTAATCCGAATATAGATTGATATACCTTAGATATTACAGCCTGTGCTCTTTTTATATTTAAATTATGTATTCTTACTCCTTGAAGTCCTTCGCCAAATTCTATTATATCATTGTTATCTATAATCATTTGATATTCAGGCATTCTCGGATCTAATAACATAATATTTTCATCCAATAATCCAATATATCTATTAACAAAATGTTGAAGTGCTAGAATTTCCTCTTTAGATGCTTTAGACTCTCTTAATCTAAACATATCTTCGATTATCGGATGGTCATAAATATTATATTTCTTATTTATCCCATCAATACTCCAAGTAGCTCTAAAAGGTTGAAGTTCTTTTCTGATTCCTTTTAGATTAGTTACTGTAGTATTTAAATTCCTATAATATTTAAATTTATCATAAGTATTTATATCTACCTGTTCTCCAGTAGTAGGATCTAATACAATATCACCAAATTCTATTAAATCCGTAGATATTTCCTGTGTTAAATTTCCTGTTTCTAAATATCTATCTAAACCAGATCTAAGAATATTTCCATTTTCATCAGTAAGAGAATAATAACCGGCTTCATTAGCTATATGTATTAAATCTTCCTGAGAATAATATCCTCTTAAAACATTTCCATTAGAATCAAATAAATTCTCAGATCCATCAAAATAATAATGTTTTATAGATCCATAAGAAGGAATCATTACAGCTCCCATACCAGAGAAAGTTCTTTTAATACTATCAGAGTTCATTTTAGATGCTAACATAGTTATAAAAGAACTATTTATACTTCCGGAACTAAACGGAATTTTAAATCTTAAATCTCTAGCATTAAATAATTCATTATTTAAATTCTCCTCAAACTCTCTTGCAGCTTCTTCCAAATAACCAGTAATTACTCCATCTCCAGAGCTTCCTTCGAAGGCTTTAATAGTTGCTTTAGCTAGAAGTTTATATAATAATGTTTTATTAGCTTCTCCTAATTCTGTAAGAGTTTCTAAGTTATTAGCTTGATTATGTGCTTCAAAATACTTCTTTAAAGTAGTATTTACTACAGAACCTAAAGCTCTATAAGCCGCATCAGCTAAATCTGATGTATATCCATTAGCTGCTAAAGTACTAATAATCTGAGTAGATTCAGTAACAGTAGATAAATCAGCATGGTGATCTGCATCCATTTGAATACCCATGAATTGTGTACCAACTCTACCATAGGATAAAGGAGTATCATCGTATCTAGCATTGGCTGGATTTGTATTAAACGCTCCAACTTTTATTGATGTTCCATTTGCTAGGTAATGTATATCAGAGTATTTAAGAGGTTGATATATATAATTCTGATCTAGTATTACTCTTAATTTTCTTTGTTCGTCTAATATATAACTAGAATCTTCTGGAATATTGTTAAATGTAAATGGAAGATCTTGTTTAGATATAATTGTATTTAATAAATCTAAATCACCATTAACCATATTTAATAGATCCCTCTTAGTTATATAATATCCGGTTTTATTCATAAACTGTACTGTAGCATTTACAGAAGCCTCTCCTTTATCTCCGGAATTACTTAAATAAGGATCTAAAGGATTAGAATTATCTAATGAATAAGAATACTCTCCACCTAGAGCTTTCCATAATTTATAATTACTATCTATTACTACAGTTCTTGTTACATTTCTACTATTCTGAGTATCTCCCCCGTTATTATTAACTCTTCGTTCTATAATATTATAAGTATTATTTCCTAGAGATTCTAAATCAATTATTCTATAATATTCTCCATTATTCGCATTATAATAATATAAATCCTCGGATATAATATCTCTAAGATGACGTTTATTACCATTAAAATCTTGCATTAAATTAATAATAGGAACATCCCATTTTCTATCAGTCATTTTTTGCAACAATTTAACTTTCTCCGGAGATTTTCTCATTCGATAATTAGTTATAGAGAATATAGCACATTTCATTAATAACCCATTACCAAATTCAGGATCTACATTATATCCAAAATTCTTTCTATTATATCCAGCACTAGAGCTAAACATTGAATTGTTCTCTAACACATTCTGAAATGGATTACATTCCATAGAGCCATCTAATACCTTTACATTATCAGTCTCCCCAGAAGGATTAAATACAGGAGCTTCTATATCTTTGATAATTGCTACATTTATAGTTGGAGTTGTTCCTTCTAATGCTTTTTGATAATAGTTGTGTATAGTAGCCTGCATAGCAACCATACGTTTATATTGAGCTAATAATCTATTAGCATGATCCCGGATAAAATATTCCGGATTTATAGATCCATCGGAATTTAAATAATACACGCCTCTTAATTTAGATGGATGCGCATAAGGTTCTCCAACACTTACTTGAAGGAATTGGTTAGATAAGAACCCATCTAAAAAGAAATATTTTTCTAATATAGGATTCAATTTCCCATCTTTTTCTAATATCATCATTCCATCTCTGCCAATCCAATTTTTTAGAGAAGGAATATCTTTTAAGAATTTAAATACTTTGGTATCTACTTCAATACCTTTAGATTTTAAATCCTTTTTAAATATCTCTTTTGATCTATTTATAAAATCCTTGTAATAAGAATTATCTGTAGTAGATACTTGATAGATATTAGCCATATTTTCTATAAATGGATTTAATCTAAATACGCTATTACCTTTAGACATTTCCACTTTAGAATAATGAACTTCTTCTATAAATTTAAAATTAGGATCTTCTAAACTTAATTCTCTAGCTATTTGAGAGACTTCCTTCCATCTAGTAGATAAGAGATTATTTATTGCGATGATATTATTATTTATAATCTCAGCTTTTTCTTTCTTATTTTTAATTTTAGGTATAGAATCTAATAAAGAAACACCTAATCTTTCACCTATTCTATAATAAGATTTAAATAAATTTGATAATAGATTAGTATAATAAATCTGTTGACTATTAAAATTCTCTACTTCGATCTGAGTAGCAGATGCAGATTTAATATTCTTCCCATCAAATTTAATATCCTTAGATATTTTAATAAGAGATTGATTAGATTTATCTGCGTATACAGTTGGAAGAAATTCTATATAATTAATTTGATCATTCATTAGATTTTTGAAATAATCTAATATTATAGATGATACTCCGTACTCAGAAACATTGAATTTATTCTTTTGTACTGTTGTTCCATTTGGAGATATAAATTCTGTTTTTAATCCAATTCCTTTTAAATATTCTGGATTATTATAGAATATATTAGATTCGAATATATTAGATATATTAGAATGCTTTCTAACATTATTCTGATAATCTCTAGTAGTATATATAAACTCGTGTATGTTTTTAACTAAATTCATCAATCCTATAGATGGCACATTATCTCCATCAGAGTTTTTATATGTACTTGGACTAGCTTCTCTATTTAATAAATTTATGGAACTAACTGTGGCTTTAAATACACTTGATCTATCTCCTTTAGAATTTAAATTAACCTTTAATCTTGGTCTAGTTTTACTTGATGTAAAGAATTTATTAAAAGTAATATCCTTCATTGTTTTAAATTCTGGAAAGGATTTTTTTACTTTAGATTTAAATTCTCCTGGAGTAAGATTAACTTTATTAGAATCATATTCTTTATATATAGAATCTAGAGTATCAATTGTTTTAAGTGTTCTATATAATAATCCCAAAAGATCTCCTTTTAGATTAGATTCGGCTTCCGTTCTATATTGTGATTTTAATATAGAATATAATTGCCCAGAACTATTTATAAATGGAAGATCTGTAGATAATTGTAACAATTCTAACAACCTAAATCCATTCATAATAGATTCTGATAAAGTTTTACCATTTATAATCGCACTAACTTGTTCTGGATTTGGGATTGTAATACTATCTAATAATTCTTTATTTAAATCTTTTCCAGTTATAGCATCTTCGTTAGCAATATTTAAATGATCATTAATAAATAATGTTCTAGATCCAATGGTGATAGAAATAGAATCATCTAAGACCTTAACTCTAAATTTATTTCGTAATACATTTAAAATAGTATTATCATAATCACCATTTCTAGCTATAGAATCAACATATTCAGTTAAATTTCTTTCCTGTCTAAATAAAGAGGATTCATAAGTTAGATTTGAGAATGTATTTACTTCATACTCTTTACTTTCTGAATTATATTCATATGATATATATTCTGATCCATCCTGTTTATTCATATAAGCTAAGACATCCAAGAAATAGTTAAAACTTAAATCTCCTTGGTTATCTTTAATTATATTATATAAAGATTTAGCTTCTGGAGTAGAGTCAAAGATGTATTTATATATAGACAATAATGCCTTTTTAGTATCTAAATTAAAGTCTAAATTCTTCTTAAATTTATTTATTTTTGATGGATCAGTTTTTCCATCTGTAACAAATAAAGAATTAAAAAATTCTATATAAGCTACTGTAGGATTTAATTTACCTAATTTTAATGAATTATATTTATTAGAAGATTTAATAACAGGATCTCCGATTCTAGATATAGCATTGTTAAATTCATTAACTGTCATATAAGATATCTCATCCCATTTCCCATCAGAATCTAATAAAGGAATATTTTGTATAATAGCTTTAGTTAAACTAGTAGTCTCTCTATTTATATCGGAATCTTCATTAACTCTAAAATGTTGTCTTAATGCATTTTTAGTGAACGGAAGATATTTAATTTCATTTCTATTAGTAGATTTAATTCCTAATTTAAATGGATCTATTGAAATTAATCCGTCTGTTAATAATACTATTAAATTATCAAAATTCTCTAAAGTCACTAAAGCGTTATATGCATTTAGATAATCTTGATTAGATTTAGATAAAGGAGTGTATAGAACATTATTAATCGAATTTAATTTTGATGTAGGATTATGTTGATCATAATATTCATTTAATCTAGATATAATAGTAGTAAATTCTGTAATATTAAAAGATCCATCCTGATTATATAAAGGAATAATATCTTTTTCTCCTAAAAATTTTGTTATATGATTAAATAATATTTGTTTATATTCTGCAATATTATTATTTAATTCTGAATAAGTTCGAACAATTTTTCCAGAATCTAGATTTAGAAAGGAATTTTTAAATATCTCCCTTTTAAATGTAGAAACAAATCTATTATATAAACTATTATTATTTTGAAATTTAGTAATTAAATCTCTATTAGTCTTTATTTCTTCATTATAGGTAACGTTTTTTCTACTTCTATTTAATTGTTCTACATATTCCTTCGTAGCTAAATCTCTATCCTCCTCCGTCACAGATTCATCTTCTTCTATAGTCTTTACTTCATTCTCTAATGTAGTTACTAGAGGATCTGGATTTTTATATTCTTCCGGAGGTAAAGTTTTTTCTATATTCTTAGTTAAAATTTTATCTAAGGAATTATTAAGTATTGTATTTAATTCCGTATTATAAGAAAATAATCTTATATATTCCTTTATTGCATCTACTAAATTTTCATCAGAATCAATGATAAAATCTTTTTGCAGAGAATTTTTAATATTCTGAAATTGTTGATCTGAAATAGTATCTCCCCGAAAATTAATCCAGGGAGATAGGTTTATTAAAAATTCTGGGCTTCTAGTGTTTGAATCAAAAAATTTACAAGCCATGTTTAACAAATATTATATTTACTTCTTATCTTATTTATATCAGATAGTATCGTTTGTATATTCATATTAGATAGAATTAAATTTACTGTATCAGGAGTGATTTCAGATTTAGTTATATAATCCACTAGTAAGTTATTGCTATCATAAGTTAATAACACTTTTGTTATATTTCTTAATATTTCTAAATCTTTAGGATCTGATACTACATCAAACATTTTTCCAAATGCTTGTGACAAAGATATAATATTTTTATCAGAATTACTATCTTCTCTTACTAAATTTTCTTTATTCCTAGAATAGATGTTTAGAGAATCTTTTTCAAAGTTATAGTCTATATAATCCACTTCTGTTGTAGAATCTAAACTAATAGATTCTGATTTAAGACGATTATTTACTAATCCTAAAATATTTCTTATATCTTCTGAGATAGAAGTTTCCGAACGTCTAGCAGGATTAGTGAGAATAGATCCAATTGAATCATCTATAAGATCATTTAGATCATTATTACTAGTATTTAATTTACGTCCTATTTCTGCTCCTAATATTTCTAATGTATTTATAGGAGCTTCTGATTTGGTTTCTACTTCTGGTTTAATTCTTTCAACTCTAGCAATGCCAAAATTAGTAGGATCAGCTAAATCTCTAGAAGGTTGGAATACGAATTGTGGGGTTTGAATATCTCTATCTATATAATACTGCCCCTCAGGATTTCTTGCTTCGTAAAAATATTCTCCTCCAGTATAATCGGTTTTCTTATCTGTTAATTCATAAACTGGAAATGGAAAAATTCCATTTTTAAATAAAGGATTATAATTAGGAGCTTCTACAGAATTAATACTTCCATCAGGCTGTTTATAATTTCTTCTTCCCAACATAGCAAATTCCATAAAATCAATTATATCTAAATCAGTAATTCCATCTTCTCTATTCCAATCCTGAAATATTCCACCATTCTCTTCATTTATAATTGGAGAAGAAACTAATAATTCAGGATGTAACCTTTGATTTATCTTAAACTCTATAATTTTATTTATAAATTTAAGTACATCATTTCCGTTAATAGTAGAAGAATAATTTTCCATCTTTTTTATCTCTTCTGGAGTAGTTTCCATATGTAACCTCTCCATTATTCTTAGGATATGAGGTAATCCAAATTTAACTTTAGAACCAGGAAGATCAAATGGATTTTCCGCATTTCCTTCTTTGGCAGCAAGTGCTGATAGAGAATTAAGTAACTTTTCAGCAATTTTTATGTGCTTAGATTCCGGCTTTCCAGTAGTTTTTAGGTAATTATAATAATTATATATAGATAGTAATGTATCAAATCCTATAAAATCTCCAAAATAAGATTTATAAAATTTACCATTATATTTAGCTACTCCAGAGTTCTTCTTATATGAATTTATAAATTCTCTATATTTAGATATAAAGGATTGGAATGTTTGTCCTTCTGGATTTAAAATAATCATTCTAAGTTTATCTCTTCTATCCGGATCATTATTATACTTTCCATTCATTTGGTTTATATAATAATCCCCATATTGATCTTCTGAGATAATATTATCATTCTCATCAAATATATACTTACTGTGTGTAGCAAATACTATTGCTTTACCTTTAATATTATTCTTATTTATTTCAGCATTTAATCTTTCTGATTTAGATTTTAATGTATTCTCTAATCTAGATTTTTGAGTATTATCTGCTTTATTATATTCCTCTAAAGTTTCATAATAATCATTATATAGAGTATTTAATCTCTCGTTACGTTGAATTAATAACTCATTCCGATTAGATTTACCGTATCTAGTATTAGTTACTATATAAGGCTTAGAGAAGTAAATTCCTCTAAATTCAGATTCTTTAGATTCAAATGGAACATGTGCAAATTTTTTCTTATCTGATCCTTTATATATAATACTATTAGTAATTCGTTCTAATTCGAAATCATCTCTAAGCTGGAAGTATTTATTAGATTTTCCACTTTCATCCAAAATGAAACTATTCATTATTTGTCCATAGAATTTTTGATATTCTACAAACCATGCTTTAGAAGCTCTTTGTTCTGGAGTATCAGAATCTTTAATTCTAAAAGATTCATTATTAATATTTGGTAATTCTACTATATAAAGCTCTACAGTATTCTCTTCTGTAGAAGAATTTAATATAGGAATTTCATATATAATTCTAATAACAGAATCTTCTTTTCCTATAGATTTATTAAAATATTTAGTTGCTTTTAATACAAACTTCCCGTTAGATAAATCTAATGTTCCAGTATTTCCAGATATGTCATTATATAAATTAGATAAATCTTGTTCAATATTATAATCTTTAAATAATTTATTTCTTCTGGATTTTGTGTAATTATATAATATACTCTTTACTTCTAATATCTTTTCATCAACTCTTTCGAATTGTGTAGGATTTAAGCCATCAATTTCTCCATTAAAGAATGCTCTATGTTCACTATTTGAATCTAATCTTAGCATTATAGCGGAATCTTTAATGCTATAAGTAGTTATATCACCATTAATTTCTGCTTTAGGTTTAATTCTTGTTCTATAAGAATAACATATAAAACTATCAGGAGAATGTTTCTCTGTTTTAGATTCTATTCTTTCTAATTGTTGAATTTCTCTATTAGCTTCTGGAGAATCACTAAATGCAGCATCTAAAACTTTTCCTAATTCTACATTAGGTTGGGGTGTTGAGACTGATGTAGTAGAAGATTCTTTCTTTTGAGGTTCTATAGTTTTATTCTCTAACGAAGCATTAAGAGCTTTCAATCTTAATTCTGAGAAAGATTTAGCAGCTTCATTATTTAATATAGAGGATTGTGTATAACTAATTCTTTCAGATCCTTTAGTAAGTTTAGTAGTTAACCCATTATTTATAATAATAGTACCTTCTTTAGATCTAGTTATAGCAGTATATAAATCTCTAGTAGCTTTTTCTACAAATTCTCCATGAGATCCGAAATTAAATTTCTTATCTACTATAAAGTATTTAGCTTCTGAACCTTGTACTTCTTCAAGTTTAAATTTCCTTATTTTTCCAGGATTCTTTTTTATATAAGTATCTATTAGCTTATATGTATCAGAATTTACATCATCATATATAAATCCTATCGGCTCTTCTGAGTCATGAACTAATTTATCTAAATCAAAAGTAGAAATAGATCCAACAATTTTATCTCCAGAGAGTTTTACGTCGTCTTCATAATATTTTAGACTAGGTACGTTCTCATAGTTAGATAACGCTATTTTTATTCCCTCTTCTAAATTAAATTCTCCTGTAGTATAGTAATTATCTACATTTCTAACTCTATCAGTTAATACTCTTAAAGAATCTAAGTTATCTTTTTTATGGATATTAGTAATTCTTAAAGATGTAGCTAAAGTAGGTGTGTATATTAAATTAGTATCTACATCTATCCCTAAATACGCTCCATCACTTCCAGCATAACCAGATTGTAATAAATCACCGGAAGTAATTAATATCTTATCATTTTGTTGAGCCCATGAAGATAATAATTCTAATTCAAATTTAGATAATTGTGTAACTTCATCGATAAATATCAATCTTTGATCTTGAAATATCCCAGATTTAAAATTAGAAGGAGCTAGATATTTAGGATTTATTCTAACAACTAATTCCTTGTCTTGAGTTTCTAGTATATCTATAACCCTCTCATTCTCCGGAATAGTTTTAGATTGAGGATCATTAAACTGTTTCTTGGCCTTTTCTATTATTTCTGGAGATACTAAAATAGAATTTAATAACATATCAGCGGTAATTGCTGTTAGTTTTTTATTCTTAATAGTATCATTTATAGTGTTCAATCCTTCCGTTTCAGAATAAGATTTTCCAGTAATCGAATTTAATAGATTAACTGTTTGTTGCATCTTAGGTCCAGATATAACAGCACCTTGTTCTCCTAATAATTTATTAGCTAATTTAAATACTAAAGAATCAACACCAGTAGTCTTACCTACTCCTGGTGCTCCATTTATAAATACTGTATTTTGTAGTCTAGATATATAATTCTTATATTTATCTCTAAGTGCTGGATTTGTAATACTATTCTCAAACTCCTTAGTTAACTCGGTAGAGTTGTTCATAAAGTTTATATCTATAATACAAGCTAACGCAATCCTTGCAGCATATTCTTGAGAAAATATAGGAATTATAAGTTGTTTATCTGATCCCAAGGATTCATTCACTATATCTCTTAATGCATTATTAAATGTAGATGCTTTTGTGGTTAATATAGTATGATAATAGATAAATAAATCGGAGGGAGACATCTCAGTTATTTCAGAATTTAAAGAAGCTGGATTATTATAAGCTTCTTTCATTAATTTAGAATAATCATAATTCTGAAATAATTTAGATATTAAATGTTCTTTAGATACTGTATTATTCTTAGATAATTTAGTAGCATTATCATAAATTCTATCTTCTACTTCTAAAATAAGTTTCTCCAATGAAATATATTCTTCATCAGTTAAATCCGAATTATTTAAACTATCTAAATTATAATTAGATAATATATCATCCACTCCTTCAAATAATTCGGGAGCTTTATTTCTAAATAATTTATCCTGATAATTCTTTATGAGAGCTTGTCTAGTTTTTATAGCTGTAAGCTTATGCTCTTTAAGTTTATTACCTTTATTTTGTTCAGATAATTTTTTATAGAATCCCAATTTATTCTTTATCCTCTCTAATTCTTGTATAACTTCAAATGCGGAATTAGATTCTATTTCTGGAAGCTTTTCTGATACTCCTAATTTTTCTCTTACATAATTTAAAGTAGAATTAAATCCATATCCTCCATTTTCAATAGTAGAAGATTGCATCGAAGATACTACTGATTGCAATGCGTTAATCACATTTATTGCAGTATCAAGTTGTTCTAATTTAACCTTTCCTTGCAAAACATAATCAGAAAGTGTATTAGTAGATTTTAATAAATCACTTTCATTTGATAATAATTCAAAGATATTAATATTTCCAGCAGATTCATCTACATTTAAATATATCTCAGATAATAAAGTATTTAAAGGATTCTCTACTAACTGAGAAGGATCTATTGAAGCTTCTGATAAAATATTTATTTCTGATAAAGATGATTTTGTTTTAGATTTATTTGAATCATTTATACTTTCTATAATGATCCTTTTCTCTACATCATTTAAATTAGAATTTTTTAATAGGCTTGCTACTTCAAACCAATCTTTTACATTTTTTAACTCTTCTGATATTTGTATTACCTCTTCTAAATTATTAACTCCAATTTCTTCAAATCCTTCTTTTAAAGCAGCTTGAAAATCCGGAGATTGGGATTTTATATTTTGTAAATCATAATTAACTAATTCCCCAAGACTCTCATCTACATAAGATAAAAGATTAGATACATAAGAAGAGTAATCTAATTCTACCTTATTATCTGATTTTAGATATGTCTTTATATAAGAATATAAATCCTTAGTTAATTCTATTCCCTCATTTCTAGCACTTTCAATTAAATTCATCATTGATCTAGTCCTAAGTTGGGGAATTAGATTAAACTGTAATAATCCAGATAAATTAATAAGAATCTTTCTAATATTAGATATTACTTCTTCTGAAGAGTTTAAATTAGGAAGATTTAAATTATTTTGTATATAAGATTTAACTATAGAATTAGAAATGTTCTTATTTAAAAATTCTTCTATAGATTCTCTTATTACGAAATTTTTATCTAAAGTAGGATCTGAGTTTAATTTATTGTTAATAGAATTAGATAAGGTATCTATTTTCTGATCTATATTAAATATTGTATCAAATATATTAGATATAAATTCTCCAGAATTCTTATATGTAGAGAAAATACTACCTACATCAATTCCAGATCCATCCTGATTTATTGAATTAAAGAAGTTTTTAATTATATTCTGAGTATTTATATCAGATAAATCCGTATTTCTATATTCAAATATATAATCAATCCCTCTTTCTACAGGAACCCCTAATTCAAGTCCTAATTTTCTTGCTAAATCAAAATTACGTTTTGCATCTTCATCAAGATTAAGTAAGGCCTCTTCATCTATTCCTGATAGATATCCTTTTATTTTATTTAATAACGGTAACTTAGATACTATATTTATAATATTATCACCATATTTCTGTGATAATGACGTAAATATTTTATACGCTTTATCTAATTTCTCGTTATTATCTTCTCTATAAGCTTTATATCTAGATTTAATTTCCTCTCTTTCGGATTCTGATAAAGATCCGTACGGTTTACCAAGAATATTTTCTGTATATGTATATATATCAGAAGAATAAATTTTATTAGATATTTCGCTTATATTAAATAAAGCTCTTTTTAAATACTCTTCGGATTTTCCTCCTCGTAATAGTATATCCTTCTCTGTTCTTTTTTGTTGAAGTTCTTCATTTATTATATTTAATCTACTCTCCAACTCTGTTTTATTCGGAATTTCTTTATTAGGAGCATTTAATCGATTCTCTATATCTTTCTTTTCTAGGAGTAGATTTCCTATTTCTTTTCCTAATTGATTATAATCTCTAATAATATCTAATCTTCCATCAAATTTAATAAGATCTTCTACTCTCCTATCCCTTAATGCTGATAAAGATATTAATTCTTCATCACTAAGGCGTAGATTTTCTTCATTAATAATAGCATCCCACTGATTTATTAACTGTAATGATAGGTCTATTACAGCATCATTTTGGGAAATATCTCCAGATTCTACAGGAGAGTAATTTATATTCTCTCCTTCTATTGTTCTATTAGTAGCAGAAAGATTTTTTGGAGCTACACCTTGTTGTCTTAATCTCTCTAATTCTGAGATTAATTTAGATTTACCTCCATTTCGTAATATGTAAAAGATATTATCAGTAGCTTGTTCCGGAACTCTTTTATTTATATCAGATAAATTATTAGCAGCTTTAAATATAGCCCCACCAATAGCACCTCCAAATCCAGCCATTAGATATCTTTCCAATGGATTAGAGGATAAGAAATCAAAAGAAGCATCTTTTTGTGTGCCAGAAATTCCTGTGAATACATCTGTAATAGCTTTAGACATATCCATAATAGCTTCTTCTGACATTTCCTCAATTCCCTCAGCTACAGCATTACTAGCTATTCCAGAACCTGAGATAATATTATTTATAGGTTCCTTTACTTTTTTAAATGTATTTATAGCTTTCTTTAATACAGAATTAAATGCAGCTTTATCTTTTGTATTATTTGCAGTATAATGTAATAATTCTCTATTTTCTTCAATAAACTTCTTTCCGGCATTTCTTATAGCAGCTCTTTCACTATCAAATCCTAATCCCTCTAAAGCTTTCTGTCCTATTTCTGTAGATTGTATCATCCAAGTAGTAGCACCCATAGCTAAGCCTGCAGTTAAGGCAGCTGTTCTTCTATCATATCCGGCATCTAAAGCATCGTTATATACATCCATTGTAGAAGTTCCAGACATATAGAAATTAGCCATAAATCTACCTAAGAAATTATTTCTTATATTCGCTTTATTTATAGCATTTATAACTGCTGGATCTGAGTTAATGATAGTATTATATAATCCTCTATTTTGAATTATACTACCGTCAGAGATAGCTTTTACTACCTCATCTCCATATTTAGCTTTTATAGCTTTTAAAGCAGCTCTTTCAGAGTTTCCTATACCAAGCCAATTAGGGATTTGGGCTAATAATCTCTGTTGGAATAATTGGGAGCCTATATCAGATACTAACCTTCCAAAATTTTCAAAGGTTAATAATTTCTCTTGAGACTTATCCGATACACTAGTATTAAATTGGTTTGCTTTAGCTTCTATAGTATTTAATATCCCAAAATTAGGATTTGGATTATTATTAATAGCTCCATCCAGCATTTTATATAAAGTAATCCCTAACTTAGTACCTTCTCTAAGAACTAAAGCTCCAGCGTATGCTTGACCTACATAGGGGATAAATAGAGGAGCTATACTAGCTATAGTTTGTGCTATAGTAGACCCAATACTTGATTCTTCTCCATCATTATCAAAAAAATCAAATTTATTCCATGTAGAATTTTCTCTAGTAATTACATCAAATGCACTTAATACCTGTTTACCATGAACTTCTCGATTTCCAAGAGTTTCATAATAAGGCATCCCATTATCATCTAGTTTTATTTCCCCCTTCTTATGTTGTATCATCCTCCCAGTTTCTGGATCAGGTTCCTGGATATCTTTATCATATTGAGCTAAAACTATAGGAGTTTTAGTTACTGTTCCCCAAAATCCTAGATCCTCTGGAGTTAAATCCATCCATCTGTTATTCTCGGTATCGAAGATTTTATTTTGTTGAGCCATTTCTCTAGTAGACATACTAGTCATTTCTGTACCTAGTATAGTATTTAATCCAGTACTCTGAATAAAGGGATTTTTAGTCTTTATTATATCTAAGGAAATGTCTTGTACAGGAGAAAGTTGGGATTTAAAAGGAGACATTATATCATACTGCACCTTAGGAAGATCTTCTTCTGTGAATTGTCCTATAGATAATGTATTATATGAAGATAATGCTTTATTATAAAATGTATTAAATGCGTTATCATCAAACTTTCCATCTGGCGAAGTAAATGCTTGAATGATCTTTTCATTTTGTTTATATTCATCCTTTGACTTCAATTCTATATCATTAGGAGTAATTCCATTTTGTAAGAAGTCTATATAAGTTTTATCTTGGTTTGAGTAATATAACCCAAACCAATCTTTTTTCTCTAAATTATCCATATTATTTAAATGCCTCTGGATTTAATCCTCCAGTTCTTTGTGTAATTTGATTAGTATTTCTTATTACATTCTCGTAACCTAAATTAGATTTAGCTGTTTGTGGAGCTGTTTTTCCTGTGAATAAGATTGACATTAATTCATCTTGTACAGGTAAGAATATAGAGGATTTATAAATATCATCGTCAGAAAGAAGCCAGTATTCTGGAGGTACATAACCATTAGCTCTTAATAATTTATTTTCTAAATTTGATCTAACTCTAGAATACATATCCCTAGCTTTATCCTCCAAATCATTACTTAATCTCTTAGTAACTTTATTTAATTGTGTCTCCTTTGCTACTTCTTCTGGGATTAGAGATGGGATAACCATAAATTGATGCATATAAGATAATTGACTTTGTGCAGGTTCTCCACTTCTAAGTATCAGATGATCAACATTATGTGCTCTATATATATTTAATTTCTGATCCTCTGTAACTGTTGGACCTATAGCGGAGATTTCATTATCAGCATCTTCCAAACGTTTTAATGCTTTTAAATCTACTACTTTAGACCCTGTTTTGGGATCGGTTACATATGGTAACCATGTCATCGCTACTCTATCTCCTTCATATAATATCTTACTTAAATCATTAGGATTTAAAGTAACTCCAGTTCCAACAGAAGCTCCTGAAATATCTACTAAAGAACCTAACCCTCCGTTAGTAATTATATCGGATAAATAACTCTCATTTAATACTTCTCCTTTAGCTCCTATTAATGGTCTAATACTAGCTTTAGCATCAAAAGAATATTTATCTCCTACATTTACTACATATTTCTGATTTTTAGGATCTGATACATAACTCATTAGAGGGTTAATATCAGTTAATCCTCCTTTACCTCCAGAACCACTCCCTGATCTACCTTCTATATTCTCATCTTTTAATGATTGGGAATAAGAATGATCAGTTCCGAAGATAAGGATATTTTTAATACTTTCTATAGCATTTTCTCTAGGATCTCCAGTATTATTAATAGCGGCTCTTGCAATTAAAGTATTTCTAGATTGTTGATCTAAATTATTCCATATGTAATTTAAAGCAAGATTAGCATTTTTTCTTTGTGTAGCAACTTCCTCAGTTAATTTAAAAGTTCCATCAGGAGCAACATTCAACTTCTCACTTACAATAGCTTGTAATCCTTTTTCTAATTGATTAGCTCTAGCTTTATCAAAGTAATAATCAGAAGATTGTTTTTCTACTCCTATAGATTTAACAATCTCTTCTATTCGTTTACTTATATCGTTTATATTTAAACTTCCAGCAACCGTTTGAGATAGGCTATTATCAAATATATAAGCTTTACTATTATTCCTTAGAGTTAAGAGATCATTATTAGTTAATACTCTATACTCTTCTCTACTTTCTGAGTATTGATCTGGAGTAATCATAACAAGTTCTCCATTAGAGTTTTGTGCGAATAAATTTCCAGAATAATCTATTGCTGCTTCTGAAAGTGTTCCTTTAGATAGTGCATGTTCTTTTGCTTGATCAAATATCTGTTTATTATTCTGAATCTCGTTTAATCTAGATACTAATCCTGTATATTGTCTAACGCTAATAGGTTGTCCTAAAAGATCTGTATCAGCAAAGATATTACCAACTTGTTCTGCGAAATAATTAACTTCATTAGTTAATCCTTTACCAACCATTTGACCTATAATATCTTTTAACTGTTTCTGAGAATTATCAATCTTAGTATCACCAGATTTAGCAGAAGAATTAGCTACGGCTGATGTCCCTTCTTCTCTTCCAATAGGTTGAAAGAAAGGAGAATACCCAACCCACGGGGCTAGTTGTCCTCCTTCTTGAAATTTTTTAATATTTAACTTCATATTATTTCTTAATTATTCCTCCAAATCTAAATATTTTAGGATATTGTCCGGATAATCCTAATTTTTGTAAATCTATACTTCTCTTTAATCCTTTAAGTTGTAACTCTTTTTGAGCATTAATAATATTTTTATATTCTGGATCTAAGAATAATTTAGTAGGATCTTTCTTGTATTCTTCTTTTTGATATAACGCATCTAATCTTCTCTGTAAATCTGATGCAGTAATAGAATCCTCTGTAGATAATCTAGCATTTTTATATTGAGAATCTAAAAGTTGTTCATTTACTTTTCTGGCATTATTTGTATTTATATACTGCTTAGTTTGTTCTGTTACATCATGTAAGAATGTATCCCAGATATTAGCATTTTGTCCTATCTTCTGAGCTTTTAAATTTGCTAAAGTATTTAAATATTCTGTAGTAGCTAAACGATTTCTATTTGCAGCTTCCTCTCTTCTTATTAAATTATTAGCATTAACTTGAAATGCTTTTTCTCTAGACTGTTGTATAGCTTGTTCGTTTGCTAAATCTCCTTGCAATCTTGCTTCTGCTGCATTTTTAGCTACTTCTAAATTATATGCTAATTGTCTATCGGCATCTGAGGTTAGAGGTGTTCTAGTTAATCCTTCTAAATTTGCTGCTTGTTTATAATAAGCTTGTCTAACTCCTTCATTTCCTTGAATGGAATAATTTAAATCCGTAGGGAGATTTATTAAAGAAGGTCTTAGATCTTTTTTTAATGTTTTATATATCTTATTATTAGCTGCTGTTTTTTGTATAGCAGAAGCTAAGGAAGATATAGTAGTTAGAGGAATACTTCCTAATGACGATTTAGTTGGAAGATAATTTTGAGATTCAATATTAGAACCAGTTGAAGATTTAGTGATGGGAGTATTTAAAGAAGGTTTATTCATTGGTTTTAAATTAAAATCAAAAGTATTATTATTTAAAACTTCGGAATCAATTCTTCTTATTCTAGAAGGCGACTTTCTAGTTACAACAACTTCTTCTAATATGTTAGTAGGTGTAACTCCTCCATCTTGATATTTAATAACTCCTCCATTTTTAAATTCCTTAACTTTTTTATTTGCTTCAATCCATTCTTTAGAGCCTAATTCATATTTATCTCTTTCTTTAAGAAGTTTGTTCCGAACAGAATAATAATCTAAATTACCTCCATTTTTATATCTTGGTAGTAGTGCAATCATATTTTGATATTCTATCCATTTATCAGAACCAAATTCATATCGATCTCTTAATCTTGCATATGTATTACGAATTTTTAAATTAGTTAGTTTCTTTTTATTTATATTATCTATTGGTTTGTTTATTCCGGAAACTATTTTAGATAAATGTTCAGCTTCTTTTCTATATCCTAATTCATTAAGTCTTTTTGCTTCTTCAATATCCCTTTTCCTTCTTAATTCTGATATCCGTAAAAGTTCTGATATTTTCTTATTATTCTGATTATTAATTTTTCCACCTGAATTTGTAACTATTTTGGATAAATTTTTATTTTCTTCTTTATACCCTAATTCATTACGTCTCTTGGTTTCCTGACCTTTTAAATATGCTAATTGCTTTCTCCTCCTTGCATCTTCTAACTTTTGTTTATTTGCAGCTATTATTGCTTTTCCTTCATCACTTTCTCTAAATTTTTTAGCATCCGCTTTTCTTATATCAGATTTAGTTACCCTAGTAGCTTTTCCAGAAGGTTCTACTAAAGGTCTAGTTGTGCCAAAAGGAGTTGATTGCATAGATTCTAATAGGGTACTATTTAATGTAGCATCATTAGCTCCTTTCGTAGGATTTACAACTCTATGTATTAATTTCTCCTTCTCTTCAAGTATCTCCGATCTTGGTGCTCTTACATTAGTAAGTTTTCCTGGGACTTTTTCAGTTAAAGGTCCATGATAAACTACAGTAGGAGCTCCAGAAATTTGTCCGAGATAAATATTATTATCCTCTAATTGTTTCTGGATATTGCCACGTCTATAATAAGCCTGCTCTGCTACTAATCCTTTCTGGAAGGATGAGAGTTTATCATTCTTAATCTTATCTAAAGTTTCTGGTGTTAATTCTCTCCCAGCTACTTTAGTTTCTTTTACTTTTCCAACTCCGCGTGTGAAAGGATTATACCATTTACCTTTAGGTATTTTTATATTACTTAAATCCTCGTCAGTTAAATCCGTATATTGAGATTTTAATTTAGTCTTAACAGTAGTTAATTTATCCTCTGTCGACATCTTATTAAATCCCTCTACCTCATTATTTTTAAATGAAATTTCTTTAGTTTTACCGTTAACATTAACTTCTAGAGGTTTAGATAATTCTCCTGCACCAGCTTTTTGAGTATATAACTTCTTCCCAGCAACATTTCTACCGATACCCGTTACAGCATTTAATCCATTAGCTAACAATCTCCAGTCATTTATAGTTAATTCTTCTCCTGACATTACTTTACCTAAAGCAGTAAGAGAAGTTCCTAATTCTAATGCAGTAAATGTTTTACGTAGTATTGGAGCTGCTGTTTTTATTGCTTTAGTTACTTTAGCTCCTTTAGCCATTGTTCCTAATCCGGGAATTAATGTTGCTGCATCCATCCCTAGATTTAGTATTAAGTTCCCAGTATCACTCCATGACCAATCATCGTCACGTTTATAATCAGCAATAGCAGTAGAAATTGTAGATCCTAATCCTGTTGCAGCTCCCACAGCATTTCCCATTCCCAATGCAGCAGTAGAAGCTAAACCAGCTACATCTAATGCTAATGCTGTTAAATCTGCTTTATCTGCTGCACTTAATGATTCACCAGAGAATACATCTGACATAGAAGCAGATTGTTTATCTTGTAAATCTGAGGAGATTGAATTTCTTAGTACTCCCCCTTCTTGATATTTAATAGAAAGACCTCCAGCAGTAGTTTCTCTTTTAGCCTCATCAGCTCCTAAGTATTGACTATTAATATTAAAATACTTAGAATATAAATCAGTTAAAAACTTACTTCCTAAGGTTAAATCTCTTCCTTCAACTGGATTAATATTGAGTTTATTTAAATTAATAGAAGAAATTCCCGGATAATTTGATGTCGGACTAAATTGTAAATATCCCTGATTATATTTAAATTCCCCAGGAATTATATCTCCTGTTTTCTTATTAATAGCATAAATACTTTTAGATTTATATGGTCTCCCAGTATTTAAATAACTCTCCACATTCTGAGGATTATTTATACCAACAAATTCATAATCTTCTGCTGCTTGATTATCTCCTATATAAGGATTAAAATAATCAATTCCATATTCCTCTCCTTCTGGGAGATTTAATAATTTAGCTAATTTATAATAAGCATTATAGCTCTGTTCCTTATCCCAATCTTTTTTATATTTAATATTCTTCGCATTCTTTCTCCAACTATATACTTCCGGATTATATATATCATTTAAATATTTAACATTACTACTTACATAATCCTTAATCTTCTCATAAGGTATATAATCAGTATCGTACCATCCAGATTTCAACATGTATGTAGCTGGATTAGATTCAAATGGAAAATGCCCTCTTAATCCTATAAGATTACCAGAAGGATCTATTTCTCTCAATCCTTCTTTAGTAACTACTATATTTTTCCCATTGAAGTTATATTTTAAAGGAGCATTTTCTGGTAAATTGTTTACTTTTCTTATTTCATCTTCTTCTTTTTTAATCTCGTCCGGAGATTTACTTGATTCTTGTGTGGTAGAAGTTCCCTGATCGGAGCTTCCAAAGATATATTTCCAGATATAATCCCCAAATCTTTGGTTATTTTTTTGCTCTTCCCAATCAAACTCGGAATTAGGATTTCCGTCTCTACCTTGTGATAAATCTTCTATAAATTGATCGTATTCTTGTATAGATTTAAAAGGAAGATTTTCATATCCTTTAAATGGGGTTTTATCTTCCGATGATAAATATTCATAGAATCTTCCTCTATTACTTTCTAAAGCCCTGATTACATCATCAATCCTTTCTGAGGTAGTTTTTCTATTATATACTTCTTGATTTATTTTTCCTCCCCATACAGAATTAATTAATTCTCTAGGATTCCATGATACATCTATTTTATCAGGTTCTTGTAGAGTATTAGAGTATTCAGTAAGATTTAAAAAATTATTATCTATAGCTTTAGCTAGATAATCACTACTATATTTATCACCTAAATTAAATCCTTCTGAGTTGTTATATTTAATATCAAATCCACTTGGAGTACTATTAATCTCTTGTATATCACCTTTATTTAGAGCGTCTAAAAATCTATTATAAGAAGCATCTACTCCAGATCCTCTTCTTCTATAAGAGTTTTTTAAACTTCGGGAGTCATCAGAACTAACCCAATTCTGGAGTTTTTCTTTAGCTTCTTTTATATCGTATTTTTTACCGTTAATAGTAATTGTCTTTGTTTCTTGCTCTTTTTTATTATAAAGGTCTTGTAATTCTTGCTTCTTTTTATTATATTCTTCTATATTTGAAGGAGATTTACCTCCAGTTTCAAATTTAGGAACTTGTGCCATAGTTAATGATTAAAGTAAAAAAATGGAGTATTATATTTAAATAATACCCCATCTAAGATAATTTATTGTCTTTTCTTTACTACTAATTTAGTACCTTTTCTCGCTAAAACAGGTTCAGTAGGAGCTTCTGCTTGAGCAGCTTGTCCCTGAGTCATTTCGACTAACGCTGAACATACCGCCAATGCAGCTTGACAATCCTGATTTTGAGTTGCCTGAGCAGCTAATTGAAGAATTTGCTGAAAGATTTGTTCTGGACTAGGTTGAGCCTGAGTAGCAGGTTCCGCGGGCATAGTTCCGCCCTCTTGTAAGATTTTTACTTTAAATTTTTCGTTTACTTTCATTTCTTTAATATTTAACGTTAAACTTGTACAAAGTTAAGATTTTGTATGTGAAATTCCTATTGTTTGGTAGTGGATAATAATTCTGAATTATTTACCACCTTTTGAGCCTTTACCTTTGGATTTACTTTTTGATTTGCAAGCCATAGTGTTTAAGATTTAAATTTGTTAGATATATAATTATTTACCTCATCTACTCTATTTAACCATCCCTTTAAAAATTTATTCTGTGACGGTTTTCTATCTACAATTGCTTGATAATACTCTTTTCTCTGAGAAATAAATTCTTGCAGTAAACTCCTCGAATTACATAAATTAGCCAGTCTAATTGTAGTAGGTCCAATTTTCCCATCCACATCCAAAGAATGTCCTAAATTTAAAATAGCTTTTTGGAGACATTTAACACCATTAGAGACACCCGCATTAACTGCATGATCTAATAGATGGGCAGAGATATAAATGTTGCTTATATCGTCTATTTTACATTTGTTATAAAATTGATCTATATAAAATTGTTCTACTAAATCTTCCAATTCTTTAACTGTTGTTATTATTTGTCCTCTTTTTAAAGGTTTGAATTTATCAATGATCTTCCATCCTTCCCATTTAGGGAAATTAGCACGAGATATTCCACAATATGTCTCTCCGCCAGAGTCTAGATTATCCGGATCCATCCAATAACCCGATTCTGAATGTAGTATTAATTTTATAAGAAAATGTTTTTTATTCATTTAACACTTAATTATTTTAATTTGTTTCTATTGTTGGAGATTTAATACTCTCTTTATTCTTATCCCCTAATTCTTTATGTAACAATTTTACTTCATGATTGAGTCTCTTAATTTCTTCTTGCATCTCATGTAACATTTCATCGTGCTCTGCTATTTTCTTCTGATTAAATAATACAGCCTGCCCAATTGCTTCTAAATCGAAGGTATAAACATTCTTCATACATCCAGTTTCTGAATCCTTAGCGTTTGATTTCATTATAGTTATCCAATTATTATTTATTAAATTCTTTTCAATTCTTTTATATGTTGAAAAACTAGTATTTAATATATTTGACATTTCTAAAGGAGTAGATGAAATAGTTCCTCTCCCACTATCTTTATTCATCATTCGTTCTTGAAAAGCTATTAAAGCACATTTTTCTTTAAAGGGAATTTCTTTATTCTTCATAAATTCAAAAGTGTACATTTCAAATCCTTTACTATATAAAGAACTTCCTTTATTAAAAACATAAATATTACATCTTTTTTCTCCTTTTATTATTTTAATATGATCTTCTTCTTCTAATATATTTAAATACTTCTGAATTGTTGGTATACTTAATTTAGTTTCTCCTTGAAGAGTTCTTAAAGATACAAAAGTGGAATAAGTGTCTTTATTCATATATCTTCTTAAATATGCATAGAGGCCAAGGACTTGATAATCTATTTGTCCTTTACATAATCCATGGGGAACTTGCACATGTTGAGGTAAAGTACTTAATTTTTCTTTTTTATTACCCATATTTATATTTTTAACTGTTAAACTATTTAAACAGTTGCGAATATAATAAAATGTAATGATAAATACAAATATAATTAGTAAAATTTCATGTTCAATTTTTGTACAGAAATATTCAAAATTTGAACACCTATTACATAAAATTCCGACCTAAGGGTGCGTTTTTAATTGTATACCTTTCAACTACCTACCAGATTTTATACTATACTAAATATATAATCGCTTCGCAATTGAACTAAATTTAATGTTTTTATTAAAACACTTCGTGTTTAAATAAAAACTTTGTTTGTTTTATCGCTTATAACTTATTTAAATAATAATATTTATATTAATATAAGATAATATATATTATAAATATCTAAAATATTTAAATTATTTATATTTTTCTATTAATGCCTTTAATTCTGGATTATTTTCAATTAATCTAAGCCCTTTTCGTATAGTTTCTGAATATTTAGTAGGATCAGATCCGTTATCATATATACTATATGAAGCACTATTATACATTTTTGGATTTTCCTGGAAATACTCTAGAGCACTTTCAATAGGATCAAATTTCTCAACAGATTCTTTAGCTTTATTTAAACTATTAATAATGGCATCCGGAATTTTATTATCTCTAAACCTTTTCTTTAAATAATTAACAAAATATTCTTCCCCTTCTGGAGTTAGATGGTATTGTTCTCCGCCAAATAGAGCTCTATCTTTTGTTATATAATCAATTCTTTTTTCTCCAGGTTTTGGTTCTGGCATAAATTTGGTTAATATTTTTATATAATCAAGCTTTCCTTTTCTATCTGGATGATCCAATCCAACAAGTTGATTTGGAGTATATGTAGCATTTTCTTTATATATTGCAATATTATAATTCATAGCATCAGTAACATCCTTTTTTGTAGCATCTTTTCTTCCTAAATATCCATGTCTAGAAGGATTAACTCCTAAAGTAGATTCATTGTAGGATAATGCTATTGCTTTCTCAGGTGTCATTCCTTTAACTTTTTTAGAGGCCTTGATTATATCTATTAAAGGTTGTTTATATATAGGAGGAAGATTAACATCATTTCCATTTTCATCCTTAGTTATTCTAATAACATCTGATTTATCTTTAATTTCCCTAATTCTGACATTTTTAGTATAGAGAGCATGTTGGAGATCTCTGAATAGAGTATCTAATGTATCAAAAGCAGCTCTCTTAGGGTCTATTGGATAATTATGTCTGATTGCTATTGCCTTATCTTCTTGTTCGGGTGTAAGTTGTCTATTATCAAAAGCTTCTTCCCAATCTTCATTTATATAACTAGTATTATCTCTAAGTTCTTTAGTTGTCATAGGTCTGGTAGATCTATTAATAACTAAATCTCTATATAATTTATGTAATTGTTCCTTAGTATAATCACTCATGTTTTTTAGTAGTTACATATTCCGGATCATTATTATCTTGAATTTTCATGTATTTAAATACAGACTTACCTAATCTCTTATATGCAGAATCGGTTTTTAATTTCTCTGCTTTCTTAGCTTGGCGAATTAAGACTCTAGTATTCTTCCTAGAAAATATTCTCTCTCCACCTTTTATTTTATATTGTACTTTACCGTTAGTAGAAAGTATCTCTAGTAAATCCTCTAAATCATCAATATCATTTTCTATTTTATCTTTAGGAGATTCATCCTCCAAATCTTCTAAATAATCTAATCTTTCTTCAAGTACTTCATCTAATCCCTCAAACTCTACACTTTCTCCAGATCGAATTCCGGAATTATTAGATACCTCTAATACGAATAACACATTCTTTTCAGATATAATACTTGTATCATTAGGCTTCCCTTCTTTATTAGATATTACTTTAAATTCTGGAGAGATGAAGATTATATCTAAATATAAAGGAGTATCTTTCATCCAATAATTTACTTCTTCTTGTACTTCTGAATATATAAATAGAAGTCCTTGATTTTCTGATAGACTTTCTATATGCATAAATCCATGTTCTCTTTCCCAGTCATCTATAGCAGTATCACAGAGATATTCTTTATTATGTACTTTAACTTTTACTACGGATTTCTTTAATTCTGACATAATTATATATTATTTAAAATAAGGATCTTCATTATCAATATAATAATTCTTCATATTATCTCTTAATAAATAAGAACCTATTTTAGGATTAAATTTAATATCTTCTCTTATTTCTAAAGCCTTCTCTCTCTTAGGAATAGTATATTTCCCTGTAACTATTGAAGGGAAGTCATATGTATCATTTACTTTGATAGTATTATTCTCCTTATCCCATTGGATAGTAAAATTCCCAAAAAGATCTAATCCGGTTGCCCAACGCTGATTCTTATTCGGACGTTCTATATATTTAACAGTTAATCCTTCATTAACTACTTTTGGCTCTCCGGATTCTAGTACTTCTTTTCCAGTTTTATATATCTTTTCCAATCTAGATTTACTAGGTAACTCTGGGTATTTTTCTATGTATTTATCATAATTACGTAGAATTTTACCTACATTTAAGGTGTCTACCATAGATTGTACTCTACGGGCTACTGGTTGCGGGATTCCTACATATTCAGCATTTTTAGGATCTTTATCTTTGTCAGCATTTATCCTAGCTTTAGAAGATTTTATTAATCTCGAATCCTTTCCTAAATTTAAATAATGCTTAAAGAAAGCCTCTTCAATAGGGGTTGCCAATTCCTTCTCTTCTCGGATCGGAACTGGAGTATTGGTATAATTTAAATATGGGAGACGTATATAATAAGGAGCACTCCAATAACCATCAGCTGGATTGAGGAAATTATATACCCTTTCTGCTTGGGTTTGTTTTATATTACTTTTTCCTCCACTCTGATACTTCTGTATTAGATAAGAATTTACTTTATTTAAATTTAACATAGTATTATATATAAAAGGTTATATTTAAATAGAATATATTTCAATTCTATTTAAATATACCTATATTATTCAATTTCTTTAATTACTTTACCTTTATCAATAGTATTATGTAATATCTCCTTAACTAATAACTTCCCAGCTTCAATAGCGGCCTCATCACTATCTTCTTTATATAATTCCTCCAATTTTTCAGTAACTTCTAATCTAAGAATTAATTCTTCCCGTTCTATTTCAGCTACCTGAGATATCTTATCTCCTTCTTTTAATATAACAGGAATCCCTTTCCTAGATATATCTTCTGTATCTAGATGATGAAGTTCTTTATGTAATTTACCCTCTGGAATTATATTCTTCTCTCCTATTTTTCCACCATCTTTATATTTAAGAATATTTTTCTGGGATTCAGTGTATTTAATTCTAAAGGATTCTAAGAATTTAAATCCATCCTTTCCAAATCTAATATTATTTAATCCTCCAGATTGTTCTAATTGCAATCTATTAGTAAACATATCAGAAGAACTTATTGATCTTGCAGATCTATCTGATGCATCTGTTAAGATATCATCTATAGTATTTTGATATCCTTGAGCTTTATCCATTTTTTTATTAGCTTTTTTCCTGGCTTTATTAGAAAATAATCCATATTTTTTTCCAGATAGACCTCCAGCATCTGTAATGAATTTACCAGTTCCTGTATAAGAAGAGTTATTAGCAATATTTTGATCTACAGTAAATTTTCTAGATTTTTTTCCAAATGCGTTATTTATTAATCCTACAGCACCAAGATTAAAAAAGCTACTTCCTAAAATAGCATCAGCTGTAGTCATTTTATCTGTTCCAATTCCTAATTTTTCTAATCCATTTCCTACTAATTTACCTGCCTTCATTGCTATTCCTACACCTGGAATTGCAGTTCCTACAGTATTACTAATAACATCATATCCAGCATCAAGTCCTTTAGTTATATTTCCCTTCTTACCGGAATAATCCTTTCCAATTAAATTGGCTCCTATATCTAAAACAGATCCTATATTAGCAGAAGTACCTAACCCACTTAAAGCACTTGTAGTTAAGGTAGGAATAACCAATTTACTTAGAGCACTTATAGTTGAAGTAGGAGCAAAATTAGCTTTAATACTATTCCATAATCCAGGTCCTGTTTTAGATAAAGAAGCATTTTGCAATGCCATTTTATTTAATGTAAGAGGGCTGCTAGCACTAACAGATCCTATCAAAGGTCCTGTTGATGTAACTATTCCCCCATCATAAAACTTTTTCATTTTAGTTTATTTAACAAAAGCTTATTTCAAACATTGTTTGTAATGCGGTAATAATAACTCTCTTATCTCCTTTATATTTAACTCTAATCTTTATATATTTATCTCTGGGTCTAGTTTCTTCTATTTTTAATTTAATATTTCCCTTATTTCCTTTTTGATATTTAAAAGGTTCTAGAGTAATATTAACAAAGTCTTCCTGATATCTGGTATTACCTTTAATAATACCACAAGTAGACATATCCTTAATAGGTTGAATTCTTCTTAAACTATACTCAGATAATCTATCATCATAGAATATAATAGCAGATTTTCCAGTAGATTTATTATTACAGTCCTTATTATCAATAAATTTTATATAATCATCTGCCTCAGACTCATCGATTTCTCCCTTCTGTACTAAATAAGTATTTTCTTTTAAATCTGGAATGTTAGAGAAATCATATGCATCTCCAATTACTTCAAATGAGACTAATTCTGGGAGGACGTTATTTGAGATGATAAAGAGGTTTGTAAAGACTTTATGATATCCAACATTCTTGTTTACAACAAACTCAAATTCAAATGGGTCATAAGAAAGAGGTACTCCTTTTGAATCTCGTTCTTTATACCATGAGGTTGGATAGATTTTTTCTTTATTATCAAATATTCCAGCTACTCCATGTCTCCAGAAATATGTAGGATTTTTCCAAGTCTCGGAAGATGTTCTTATATAAACTACTCCAGTATATGTACTACTAGCATCTACTTCTAATTCTTCCATATTTGATGTTATAGATTCGTTTCTCCCTCGCACTAATCCTGCTCGAATATTTAGAGTTACATACTTATTCCCTTCTAGGTATTTATTTCTAATAGTACTATTAGATGATCTTAATATCAACCATGTCTGTCTATTCGAAACTTTATTACCTATCTTATCTTCATGAGTATATAAATAAAAATCTTCGTTATCTGGATAAATGTCATTATTTATAAATTCATATTTAGAGTATTTAATTCTAAATTTATCTGGATCTACATCTAATTTAATATCTAATAACCCTACTGCAACATCTTTTCCAGTTGTAACAGGAGAGGTAAGATCCGGAATCTCTATTCCTTTATATACAACTAAAGGATTATTAATCGGATTTAATATACTTTCCCAACTTACTTTATTCAAATAAGTAGTGGGATCTCTTAATATAATTCCTTTAGCTGCAACAGAACCTTCCCATGTAACTGAGACTTTAGATATATTCTTAGAATCTTCTTTATTATTAGTAAAGAATACATTAGATATATTTTCAGACATTAATGGAATCCATGAATATCTGGTTGTCCACAATTGTAATTTTTCATTATAACACAAATTCCATTCTCTAGAAGTTATAAATTCTCCTACTGGATTTATATCCTGAATATCATCATAGAAAGTAAATAATACATCAAATTTAAATTTATTAAAATGTGTTTTTACATTCCGCAATCCTAAGGTAGTGCTTCTCTCTCTTTCAGTAAATGAAATATTATCATTTAAATATTTCTGAATTTTAAAATCAGATATAATCTCAAATGATTTTCCATTTGTTCTCCAAATCTTTTTAGCAAAAGTATCGACACCATATACATAATTATCTGTTTTTAATATAGAGTCCTTCCACTGAGATCCATATAATTTAGATAATAAAATAGGACGTTCTGGGAGAACATTATTGGAATTTAAATATACTGGATTATTTAATTCTCCAGCTGTTTGGATTCTTTCATTTATTGGTATAAGTCCAACTCCCTTTTCGAATACTACTACTAAATCTCCATACCATTCGATAATAGATGTAATAGTTCCATATTCTTTATTATAATCTCTATAATTACTTAATTGAAATACTCTATAATTATTTTTAAATGCGTCAGATATGAATATATCAGAATACATTATTCTATTAGAAAAATCATTTTTTATATATGGAACATCCGGAAGAATAAAATAATTCTTATCTGATGTAGAACTATTATATCCAGAATTATATACTGTACTTTCAGGAATTTTATACTCTCCAGATGCATTAAATCTAGATATAGGATAAAATGTTCTAGGATGTCCATTTAAAGCCGCTTCTGAGGTATTAGATCCATCTTCACATCGTAATGCTAAATTTATATTAGATAAACATTTTAATGTAACCCAATGTCCAATTTGAACTGCATTAACATCTCCTCTATTTATCAGTTCCGCTTTTTCCAAATCTAAAGCTCCATCTTCTGAACCAGTATAATTATCTCTCCATGTATAAGGATCTACAATAGTATCGTTAGTAGGACTTTCCGGATCTTGGAAGTTTCTACACATTCTATGAGTAAAAATATTTATATAACAATCTCCTCTATAACAAACTAATTCTTCGCCTTCTAATGAATCCCACTCATATCTATCACATATAGAATAATATGGAGACATATCACTAAATCTAGCTTTAAAATAATCGACTAACATGCCTTCATTATATCCCGGAACCATTATATCTACTAATTTACAGTATGATTGTAGTCCTTCAATTCCTACATAAGAACCCCAAGATCCCCGTAATAGGTTTTTTGCTTTAGCTTTATTATCTTCTTTACCTAGATATTTAAATTTATATGCAACTTCGGCTTCACCAGCTCTAGAAGAAAAATCTTGCGTTCCAGATGTTTTTAATTGAATGTTATCATCAATATAAGTTAAACTTATATTTTGATACCAAGATCTACTACTATTACCTTCTTTATTTCTAGAGAAATTCGGAAATGTATAATGTCTATCATCTCCTCTTTGGGTAATATAATTTTCTGTAGTATCGTACGTTAAATACGAATCTCTAAGAACGAATTTAGATCCATTAAATATCTGAGAGTATAATTCATTATTTAATTCCGCTTCTGGAACAATAGCAGCATTTGGTAGGGTATCATTAGAATATAATAATCTATTATTAATATCATTTTCTAAAATACTATCCCCATTACTATTAGCTATGAAAGATTCAGTCATTCCTAACGGTTTACCGTCTCCACGTTTTACTGGAAGAACAGGGATCTTAGAATTTAAATCTAATCCTATAGTTGCTCCTTGACAATATACTGTTGGAATTCGTTTTTGACGTACAAAAAAGAATCCTTTAGTATATTTTTTTAATTCTTTTATTAAATTCTCAGTATCCTTCCAAGTAGAATAATCGGAGTTATTTTCTGAATTCTTAAATATGAATTTAATACCTACTGGTTTATTATATCCATCATAAGTAGAGTTCTTTTCAATACTTAATTTAACTACACCTTTAGCATTATCCAAAGAAGATTTTATAAATCCATTCTCTAAAACTTCTATATAATTTCTATCTCCCGGAAGTTCGGTATCTTTATTCCAATTATATATAGATTCAATTTTTTCAGTATTCTCAATTCCTAAATTCCTTCCCCGGATATTAAATACTGGAGACAATGTAAAGTCATTCATTATATATACTATTCCAAATCTATATATATCTTCCCAATATCCTACTCTATGATAGATATTATATACATTATAATACATTCCGAAGGTTTCTCTACTAGATCCAACTGGTGTGTAATACCCATTATCTAATGATATATCTCCAACCTCATCTTCTGTATAAACTTCTGGAATAATACGCAAAGATAGATCAGCCAATTCTTTATACGGAATAGTTGTTTTATTTACATTACTTAAAAATAATCTATTTTGTACTTGAGCCTGAGATTTAGCATTTTCTACAATACTATATTGGATATTAATATCATCTAAACTAATTTCTGACACAGGTTCTATACCTGTTATAGTAACAGTACATACAGTATTTATTACAGAGAAGCTATTAACTAATTTATATGCTTTTGTAATCTCTGTTCCATTTTCAGTACTAGTGGATCTTGTATAATAGATATTTAGATAATCATAAGAATCGTCTATATTAGTTATAGTGAATCTAATAGTTTTATACGCATTAGTATCTAATATTCCACCTTTTATAGTTTTTATATCACTAATATCTCCTATATAAACAGAAACAATTCCTGATTCAGCAACAAAATCAGTCTCGTTTCCATCAGAGTCTTGATATTTAAAATAAAATACATAATTCCCAACTTTTAATTCCCCTCCAGATTCTACACCATCAAATCTAATAACTGGAAGAGTTTTTATAGTTTTATATAGTTTAGTCTCTCCGTCTAAGGAATTTTCATCATATATATTAGTATCATTATTCCCATTTCTATCTATAATTTTATACATTCCATTTTCAGTTGGAGTAAAACGGGAATTTATAAGTCTTGGGGGATTTAAATCATCATTAAGTATAAGATTTACGCTTCCGTCATACGATTCTTGAATCTCTATATCAACTGGATTATTTATACTAAAATTTAAATCTTTAGTACTAAAATCAACTAAATCCCCTTTTCTATTAGATGTAATCAATCTGCCTTCATTATTACCTGGATTACCAACTTCAATTTCTTTTTTGCTATTAGTACGAACCCATTCTCTTGGACTTAATGCTTGTCTTGGTGTATATTTAGGAGAAGAGTATTTAGCGGTTGCTTCTGAATATCTACTTTTAACTTCATCTGTATTTATATTACTATTATTAGAACTTATTATAAATAAAGTATCTATATTTTGATCCGTAATATAGATTTCTTTTTCTTTAAATATTCCAGTATCATTATCTATAGGTTCAATTATTTTTAAAGTAGCAGGAATTTCAATGTCCCCACTTTTTATTACATATCTTCCATCAGTAGCTTTAAGATATCTATTTCCGGATAATCTTAAATTTCTAAATGGATTATATTCATATGCTAAAAACCCTTCTGTTTGAAGAGTCTTATACATAATTTCAAATGTAATATCAAAATTTAAGGTTAAAAAAGGGGTCATATATAATTAAGTAAAATTAACTAAATTCTCTGGTTTACTAAAATTAGACCCAGTTATATTTCCTCTCACCTGTAATCGTTGGCTAAATACCAGATCATCTGGATTTCTAAGGTTAGCATTACAACAATCTTCATTATCTGATAAATTTCTAAAAGAATACCAGTAAATATATCTAGATTCCTGATTACTTGCTCCAAAACCCATTCCTATCAGATGAATGTTATTATTTAGAATACTAAAAAGAGGATGTACTTCAAATTTATCTACTCTCTTAAAATATAATTTTTCATTATTAGTAGCGTACATGTTATCTAAATCCTTAGACATATATGTAGTATAACTACTTGCTTCGAGATATATGTTTTTAACTTTATTTAAATTAGAGGAGGTTAAAGAAGAACTAAATATATATCTATAAGGTATGCTAGCTGAAAAAGGAGCTTGTGTAGTTTCTATTGGTTTGTAATCTTCTAATTTTGTTTTATCAGGGCCAGTATCTGTACTTCCATATCCAATATAATACTTATTATCCTTTAATGAATTTATATATGTATTTATTATTGTAGTAATCCTGTCATTTAGAGGTATAGTACCATCATCTATTTTTATATTAATATTTACTGATGAAAATGATCCAGTTAATTTTATCTTTCCTTCTAATGTAGTATCATAAAGATTATCATATTTAATTGTATCAGGATTAGGTATAGTATAAGGATTATTAGATGCTACAGATACTTTACTTGCTCTATATAAATTATTAAATAATGTATTAAATTCTGACCTTATATTATCTGCTGACATAGTATTTCCAACCCTAGTTCCGTATATATTACAAATACACATTGTATTTCCATCAAATTCTATTATAACAAAGGTTGATGGATAATATTTAGAAGAATTTTTATTAGGATAAAAATATAATTTATTACAGGTTCTACTTCCCCAGTCATTTACGAAAGCTTCTAGAGAAGTATCAAGACTATCTCCAGCAAATGCTAATATCCCTATTTTATTATTCCCTAGTCTTGATTTTATTTTATTTACGACTGTGGTTGGAGAATTTCCTGCGTCTACAGTGTAATCTCTATCATAACCCCCTTTATTTGGATCTTTAGTAACCCACTTAGATGATACATCCTCATCTACAAAAATATTATCTACTCCATCCTTAACACAGATCCAATCTCCACGTCCATCATCGTTATGATAATAAGGTATTCCAGATGATACTTGTAGTCCATCCCACCCTAATAATCCTACAGGTTCCCATTTATTATATTCTATTTTATCTCCCGGAATATTTGTAGTATATGTTCCGGATTTTACTTGTTTATTTAGGGTTGCAGTTATAGTAAGTTCCCTAATATTTTCATCACTTTGAACTTTATTATCGGTTATAATAGCTGACGGAAAAATTAATGGAGTTCCGGAAGTAGTTAAACTATAATTAGATGTATCAGATGAGTAAATTATATCAGCATCTAATATCCCAAAATTAAGCTTATTTACTTTCCTAAGTCTATATTCTGAATTTACTGTGACACTATTTTCTATAGTAGTTTCATATTGCGTCTTGTGTTCCCCTTCTTCAATTAAATCGGAAGCTGATGACAATGAAGGTTGTAGTATATTATTTTTTTTATGGATAATAGTTGGTCCAGTAATACTCTTTTGGGATAAATCTATAGCAGAATCCGATACTACTGTTATATAATTATCTATTTTAAGTGTTGAAAAGTTCTTAGTATCTTCTGTAATAGCAGAAGTATAATAAGAATTAAATTGTCCATTTGTGAAAAGAGTATATAAAGCATTATATTCCTCAACCTCAAATTGGTGTTTTTCTGTATCCTTATTAAAGCTCAATCCACATATTCTACATATATAAAAATTATTATATCTTAACCTAGTATATTCAGAATTATATACATAATCGGTTTGTGTGCTAAAATTCTTATAAAGTTTAGTATTACTTCCTAATTGAGGTCTTATTTCATATATCCACGGTAATCTAGGATTAGATATAGAAGGCTTTTTCATATCTTCCTCCTTTAGAGTAAGCTCTCCAGATATTACTTTAAAATAGTCTTCTACTCTAGAAGAATCTAATAATAAATAATAATTATTACGAGAAGATTCTAAATAATTATTTTCGAAATTTGTAATAGCGGAATCTATATCTTCCACCTCCTTCCCGTTTTGATAATAATAAGGTTCTACTTTTAAATCTTTATCAAAACAATCTATAGAGAAATTATAGGATCCTGAAATAGATTTAGATAAAGGATATATAAGAGATGCATTTGCGGATACATCATAAAATTCTATATACATTACATCACACTTATTTAATCCGTTTGATGTTCCTCTAACAAAGAAGTCTGTAGTAATAGTAACCCTTTTAACTTCTCTTCCTTCTATATTAGTAGTACTAGTAGTAGAATATCTCCATATATTAGATTCTTTACTAGTTAATAGATCTCGATAATTTAATACTGTTGTATATTTAAGATTCTCAAACCATTGGAATCTTGAATATGGTCTTATAGTTATACGTGTATCTTTTTCTTTACTTAATTTTAATAAATCATGTTTAATTGATATTACGGGTTGTGGAATATTCTCTCCGGGCTTTAAAATAAACTTGGGATCTATTTCTGCATCCTCATGGGTACCTTCTTCCTCTTTTTCTATTCTTACTCCATATACATTATTATAACTATCACTTTCACTATTAATAATAAGCTCTACATCATAATCATCCTTACCATTTTCAGTTACATCTCCTATCTCAATATTAAAAAAATCAATAGGTTCTATCTCTAATACTATAATTAAATATCCATTAAATCTAGAACTATATGTATTATATAATGAGGGATCCTGAACTGTTTTTAATTGAATATTACCTCCAAATGCTTCGTCTTCTGTATAAAAAAACTTTCTAACTTCGTTTGTAAATACATTAGTTTGATCTTCTATATAAGTAATAGATCCATTTTCATTTACAGTGGCAAGATGTAATGAAAAAACTCTTCGTTGAAGTTTCCCGTTATTGAATGTAGTATTATAATTTTTATAAGTTTCTATAAAGTTATTTATCGAAGAGCTACCAGTGCTAGGAGTTATATAAATTAGAAATTTATCCCCGGGCCTTAAAACCATTCGTTGCAATAAAGAAAAATCAGCTTTTAAATAAGTAATTTGTAATCCTTTACTCTTCCCTTCTGGATATAAAGTACTATCAAGTATATCAGTATCTATATCATCCATAGATAATTCTTCCGAAGATATATTCCTTTCTGGAGATGGAAATGAACCTAATTCACATTCTCCAGTAAGAGGATTCATCGATGCTATATATATAATCCCTCCATACTGCTTTATTCCAAGAGGAATAAAATCTTTCTTTAATGCACAAGATTCAACTCTCCCATTTCCAGAGTCATTTTGTAATATAAACTCATTACCATCAAAAGTTATAATCGTCCCATTTAAACAATCTGTTAATACTGTATTCGGAACTACAGTATCATTCATATCCATTAATAATCCTCCATTAAAGGAGTTTTGAGCTATTTCCATATTAAAATTCCGTTAAATCTTCTCTAGTTATATTATCAATTTTAGTAAACTCGTACCCATCAAAAGATCTTTTTAAGAAATATTCTGCATCTTTAGTAGAATAATTCTCAAAAAATACCTTATATCCAGGAATTCCGTATAATTTAACTCTAAAGAAATGGTCATAATTTAAATTAAGCAAGCACTCATCGAGCACTCTATATAAGCATACATCCCCAAAATTAAACGTAATATTTCTTTTATTTAAATAAATAGATTTAAATTTCTCCTCAGTTAATCCAAAATAACAATACCCCCACCATTTAGTTCTACGCTGTCTATATAAAAACCTCATCTTAGTAATCATCTTACTAATAGCGTATCTAATTTTGTGAGCAATACTTTGAAATGTAACTCTTCCAATGAGAAATTTAAACATCTTACCATCTATTTTACTAGATAAATAAACATCACTATTATTAGATATTACATAATATAAATATCTATTCCCATATTTAATAATAGTAGTTAAATCTTCTATACTAAATTCTGGGAATTTTTCTTGTAATATCGGGAGATAATCCTTTAAATACTTAATCTTATTAGCCATACTTATTACCACTATTTACATTATCAAAAAATTCTCTAGTTAAGGAGTAATTTAACATTACTCCTCTAGTTAAAGTTCCTTTCTTACCTTTCTCATAGAATAATTTAATTTGTGGGTATTTATACTCAGAATCAAAATAATTATACATTGTATTTGTAGAAGTCTTTAGATGATTTAAAAGTTCTTCTCCTTTAAGTATTTCAATCCCCAAAATCATTCTTTTTCTGGTTGTAAATACGAAAGTAGTACTATTTCTGATAATATCCAATATCACTAAATATAAAAAGTAAATATAAATTCTACAACACCATAATCGGAGTTCTGCACCATTTTTATAATTCTTTTTAAGCATTTTTCTAGATACCTCTAACTTCTTTAAATCGAATTTTTCAAATAATTCAGGTGCGGAGAATGTATAACTAAGAGAAGATATTGTTGTATTATTATATTTCATTACTTCTCTGGTTTAAATGATTTTCCGTAAGATTTTCTATCAAAGCTAGTCATTACATCTAAAATCCTATTCATATCGTTTTGAGATACTTTTTCCGGAACTCTAGCTCTTTCACATAACCTAGCCCATTCTAATTTTATATTCTGAGCCATTTGATATGTATTAGGATCTCTAGTTCTAATAGCTTGTTTATATAAATCTGTATAAGCACAATATGCTGCAATTGCTTCGGCCTCTTTAGAATTTATATAAGGAAATCCTTCTTCATCTAGAATTTGTTTCCTATATAAAACTAATACATTCTTATAATCCTTATCAAATAATAAAGTATTTTCCCTCATCTGGTAATTTAATAATACTCCATAATCATATAATAAGGATTTATTATATTTCCAGTATTCTATATATCGTTCTATATAATTAGTAATAACCTGAGGCCAGCGTTGTTTATTAGATGTCTTTTGGGAGTCTATAAAATTTCCGAATACTGCTTCTATACTAGTAACATCACACGGAAGTTCTAATTCCCCATTTATAACATCTCCTACAAATTCTTTTATCTCTGTTTGTTTATTTCCTATCTTATCGTATGCAATCATTCCAGAGGATTCAAACTCTAATTGATCTATATTTAAACCATAGTTAGTTTGAATATACGTATATGCTGTGTGAAAGTTTAAATTCTTCATATATATTAAGCTTTAGCTACTTGATCGTTTGGTAGGTTAGGTGCGGCTAAATTTCTGTACCATCTCACTTTTTTTTCCGTAATCCTTCTCTTAATATCGTTAGTCAAGAAGTTCATATTAGACACTTCTTCTGCATTACAACAAGTAAATTGTTCTAACTGTCTAGGATCTTTAAATACAGCTATTATAGATAGTGTTTTAATTAATGGGGCATTAAATATATAACAATCATACATCCCATTTTCATTAGGAGATGTATCTATATAAATATAAGGCTTCCTTCCTAACCACCTATTATATTTATGATACTGATAAGATATATCAGTATAAATTTTAAACGGAGTATTTCTATCAACAGTTCCGAAATACTGAATTGCATCAACTCCTAAATCTGTAACAATTTGAGGTATTTCTACATGAGGAATATTAGTCTCTCTAACATTTAAATTAGAATTACATAAATTACAATTCTCTATAGGTTTACAATCTACCTCTAAACAATTAATAGATGTAACTAAATCCTTAACTGGAAGAAGTCCTTTTAAAGCATATTCTTTTATTATAGTTAATCTCTCATCCACTATATCATCTTCTAACTGTTCAACAGATAAGGATATATTAGATGTAATACCTCTTAATCCTGATAAAATATCGTTTAAAATCGCAGAGGCTAATTTATTTAATTCCATATAGTATAATATTTAAAAAGGCAGATAAGAATATTATTATCTTACCTGCCTTTTATTAAATAATATATTTTCTTATATTAATCGGTTACAGTTACATTAACAGTTAGTACTGTATCTGATCCTTTTTTATAAACTACAGCTACAGCAGACTCTGTAGCAGCTTTACCTGTAATTTCTATTCCTTTAACAGTTACTTTACTAGAATCATTAGAAGTTACAGTATTGTATTCGGAAAGCTTAATATCTACATACTTCGTCTCTCCTACTTTTAATGTCATAGTTTGAGTAGTTGACTCTCCAGCTCCATTATCAGAAGCAACTTCGATATCATCCACAACTACTCCAGCAGCTTTTACAGCAGTTTCAAAATTGTCTGAGATAGTAGTATTAATCCAGAAAACAGCTTTAGTAATAGATACTAATTTTTCACCTACAGCACCCATACCAGTATGATCTCTTTCGCATTCATAATCAAATACATATTGATTATAAGAAGCTCCCGGTACAATCTTAGAATCATCATTATCCTGATTAAAGATTCCAGTTCTAAGAGAGGTTTGGATCTGTACATTTTTCAACATCGTCCAATAAGTACCAACACCTTCTTGAGCAATTTGGGTATTAGTTCCTGTTAATATAGTAGTGTATACGGGTTCTTTAGGATAATAATTACCTAAAGCAGCAGTACTAAAATCTTCCAATTTCTGTACTTCCAACACATTAAATAGTTGAAATTCATTAGCAGAAGTTATAGTAATTTTAGCATCCTCAACAGTAGCTTTAAATCGTAGATTGTTATAGAAATTACCTTGTTTCTTTATAATATCAACCAATTTACTAGCAATATTAGCAGCAGTATCGGTATTTACTACATCTAAATTTGCATAAAACATTCTCCGACGTCTGTCATCCATAGTTTCAGCAAAATAAGAATCAGCAGATCCAGAAAGCTGCATACCAATAGCTAATCTAATATGATTTATTACTCCAGCAGTTGCAGGTTTAACTGCATCCGTAATAGTAATTTCGGATATAGATACTTTAGGATCTGAGGCAGTTGTTTTATATATCTTACCACCTTTAATATATGCAGTCTTATAATCTCCTACTCGAAGCACTCTAAAACCACTCTCTCCATTTATCTGATTATCGAACTTATTAAGTCCACTAAGCGAATCTTTCGCACTATTAATAATTACTTCATTTACAAATTCAAACATGTTTATAAATTTTATTTATTAGGGGAAATAGGTGGAGCTATTGTTTGATTAACTATAGGATTGGTATTTAACCTAGGATCTCTATGTCTCTCTAAAAATAATTTCACCATAATATTAATTATCTCGTAACATACATATTTAGGAAACTCTAAGTCCTCCAGAATCTCGTCCTCACTCTCTAAATCATTTAAAGTCAGACTCAATTCATTAGGATATTTAATATAATCTATAGATATATCTGAGATATTTATATTCTTATCTTCTCCATAAAACAGCTTTATAATAACTGGAGTTCCAGTTTTAATTTGTCCAGAATCATCATTATATATATAATAATAAGGTGTTTTATATGAAGGTTTAAAGTAATAATTATTTAATATCCCAGGATATTTATCAGATGTTAATCTTCTTGCTCCCTTTTTAATTATTGAATTAGAATTACATTTAGCATTAGGGTTATTAAATGTAATTACACAATTTTTAAGATGAAAATAATCGCTAGGTAAAGTAAATAATGTTTTATCGTCATCTTTACTTACTATATTCCCTCCAGATAAAGTGGCAGTCATATTTAATACTCTAAGATCATCATCTTCTTGTTGGTTCATATCACAAAAGTTATATTTAGTATTTATATACTGAATAACACTTTTATAATAATAATAATTAAACTCGTCTAAGAGCATACTGGGAGCTTTTTGTTTTTCTAATTCTATAAGTACTGCTTGATAGACTTGTTTTAAATTCATATTATATACTATTTACTAGTCTTACTAGTAGGTTTACTTTTATTCTCCAATGGAAGTTTTTCTGCATTTTCTAAATCTTTTAATATTTCGGAATCAGACTTAGAATCATCCAGAAAACCCTGTGTTGTAGATACCTCATTCTGTGCTTTTAAATCCTCAATTCTTTTATTATCATCGGAAATAGCTTCTATAATTACATCCTTATCCTTTACAGAAATTTCTTGAATTTCTCTTAAAATCCTATCAGTAATAAGTTTATTCTTAGGATTTTTCATAAAATCAATACAAGAATCAGCATCTCTACCTATGATATCATTATCATTATATGTATACAATCCTGCTTTCTGTCGTAAAATACCTTTCTGTTTAGCATATGTAAATGCTATTAGATATTTAGTATCATTACTTTCAAATAAAGAAATAATCTTCTCAGCATCTTTTTTAGCAAATTCTGTTAGAAACTCTTCAATTTCCTCATCGTAAGCATCTTTTATATATTTACCTAAAAGCATTGCTCTAATTCTTAAAGCATCTCTTGAAGCATTATAAATATAATTTAGTGCTTTATTTAGTGTCCTTGAGGCTGTATTACGTTTTCTAGTATCCTCAACAATCCTTTCTACATAATAAACTGCTTGAGGTCCGATTTTTTCATTTGGTCCTACTAACATTTTACCACTTTCATCAAATTTCCCTTTACTATCAAAAATAAGATCAGAAAATTTAATAGCTTCCCATTGTTTAGATTTAACAGGATTACTTAGATCAAACTCATCCCCATCTTTAATAAAGAATCTATCAGTAGTTCTAACGAAATAATCCAAAGGATCATCATCTTTACCTAAGATAATATTTCCAGACGAATCCACATTTCTGACACAAGAAGGAAATTCTCTTGTTAATGGATTCTTAACTGGGGAAATTGACATTCCAGCATGATTAGGACCAAAACGGCTACGCAAATGTATTACCGTATCAAGTTCCTCTTTTAAAGCAGTTGTACTTATACTCATATTCATTGATCATTAAATAGTTTAAATTTAAAATAAAGAGGGTTATTAGCCCTCTTTATATTTTATTTATTATAGCGGATTCTGTCTAAAGATAACAGAACGATAGGGTGCGTATACTGATACGCCGCTATATCCCCAATAAATCATTTTCTCGAGCCTCCTGATCGCTTTTGATCAAGAATCTTCATGTTTCCATGAAGGATAGACTATATTATCACTTCAAAGAAGTGTCTCCTCTTTCGAACTTATTTAAGTTCTATGCCTATTTAATAGGACTTACTAGTCGTTGAACCTTTTTCTTTATTTAAAGAAACTTGGCTGCGGATTGTCTAATATTTAACCTTATTACTATACCGAAGTAGTTACCTTCGCCATATAATTATCACTAATTATATTTAGTAGTTAAATCTCTAAAGATATTCCCGCAATTTAGGAGATTAGGATCCAAAATGATTCAGATCCTGCAACTGGTGTGCTGGCGGTTCCTCCTGAGATACCGTCTAATCCACCCCGGAAAGGGTTTTCTTATACTTTCATATAAGCCAGACTATATCATTAACTTATATCCTATTACCGTTTATAAGTTACCTCCCGTTTCCATATTTAATAATATGTACTCTACTCATTTATTCTCTAATATATTTCTTATTAGATATATTTTCGATAGTCGTTGAACTTTATATAAATATTTAAAAATATTTAAATCTTAGCTGCTGATTAACATATAATATTTAAATATAAATATTATTTAGCCTTCCAGTAATTAGAGAGGTTTAGTTTTTCTACATATCACTATGCAGCGGCGCAAGTGGATTTGTTTACGCCAATTACATCAGTTTTAATCATATCACAGCCCTTGAACGTCCAAGATTCAATAGCTGGTTTTCCGTTAGCTAAGTCCGGAGTTAAGTCAAGAATAAATCCAAATGCTTGATCAGGATATTCTATATTTAAAGCTTTATCCGGCATGAAGGTGCAGTTTGTTATCCTACAGGCTCTTTATCCTATAGCTCATATAATTTATCATCTTATATGCTCAGACTATATCATCATCTTATATTTAAACAAGATGTCCCACACTCGTGTCTCTATTATATTCTGTATTGCTACAGTTTCAAGAATTAGTCGTTGAACCGTCATGAGTTGTTAACCTCATGCTAGGCTGCTGATTATCCATTTAAATTGAAGGACTTCCAGCAATTCATGGGATTTTACAAAGTGAATTACTTCACTAAGCGACCATTTGATCGTATTACCTTGATATTCATAGCTAACAAAAGTATTACCTACTTTAACACCATCAACCGTTTCACCTACTTTCTTCTTCATACCAGAAGATTTACTATACATCAAAGTAGCAGTAGGAGTCCACCTTCCAATTTCATCCATTAAGTTATCACCAACCTGATTCCAAAGTAAAGAGTTACAGATTAATACGTAATCATTACCAGTTAAATTCTTTGCCTTAGAGGTTAAGAAACTTAATGCTTCTTTGAAGTGTGAAGTAAGTAATTGATCGAAAGAGATTAAGTATGCATATCTTTCAATTTGAGGAATTATCATTTGTGTTAGCTTTATGTTACCATAAAGATCAGACTATATCTTAATCTTATATATTTAATTATTAAGATTCCCTCCATTTCGAGAAATTTTTCTCTACTCCTTATCGGATAGTCGTTGAACGTTTCTTATAAAAGACTTCGCTGCTGATTGTCTTTATATTTAAAGATGTTCCAGCAATTAGAAGGGTGTTTCAGTATTTATCACTAAATAAAGCGGCAAATTTCTTACCGTCGCCTATATACACTATTTATACTTTATATCACTATAAAGATTAGACTATATCATCAACTTATCTTGTAACAATTATTTTTATTTAATTATTTAAGTTGTTCCCTGCTTCCATATATAAATATGTACGTCCGAAGACTAGTCGTTGAACTTTCATTAAATATGATATAAATATATACAATATTTAATGCTTAGCTGCTGATTGCCTTTAAGTAGCAGATTAAAGATATTCCAGCAATTCAAGGAATTTAATTTATCATACTGTTTCCAGTATGCGACCCATGTTTAACATAGACGTTTGTTAAAATTTCCCAGGTCTCTGCGTTTGCGAATCAATTATAGTCGGTTTTCCGTTCTTATCCACATTACTACGTGCCCAAAGATCATGTTTAGCTTTAACTTCCAAGAAATTCTCAATCAAGGTCTTTTCCATTGAAGTCATAGTAAACAATTTCTCACTTCCCTTAGTTTCTGTATCACTAATTTTCAAGAATACATCTTCATTAGCTAAATAGGCTTGAGATGCATCAATATCATTTCTATGTAAGGTCAAGTAATTACGATGAACCTCCATATTGGACTGATATTTTGTGGTCATTTATGTTAACTTTACATCACTATAAAGATCAGACTATATTTTAATCTTAATGTTTCTAAGATTCTCTCCCTTTCGAAATATTAAATTTCTACTCTATAACAGATAGTCGTTGAACGTTTAATAATATTTATCTTAAATATTATTACTTCGCTGCTGATTGTCTTTATATTTAAAGATGTTCCAGCAATTAGAAGAGTTATCATTTATTTATTACTAAATAAAGCGGCAATACAAAACTTACCGAAATCGTGATAATCAAACGGATGAGCATTTGATAAGAAGTGAGTAGTCATACCAGGTTGACACGCAGAAGTATCAAGATACGACATATAATCAGTATCGATTAATCGAACAGTGTATTCATAATATTTATTACTTCTCCAAATTGGACGAGCAGTAACATAACACTGTTGATGTGATTTATCTATCACGAAAATATCATGTTTATCATAGTATTTTTCTTTAAACAACATCCGAATTTCAGTTCCTCCAACACCATCGCCTTCTGGAACAGCAACAAACGGAATACGTTTAATGAACCTATTCTATTTAAAGAACTTAGACTATATCATTTACTTATTAGTATGATATTTAAAGATATAATCTTTATAATATTTATCTCCCATCTGGATATTCTTTAATTTATTTGATGGGATATTGTATTTTTCTCTTACTTCTTTTATATTATCTAAAGTCTCTATATAATTTCCATATTTATCATACACATCAATTATCATTCCATTAGAATAACACTTTTGTGGAACTTTAAATACTTCTGTAGTAGATATGTAATAATCCTTATACCATCCCTCGTTATAAGATAATATATTCTGAATTTTAGCCCATGAATGAAGATTTATAACCTTCATTACTTCTTTCCCTTTAAATCTTCCTATATAATTTCCTTCTTTATCATATACATAATAAATAAGATTCTTACAACTTATCCTAGCCTTCGGAATAAATTCATCTACTAACTTCTTAGATATATAATATTGATTCTGTACTAAAGACTGATTTTTAATAGCTTTACTTATATCTAATATTCCTATATATTTAGCACATTCCTTTTCTGATTGAAACTCATTTAAGAGCTTCCCTTTTTTAGAATATAAATATACAGAAATAGGTGGATTAGATTTCTTACAATATTTAATAACATCTATCTCTGGTTCTAATGCCCAATAAGAATTAAGAAATTCATATTTCCTATCTATAGCATATTGAAACTTTTTAGGAGATTGTCCATAAAAATCATATGCCTCTAAAGAATATTCCCATTTCTTTTGTAACTCTCCAGATGTGTTAAATTGATAAATTGTTTTATATGAATTTGTATTTAAATAATTGTAAGTATGATCCGCTTTTAAATACTCAGTATTTATTAACTCAGATTCTTTATTATACGCCTCCTCCAGAGTATCATAAATATATAAAGTAGTTCTCTCAAATGCTTTTGTTCCATACTTTTTAACTGCATACTGGAATGGAGTTTTTGGGTACATATAAGTACTCGGTTGGTTTATATAAACTCCACAACCTAAATATCCATCAAAAGTATTAGGATCATTTGTTTGATGCACTCCAATATAAATTTTATTTAACTCTCCAACTTTAGATTTTAAATTTTTAGTAAGATATACAATATATTTCATAAGTAATTCAGTTTTTTAATCTTATTTAAATAATAAGATTTACAGGTTTCCCCTAGTCGTTGAACACTGTCTTCATCAAGACCATGCTGCTGATTATCTCTAGTAGCAGTAGAGAGTTCCCAGCAATTTAAAGAATTTATTGTGAACCTCATTGATTCACATCCACGTCCCATTCAATAGCAAAAGCATCAATACTTTTACGTCCGGGTTTAGGAATATCTTGATAAACCATATTTTCAATTCTCTCAGTTAAAGCTGATACAGTATGTCCGGGACATAAAGATGCAGCTAAACCTACTCTATGAGTAATTCGTCCCAAGAATTGGGAGAAGTCATGAAAAGTTCTTGAGCCATTCATATTGGCTCGATTTGAAATGTATTCTGCTACAAACATTTTAAATTAAATTTAAGGTCTAATCTAACCTTTTAAGTTAAGAAACTCTTTTAAATCTGAATTTTCTATTTTAGTATCTTTACTTGTTGATAGACTAGACGCGTTATTACTACGTTTTCTATTTTTAAGTTTATTTAATTTTTCCAATCTATTTTTAAGATACTCTTCATCATTAAGTACATTATTATAATGTTCATGAATAGCTTCAATTAATTCATCTCCATGAGTAGCATAAAATGCTAATTTAAATAATGTATCCGGATTATCTAAATCACTTGCAAGCTTTGTTCTTCCAGTAATTTGAGGCTTAGTTATATAATCCATTGTACTATCTATATCCGATTCCTCAAGGTCAAAACCTCCAATAGTCTTAATATTTTTTCCAGCCTCTCTAAGAGTACCTATTATCTTATTTAATTCTTCTTCTGATAATTGAGAATCTTGTTCTTCTTTCTGTTTAGCTTCGGCAGCTAACCTCTCTTCTTCTGCTTTATATATCTCACGTAATTTATTAACCTTCTTTCCAAATGATTCAGAATTTTCCTTAGCTTTATTTACTTCATCAACTAATTCATCTTCTGTTAAAATATCTCCGTAATTATTTTTTATATATAAAGCATATATATCCTCATCTGATAATTCATCTACCTTATAAACAGCTCCTTCATTTGCTAAATATTCCTCAATTCCTTTCTGTTTGTAATAATTTACTAAAGATTCGGAGTTAAGGTTATTTTCACGCATAAATGTAAGAAGATTTATCTCATCATCGTCTAGGTTATAATCATCTTCTTCTAAATTAAGAAGTTCTATTTGTTCTTCTCTGCTTAACTCAGTAAATGGGACACTGTGAATTACTCCGGTTTCAGTATCCTCTATTTTTATATTATTAAAATCTATTCCTCTAGATTTAAGAACAGACTCTAATAAAGATTGTTCGTCTATAACAGGAGAAGTATTCTCCTCTGTATTAACTTCCTCTTGGGAAGTATCTTTTTTACCATCCACATTCTCCTCAGATGATTTTTGAGGAGTAGATTCTTCGTCTAATGAGTTGAAGATATCTAAATCATTTTCATATTCCATATACAATATTTATTACAGAAGTTCTATATATTCCCCAAACTCTGCTAAAGACTTCTTTCTAATATTAAAAGGAGTAGAGGAAATAGTTTCTTTAAGAGAATTTTTATATTTATCATCCAATTCAAATGATTCCGATTCTACATTCTCTTCTAAAATTTTCATAATCTCTAAATCTCTTTTAATTGTAGATAAAGTTAAAGCTTTTTGGCTCGGAACTTCATAACAAAATAACATTAAACTTACATAATTAGCCGGACGCTGTGCATCCACTTTAATGTCAATAGGCTTATTTTCAATAATCATAGTTCATTAATTTTTAGTTATTCATCCACAAAAGTAGATAATATTTGTATGTAATACAATAAATAAATAAAAATTTTATTTTTTAATTTTATACGATTGTATCTTTATCTTATCTTTAAAACAATCAGATGTTGCAGTAATTTTACTAATATAATGATTCCGGAATCCTATAGTATTATATCCATACTCTCTTCTTTTTTTAAAATTATACCAATATATAATATCTCTATAATCTATTATAGTTATATTTATATTAAAATCTAAAGAATCTATAGTAAGGTATAGTTTTTCATTATTTATTTTTAGAGTTTCATGTAATGTAATACAATCAATAGATTTAATTATAGGAATGCAAGTATCCTTTATTACTTCTATATTATTTAATATAGTATCCCTAATTATTTTGGTAGTATTTATATTAGCTTTAATTACATTATTTAATTGTTTAATTTTTAGATCTTTTTTTTCTAATTCTGATTTAAGTAAGGAGTCTTTAGATAAGATTAATTTTTTAAATTGTTTCTCTGACACAACATGAACTTGTTGAAGAGAATCTATCATACATAATTCCGAAGTATGAAGATCCCTTAAATCTCTAATCTCCTTAGATTGCTTATTTACTAGTTTTGTTAATCCTATCAATGAAATCAGTAATACTCCTAATAGAATATATTTAAATATTGTTATTTTCATTGGTATTTGTTTTATTTATATTTTTCTTCCATATAGATGTAACAGTATCAGCTCCTAATAGAGTAGTACTACATATGAACAACATATCTGTTATTTCTGGCGCTTCTATAACTTTTACTGCACACCATATACATATAAATAAGCATATAAGCCATCCGGACACTCCACACACTCTCTTAGAACTTAATCCGGAATGGGCTGTAAACATCTTGATAAAGAAATTATTACAGTTCATTTTATAATCTGATTATTACATTTATAGATTTATTCATTTTTAAATCCTGGAAAATATTTTTTATAATTTTGTGTAAACCAATCAGCGAACTCTTTCTTCATTTTAAGCATCTCTCCAGTTTTATAAGCTTCTTGTTCCGCAGCTTTGAGTGAATATGGAGGTGCTGTATAGTCAATTAATTTTCCAGTTCTTTTATCTTTTTGTACTGATGGATAAACATATCCATAAATACCGTCATCACTCCATCCCATTTTATGTGTTGCAATCGAAGAAGGATCTGCCCAATCTTGAATAACTTCTCTATTAGGATCTTTTAACCTATTAATGAAGTCAATATTTTTTATATTCTTAATTGCACTTATTAATTTAGAAGTGTCTGTAATATGAGATAAATCAATAGGCATTTTATTTACTAATTATATTTTGCAGTATATTTAATTTAGATAATATAAGAGTTAATAATTCATTATTCTCTTTTACATAATCTAATATACATAATATTTGTTGGGATTGGAGACATTTATCACATCCTTTACATTCCCTTAAAGAATCTTCCATATTATTAAGCGTCTATTGTTAAATATTCTATAATCATTCTGGGATTATTGTAATCTATATTACCTTCTTGTATACCTCCGATTTGTAGTCCAATAGAATCTAATGGGATAGCATTAACATTTCCAAAATCCCATAAAAGTGCTCTTATACTATTTGATTCATTGATATGATATAACTTATTATTTATATATTCTATTGCGAAAATATTAGTTTTTCCCATATCTCCTCCATATATTATAGGATGATTAATTGGATCAGCATTTCCATTAACGTCTTGTACTACTATTTTAATTGTTGGGTTAGTAGTATCTGTACTTCTTAATATACTTAAATACTTTCTATCATTAGTATCTGATACTAAAAGAGTTAATAAACAATTATAAGAATTTTCAGAACTTCCAATAGCAGTAATAGTATATCTAAAAGAAACTCTCCAATTATTTTTTCGATTCTCGAATAGATTAGCTATTAATATAGATGAATAATCTTTTATAAACATAGCTCCAGTGCTACTATGCGAAATTGCTCCCACTTTTCGAATAACTGAAGTAACAGAAGATGTAGTTGTATTAGATACTCCATCATATAAAAAAATCTGAGATAATATTTTAATTATATCATCTGCTGGAAAATCATATAAACTATAACTACTAAGTGGAGTAGGATCGGCTCCAGAGAGAATAGCTCCATCTTTATGTATAAAATTCATATTTGTACTACTAGGAGATCCTAATCTATTAGCAGCATCTTTAAGAGTTAAAAAATCCTTACTCATATTTCTAAGTTTTAGTTCCGAATATTATCCAATCTATAGTTTTTGGATCTTTTCCTCCACTATACAATTCTATATATGTCTTTGTTACACCCATAACATTACAAGAATATCCAGCTTCATTATTTCCCCGAAATGAACATACAGCAGTTCTTGGTATATAATCTCCTTGTAACGATACTCTAGTTTCAGTATGTCCCTCACATAAAGTACTTCCTATCTCAAATACCAAAGGACCTAATGTCATGACTACATGACCTAGTCTAGTTATATCATGTGTAGTCTCTAATATATTATCTAATTCCGTTATAAACTCCGCCATAATTGATTATTTACTGATAATCCTATTATTAAAAATGTTACAGTTTTATCATCTTTTCCCCCCAGAGAAAATGTTACTCCTGTAGTATTTAAACTAGATATACTTATAGCATATCCTTGTTCATCATTATTTTTTAATGAAGCCATTCCGGTAATTATCCCACTAAATCCTTTTAATGGTACAGAAACAACATCATACCCAGGACAAGTAGTAGTTCCATAAGCGATTCGTAGTCCTTTATAATTTATATATGTAACAGGATCTACCATTTCCACGGAATAGTCCTCTAAATTATCTTCTGTTAAAAATTCAGCCATATTTAATCACTTTCTCCTATTATTAAATAATAAAATTCTTTAGGATCTTTCCCTCCGAGTATGAAAGTAGCCGAGGTATTAGTATAAGAGGATAAATTTACTGTATAACCTGCTTCATTATTATTTTTTAAACAACAGAATACTCCATATACTGATTTAAATCCGGAATAAGTAATTGTTATACCTCTACTAGTTATAGAAGAATATCCTCCAACCATTCTGAGTCCTAAACCTTCAATCCCTCCAGATCCAGTAGAATCTAAAGCTCTATCGTCTACAGTTAGATATTCTGCCATATTATATTATTTTAGCTCTTTGTTTTAATCGATGTACATCATCTTCTAAAGATTGGATTTTGTCTTTTATTATATTTAATTCTAAGGAATCTTTTTTGATAAAGATTCTATGTAAAAATGTTTTAATTTTATTTAGTAACATATTAATTTAATTAATATCCTATAGCTAACCAGAAAAATTCACTTCTGGTATTTACTGGAGCAGTTCCTACTAATTCCACTGTTAGGGAGGAATTTGTGAAGGATTTGATAGTTAGAACATCTCCTTTGGCCCAGTAGCCGTAATAGTTATTAGGAGTAAGTTGTACTACACAGCATTTGGTAGGAAATGTTTTGGGGAAGGATACTGTCACGGTCATACTACCAGTATTAAAGTTACTAAGTCCTGACTGAATTAATATCCCCCCCCCCTTGTAAGATATCTGCTCTTGTAGGAGCTGCTTTAGAGAATAAGGTATTTAAATTATCTTTGGTTATAAATTCCTTTGCCATTTATTAATATTTTATTTAATTGTTATATATTTATGTTAATTTTTTATATGTATTTCCACTTCTAATTAATTCTGTCCACCATATATCTCCTTTATAATTGATGAGTTCTGGAAAAATTCCTACAGATCCAAACTCTTTTACTATACTCTGGGCATAAACATCAAATAAATAAGGATGTGATTTTTGGTTAGGTATAGACATACTTATACATTTATTACTTCCATATATTAAACATCTCACAAAAAACCCTGTAATAACTTCTCCAGAAGGAGTAGGATATGTTTGTTGCCATGACGTGCGCCAATCCCAAGTATTACTAATTGTTATATAATTCTGACCATCCTCATCTATATGCCATGTACTGTACCGACCTGTATCTTCTTTAGTAAGAACTTGAGAATACATAGTAGGACTAACATCCTTTCCTTTAGTATAAGAACATGAATCGTTAGTCTCATTTACATATAATCTAGCTACACTCCTATACGTTCCTCCAACATCAAAATACGCATAATGATAATTATCAATTTTCTCTGCATAAGAAAAAGTTCTTGGGTATTTAAAATTACTACCAGTATAAGCAGCTATAGCAGTGAGAGTATTATTAGATGTATTTAATTTATATATTCTGAATTGCGTATCAGCATCTGGAGAAGATCCACTACAACAAAATAGATAATTACCTGATAAAGCCAAAGTAGCTATATTATACCAATATCCAGTAGAACCACCCAGAGATATAGGTGTAGTAACCATTGTACCATTAACCACAACTCCGAAAGTGATATGTTTAAAATCGGAAGCTGCATAAACAAACGGAATTCTTTCATCATCAGGATTTGCTACAACACCTATACGACAATAGACACTTCTGGTAGAAAGAAAATCGTTTAAAACCTGCATATTATCAATAGACTTTTGTACTTTCGATAGAGGTATGAATTCCATAGAAGAATACGAAGTTAATAAATCCTCTCTTGCTCCTCCGGAGATTGCCTGAATTTTAGCTACAAATTCAGACCCCCCTCCCCCCCCCACCTATAGAAGATCCTAAAATATTATTTGTTTGTGCTATAGTAGCAAAGTCTTCTACTTCAATTTCTTTGTTTCCTGCCATAAATTCTTTAAATTATTTAATTCCTGTTCCAAATATTTAATCCTTTCCTCAAAGGCTTCTTTTTCTATTTCCCTTAATCGATGCTCTTCCTTAAATGCTTCCTGTAAAATTATAGGATATCTTTCATATGAAAAGGTTAATATTGAGTTATGTAATTCTCTAGTTAATTCTGGATAGTATTTATTCCAGTATTGAGCAGAAGTCCCAATAGATATATCCTTTTCATCCATCCAATTATATTTAAATCCAGGAGAATTTAATACTAAAGATAATACTCCAGTTATAGCTTCTATATTGTTTTTATATCTGATATCAGATACAGAAGTATCACCAGCTCCAGCTAAATGAGCTGTGTGTTTGGTAAATATTATCTCATCTTGACTATTAATTTTGGCCATTATTGTTTCAGGTGTTTCTCCGGAAGAATTCATTAATGTATCTACATCAGCCCTTAAACTAAGAATATTCTGTTGTAATGGAACTAAATCAGATAGATAAGATATTTCATTATCTCCCCATGTAATTCTTCTATTAAAAGTGCTAGGTATATTAAACACGTTATTAGTCCCCTCTTTATTTGGAATCCATACTCGAAAATCAGTATCCATACCTAGTATCGACCAGTTTATTTCTTTTGTAGAAGGTGCAGATAATTTAAGCATTCCGTTTATCTCACAATCTCCTTTTAATCTTATATATCTACAATACACTTTTTCAGAATAGACTCCGTATATATCAGAACCTAATAAAGTATCAAAATATATAGGATCTCTAATACCTTCTAAACACCCTAATCTTAATCTAGGAGATAAGGGTGCAACTTCATCATTTATACCTAAATAAGATTTATCTAAACATTCTCCAGTCTTAGGATTTGTTTCTCTAATACTATGTAAATATAAAGAATCTTGAGTTTTTAAATATAAAATATCCCCAACTTCTGGAAGTTTTTCTAATTCTCTCTTTCTTTCCTCATCAGTAGTTTTATCTAAATACTCTTCTAAATCCTTATCTAAAACATTCCCATCGATAGTAGCAACTATATTACATCCAGAAATTGTAAAAGTACCCTCATCATAAATCCATTCTAATTTTTCAATCTTAATTCTTCCTTTAGATATTATTTTAGTAGTAGGAATTAAAGTACTTACATCAATCCCTTCCTTAGAATTTTCTGGGATTTCTACATTATATCCATAAGAATGCTTCTCAAAATATAAATAATCTCCTATTTTTATATTATAAATCCCATTTATAGATATCTCATATTTAATAGGAATAACTTCTCCAGATTCTCCAGATTCTTCTTCATCAGGAACTATTTCAGATATACTAGATACAATTCCTTGTGGTTCAAAGAAATAATTAGTATTTAATCCTCTAGTAATAAAATCCTTCTCTTTAGATGAACTATCCCCAAACGGGCCTTTAGCAGAATTTCTTACTATTAAATTATCCACTTCTAAAGTCCACTCTGAATTTATATTCTCTAATCTATATCCAGCCATTCCCTCTATGAAATTATCAGATATTATCCCAGAATTAAGAACAGCTTTATCTTTCACATATATATTTCCATCTACCTCAAAATTATAGTTATAAGTTGGGGGATATCCTATAGATATATATTTTCCATTTATATATGTGATACCTTCTTTAGAATTAAATTTAATTCCAGAAGTATTAGTATCTAAAACTATTTCATTATTATTAACTACTATATTTAAATAATCTTGTTGATTTTTTACCTGCAACCCATTTGGACCAATTACATTAAGATCTCCGGACCCATGGAGATTATTTTCTAAATTAATAGTCACTTTATCTTTAACTACTCCTCCAGAGGATAGATTTAGATATAATTCTACTAAAGTTCCATTGTTATTATAGTAATGAACTTTATCATCAGAATTAAAATAAACAAAATCAGTAGGTAAGATTGCAATATTATCTTGGTTATCTATAATAACTTTTAAATTCCTTTGAGCAGTTCTGATTTGTTCTAGAGTAAGATTTTGATTATAATTGATAGCTAAATAATCCTCAGAAGTTTCTACGTCGTCTCTATTAGATAATACTGGATATAGCACTCCATTTATTTGAAAATAAATTGAATCTTCTGATTTTACAAAATACCAACCATCAGCAGCTCCTATATCATTTTTATTCTGAACAATATTTATACTATTAGTATCATCAGTAGTCTTACATACCTTTCCATTAGAAATAAGATCTAAAAAAGAATTTCCGAATCTAACTTTTATATTACCTTTTCCATTAAGAATAATATCAGTATCAGCAGATCCTACCATTAAATATGGCTTTCCTAGAATCTTTTCTACTTTAATAAGTTCTCCCATAAAAGTACTTTGTTATATTTTACAAATATAATAATTCTAGGTAAAGAATCCAATAATTGGTATATAATAAAAAAAAAAAGAAGAGAATCCCTTCTCTTCTTTCATTTTAGATAGTTAATCTCTATCTTCCTTATGTTTATGTTTTAAATGCTTCATATAATGATAGAAAGCTTTTCCCTCTGGAATAGCTTTATCACGTAACCATAAATATGTAAGCTTAGCACACATTTGAATATCGTCTTTACATAAATCCTTAAATAAATGATAACAGATATTTAATGCATAATGCCAATCATGTTCATTAAAATCCTCAAACTCAACTCCGAATTTTTTAGCGACTTGTTTTGATTCCTCATATTCAAATTCAGCTTCTTTTACTTTATAATCTTCCATAATACATTCAAGAGCTTCTTCACATAAATCTTTTGTGAAATGAGGGCCATTAATCATTTCATAGAGTTTAAATTTAATTATATGATACATTTCAGGACATTCCTCTTTTAAAGATTCCATTGTATCAATAAATTTATCCTCTAAATCTTCAAATAATTCAGAATCATCATCTTCATCATCTTCGAATAATCTAGATCTTTTATGTTTGTATTTATATTCTTCATCATCTTTCTTAAACTTCTTATTAGTTCCTACATATTCCTCATCACTTCCCTCATTCTCATCATCTTCTCTAAATCCTCTATATTTCTTAGATTCTTTAGCTTCGTATGGATAATGTTTCTTATGGGATTTCTTTTTACTTCCCATCTCCGACATCTCCCGTAGTAGTTTCTTCATTCCTTCGATTGATTCCATTGCTTATAATTTTAGTAAGTTCTTCAATTTTCTTTTCTAAAGCTAATATCCTATTATCATCAGAAGAAATTCGTCCAAGTGAAGGATTATCCCCTAATAATTCTTGTTCTACTTTTTCACATTCTTCTACTATTTTATTATATCTATCTAAAGATTTAAGTTGATTAGTAGCGTCAGTTTTCCTTACTCTGATTTCCTGTAATACATCCTCTTTAGTGATACATACAGTACGTGTATCAGCTCTAGCTATAGACATATCCCTAGTTACAGTAAATGGGAATTGAACACCATTAAATAATGCGGTAATAGTTAAACTCTGAACCGGTTGATTAATTCCGGTCTTCTGCATAAGAGTTTGGTATACATTATTTAAATTCTCTTTAGGAGGTTCATTAACAATAACTGTTTGGACTAATCCTTTTATATAAGTTAAATCCTTTTTAAATTGATTATAATCAATTAAATATAAAACATCACCTGGTTTTAATTCTCCGAAATTCATAAGATATTATTTTATTTAAATATTAAACATTACGCACCAGGAGTAGCTGCTACAGCAAACTCTAATGCTACATTTCTTGAAAATTTATTAAATGCTCCATCTGGACATCCACCACAAGTATTAGTAAACGTTTCAGCATCATTTAAAGTAGTTGTGGTAGTTATAGTAGGAAGAGTACCTACAGAAGGAGGAGTAGTTAATTCTAGAGGAATAGTTATAGTATACTTCTTCACAGTAGTTTTAAGAACTGAACAAGAAACAGGTCTATAAGTTATCGTGTGCACTAGCGAATAATTTAATAGAAACACATTAGAAGTACCTACTCTAGTTATAACAGGATCTTCGATAGTAATTGTACTGGAAAATCCTTCTCTACATATTAAAGATGGGAATCTTTCTACTATTTGGAGATAAGTAACTCCTTCATTAACGAATCCTTTATTATTTATTACACTCATAACAGTATTGTATTAAATAAGGGAGATTTCTCTCCCTTATGATGTTAATATTTAAATTAAGCAGGAGTTACAGTTGTCGAAGCCGGACATCCACACCCATTATTGCATCCATTATTATATCCATAAGGATAAGCGTGATAAGCAGGAACTGGTCTCGGAGGAATTATACATTCAAGATAATCCAATTTAGCAGTAATAGGATTAATTAAAGCCTGTAAAGCATTATATTGCTGTAAGGTCTGAACACTGTTATTCAATTCAGCATTTCTAGTTTGAAGAGCTTCGATCTTGTAATCACACATCATGTCTTTAATAGACTGGAATCCTTGGTTAATAGCTATAGTCTGTGCATCTATTTTAGATCCTACATTAGCAAAACCTTGGTTCATGTTATTATTTATATTACAAGTTTGTTCCTGACAACGTAATTGTTCCTGATAACCTAAACTAGTTAAATTTAAATTAACAGCATCTATTGATCTCTGAGTAGAGCAGCAACATTGATTAATAGCTTGTTCTATAGAACATCCAGTAGATTGAACAGTACTTAAGATAGCACTATTAGATGCACAAATCTGATTGATTATATCTTTTTGACCAAGACCTACAGTCTGACTAACTTGATTAATAGCATTCTGTATTGCGTTAGTATCACAATTCAACTGAGTAGCTAAATTCTGTACAAAATTCACATTATCTCTAGATGCAGAATTAATGGCAGTTAGTAAGTATTCATTAGATAATGCTGACTGTACTTCCGGAGTTCCAAAACCAGCACCGAATCCATTACGCCCAAAGCCACCAAAACCACCATTACAGAAAGCTAGGATAAAAATAAGCCAAACAGCCCATTGACCTCCCCAACCATCATTATTATTTCCATCTTTAGATAAAGCTAAAAGACCTGCTAAATCATTTATTCCACTACCAGACTTTCCAGCTTCTGGAATAAAATTAAAAATATTAGGCATTCCATTGCCCATTTCGGTAAAATTTGCCATAGATTAAATAAGTTTAAATTAGACATAAAAAAACTATCTTCGCGCTCTGATTGTTTTCATAGCACAAAGATAGTTAGTATTTGGTTCATTTAAACTTATTTTCTATCTGTAGCTCACACATGTGATATTTTACTTTGAACTCTTTATCGTAATTCTTTAAATATTCACATTTATTTACAGCTCTTATTATAGTAGAATGATGTTTATTATAAATTTTAGATAAACGATAGAAAGAAATTCCATATTTAACATGCAAGAAGTAGAATAAAATACTTCTTGCATCTGTATGAGATCTAAGCTTTCTATTATCTCTCAATTCTTCTATTGTTATATTGAATATATTAGAGATTATACTTTCTAATTTATTTATTATTTCTTCCATAGAAATCATATTTTAAATTTTATATACACACTCTCTAGTATCAAAACGTATATATAAGCTATCATATCTATGGAAATCATAGTAGATAAATTATAAAATTATTATATTAATTTTTGTATTAAAGAAGTTAAATCATTTAATCTAGTATTTAAAGAGTTGATATCTTCTTTAAATTTCTTTCTTTCTTCTTCTCTTAATCTATGTTCTTCTTTTAAAGCTTTTTGTAGTACTACTGTATATCTTTCATATGAGAAAGTTTTTGTTCCATCCTCCATCTCATGTACTAATTCCGGGATTTTATCTTCCCAATATTGTGCTGAGGTACCTATAGAGGTAGTTGTTTCATCCTTCCAGTTATATGTAAATTCTGGAGCATTGAGGACTTTATTTAAAGTATCATCTGGTAAAGAATTAAAATTAGATTTGAATCTGATATCAGATGTAGAAGCAGTACCTGCTCCAGCTGAACATACTACATGCTTCGTAAAAGTAATCTCGGATTGAGAATTAATTTTTGACATGATAGTAGCAGCTGTCTCGGCACTTGGTATAGAAGGCTTGTTACTTAAATCATTATAACTTCCTGATGTAGCTACGGTAGCAAATGATGGTTTACTTGTAACTTCACTCCAAGATGGCCAACGAGTCACATAAGCTGAGGGTGCAGCCTTTAACAAAGCATCCCAAGAAGCTTGTAGATCACTAATACTAGATAAAGGATGTGTATGGCTTGATGGAGTGAATGTTGAAGGCTTACCAGAGATAGAATTCCAAGTTAATTCATCAGTTCTTGCAACAGCAAACCAACCGGGTTTATAATTATCACCATTATTACAATATACATAAATACGTTTGGTTGTTCCGTTACCTGAAGTAGTTGGTACAGTTACTCTAATAGTACAGTTTGATGCACTATTACCGATAACTTCTACAGTACTACCCGCAAGATGTATTACACCAACACCTGTATCAGTAATTGATTGATTAGCCATATAGCTCCAACTACCACGATATATACCAAAACCAGTACTGAATGCACCAAGATTTTGAAGGTGAGTCAAAAATTGTGCGGTAGTTATTGAATCATTATTACCACCAAAAGAATAACTTGGATTTATTGGTTTATTTGTTACTTCAGACCAGCTCGGCCATCTGGTAGCAGTTTCTGGTTTTCCGGTAATACTACTCCAAGCTAATGACAAGCCACTAATATCACTCATTACATGTGTATGTGAACTTGGAGCAGCTCCAATAAGCGTTCTTACCTCAGAAGGTGCAATAGCTCTAAATACTCTGCATCCATTTACTAATGTTTTATCAATACCCACAAGATGTGATGCTGTAGAAGCAGTTAATCCATATCCCTTATAAGCAAGCTGGATGTTATTGCTACCCCCACCTGAATCCAATATATATGTTGCCGGACCCCCAGCACTGGGAGAAGCAGCATAATTATGGGTATGAGAACTAGTAGCTGCCCCAATAGCAGCAGGAGTAATATTTACAGTTCTGCTTACACTAGGATTATAAATAGTGTTAGTAGATCCGTTGAATTGGATGGTCAGTGAGTGTATGTTATACGTATCTAAAATAGCATACTCTGTATCATTCCTTTTATGGATCAGATCTCTAGCCCCTGTATCAAATCTAATTACTCCTAGAGACCCAACGATTATATTTCTGGAGTCATAAGCATACAAGAACATATCTTCTGTACTACTACTAGCAGCTCCTATATATCCACATCTTACATCTCCTTTATAAAAGTCTATATAAACTTCCTTATTAGGAGAAGTATTCTTTAAAGATAATACAGGACCAGCTGTTTTTCTGGTAAGAGTTCCTCCGGTTAATGGTAAATAGTTGGATACAGAAGGAATCTGTGATACTTTAGCTAATTCTTCTCCGTCAATCTTTACTCCACCTTTATATATAAATAATCCGTTAGTCCCATCCCACGGAGTTGAAGTTATAGCTCTTGGTATTATATATATACTTCCAGTATTATCAGGACCTCCCATAGTAGTATGGCCTATTTGACCCATAGTTATAGAAGCATCATTAGATAACCATTTTATAAAAGGAGTAGCATTACTTCCAGAAGTATGAATCTGTTCTATCCAGGAATTATAAGGAATTCTTATATTCCCACTCATAGTACCACCACTCAAAGGTAAATAATTATGGGTATGTGAACTAGCAGCTGCCCCAATAGCAGCAGGAGTGATATTCACAGTTTTAGCTCCATTAGGAGCATAGATAGTATTAGTAGATCCGTTGAATTGGATAGTTAATGCTGCTATGTTAGACGTATCTAAAATAGTATATTGTGTACCATTTTTATAGTGCATTAAATTAGTATTATTTGATCGCAGTATCATTTGATTTACCACGGTACCAATTCCTACTTGTGCATTAGTTACTCCATCAACTCCATCTTGATGGTAGGCTAGTAGAGCATTACCATCTATACTTTCTATATAATTTGTGTTAATTCTGGGAACAGTTAACCTTCCAGTAAGAGTACCACCAGTTAATGGAAGATATTTATCTAAATCAGATTTATAAGGTATTTTACCAATTAAAGTTCCTGAATTAGTTCTAATTTCTGGTCCATTTTTTAAACAAAATACTTTATCGCTTACGTTATCTGATAAAAAAGCACCAAATGTACCTAATTCAAATCCAACACTACTCTTAATACTGTTACCAATAGAAAAAACAATATCGACCGCAGGCACAGAACTTGGTGAATTAATTCTTAATACAATTCTATCACTACCACTTAGTACCCCCCCACTCAAAGGTAAATAACCACTCAAATGAGTAGTAGTAGCTAACTCCTTCCAAGCTGTGTGTTCATTCTCATTATTTGATATTGGTGATCCACTTCTTACAAACCATCTGTTAGAATTAAAGGTTCCATAGATTTGACTTGAACCATTATATACTCCGGGAATGACGATAAGAGATCCTGCTTGCTGTATTGGGTATCCTCTGTCTGTAGTAGCATCACTGTTAGATGGTTGAGCAGCCATCATCGGAAAATGATTAAACGAACTATTTAAGCTTGTAGTTCCGAGATTCCTTGAGAAATTATAAGAATCAAATATCAGACAATGCACACCATCTCTATAATGTAGTAGATCAGAACTATTTGATCTAAATACCAGTTGAGAGTCTGGTGTGCCTACTCCTACTTGTGTATTACTTACTCCAGTCCAATCTGTTGGATGATAACCCAATAATCCGAGTTGCTCACGAGTAGTCGATATTGAATTTACATTTAACTTATTATAAATAACTACAGGAACATTTGTACCTGACGGCCCTCCTACTACAATCCTATTATCGGATCCCATGTATATCCCTTCCACCCATTCTCCTCTGGTCTGCTTAAAAAGAATCCCATAAGTATTAGATAATACAGGCCTTCCATCTGCACTTATAGACATTTGCCCTCTGCCATTATAAGGATAGTATACAGTACTTAAATCTGATATATCATCTTTAAAAGCTAATTCTTTATACCAAGTAATCTTTCCACTGTCCCCACCTCCAATAACAGCTTTCATAATATTACCTTCGTGTGCTACACTAAGGTAAGCATGAGTATCCCCGATGGCCCATCCTAAAGAGGCAGCATGAGCTCCGGCAGTTCCTAGGTCTGCCGAACCACTTCTGAAAGGCACTACCCAAGAAACACCGGAATTTGACCCCCAGATAGTTTCTGGAAACTTATTTATAAGATTATCCCCAAAAGATGAAGAGGAAACTGATTTTATTCTAGTAGCTTTAGGAGTCCCTATAATATTTCCCTCTAAAGTGTAATTTAATAAAAGTTCTTCTACATTTAAGTTACTAGTATCATAGACTGTGTACTCAGCACCATTCTTATAATGTTTTATATCATTGTCTCCTATAGTATGAATCGTAGTCTGTGAATTCTGATCATTTCCGGAAGTAATTATTCCAGATTTAATATTTCCATTAACATCAGTATACCCTAATCTAGTGACATAACTATTTCCGGAATTATCTATATTTAATAATGCAGTATTGCCTAAATCACCTCCTATTAAAGTTTCATAATCCCCGAAGCTTCCTAGATATAAAGAAGTACCATTAGTACTATCTCCCATAAACAAAGCCCATACATTTTCTCCAGCATCAGTCTTATTTACTAACGCGGAAGTTGGAGAAAAATATAAAGGACCAGTTAAAGCATTTGTAGATCCGGCACTTAGAGGTAAGTAATGACCAACTAAAGATTCTACGGTAGCGAAGGGTTTTCCATCTTTATCACAGAAATTTCCCCACATTGGAAAATTAACATGTAATGGAGTATATGTTGAATTAAGATTATATGTAACACTTCCATCAGATCCTATAGTTTCAGTAATTTCTATAGTATTTTGTTCAATATCTGGGACATTACTACTAGAAGATATAGAGAATCCCCCATTTACATAATGTAATGTTAATTTCTTATTAGGGTCATTTGGATTAACAACTACGAGACTATCAAATCCATCTATAGAAGTAATAACATTGGTATTACTATCCCAAGCTAAATATTTCTTATTTAAATTCCGATAATTAGCAAATACTATCTGAGATAAATCAGAGGTTCTAAATCCAGTAGGAATTACTATACTAGCACTAAATCCTAATTCCAGAGAATTTGTCTTGATTAAAGAACGATCCTGAAAAGGGATAACTCGTATAATATCACCAGCTATATCAAATGTAAAACCAGCAGCATCTCCATAAAATTGACAACTTTGATCTTTAAATCCAATATATGAATCTAGAATAATAGGATTAGTAAATCCTAAGGCTTCATGTGTGTTAGTTAATATATCTAATATAGAAATTTTCTGAGAACCATCCCTTGTCAAAGTAACTCTTGGAGATATAACAAGATTCCATGCATTTGATGCTTTAAGCCCTGCAATATCAAAATTCCCATTTTGGGTTGATAATTTAACTTGATTATCAACATCATCAATACCAGAAAAAAAATCTAATCCTCCTTTATCAGTATATACAGCATTTAAGGATTTGATTGTTTTTTTATCCGAATCGTATTGTAAAAACATTCTATCCGATATATCAGGATCGATAAAAGCTACTTCGTATCCATCATCTCTTTTAAAAGCTGGAGCCCAAATTTCTTTATCAAATACATATTTAGTAGCAGAAGGACTAGATTTAAATAAAATATCATCTAAAACCCTTAAACTTAAATATTTATCATTAGTATCTCCATATTGTAGATATAAATCATTATCAACTCTTTTAAATATAATATCTGTATCTTTCTCAGATAGATTTTGTAATGCAAACCTTAAAGCCAATTGAATTGGAACAGTACTAGTAGTTTGTGCTCTTTTAAATGTAGAATTCCAGGTTAAGAAAGCACCATCTACCATATCAGGTTCATTATCTCGAAGCATTAAAGGGAATTGATTTCCCTCAGTACCACATTTAAATCTATCATCAGACTCATCAAAAATAATAAAATAATTTGGAAGTTTTCCTCTATCAATCTCTAATCCAGAAATTCCCTTAGTAACCCCTTCTCCTTGTTCCCCACTATTTAATGTGAGGATATTATCAGTTACTTTTACTTCTTCTGTATCAATAATAAAAGCATCTCCTCCAAATACTATATCCTCTTTAATAGTTAAATTTCTAACTATTAAATCTCCATATTCTGTATCATCCTCATTTCTAACACTAAATCCCTCTTTCTCATTCTTTAGTATCTGATCTCCTACTTTCCATGTTTTAGATGGTGTTCCTTCATATGTAAGAGGAGTTCCATTAACATCCTTTAATCCTTGTATTACATTGAAATCTGTTGAAGTAATAGATCCGGCAATGGTAGATGTAGCCATTGGGAGAGAATAATATTTATCTTCGTAGGTATTTAAAAAGGGATTATATGATTGATAATGTATAATTGCTTGAGTTGCAGATGTTGTGTCGGTATCTATTAAATCTGTTAGATATTTAACTACATTATCTAGTTTCCCTTTATCAGATGAAGACATTACTCCCGCTTTTTCCGAAGTGGCAGATTTAAATACTATCTGTACTGGTTCTTCTACTCCAGTTTGTGGGTTATTAGTAACTAAATTTAATATAACAGAATTAGAGTTGTACGTATTATCAGATACAGCTTGGACAATAGAAGAAATATTTCCTAATTTATTCTTCTCCATTGCTGTGATTAATCCGGCAGTAGATGAGGTAGCAGCATCTAATACTAAATATTTAGACGTTACTTTTTTAGATATAGGATCATATATAGGAAATATTATTTGTAGATCTTGTCCAGTATATTCTTTAGTAGGATCTCCTGTGTAATAACTCTTTAGCGAATCTATATAATCCTTATATTTAGGAGACATTAATCCGGATATTGCAGAAGATACATCAGGGAAGCTAAGTATCTTAGAACTAGATTCTCCAATAGTAGGATCTTTAGTAGTTATCTTAAGAGAGGCCCTGTTATTATTTTCTGAATACTCTACATTTTCTACATAATTAAAAATCTGATTTATTTTAAATATCTGAGAAGTATCTAGTAAATCTTTTCCAGGGGCAACATCTACTTTTTTATTTAATAACTCCTGTACTTCTTCTTTCGTGTAAATATTATTCGTGACAGTATTTAATAATCTAGAGAGATTTAAACAAGCCTCCTTAGACATTAAACCATTCTGATTTATATTAGCCTCCCGAATTGGTAAGGATTTAGTTCCATCACTACTAACTATATCTAACACTAAAGTATCAGCTCCGGAAAATGATATTTCTTTTACATATTTAGTAATTGAATCTAATTTAGTTTTATCCTCCTTACTAAATAATCCGGGAGTAGTTTGTGTGGCAACTGGAAGTGTGACACCATCTCCGGAAGAATTTAATATCTGAATATTATCCGGATTTATTTTCATACTTAAATGGATAGTAGAAATATCTACCAAAGCTCCATCATTATATCTATATTCTGTAGAGTCTTTTTTATTAAAAAACTCATATCCATCTTTTAATTGTACTCTATCCCAATATTTAAGAGTATTTCTCCAAGTACAGTGATAATATTTATCCCCTACTCTTAGTATATAAGATATCCCATCCTTCGCGCTACCTGGGATATTATCTACTATATCCTCTACCGGACTTAAATGAGTAGGTTCTGATACATCATTTAATTGAAGAATGTCTGTGGATATAATAACATCCGGAGATTGTTTAATAACAAGTTTTTTGGTAATAGGATTAAATTCTATTTCCTTAATTCTAAAATCCTCTACCCTTTTATCAAAACAAGATTCAGGTGTTATATTATATACCTTACTTTCACATCCACTGGAATTTTGTGCTTTGGTAATCATTATTTAAAAAATATTCAATGATAGAATTAAATAGCAAATCTTTTACGCAATCTATTTCATTATATTTAAGGAATAAAACTTCTTCAACTATAAAACTTTCATCTATATAATTACCATACTGATATTCTTCTATTAAGGAGTGGTAATCCTTAATTGTTTTTTCTAGTAATTGATCTATTTTATTCATATGTTATATATTAAATTTATTATTCTATTTAATTCTAAATTTTATTTCCACTCTTCTGGAATATTTGATATACCAGAACAATCTTTAAAACAATTGATAAAAAATTTAGCATCTGTACAATATGTAAATAAATCCTCTGGTATAAAAGATAATTTTCTACATCGTTCAAAACAACTCTCAAAACTAGTAGCTTTTGTACAGTTGTATAAAAGTCTATTAGGAATAAAATTTAGAGAGGAACATCCAAAGAAGCAATAAGAGAAAATCCTAACATTATAACAATTTCTAAATAAATCTTCTGGTATAGATTGTAGATTTTCACATTCGTAAAAGCAATATTCGAAAGAATTTAATTCATTATTAATTTTTACTGCTATTTTATGTTCTCCTATATCTTTAAAAGTAATATATACTTTTTCTGTTTGATTATGTAACAAATCTCTTCCTTTAGAATCTATTATATATTTAAAATACCAACCTCTACTAGTTAATAATACTTTCTGGTTTGGATATTCTGTTTTATAAGTTAAAATAGTTGCATCTTCCGGAATAGAAGTATAAGAATCTTCACATTTACAACTTTGTGATCCTAGTATAGTAACCACTTCTGATTTCTTCATTACTTTCTACAATTACAAGAACTAGATCCAGTAGAGTATTTAATATAATCATTACTACAAAATCCTCCACAAACCTGAATCTCTTCTATAATTCTCTCAGCTTCGTAATAACTACATTTATCTATTAATCTATGGATCAATTCTAAAGCTATAAATACCATATTCCTATCTCTAAATACTTGAGAAATATTATTATCATTTTTTATATTACATCTAGTATACAATTTATTATAATAGATATATTTTAATTTATTCTCATAACAATATTCTAAATTCCCTAAAAGAAATGTCTCTTCTTCAATCCCTATTATATTAGAGTTAGATTGATTACTATATAAATCCATTATAGATACTTTCTTTTCAGTATAACTTCCGGATATAATAGTTATTTCATAGATCTCTACTTCTCCATTTGAAAGTTCTTTCGCGGAATAGAATATTTCCCCTTCCATATTTAAACTAGATGGAGATACTCCATGAACCCATTCGTAATTAGGTAATGCTAAATGATCTATTATATGCCATCCATCTATTTTAGTAGAATAATTTAATTTATAATCAGTATATTCTTGATCTGAATGACATACATAATAAAAATCTGATACTTTAGGATTATCTATAGTATTTAGAGTAATTAAATCAATAAATACAATATCTTTTGTTCTCAAATAATTAGCTGATATCTGAGATACTTCTGGATAGATACTACTAGTACTTATACTAGTAGTATCCTTTAATGTAAATCCAGATATTCCATATTCAGTTAATGAAATGCTTAAATTTAATGAAATATTTTTCATTTTCCAAAATTTACTTCGTTATTTCTAGGATTGTTATCAAATAATTGTGCCCATTCAATATTAGCTTTCTTTTCTTCGATTTTATTTCTCTCTTTATCATTCTCATCTTTAGATTTAGCAGTAAACCATTTAATAGAGGAATCTTGTTCTTTTTGTTTTAGATTTTCTACTTCTTTAATAGATTTTTGCAATTCCTCTTGAAGTTGCTGTATCTGTTGTTGAGCTTCTTTAAGAGCTTGATCATATTGCTGTATCTGCTGTTGAGCTTGTTGTATTTGATTATTCTCCTCTTTTTGACGTTTAATTGCGTCTAATGTTATTTGTTTATATTCTGTGATACTCTTACATCCAATAGCTTGTACTAATACATCAGCTGTTAATTGTCCCGATTTAATTAACTCAAGATTATATGCTTTTATAGTTTCTAAGTCTTGTAAAGCGGATTGAGTATCAGCAATATTTATATCAAAGTCTGTTACTGTATAATGTTCTGGAAGTGCTGTGAAAATAGCTTTTTGTTTCTCTCCAAGAATTATAGTTCCTTGAAATCCATCTTTATATACTACTTTAGCTATATTTAAACTATCTAAGAATAATTCTCTTAAAGCTAATGCCATGTTAGAGAAGTATATTTTTGTGACAATTAGTGATTGATTAATTCCGGTTCTAACATTAGTAACAGCATCTCTAGTTTCAACTCCTCCAATAGCTTCTCTAAATGCTCCTGTTATATTAGATGCGAGTTGTTCTATTTTTTCTATAGCTAAATCTAGAGCTTGCATTGATTGATATGATAAACTCATGTCATATGTATTAAATACAGCATTTGGCATAGATTGTCCAGCCTCACTTTGGGAAGTATCTAATGCTGCGAATCCTTGTTTTACATACGCCATGAATTTAAGTAATCTGTTTGTTTCATCTTCCTCATCTAAGAATGTAGGGATTTTAGAGAAATCTACTGCAATACCTTTTGTCCCACTTACTGCAATGGCATTATTTCGAAGGAAAAATAGTATATTATACATATCTTGCAAATCTGCTGTAGCTAATACTAAACTAAACGGGATATTTTGTCTCGTTGTCATAAATAACCCATTAACAGATAATGTACATTCCTTAGGATTATCCATAGATCTAACTACATTTAAATCTACATCCCTAACAATATAAATATCACTAGCAATTTTAACTACAGAGTATCTATGCATTACACCATCTTTTCCTGTCTCTATATATTCTACCTCATATACAGTAATTAATCTATTATTATATCCATACATTCCAGTATTCCCATCCCAAACAGGAGTTACTTCTAGTCCCCCTAATATTCCGGTAGCAAATTCTGAATCTTCTGTAGTAGCAGCATTTATCGGACCAGTAGATCTAATTATATATTTCTGATTATCAGTATAATACGATTTCTCTAATTCATCTCTTAACTTAGTTTTATCTGATTCAGTTAATTCTGAATTATATTTAGATAAGATCTGATCTACTGTCATATAATATCTACATACAGCTCTAGGAGATTTATTTAAATAATAACTATTAGGATTTTTCTCCACAAAAGTATTAATAGGATTTAATCCTTCTATATCCACATTATTCCCACTTCTAGAAGGTTGTGTTTTAAAATAAAGTGTTCCGGAGATTAATAAATCCGTCATTAATAATCTAGCTTTTATATCTAAATCAATACTTTTAGATTGAGATAAATATGTTATAATATTCTGTGCTGCTATTTCATATTCAGAAATAAAATTTTTATCTATATCTTCCTTTAATAATTGTAGAGATTTTTCAGTTAGAGGATCTTTTGTTATAGGAGTATTCTGATCTCCGAATTTAGAGAGAATAGTATTATATAAATTACTCATATATAATTCCCTAACTCCATCTAATACTTTAAGCTGTCTCTCTCTATTTATTAAAGATAATGTCTTTTGATCTTTACATGTAATTTGCATATTTAATGGAGCATCTAGAAACTTTCCGACTAAATAATCTATGTGCTTTTTTATAAGTGGTATAAATTGTATTTGTGTCGGAGTTCCTATTCCATAATTTTCTTCGAAATGCTTATATTGATCTAAATCCATCTTCCCGTGATAGTAGTTATAAGCTTTTCTTATTGCTACTTTATCATATATGAGATCAGAAATAGCTTGGTTAGCCTTCTGAATTTGATAGTCTTTTGATCCTCGTTTGTACTCGACGCTCATCCAAATCAATTTTTTGTCCTACGAAGTATCTAGTTAGATTTAAACCTCGAAGGTGTAATTCTTTCTTTATTTTTTCTAAAAACTTCTCTTTACTATCACATTGGATATATATACATAAAGGAGTTAAGTAATCTTCTGTTATATACATTTTAAGTATATAACCATCCTCTGTTTTAATTATATCCATTGATTTATTATATATCGCTCCATATAATTCTAATATGTATTCTTTAATCATACATATTAAATATTCTTTTTCAGTCGTATTAATCATATACTGAATCTGTTCTAGATATTAATACTTTTAAATCCTCAGGAATTCCATCATCTGTAGGTATTTTTCCAAAATGTTTTACTCCATTAGAATCATAATAATATCCTATTTTACTTATTTTAATTTTTTTCTTCTTCTCACCAATTCCTCCTAGTAATCTTAGTTCTTGATCGCCCATTTCGCACCGTATTTGTTATCTATAAAGCTTTTTATCCTTATATTCTTATAATTTCTTATAAGTTCAGCATATATTTTCATCTTATATTTAAATAAGATGTTCCGCACTCGTGGAAGGATTATTACTCTCATTAACGTTCACCTTCTATGCGTTACAATGGCTAACGATGTTTTAGCTTATCTCGGTATTAACATGGTATTTAAACTTTAACTTTCACCGATTTTGCGGAATTATTTTATTACCTTAAATTACTTTAAGGAGGGACATGCAAGGTCTATCCCCATTGCGGCGATAATATCAAACTTCCTTTTATTCTCATAAGAATAATCTTTTAATTCATTTAGCATCTCCACAGAATCAATTTTATCCCAAAACTCATTCACATAATCCTGAATAAGTTCAAGATAATACTCAATAACTCTTTTTGATGGATAAATACCATACATATTAGAATTTAAAGACTTCTTCTTAGATACATCTGAACTATTCGGAGATTGTAATTTTTTCATCAATAAATATTGTTTTCCTTTATCCTGAAAATAACTTACAATAGCTGTTCTGGAACTTTCTAATACTGCTTTTGCTCCATACCATTCCAGTAATAGAATTGTCTGATTATAAGCTGTTCTAATATTCTCAGGTCTATCTTTATATATAGCTACATATTTATTTCCATCAAGTCCATAATTCCTCTTCTTTATAACTAAACAGAAATCAGATGTATCCTTCTGCCCAGTAGACTGATCAATACCTTGGTCAATAGAGTCAATTCCAGCAACATAAAGATTAGGTATTAAATCCCCATTCTCATCTCTTATAGGCTCTTCAAATATTTTAACTTTACCATTAGGAGAAGAGATGAATTTAATATTATCTCTACCTCCATCTGTGGCTAAAGCAAGTATACCAATTTTTGGTTTTATTCCGTAGCCATGAACTTCTATATCTGTTAATCTTTGTGCGATTAAATTCTGATTGAACATATTATCTCCTTTCCTAGATAAAGCTTCTTGGAAAGTCCAACAATACTCTGCACAATGTACCATATAAGCAAAGGGATCATTTGAGTATCTTTGACGTTCAATCATTAAAAATTCTTCTGCTTTCTTACGTATTGTAACTCCTCGATTATCTATTATCCCAGGTTGCATTACTATGGCAGTAGATGGGATAAAGTATGCTGTATAGACTGTACGATTATCTGAGGAGTGATTATGTTTATATGGTAAGATTCCGAAGGAAATTGGATCAAGAAACATCCGTTCTAGTCCTTCTAAAGATGGACCACTATCTCCCACTTTGTTATCTCTAGAGCTTTTTATCTCTAGATTCTTACACTTCTTAATTTATGTAAGGTCAGCATATATTTTCATCTGTTCTAGATGTCGAACACTCGTGGTAGGATTATATTTATTCACCTACTATGCGTTACAGTATCAATTAACCTTTCGCAATTTAATTGATTACCTCGGGATTGGCATCACAGCTTTCCCCGATTTTGCTCGATTTTCTCAATGAAGATTCCTCTTCAAGCCGGCAAAATTTTATATTTTCTTTCTAAATAAATACTGGAATATTTACCGGTACCATAACCAATCTTAAATCCAACTCTTTGTCCAATTACCTTAATAAGAGCATCTCCTTGAATCCATTTCTTAATCAACTCGGGGTCAGAACCACATTCTTCGTATATAAGTAATTCACATCGATCACCTCTGACTTTAGAAGGTTTATCCGCTACAATACCTGTTATCATAGATTTAAATCCGGATTCGTTACCTTCTCTATCCTTCTTTGATGCTCTTTTTTGGACCATAGTATTTATCGCTTGGCGTAAATGCTTAAATCCATTCTCTGTTTCTGTATTTAAATAATCTAATTGTACCCAGCATTTCTCTAATGTCTTAGCTAAGAAATCACTAGTTGCTGCGGTATATATAGATTGAGACTCTGGTTCACATGTATACATTGCAACTCCATTATTTGCTCCCATTTCACTGAAACCGCTTCTGTTATCATAAAGACTTTTTATTCTTTATTTCCTGGAGTTTCCTCCTTACTATATTTAGATTTAATCATCTAAAGGATCGGCGCACGTTTTCATCCTATATTTAAATAGGATGTTCCGCACTCGTGGGAAGATTATTACTCTCATTAACGTTCACTTCCTGCGCTCTACGGTGGTCAGAGATGATCTGACTTACCTCGGTATTAACATAGTAATCAAATTTTTTAAATTTTCTGGTTAGATAGAAATTAGAATCAGCATATAACAATTTAAAAATCTTAGATATTTCTTTTTTTGATCCGGTTTCGATTCTATACATATTATCTCTTTTTAAATAATATGTATTTATTTTAATACCGTTCTCTGAGAAAAATGCTACTATTTCGTCTAACAAACTTTTGGTTTTTCCACATATACTAAAAGTACATCTAACTCTAGGATTTTTATTTTTTTCATTTGGAATATACCCACTTATTGATCCATCTCCATCAAAGTAACCTCGGATAAAATGCTTTACAAGATCTTTTGGTATATCTGGAATATGTAATTCAGAATATGTTTTATTATATCCTATTCCAAGATTAACTAAATCATTTACTAAAATAGTACTTACAATATCTACTCCAAAAGATCCATGTCCATTGATTATAGAATTATTCCTTCCTTTTTCTTCTTTAGGTTCTATTGTAAATAATCTAGCATCTGGACTTATAAAATCCTTATACAAATATACTAATTCTTTATCCTGTAATTGTAGTTGTATCCTAAAAGTTTTTCTCTTTTCATTAATACTACCATCAGCAGCATAAAATCCTAATAAATAAGCTTGAATTTCTGTGCGTATATTTTTAAAAAAATCATGTCTTATCCTTCTATTAGATATATGATTAGTATATAAAGGATATTCTGCTTCAATAAATTGTAATTGTTCTTTTTTATTCATAATTTAAAATTTTGCGTGATGTCTCACTATGATTACTTTAGTTTTTGCCGATTTTGCGAAATTTATTACCCCTAAATTACTTTAAGGGAGGCCCGGTATTTTAAGCCCACGTCCCTTTAAAACAAGAGCATCTTTATTTGTTTTCCTACATAATTCCAGATAATGAAAATATTCATATTGTTTTGCTAGAAACATTGGAAAAGATGTAGCACGTTTACCTTTTTTTGTTCCTCCTGTATCTAATATAATCGGAGTTTGCATTCGATAGAAATTTAAATAAAAATAATTCCATCCAGTTATAGTATACCCATGTGAAGTATAGCCCTCAGTACATCTTCTGAATCTCTCATCCCAGAAATTATTATATGCAGGACCTTTATAAGCATACATCTCATACTTCCCTGTAGCTTCTTTAGTCATTGCATCTTCTCTGAACCAATCAGGATTAAAATCTAATCCTTGTGTTTCTGTTATAGGTCTATACCCAGTAAGTTCATACGAAAGTTCGGGATCAAAGAAATCTACTGGATCCCCTATTTTAACATCCCAATCAGTAAATACTTCTGATTGTTCTAGAGCTTTAGTCTTTAATTTACTATATAAATAATCATCTATTTCAACTTCATCTCTAGCAATTTTATAGTTAGATAAATCTTTAGATATATAAGAATTATCATATAATTTCTGCTCTTCCGATTCCTCTTCTTTTAACTTTTCTGGGGTATCATAGGTACTAAGATCTTTTACTATTGTTTCAGTATCTAAAGAATTTAAAAGTTCCTTTGTAGTAGGTTTCTTTTTTACAACTCTTTTAGGTTTTTCTGGTTCGGAATCTACTTTTTTAGGAATATCTTTCTTTGCCTTTACTTTAGATACATTACCTTTTGCTCCATATGTAATTTTCCTAGCCATATTTAATCTCTATATCCAGGTTCATAATCCCCTTTTATTTTAGATTGTTTTTCAATATCTTTTTTATATCTCTCCTCAGCAGCTCTAACCTCATCTAAAAGAGGACCTATCCCTTTAGCTTCTGCGATTACATCTTTAGCTTTATATCTTAGTTGTCCTGTCTCATCATTTACATCACTTAAATCTACTAAATCATTAAAGTATATCGTTAATTTATCTATCACAGTATATACAGATTTAAGCAATTTATATGTTCTAAAAGAATCTCTCAATTCCTCATATTTTCTACAAGCTGTTCTAAATAAGGGATCGGAAAATTCCTCATCTGTTATAGATGCTTGTCTTCTTGCTTCTTTATTTCTATTCTGTTCAGAGAAATCGCATATAGGAGATTGCCAATCTAACATTAAATAAATATATTTAAATTCCCTAAACGCTCGTAATTTAAACCTTCCAACAGGATCTTCTGGACATTTATTTCTCTCAGACTCCATTAAATCATTAAATTCTTTAAGTAATAGAATCTCCTCCTTATTTAATTCTAAGGATCCGGTTTGATTATTATAATTAAAAAACTTTACCATAGTACATATCCATATTTAGCAAGAAAGAGTGATATAAATAAGGAGATTACTTATATCACTCTTCATATCATACCTTTTCTAAATCTTTAGTCGAGAATACTCCTTCGCACATATCTCGATTAGAATTAAACCATACACACCTCATTCCAAGAAATGAAATTTCATTTTCTGATGAATCTACAACTTTTTCCACTATAAGCATTTTAGGCTTAAATGGCATATCGTGTTTTAATTGAACCAAATCTCCTGGTTTTAGAAATATTTTAGGTTCTTGATATTTAAGACAATTCTTCATGGTTATTAATTTTCTTAGAACTACAAGCTAATACATTTTGCTCTTGAATAATCCATAAAACAGTATCTCCAGTTCCGTCAGTATCAATTGGGAGATCTCTTTCACTATTAGCTATATACATTATATCCATTCCCGGGGTAACTGTTTTACAATCGGGACCTACATCTATTACACTACCTACAGAAATAAAGCGTTCATTCCAAATATCTATATCTTCTCCAGAACGAGGATCATGTTTAACGTCCCGTTTTAATATAATTCCTCCCTTAGATTTAGGGTTTTCATAAGGACTAGCAGGATATTTAGAGAAGATTAAATAAGTTCCCATTGGTTTAATTTCCCAATTATTTACTTTATCCTCAAAAAACTCTACTTGTTTCTGGAGTTCTTCGTCAGAGACATTTTTTATTTTCTCATCGATTCCTATCGATTTAAGAGCTTTGTCAGTATTTAATTCTGACCTAACATTCTCCGGAACATATAATCCGGAATAATCATTTTTCATTACTTTTCCCATATACATTTAAATTTAACATAAAACATTTACCATTTATTTAATACACAATGATTATTTTTATTTCTTGTCTTTGCCATTAGTCTACATCCACATCCTTTAACCCATCCAACCATTTCTACATCAGATACCTGACCAGTACGAGGATTTATCCATAATTTAGGATCACAATAGCCTCCATATTTTTCTGAATATAAAGGACATTCTTTACATATCTCTAATCTTTTTAAATATAATTTTTCATTTATATTTAAAAATTCCTTTGCGTGTCCTGATAATATATCTTTAATACTCATGATTAAAATATTATAGGTTTATTTTCTTCTTCATATTTCCGGAGAATTAACTGCTTTTTATAGTATTTAAGCATCTTCTCTATATCAGATTTTAAATATTCTAGAACATACTCATTAACTTCACCATCGTGAGTAAAGTGAACAATTCTTAGCTCATCAATAATTAAATCCGGATTTTGTTTTTGAAGCATCCATGCGTAAAGAGATAATTGAAGAGTATAATGTAAGAAGTTACAATCCATTATATTATTTAAAGGATATTTCATCATTTGATACTTCTTCTTTTTAGGATCAAAATAGGATTTTTGTTTTAATTTCTTATTAGTCTTCCAGTCCCATACTTTGATATGATTTCCATTTTTAATAATTAAATCAGATTGTCCAGCAATACGTAACATTCCTTCTGGATCTATATAAGAAATTAACATTTCCGGTATAATTCCTGTATCTATATCTAAATTATGATGATTTTTATATACAGGAATAGTTCCTCCTAAATTAAATCTCTTAATCATTTTCTCAGCATGATTATAAAATCCAGTTTCTTGTTCTGCATGTATCTCAGTACCATACTCACAAGCTATCCTATTTGTTTCTCCCCAATCTTTTACATATTTATTACAAGTCTCTTCAAATACTTCTTTTGTAATACTATCTGGAATATAAGAATCATCCCATTTTTTAGTATTTAATAAAGAACTCTTTACATTAATAAAATCATTTCCCATTAACTCTTCTAACGCCTTATACTTCTTCCAAAAATCTGAATCAAACTTATTCTCGAACTCTCCAATTAAAGTAGTTACAGAAATAAATTTTTTTCCTTCTCCTACTCCCTTTTTACCTACATACACATGTTTCTCATCATTGTATGTAACATCATCGTTTTCCTTATCGACGATTAAATCATTACCATCGAAGGAGAAGTATTTAACATCTCCTTCATTCATACTCATAGTCATAATATATAAATTTTAATTTCCTTTCACTATAGCTAAATCTATTATAGCTCTTGCACAAGTTGTTGTATAATAAAACATTTGATCATGCGAAAGTGGGGATTCTTTTGAATAACTTATTCCAATAAATCCTCTGGGAGTTCCATCAATTTCTATTAAATAAAGAAATAATTGTTTAGCTCCATTCTTTTTTAACATTGTATATAAAATCGGATCTGATTCTTTAATATTCTCTATATCTAATAGATTATATACTTTCTTTTCGTTAAGTTCTACATTAAATCTAAAATTATCAGTACTTTGTTGTTGATATTGCTGTTTAATTCCCGCTACTCCAGAAGCATTTTGTTCATTCCTCATTGTGAAGTATGTAAAAAGATTTCCGCTCAATGAAGTTAAACTATTACCATATTCACAGAAAAACGCCCTATCAGCTTTAAGAGTTTGTTGAAGTTTACGTAATTCATTATCTATTTTAGGGGGAATAGTTAGTGCGGTATTTATTAATTCCGCATGTTTCTCAGATCTCTCTTTCTCTCTTTGATTGAATACATTACTTATTTCAATTCTAACAGTTTCCTTTATCGTTTCGTTTAAATATCTTTCTACATAGTTAGAAAAATATAAAGTACATAGTACAATAACTACATAAAGTACCAATTTAGAATCTTTTATAATTTTAGATTTAATCAAACTATTTATGAGGGGTAGAATTTTGTCTATCATTTAACTTATTTTCTATTTTTAATACACACTTATTTTGAATAGTGCAAATATATTAATAACTTGCAGTCAAAACAAGATTTATATATTTAAATTTAAAAATATAAGAAATAATATGTTTAACGCGTTAAATTATAGAGTATGAAATTTAATCTTAGTAAAATAGACTTTAGTCTATTAAAAGTTCCAGATTTGGATTTAGAGGAATTTAATAATGTTATAGAGAAGTATTTAGGTAAAGAATCTGCGGAATTTCTTAAAAAGGGCGGGAAAATTTATATTAAGAAAAAGAATCGTGGAAAATTTACAGAGTCTGCTAAAAGAGCTGGACAATCTGTTCAAGAACATGCTAGATCAGTATTAAATGATCCAAATGCTACACCTCTACAAAGGAAAAGAGCTAACTTTGCACGTAATTCTGCTAAATGGAAACATAAAGGAAAAAAGAAGAAGTAGGATTTATATATAATCTTATATTTAAATGATATCTAATACTTCCAATAGCAAAATCCCACCCCTTCCTGTCTGGGCGATATTATTTAAATCTTCTTCCAAACCAGAACTCTTTCTACTAATTCTCAAGAAATTCAATATTTTACATCTAAAGAATCCGTATATAAAGAAATGATTCAATCTAATCCAAAATTTGATGCTGAAGTTGATTTGGATAATATAAAACGAAGGGTTCTTTCATAAGAATTTAATAAAGAGTAGGAATATTATATATAATAAACCTTCAGGAATAATGTCTAATATTATATAATAATATAAAAACAAGTAATATATAAATAAATGAGCACTAATTATTTAAATGAGGATAAAATAATAGCATTATTAAAAAAGACTCAAGCAATGGTTGCCGGAACAGCCAATGTTTCAAGTGGAACACTACAAACAATCTTTTATAATCACGAATATATAAATAACGTTACTGCTTCTATAATCTCTAATTCAGATGATAAAGGGATAAGAATAACAGTAGGATATAAAAACTCTACTTTAGCTTCTAGATATAAAAATTTATTATGTATAACTCCTTTTCTATCAGAGAATGTAAATGTCTCGGATGAAAATTATCTATCTATAACATTTAAATCTGCAATAAGTGGAAGTACTGTCGTCTCTTATTATATATATATTTATGATACAAATAATGGAGCAAATCTTAAACAAGGTAACTATATAAGCTTCTTAATTCCTAATATTAATGATTCTAATGAACTATTAAGTAACAACTAAATAATATTTAACTATGAAAAATTTTTGGAATAAAGTAAAGGGATTCTTTTATAAAATCCTAAATTATAAAGCTGTTAAGGTTATTATCTCAGTTTTATTATCTGCCGGATTAACTTATTTATTTAAATCTGCATTAGTATTTTTCTGCTTCTTAGTATTATGGTATTTATTATATATCTTAATAGATAAGTGGGTAAAGAAAAATGACAATGAGGAATTAAATAAATTACATATTTAAATTTTATATATAAAAAAATACCCTATAACAATTAAGTTATAGGGTATTTTCATTTAACATTATTAACACATAAATAAACACGCAAAGAAGACTACTTGCTTATATTTTCAATCATCTCCTTAATAAAATTAAGGGATTTAAGATAATCGTCATTTGTTATATATTCTATATCAGAACTTTTTAACATTTCCTTTACCATCTCTCCGAAATTAGAAAATAACTCATTTATATCAGGACTAGTACATTTAACCTGATCTATCGGTAATTTATTACTAGCTATAGGTGCTCCGATAGTAATCCCAACTTTAGCATAATCTGGAATTTTATCTAAATCAGGATTATTTAATTTATTTTCTAACTCATCTAAAGAATCTTCTCCTTCGTTAGGAATTTTATTTAAAGTTCTATCTAATTTCTCATCGATAAGATTTAACAATGTCTCTATATCAATTCCATCATAGTCTTCTTCTCTATGGAAGTTATCTAACTTAGATAATATCACTTTAAGTCTATCCTCAATCATATCAAAATAATCAGAGAAGCTCTTATTCATTTCTAATAGTTCTCTTAAATTCTTTTTATTCTCACAATCTCCTTCATTAAAATACTGAATAATTTGAACTAATTTCTCAATTCCGATTTTAGCATTATTCATTACATCCATCATAGAAGCATTTATACATTCTAACTCCTTATCACTAATAAGTTTTTCCATAATCATATTTTTAATTTAACATATACAAATATACTAAGATTATAGATCTAATCCTAAGATTAAATGTTAAATTTTATAAATTAAGATTTTTTCTTAATTCCGGAATAATATTATTCAAATCCTTCTTCACAGCCCCTTGTCTATCTAAATACGATAGTTCTGGATATTTAATCTTTCCAAATTCATCTATAAACTCTATTGAATCCTGAGATTTAAATTCAGGATCTGATATTATTATTGTTTTTATTTTATTTAAGTTATTCATTACATAACTATACATCACTAATACATTTTGCATTATATTACCGTCCATATACCATTTGTTTAACTTTATAAATTATGTCACTACAAAGATAGTATATCTTTAATATTTAAAGAATGTATATATTATATAACAATAACATGTGCAATTTAATTTATACCTAATCAATTGCCCCTCCATTTGCTGGCGGAAGTTTTGGAGAGGTATTAGTTACAATAGTATCTAATTTAGTATTTGCCTGAATTAAATTAGTATCTATACTAGAGGTATTCGTATGTATAGAAGTAGTTGTATCCTTTATCTGTCCCAAAGTTTCTTTAACAGGATCTAAATCAACATCAATATTAGCTAAAGATGCTAATGCTGTATCTAATTTAGCACTAAATGTAGTAGTTAAATTCTCTATTTTAGTTATTAAATCTTGTATTTTAGTATTTGTCGTATCTATCTTAGTATTAGTAGTATTTAATTCATTTACTACTGCTGATAATTTCTCTGTTAATAAAGCTATATTCTCTGTATTAAAATCTCCTACTCCTTCCTTAATCCCTTGTAAAAGTTGGAGGTATAGCTCATTGTAATTGGTTGTTTTATAAAAATCGTTTACGTTCATTGTGATATATTTAAATTATAAGTTCTATTATTTTAGTATTGTCTGTATTTAAAATTTCTTCATTTTTGCATGGTTGAAGTTTATATGTATAACTCTCCTCTTCTGGAGTATATTTAGGTTCGGAGATTATTTTATAATATCGTTGTAGTCCTTCTTTTATATAAAAGGATTCTGGAAAAGTTAATGTTATTGGTGTAGATTCAAAAGTTGGATTTTGCATAAAAGGATTGATTGTTATGATTTACAAAGGTATGTGGTTTTTGTGAGAAATCCTAAAGAAGATTAAGATTTAATTATATTATCATATTTAACTCCATTCCAATAAGGATATAGATAATAATCATCAAGTTTAGCATTTCCGATTCCTACATATTTTTCAAATTCGTCTAATTCATTTATTGAAGTATTCTTGAAATCATCTATTAAACGAGTATAAAAATCTAGAATAGTAAAATTATTAAATAATACTGTACTTTCTTTATATCTTTCTACTTTTATAAAACCTAAATCCTCTAACAATTTCTCTCTTTTAATTAAAATATTTTTAGATTTAATCTTTAAAAGTTTTTGTAATAGAGATTTAGTAATAATTAATTTTGGATTTAAGTTATATTGTTTGAAAAATGAAGTTAGTAATAAACATATAACTCTAATTTCTATATTTCCAACAGGACTACATACAATATATAAATCACTAAAATTATCGCAGAAAGTATATTCATAAACATACTCTCCACTATGAGAGATTACATTTTCTTCTGCTTGTTCTTTTGTTTTATCTTCTTCTTTTTTATCTTCTTTGATTGGGATATAATCTTTAAAGATTGTAACAACTTTATCTGAATTAAACCATTCTGGGCGATCTATTCTATATTCTTCACATAATTTATGTAAATTAGATTCATCTTTACGACTTCCTTCTTTCGAATCTAATAATATGGCTGTAGGGTTATGTTGTTTATATTGATCAAATCTATGTTCTAAATTAGTAGTATATCCTATTTTATATAAATTTCCTGATTGAATTAAGTATATCATTCTATTTCGTATTTAATAATAGTGTTAAATTCTCTACAATTTTTTAATGCTTCTTCAATTTGGTTTGTATTTCCTTTAAAAAAATATCTCGGATTTAAATAATAGATTCCTTTATATGTAGGATCTTTAAATATAACATTTTTTTTACATAAGGAAGTTAAACAATTTTTTATTGTTCCTTCTGTAATTCCACAATTATTTATTATATCCGCTTTTAATTTCATATTAATAACTATCTGATTTCCATATTCCTTATCTACTTCTTTTATATATTGTGAATTTTTCCATAAATATAAAAGTACTTTATATTCACTCATCGTTTTTATTCCAAGTAATCCTGTTATATCCTCTAAATATACTTGAATAAATTCACTAGATTTAGTTTTCTTTACTATTTCAAACTCTTGAAGAGTTTCTCCCGCAAAAGTGTTAGTAATTTCTTCTTTAGTTATATTCATAATTATTTAATTTTACATTACAAATATAATAATATAAATTTATATTACCAAATATAAAAGACTGAAATTTTTAATCACTCCCCAAATGACTTATGTCATTCCCCAGATGACTAACCATAATTTGGGGAATTACTAATTCTCTTGTAACTAGTTGATTGTCAGTATGTTATATAAAATTCTCTTATCTAAAGATTTAACCTCAATCATCTCCGATGATTTCGGATCTACCCTACCCCTTCAAAGGGTAAGATTTTTTGCTTCGCAAAAAACCTTGAGCTGGGAGTCTCTTTATATTTAAAATTTATCTATTATATAAAATTTATATTTAAATACCTCATATATTTAAAATTCCCATATATCTTAAATATTTTATATTTAATACAATCCTCATACCTCATTCCGAAGAAAATTTAAAAATTTTATTTTATTTAAATCCTAAAATTTCATACTTTTTCTTCTTAGGGAATTGTAAAATGGAGGAGAAATTTATTGTATTTATATTAAATCTATATTATTTAAGTTATTATATATATTCACAATCCTTTCCTTAAATTCTTTAATAGATAAATTACTCTTCATTACATTAATCTTATCCTCACAAATAACAATATTTCCTTTTATATATCCTTTATTAGAATCTATCCTATCCACAGAAGGTCTATAATCTTTTGAAAACGGGATTCCAGAATAATAACATTTCCCCTCTTGTGCTTTGTACATCTCATTTAAATATTCTTCTGTAATATCCAATTCCTTTTTTATATTATTTTTATTACTATAATTATATTTTCTATACTCACAATTTCTTTTACATTTATCTAATAACCACTTTCCTATATTTTCCCATTTCTTTTCTTCCTCTTCATCTCGTGCACACTTACTACATAAGAAATTTCTATGCTTATCAAATTTAGAAGGATCTGTTTCTCCACATTTTATACATAATTTATCAGAGTGTTTATATATAACCCTTTCTTCAGTATTCTCACCTTTTAATAATTTAGAATTAACTTGATATCCTTTAGGTGTTTTTAAAAGAGTGTACTTAGGATGTGAGATTTTTAAAGTTATATCTTTTGTATTCTTAAGTATTCCAAATAAACCTTCTGTATTAAATTCTTTTAATCTTCTTGTAATATTATAAATAGTTCCAATAACACAATCTATATTATTATCATCTAAAATTCGTTTTAATTCTCTAGCTGGAATTTTATCATATGATGGTAGAATGTTATAAAACATTAGAATGAAAGCTTTGTTGTTTAATGTTAGATCTGGATTAGTTAAAAAATCTGGACAAGATAATGATGTATGAATTTTAAATCTTGGAGCGAAGCCATTGCTGGAACAATCTTCAATATCTCCAGATGAAATTAAATGTTTTGTGGATACTTTTATTACTTCATCACTTATACCGTAAGTAGATAATTGGGAAGATAAAATACTTGCAATTTCGTCTTCTTCTTTAAATGCATTAAGGATTCTTAATACTACTTCTAATTTAAAATTTTCAATTGTTTTCATATTATGTTTTTTGTTGTTTAGTTATACAAAGATAGAGTAGATAATCTAAATAAAAAATAATTTTTAAAATTTTTTGTATTTTAAAGTAGATAGGGTTTTTAGTTTTATATTGTTCTATAATAACTAAGCAAAAATAAAAATTTTTTTATAAAAAATTTCTGTAGCTCTGAAAATTTAAGATCTATCACACCCTACACCCCGTGACCATCTTTGAATAAAAAACATTAAATAAAACGTAAAGATTATGAAAGGTAGAAGTAAATTTTCACAAGGTCTGTCTAAAGAATTATTAAATTCCCCAGTTATAGTTCGTAACGCAGAAGGCGGACGTGAAATTGGAGACGTTGTCGACTTAAGTAATGCAACATTTAACCCTGAATATAAGTTCACAACTCAGGATGGACAAGAACGTGTTGTTCAAGGTTTTGTTCGTGGAGAGGGAGAAACACAAACACTGGTTATCTCTTTATCCCAGCTCGTAAACAGAGTCAATGGACTGGATGAGGCAAAATCGGGGTTAATGAAGCAACTCCGGAAATGCACGACCTTAGGAGAAATCCTAGAGGTTATGGATGATGTTGAAGCTGTCAAAGTCATTGACGTGAAACGCGTCCCGAATCGTTTCGTTCCTGGCACGGAAAGAACTCTGTGTCTCTGGGATGAGGCTTAATATAAAGGATAGCTAATGCTATCCTTTATTTATATCATGTATTATTATTAAAAAATTAACACAAGATATCATGAAAAAGATTAAAAATTTAACACAAGAAGATTACAAAGAACTGAGTCAAAAACTTAACTCACTCAAAAGAGAAAATCTACATCATCCAATGGAGAAATCCTATATAAGAAAGGAATTAGCTAAAATTCTCCCAATTAGAGAAGGATTAATTTTAAAATTCCTGTCTGAGGTAGGTATTTTAGAAAATACTTCCACAAGAACTGTGGACTGGACTGATGAAAATCCTATTTATGTAGGAAAAGTTAAAAGTGCTCTGGAATTATTTAGAGAATATAATTTAGAACGTAATATGAGTATTACAGAAGCAAGAAAGCAAAAATCATTCTCTGTTGAGGATGCGATAAAACTATTGCTCGAAACAGGAGAGTATAAAATATATAAAAGAAAAATCGAATGGGTTGAAATATGACCTATTCGATTTACCTAGAATGGTTAATGAAGGTTCGTTTCCTTCACTAGGTACTAAGGGAGTTGTGATAATATTTTTCAAGTGATTAGAAGTGAGAGATGGGATTTTTGTGATTCTAAACCACAAATTTCCCCCTTCTCACGGCATTAATCCACAACACCACTAAAAATTTTCTCCATAGTTCGTAAAACCATGGAAAATCCTGTGTTAATGAAAGAGGTGAGACAAGTTCTAATCTTGAACCCTAATCACCTCTTATTTGCCTCTAGTATCAATAAATATATAAGCTGTCGTGTCTATAATTTATAACTTTAAATTTAAAATTATGGAATCAATATTAATTATTTTAACAGTACTTAATGCAGTATGTATAACTGCGTTAATAGTATTATTACAAAACATTAAAAAGACAGCTAGTCCTTGGATGTATAGAATATATCTATTCTTTACAATATTAGCTCTTCTCTTTTGTTAGATAAGAGTTATAATATAAATTACAAGGATTGTTAGATAAAGATCTATGATATATTATCTAGATCAACATATTCAGATCGCTAGAAATATGATTATGATATATGTTTAAACATATGATGATAAGTATATAATTATATATCTTATCTAAGGATATGTAAGGTCCCATAGCGTAAAGGTTAACGCAAAACACTCATAATGTTGAGATTCTAGGTTCAAGTCCTAGTGGGACCACGATATTGATTTTCAGGATTTCTGAGGTTTAGAATTTCTGGATTAATGTTTTTTGTAATTTTTTTCATGATCAGTGTTTAACATTAGCAACATTTAATGAGATGTGATATCTCCTTCCTTATTAAGGGAGAGTTAATACTCTCCTTTTTAAATTTGTTTATTATGAGAAAGATAGATATAAAATACATAATGACAATAATAGGAATATTTATATTTCTATTATTATTATCTTCATTAGAATCAATCATTAATTCTATTTAAATAAGAGCGAATATCCAAATTGGTTAAGGGAATAGTCTGCAAAACTATATTGTGAGAGTTCGAATCTCTCTTCGCTCTCGTTAAATATTATATTTAAAAGGTTATATTCGGAAATATATAAGAATGATATCTTTTAAATACTTTAAAATTATATTAATTAAAACAAATAAAAATAATCTTTTAAATATAATAATTATGAAGATCGTGATTAATAGATCCGGAATTGGATTAAATCTATCTCTACCAGCTATAGAGTATTTAATTAAATATAAAGTAATTAAGTCTCCATTAGATATGAGAAATATTAATAGGAGTAGCCCAAGATTAGTAAGATGTATCGAAGTATTAGGAGATAACGCATCTTTAGATATGTTAGAAACGATAACAGTTAGAGATGATTTTAAATATAAAATCTCTGAAATCCAAATAGGTAACATCCATAGAGAAATTATCCTCATGGAGTAAGATATTTACATATGTAAATCTAATTAGTGTACAATAATTAGATATTCCAAGCTCTACTGGTTACAGAGTATAAATAAACCTAGATTTTTAGATTTCCAAATTGACCTAAAATCTAATATCTTAGGATTGGATATAAAATAAGCGTGGAATACTTATTGTTAAATCAACTTCTTAGTAGTTTAACTGGTGAAAATGTCACATACAGTAGGAAATATTAGTCCGAATCCAATCTAAGAAGTGATAAAGAAACTCATATAATTCATATCTTAATATTAACCCGAAAAAGGCAACAGTAGGGTTGGGGTGGGTTCAGTGCCCTTGAGATAGTATCAAAATCAGCAATAATGCAGATGAGCTGTAACCACCCCTTTTATTAATAATTTTGTTTATATTCTATGCGGGATAGTGTAAAGGTAACATCCTAGGCTCATAACCTAGAGGATGGTGGTTCGAATCCATCTCCCGCTACTATATAATAGACTTCAGATATTTAACGCGGAATATAGAAGTTTGTTATATTTTATAATTATGCATGCTAATTATAAATCCCAACTCATCCTATGTCTAAGGGGAGTATAAATTAAAAGCAGATCCATCTTTTTGAGTTTGTATTGGTAATGAGAATAACTCTATAACTTAGAAATGTTATAAAACTTTCTTGAATTTAAGATATAAGGTTTGGGAACTTACATCATTAAATTAACTCCTCAGTAGCTCAGTTGGCTAGAGCAGCGGACCGTTAATCCGTAGGGTCGTAGGTTCAAGTCCTACCTGAGGAGCATAATAAAGAGTGTAGTACTAGTGTAGGACTCAACGTAACTTATAGGTTTTGTATTGTACATATAAATTTAGTCCTATTGGGTGTCGTATAACCCAACTTAGCTATCGAGTACGGTTAATGATAGCATTTTTATCGAACTTTCATAAAAATAATTATATGAGAAACAAGCATTATTTCCTAATGGATTAATCTGATAAACCGTATATCGGAGTTGATACACTTATAATTGTCTAATGTAGCTTCGTATTATAAGAAGTAAGTTAATATAAGAAATCAGTTCAGAATAATGTATTGTATTCGACGTGGGATTTAAAATTGTATTTATGTGATAGATGTATAGAGAGAAGATTAAGACGGAAAATATCTGGAGAAGATCTAATTCCAAATGATCCTGTTAATAATTTATATATACAAATATGTCTAGATTTATAATTTATTAATTATGAAAAAGAGAGAACTCCCGAAAGAAGTAAAGAGATGGATTAAATTTTTTATAAAAACTAATGCTTATTATAATTTTGATTGGGCATTTATATTAGATGTAGAAAAAGAGAAATTAACTCAATGTATTAAATTTTTTACTAATAACGGATGTCATATTAATAATTCCAGAATAATTTCGAAGATGCAATTGGCTGTGAGATTATTAGATATTGCTAGGGATGAGGATTTAGATTTTAAAGGTTATGTAAATACTAAGAATATAAATAGATTTATTTCTATAGATAAATATGATATTGATATTCTCCCAACTCTTCGAACTGAAAAAGCGTGGTATTTATATAATAAATTAAGATATTATTATATGAAAGAATGGTGGGATTAAATATATTATGCTAGAATGGTGGAATTGACAGACACTCAGGACTTAAAATTCTGTGGATAGTAATATCCGTGTGGGTTTGAATCCCACTTCTAGTACTATCTAGATGTAGCAAAATCAGTGAAGTTAAATACAGAAATACGCTTCGTAAGAGAACCTGTAGTCCTTAAAGGATAGTGGTGACACTGAGCCAATCTATTTATATAGAAGGTGAGATTCCAAAAACTACAATATTTATAGGGAATCAATCATATAAGAAATTATATGAAATCTCTGATAATCTATAGTGCCTTATAGAAAAACAGGGGATGAAGTTAAGGCACAAACTTCATTGGGATATATTCCCGGCGAAAGAGATTTTATATATCTCTGGATCTGATTATTTAATAGTACTTTGTGCATCGGATGCACTCCGAGGGATGTGAGGTTAAGGTTCGACTCCTTACAAAGTGCCTAAGTAGTAATTATTTAAATATTCATATTATGGAAATTAAAAATGAGAATAAAGTATTTTTTGGAGAGAGTGGTATTACTTCTACTTCTGCTACATATTTATGTAACATTGCTAGAGAGTTATTAAAGGATATAGAATCATCTTTAAATAATATCTCCTTCATTACTGAAGAAGTAACACTCTTTGGATCTGAGAATAAGATTAGAACTAAAGAAGGATATAATCTATCCGAACTATCTGATCTAGATTCTAAACTTACTAAAGCTGCACAACTAAAAGCATTTATTGCATGGATGAGTGAAGGAATCAAAGCAAAAGATGTGGAAAGTGAGAAACTTAGAGAATATACTTTATCTGATTTTATAAAGGATTTCCCTGAATATGTAGTACAGAGGTCTAAAGATTCTACACTAGATCCTAATTATGGACTTGGGAAATTAGATGTTTCAGAACGGGTTAAATATCTCTTCTCAGAAGCTTTAACTTCTTCAATTGGGAAATATATTCATAATAATGGTGCTTTAAGAAAAGCTTATAGCGAGCTTTTAAATATTGCACATAACAAAGTGAATATAACCACAGAAGCAAAAGATTCTATAGTTGTAGTCACTAATAAAATCCCAAGTGTGGATACTAAAGAAGTAGAAAAGATTATGCTTAAATATCAAGATTTACGAAGAGAGAATGAGAAGGTTCTGAACTCTTTGAAATCTAAGATAAAAAGTTATGATCATGAATATCAAATGTATCTTACTCTTGAAGATAAAGCAGCTTCAGAGTCGTATAATGAAAAGATGGAAGTAGTACGTTCAAAATATAATGAATATGTATTAAATAAGAGATCGGAAATTGAGAAACTTAAAATCATCATCCCAGATGGTTTAAGGAGTATTTATAACGATCTTCATACCATCTCAAAAGAAAAATAAATAAAGTAGGTAATACTTAAATCCATTTGGATGGAGGTATTTTTATATGTATAGATTATATATAATAAAATTTAGCTAAATAATATAGACGATAATATAAACTATTAATGCGAAAGAATCCTCAAAAGATGTTTTTATTTAAATAAATATACTTATTTAAATATAAACTATACTCCTCTTTCTGTCTTAACCTTAGTCCTTGAGAGGATTCTTGTCTTTGACGTATTCTTTGGCTGTATTTATATAATCTATACATAACTATTTTATATAAAAATATACATAAGAAAAGACCTGGTTTCTTGTGTTGTTACTAAAATCATAATTATTCCGATTCAGAAGGTTACATAGAAAATTTCTTTATGTAGCTTTCTGAATTTTTTATTTAAATTTGAATTAAAACACACTATTTCTAATTTTCCTAAGGTGGTTGAAGTTAGAAGTAGAGTACTCTTTTTTGTATATTTTATCAAGCCTAGATACTCTAAAACTATTTTTAAGTCAACTACCAGATATGGTATGTTTGGACTATTATAGATTTTCGGAGTTCTAGGCTTTTTTATTTTCATTTTTCAAACTCGGATTTTCAAGTATGATTATCGTGAATGTATTAATTAGATATAATGATCTCGTTTTATTATTTAAAAAGAGGCATAAAAATGTTTGGGATTCTCTTGAAGGTCCATTATTTAGAGCTGAAACAATGGAATCTTGTGCTAGTAGAATAGTGAAAGATTCTATTAATCATAGGTTTAAAAGAGAGAAGTTTATAAGGGTTGATAGAGACAATGATTTAGATGGACAGAGATATTTCTATTCTATTACTTTAGATCATATTCCGGAATTTATACAGCTTCCAGAAGATTTAATTTCTTGTAAATGGTTTAGTATGCAGGATTTAAAACATGTTAAAATATCTAAGAATTTAAAAGTATTGTTTAATTAAATATTATTATTATGGCAGAATATAAAAATGAAGATAGTGCTGGAGTAATTGCTTTTGGAGTTATTTTAATAATCTTAACTCTTTTAGGAATAATAAATCCATGAGAATAACTTCCAGAGAGAGATTTAAGGATTATTTTAAATCCACTAAGACTATATATGGGAGAACTGTTAGAGGTACCTCTGATATATTAGATCTTAGAGAGAATAGGGTATTTAAAACAAATGGTAAATTTGGGGTTAATTGGATGGGATGGATGATATTAAAGTCCTCCGGATTTGGGTATTGGTCTATCTCATCCATGAAACCTCATCCTATTTATTCTATAAAAGAGGATGGGGATAAATATGATTTAAATGTGATAAAAGATACCTTAAACAAGAGAAGTACTAAAGATTATCCCAATTTATCTATAAAAGAATTATTCGATATAATCTCCCCAGAATTTAATGGAATGGTTTATATAGGAGATGAGCTTGATAGCGATCAATCATTCTTAAATTCTCTTAGATATAAATTAAATCCCAAATTTGATTTAAATAGTGTTAAAAGTAAAAAGATGTTTATATATTAAAATACACAAAATATGAATGAAGGAGTTACTAAAGCTACATATTTAAATAGCATCATTTCAAGTTTATCTGACAAAATTGATACTAGATTTATTTCGGATGGAAAACATACATTTGGGGAATTATACGATTATATAGCATATTTAGAAGCTTTATATTTAACTCAGACCAATGTATATAAAGCAGTTAAACGTACCATAAATAATACTACTTTTATAGTAGTAAAATCTCGTGAATTCCCTCAGGGAGATGTAATTCAGACAAGTAAACTATATCCGATTGAATATATAGATCTATTTGCAGATATTCCAGAGGATAAGGAAATATCTCTAGTCAATATTCCACTCACTGATTTTTATATATAATTATGAGTACAGAAATACTTTCATATAATAAATTCCAAGAGGTTTTAAATCCTTATAAGGAATTTTGTGTGGAGATGTGTGAGGTTTTAGATACTACAAGAGTTCTTATATCTGAAATATTATCTATCACTCCTCTTAATTTAGAGCTTCCGGATATAAATAGAATTATTGAAGAGAATCAATTAGATTTAGATTTAACAACTGAGAAATTATTACTTGAAATTAATAAAATGTTTGTGTAATGGATATTATATATTTAGAATGTGAGTGTAATTGTTCTGAACATTTAATACGCTTTATCTCTTATGAGGGAGAAGAGGAGATTTATATAGAATATTATTTAAATCCGGAGGTGAGTTTTTGGAAGAGATTAAAGATCGCTATTAGATATTTATTTAATAGAAAATGTAAATTCGGAGCATTTGATGAAGTAATTGTAAATAAGGAAAGATTAAAAGATCTTTTAAATAAATTATAATAAAATGTATATTATTGTAGGTTTTATATTATTATTATTGTCATGGGGTATATACTACCATGCTGAGAATTACTGTGAGTTAGAGCTTGGAGAATTTGAAAAGCTTATAGCCATAATACTAATGATGTTCGGTCTATTGTTAATTCCTATAGCAATATTTCAGAAATTATTATGATAAATATAGCAGAAATAATAAAAAGATTTCCAGAAGATTTTGAGTATTATAACATACTTACTGGAATTTGTACAGTAGAAATACTTGAGAATGATGATATTGAAATTTTTCCAGGAAATATTATACTAAATAAATATGGACAACATTCATCTTTTGAAGCTTCTGAATGTATCTTATTTCCTAAAAAAGACTATCGGGATTGGGAGACTTATTTGATTGATTCTGGATATAGAATAAATATCTTTTCTAGATTGGCAGGATTAGATATATCCAATAGAATGTTTTATTATGAGGGTATTGGAGATTGTAAGATTGAATTGGATTTCGAAAAACATACTATTGAAGTATATACATCTACTTCACCTGATTGCGTAAATATATTAAATGAATTTGGATTTGGTTACACATTTTTAAAACTTTCTAAATATTCTTCTTATTTAGACTGGCTGAATGTTCCTAAAGAGTTACCACTTGGAACTTTAGTAGTTGCATCAAATAATAAAGAATTTTGGTCAATAGGAACATATGAAAGAAATCAACGTGCAACTATAACTTTTCCAAAAAGAACAAGTGAAAGGTATCAGTATATAGTTCCATATAGTTCTTTCAATTTAGAAACAGGAGAATTTCCGGAATCTGAAAATTATGGATGTGCTAAAAAGGATTAGAATGAAGTATATTATATTCATTACCGGATATATTATAGCTATATCTGCATTTATTAAATATGAAATATATAGTTTATACAGATGGATCTTACAGAGCCTCCAGAAAACAAGGAGGATATTCGGCAGTCTTTTATGATTCTGACATGAATCTTATTAAATACATATTTAAAGGAATTAAAAATACTACTAACAATCGTTGTGAGTTAATGGGATTTATTTCAGCATTGAAACATCTCCCATTTAACTCCGAAGTTGTTATATATTCTGATTCTGAATATGTATTAAATCCGATTAAAAAAGGATGGATTTATAATTGGATAAAGACTAATTTTAAAGATAAAAAGAATGAAGATTTGTGGAGAGAAGTTATTGATTTATTACCTCATTATAAATTATCTCTTGAGTGGGTTAAAGGACATGAGGAAGATGAAGGAAATAATTTCGCGGATATGTTAGCTCAACATTCATCAATAATTGATTTAAAAGATAATGAAGACTAAAAAGACATTAAACGATTTCTTGATATGGTTAAAGTGTTCTGGTTTATTAACGGTATATTTTGAAACAATCAATAATATATCATCTTCCTATAATATAATAAGAAATTTAGATGCAAATAATCCAGATACTTTATTTGATATTATTCCTAAGGATCTAGGACAAGAATCAGTATTACCGAAAATAGATTGGGATTATATAAAAGCGTTATATACTCATTGGTTATTAGATATTTAATATATGTTTAACTAGATCTAATCTATATCAAAATAAGTAAAAGGAGTTTTTATTATAAAAATTATAATAATCTGTGTATAGCAGCTGAAATAGAATATTTACTAATTTATTACATATGATAATAATAGAAAACGACTTTAAAATAGAAGAAGGTTCATCTCCTGCTAGATATGATCTATATCTAAAGAAGATTATAAATAAAGGAAAAAAAGATACCTCCGGAAAGAGTTTAGAGAGAGAGGATTGGATATTAGAAGGATATGATATATCAATGCCTACAATCCTCAAAACTCTTTCTCATCATTTAACAGATAAAAAGTTAAACGAATGTTCCTTAAAAGAATATATAAAAGCGTATAAAGACACTATTAATCATTTAAATACTATAATAAATGATTGCTGAAATAAAAGTAATAATCAATAAGGAAGAGCTTGAACAAGCGGATAAAATGGGAGTATACAAAGAACCAGTCTATACCACTACTCCATTTGGATTTCATCTAGATGATGTAGAATTATTTTACTTAAATGATAATAAGAATAAAGAAATAACACTTAGAATAGATAGAGAGTATTTTGTTATTAAATACGATCTTTCTATTTTAAATAAATTAAAACTTAAATTTAATAATTAATGAAAAGTTGGTATGTATATATTGTAGATTTTAATTCTACTAAATTACAGCAGTATGATGTAATGCCTTATTTCTTAGGATGTGCAAGACAGCAGAAATTTGAATCTTCTGATTTAGAAGAGTGTAAAAAATTTATAAAGAAAGAAGGTATGTATATGTTTTGGGCTAGATGTGAGTGGGAAATTCTAATTTCTCCTTGGCCTTCTGTAAAAGATAAATACTTTAAAATAGATGTCTGGGATCAGATAAATATGAATTTAGATGTTTTTGCAACTGTATTTATTGAAAATTTAAATAATAAATAAAATGAAAGAAATAATACAATATATAGAAGATGTTTTTACTGATAATAATGGGTGTCAACGAAAATTTATTATCTGTGCTGTAACCATCTCAAACTCATCTGGAAAATTTACTCGTTTCGGGATTTCTGTAGCAAGAAAGGAGGATATGGCTAAATATTCTTTAGAGTTAGGAAAGAAGATAGCATACGGAAAGGCTTGTAAACGTCCTTTTATATTCGTTGAATGTAATAGAGTAGAAGGAATGAATCAAGAAATTTGTAATGCTTATTTAAAAACATTTGCTAAATATTTTAAAGAAGATCCCTCGTTTGTTCTTACATGGTTTAAATCTCCACGTAATAATAAAAGATAATGTCCCGAATTTTTAAGAAGAATAATTCTTATATATATCCTACAGAAGAATTTATTTATGAAGTTTTATTATATAAACGAGAAGGTAATATTATCTCAATTCAAGATAGTAAAACTTTAAAATCTAAGACATATATTCCGGAAAAGACAATAGCTCCTAAAAAGTCTAATACATTTACGTATATGGATTTAATAGGAGCTCCAGAAAAATGGTTATATGATAATGGATATATTGAAACTGATTCGGAGGAATTAGTAAAAAAGAAATTTAGGAAAAATAAAAGTAATATTTAGTATTAATAATTATAAATAAAATATCTTATGGAAAGTTATTATAATCTCGGAATTGTTAAAATGACAACTGGAAAATCAGGTAGAGGATTAATTCTTAAAAGAGAACTTTCTTTGGATGAATGTAAGTATATTCTTTCTGAAATATTTGGAATTAAATTATACATACGTGAAGATTTTGATGATGAAGAAGAATATCAAGAGCAAATGGATAAGTATAAAGATACTATAAACGCTTGGCTTAAGGGAGACCGTGACGATCAATATATATTAGATTCTTATATGAGTTATTTGGAGAATAGCCTAGGGATAATGAATATGGTTTTAATCATTGATTATTTGAAAAAATTATCAGTTATTTAAAAGTTAAAAAGAAAAAGATTCTAAAGGAAATTACTTATGTTTACTACACCTTGTTTTATCCGGAAATACTTCAGAACTTCGCAAGAAGTTAGAGGAATTGGATACTATCTCCACCATCTGAAAAGAAACTTTATGAACAATAGTAGAAGAATTAATTTCACATTTTAAACATGAAAACAAAACTTCTTAAGAAACTTAGAAGAAAAGTAAAGAATGACATTAAATATAGCTATATAGATGACTTAGTATATTTATGTGATTCAAACCTTGAAATTTATCTTACTTTAAAATATCAGAATTTATAAAAACATCTGGTAAATATCTATATAAAGTATTAAAAGAACATAGAATAGAGAGAATACTAGAATATATTAAAGAACTTAGAGAGAATAAAAATTTTAAGAAGTCTAATATGGAGAATAGAATTAATTATATAAATAACTTATGAAAAATATAACTATTGAAGTTCCAGATAATTGTAAATTAATTAAAGAAGACGATACAACTTTTAAAGTAATTACAGAAAGAGAACCTAAAACTTGGAAAGATTTTTGTGATATTGTACCAGTTATAAATGAATATTATATAGATCAATTTTCAAACGTGCGTTCGATAAGCTCTGGTAAAAGAGATCCTATGTATGATAGAAATTTATGTGCAACCAGAGAAGAAGCAGAAGCTATTGTAGCCCTTATTCAACTAAGAAGATTAAAAGTTGAATGGGATAAACATGAAAAAAATATTTGTTCAAAAGGTATTTTTAAATACTATATTATATGGGACTACGGCAATAGTTGTTTAACTATAGGTGAAGGACTTTCAAACCATCTCTTGGAATTTAACTCTAGAGATAGTGCCTCAGAATTTATAACTTGTTCCAGTTATTTACTTGAAAAAGCTAAATTATTTTTACATTAATTTCAATGAAGCAAGAATTAAAAGATAAGGAAGTAATATTATGTGCAGCTATTCACTATGATAATGGATTAGAATATCCACATCAATCCATTTACGGAGTTAAAACTGGATTTGTTTTATGTGGATATAGACATCCAAATATTATCGGAATACTTCCTACTAATATCTATTTTAAAAAGACTAATGAAAATAGTGTACAGGTAGCATGGAACGAAAATTGTCCAAAGCATGAAAGTTATCAAGGATTTCTTACTTCTACTGGTAGATTTGTTGGTAGAAGAGAAGCAGCACAAATAGCGTTACACTCAGGACAAATTAAAGAGTTAAAATTTGGAAGTGAATTATATAGTGAAAATTTATATTAATTAAAATATGTTATGATACTTATTATTGTTATTAGTTTTATTATTATAGGTGTATATGTAATAATAAATATAAGTGATGAAGGACCGGATTTAAAAGATTTTATCTATTTTCTTCTAATTGTGTTTGGAGTATTTTTGGGAGGTATAATTGAAGACTACAAACAAGAATCTCAAAACAATTTTAAATCTAAAACAGACTACATAAAAAATTCAGAAGTATTAAATAGTATAGATACTCTAGTTACATACAGAGATAGTGTTCTCCTTATATTTAAATAAAGCATATTTATGGCTACAAGGATCTTTAATATGGAAGGATAATAGAAAGGTTTCTATTGTAGATCTATCTCTCATTCTAGAATATCTAAAGGGAATAATATTATCTGAATAATATGAAAGTAAAACTGTTAAAAAGACTAAGAAAAAAATCTATTAAAAATATTTATATACGTCCTCCGAAATTTCCTTGGGAATCTTATAAAATTATCACTCCTATACAAGATGATGTAGTAGTAATATATTTTTATACTCTAAAAGATATAAAAATCAGTGAAAGAATGCTTATAAATAAAAGGAGGGAGTATGTCTTAGATATAATTTATTCCATGCGATCACAATTTAATAAAATTATAGCTAAGAAATATTTTACTAAGGAATTAAATAGAATTAATAAATTAATACCCTAAATTTATGTGGATAGCAAGAGAAGAAAATGATGATTTATATTTATTTAGATATAAACCTTATAAATCTGTACGTCATTGGGTTGCTGATGAACAAGATCCGTCTAAATATCGTTTTAGAATAGATAGAGAATTATTCCCAGAAATTACTTTTTATAATAGTCCCAAAGAAGTTATTCTTCAGCTTAAGGAGAAAATAACTAAAGTATCAATATTAAACCAGACTATATGAGAAAAATAGGAATATTCTTAGGAAACTTTGATCCTCCTACTATATGTCATCAAAATATAATTAGGAATATTGTAAATTATAATTTCTTAGATGAAATCTTTATTGTTCCTAAATATAGAAGTGTTAAAGAATCATATTCCACACTTTTTACAGATAGAGTAACTATGTGTAAGAGAGCGTTTAAACCATTTAAAAAGGTTACTATATCTAATATGGAAAGTTTAATAGCTTCTACAGATATGAAAACCTATAGAGAAGGGGTTCCATCTTGGAAGACTATTGAATTCTTTAAGAATATAAAAGATGTTGAATTATATATAATAACTACATTCCCTGGATATTCCAAAATTCCTAATTGGGATAAGGGTGAGGAGATATTAAAGGATAATAAATTTATTGTTCTTTGTGAAACTAAAGATTTAGGGAAATTATCTGAAGATATTATTAGTATACCTTTATATGATCATATCAATATTACATCTAATAAAATTCGGAATTATATAAGATTAGATTCTAATCCGTTTCCCTTAGTTCAGAAAGATGTGCTTAATTATATTTACAAACATAATCTTTATATAGGATGAGATATTATATTACAGGACATCGAGATTTATCTAAAGAGGAGTTTAGTAAAATTTATATTCCGGAAATAGATAGAATTATTCAGGAAGATTCTAATGCAGTATTCTTAGTTGGAGTATGTGAAGGTGTTGATTTATATACTATACAGTATTTAAATAAATACTCTATTCCAGTTCAAGTATACGGTCCGAATTTGGATATTAAAAATGATCTTATAAGATTACATTTATATCCAAGTTATGAAAAATCTGCTTTAGAGATGATTAAAAATTCAGATAAAACTATCGGGTTTATTAAACCTGGTAGAGAAAATTCTAGTTTTACTGCTCTAAATGTTTTAAAAAGGTATATAATAAACAAATCTTAAACTTAAATAATATGAATAGAAAAGAAAGAACTATCTCCGAAAATATGGAGAAATTAATGATAGACCAAATCTCAAGAGAATTATATAATCATAATGTATATAGAACATATGCGAATTACTATTATGTAAGAGGATTGTTTAAATTACATCTTTATTATGAGATGAGATCTAACGAGGAATATAATCATCATCAATGGATTGTTGATAGATTATATAGAGCCGGAGTTGATTTTAATTATCCAGAAGTACCAGCTATTAAATCTAATCATGTTATATTAAAGCCAGAAGATAGTTTTGGTAAAACTGTTGATTTGGAGATTGAAACTACTATGTGGATATCTAAAATGATTGAAGCTGCACGAGAAGAGAAAGATTGGCAAACTGAGGGGTGGTTAAAGAGGACATTAATGGAAGAGCAGATAGATTTCTGTCTGAAAGTATGGTAACATACAGGTGAATAGATCAAAATCGGTGGAATCTATTTTAGATAATACCGAGGTAAGTATGAATTTAAAGGATTCGTGCCACCGTAACGCGTAGGTATTGAAACTATTAATTATTAGAAATGCTATATTTAATTAAATCTGGAGAGCACTTAAAGATTGGATATACAATAAATTTAAAGAAAAGGATAAAACAATATTTAACACATAATCCATCTATAACTGTATTGTATACAAGAGAGGGTACTGCTTCTGATGAATATTTTTTACATAAAATACTATCTAAATATCTAGTTGGAGATACTGAATGGATGAGATATGATAAGGAAATTATAGATACATTTAATTCTATTAAATTGAATCATAAGGAATCCATAAAAAAGGATAGTAATAAACGATCTAAACAGAAAAGACAAGATAATGTTAAAAAGATCATTGAAAAGAAGAGAAAGTATAAAGAGAATAATACTATATTTATAGATAGATTTGGAAATAAGAAGCATTTTAAATAATTTCTCTTATCTAATAATTTAATAGAATAAAATATACCCAAGAGTGATCTACTCCTATTATTTAAATAGGATGAAAATGTACGCTGAACCGTCTGATGATTAAATCAGAATATCTTTATTTATATCTTCAATAAAGTAAGGAGGAGACTCCCGGAAGTAAGAGATAAAAAACTCTTACGATAACAAAATTGGGAAGAAGAAGATGTTAGCCGAATAATCCTAACAATGTCTGAGGAAGATACTGACTGGCAGACTAAGGAAGATACTATTCTATCATATTATAATGGATTGAATAGAGTAATAGAAGGAGATAGAGATATTATTGACAATAACTCTTTTCTTAAACAAAGATAATAATTTAATATAATAACTTATGTTAGTTCTAAATAATATTAATTCAGTCTCGGATGTAATTACAAATTCCTCATCGGAATTATTTGTAATAAACGATAAAAATACTACATTAGACCATCTTAAGAATATAATCAATCCTATATTAGATGGTTATTATGAACCATTTGTATTTAATTTAGATACGTTTAGAAAATGGGTAGAAAGTTCCGAAGAGGATAATTCTACGGATATAGACGCATGTTTTCAGACTATATACGACTGGTTCATTGATTTAGAGTATCCTAGTGGTTTAACTTACTATATTAGGGATACTCTTTATAAGTTACGGTTAGAGGACTATATTAAATTAGAAAATAGTCTACTTAAAGAATTATACGCGGAATTAATTAAAAAGTATGATACTAATTATTCCTCATATAAAGAAATTGAAGCTTTTCTTCAAACATATGATGAAGACAAAATAAACAAAATCATAGACTATTTACTAAATACAAATTTCGAATATGACATTCGAAAATTAAATGGAAAGATTATTCTCCTTTCCGAGGAGGAGAATTCCATTTCATGTAGTAGAAAATTTAACCGCTCAGAATTTGCGGAAGATTCTGATGTATTTCAATGGCTTGAGCATAATTTTAATATTACATATTATCATTTAGGATGAGATTTAAAATACATTCAATATCAGATATTATAACAAACAGTAGTTCAGAAGTATTTCTTGTTTCTAAAGATAGTGAGATAAAGAATATAAAAGGATTGCAAGAGAAACTGAATTTAGGAGACGTATCTGATTTACTAAAGTTTATACATACTTATAGTTGGGGTATAGATAAAGACTATAATTATGGAGATTTATGTATAACACTTGATCATATACGTGATATAACTGATGCTTTCAGTAACTACTTCAATGATAGTGACTGGGATGATAATATCTCAAAAATAGGTATATTACGTGATGAGATATACAAAGTATTTGCTGAGAGTTTTAAGGATATAGTAGCTATAGTAATAGATAATGGCTATCATTATGAATTTATTGCAGATAATCCAAATTTAAAATATGAAAACTTTCCATATTAAAATTCATTCTATTTCAGATATTATTACTAATAGTAGTTCCGAAACCTTTTGTTTTATTTACAGTGAAGATATATCTAAGGTATTAGAAATATTATCTCCTTATTTTGGAAACTATGATGTTCTTGATGAATGTTGTGTACAAATATATGGTCCTTTTAAAAAGGGTATAGAAGATTCTTATATAGAAATTAGATATTCCTATGGTTATATACCTTCATTACTAGAAGAAGGATTAAGATATGTATTAGATAAAAATAATATTGATTATACAATATCAAAAGAAGAATAAAAAATATCTTTATATATGGAGTCAATAATAGAGTTTCCAATAATTTTTGTATTTGATTCTAAATACTATAATGAAACTACTATAAGTAATATATTAAATAAACTATTAGAGCCTGAGGGAAGATCATACGAAGATTTCTTTAGAAAGATCCAACCGGCTATTGAAGTAACAACATGCTGCAATCCTAAAGACTTAGCAGTACTAACTTATGAGATACCCTATTGGATGAGACTTTATTTAGAGAATTTACATAATGTAAAAGGTTATAGTTGTTTAACTTTATAAATTAAGAGATGAAAGATTTTAAACACTTTGGAGTTAAGTTTAAAGGTATAAGTAGTTGTAATTATACCGCAATATGGAGTAATTTAATTACAATACGTCTTGGAGATAAAGAGATTAAAGAACTTCCAGCAGATAAAGCTGAGTTCTACGATGTTTCATTAGGGAATAAGTGTGTTACTGGAAAATGTCCGTGGTGTTATGTTGATTCTAACCCAAATGGGGAATATTATACTAATGTATGTGATACATGGAAGAAGTTTATCGCTACATTTGCTCCAGATAAGAAAGAAAAGAATATCACTATCACAGAAAAACCCTTTCAAATAGCGATTGGATCTGAAGGCTCTGCGGACGAGTCGCCGGAGTTCTGTGATTTCTTGGAAACTGTATATAATACTGGAGTAGTTCCTAATTATACTACTAACGGAGTAATTCTATCATATTATGATAAGCCTGGAACAGAATATTATGACTTGGCGAATAAAATCCTTAAATATACTCACGATTATGTAGCAGGAGTTGCTGTCTCGTTTGGAAACAAATCTCTCCGATCTTATGCAGAAAATGCTATAAAAGGATTATTAGAAAAAGGAGATTGTCATATTAATATTCATCATATAATATCTGATAAAGCCTCTGTACAAGACTTTATAGATAGTTGGTATAATTACTCAGACGATATAAAATATCATGTCCTATTGCCTCTAATGCCCTCTGGAAGGTCTACTAAAGGATTAGAACCAGGAGTATGGGAAATTCTAGAAAAAGCGATTAAAGATTTAAATATTACAAATGTTGCCTTTGGAGCTCATTTTTATAAATATCTAACAGATTCATCAATTAAAGCTTGGATATATCCTCCCGAAAGTTTAAGTAAGAATATGATTCTTAAAAATGGGAAAGTTATTATTACTCCAAGCTCCTTTGATTTAACTCCTATTAAAACATTTGATTTTAATGAGAAAATATAAAAAGAAAAAGAACAGGTATAGACCAAATAAGGTCTATCCTGTTAAGGACCTGCTAATAATAATGGTGAATGAGGAATTAAGACCTTACAATAAAACAGTAGATGATATAAAGGGTATTGAAGAATGGTATAACTTATATACTTTTAACACTAAATCTCAAGAAGAAGTTTGGAAAGATTATTGTAATAAATTAATTCGTAGACATTTAACTCCTTGGTATATAGATAAAAAACATGCGAGAATACAACTCAGTTGGGTAGCACTACAAGTTGGATTATATCCGAAATATTTAAAATATGAAAATTAGAGTAATAGGAGATCTTCATGGTAGAGATTGGTGGAAGAAAAAAGTTGAAACTGGAGATTCTGATTTAAATATTTTCTTAGGGGATTATGTTGATTCTTATATTGTTTCTGATGAAGGAATAATAAATAATTTATTAGATATAATTGAATTTAAGAAAGCATATGAGGATAAAGTAATATTATTATTGGGCAATCATGAATTTAATTATATTTCTCCTTATATAGGTTATTGTTCTGGATATAGATATAGTATATCTGATAAACTCCAAGATATTTACAGAACCAATCTGCACTTATTTAAATTAAATTACAATATTAAGATATATAATCCAGAAACGGAAAAGATAGATAGAACTTACTGGTTTTCTCATGCCGGAATTACAAGTAAATGGTTATCTTTTTATGGACAAATATTTAATAATATTGAGAATGAAAAAGATATAGCTTCTAATCATTTATACTATCCTAATCTCTGTGAAAAGATAAATTTATCTATAGATTCTTATAGATATTTATCTCAAGTAATGTCTATATCTATGTGTAGAGGTGGTAGTAATTTCTATGGTGGACCATTATGGTCAGATATGTTAGAATCTAAAAGAGATTTTCTTAAGTATGATCCAGAAATTCCTTTATATGATGCTCCTGTAATACAATACGTAGGACATACCACAGTAAATCCAGAAGAACAAACAGTTTTCAGAGATAAAGACTCAAGAAGTGAAATTCATTATTGTGATTTTGGAAATAGTGCAGAATATAATGATATTATAATCGAAGTATGAAGAATATTTATGTAAATAAAAATAATTATGAAAACAGTAACTATTGAAATTCCTGATGATTCAGAACTTATAAAAGAAGGAAATATCTATAAAATTTGTCAGGTAATACCTAAAACTTGGGAAGAATTTTGTAATAGAACACCTATTAGACGGGAGTATTTTATAGGTTATGATTCAAAAATAAATTTAAGAGAGAATAAAGGCAGAGCTTTTTGTGGGGATAGAAATTTATATGCATCAGAAGTAGAAGCAGAAGCCACATTAGCTCTTACTCAACTGATAAGGTTACGAAAAGCTTGGGTAGGTGAATGGGATCCAGAGAAAGCATGCGCGAATATTTATTATATCCAAAGTACGATAGATGGAGAATTAACAGTATCATTTATATCACGTTATATATACCGTCATACTCTTACGTTCCCATCTAAAAGTATGACAACGCAATTTATAGAATGCTTTAGAGATTTATTAAATAGAGCCAATAGATTTTTAGCATGAGAGATCAGGTTTTATCAATAGATCAAATGAAACATCTAAAAGACTTAGATATTGATACTAGCGAAGCTACTTTATATTGGACACGTCGTTGTCATGGATGTAAAATTGACGACGATTCTACAGGAGAGTGGTTTCTTAGTCTACAGAAAGAGTTTCAGGTAATTGGATTTATATCTTATGAAGTGATTCCAACTTTTACCCTCCAAGATTTATTGAATGTTATCCCTCCCAGGGTATCCTCTAGATCAAATGAAGTATTTTCTCTTAGAATAGAAAGACGTATAGATGAGTGGGGAGTATACTACGGGACTACTGAGGATAGTGACGGAAGTAAACTTTTCGCTCCAATTTATGGGGATACGTTACTAGAAGCTGTTTATGAAATGCTTTGTTATCTTGCTGAAAATAATTTACTTAAAAAATAGAAATTATGACGAATAAGGACTGATAATATGGGATATATTGAAGACTATATAAAAGGAGGCTATGATAAAGTAATTCTCAGAAGCCGTCTCTTATGTGAAAGATAATATCGATTGCCCATTTGATAAAATATCCGGATATCCAGAGTATGCAGATACTAAGGAGCACTCCGGATATGTATACATTGAAAAATATACATTACACGGAGATACTTACTATGTAGCAAAAGGACAATCCAATCCCTCCTTAAAAAGAGAAGGCGATAATAGCGAAGATAATTTTCATTGTCTTGTTGATAAAAAGACAGTATTTAAGTACTGCCATTTCGGTTATTTCTACAAATTTATTATCAAACAAATAAAACATATTAATGACGAAAACAAGAATTTGAACAATTAAAAAACCACTAAATATAATTGACATGAAAAAAGGAAGAGAACCAGTTAAAGTATATAAAGGATTTAACAAGCATATGCAATGTACGCTCAATGGGAAAATTTTCCAGTACGAAATTGGTAAGGAATATAAAGAAGATAAGGCTGATTTATGTCATTGCGGTTTTCATGCTTGCGAGAACCCTCTTGACGTTCTGAGTTATTATAATAACATTGATGACAAATTCTGCGAAGTAGAATTAGATAAAATTGATCCGAATAGAAATAAAGATTCGAAAATATGCGGAAAGAAAATAAAGATTGGTATTGAAATAGGATTCTTAGGCTTATTTAAAGCGGGAATTGAATGGATTAAAAATAAAACAATATTTACAAAAGAAGATTTTAAAAAATTACCTTCCAGTTATAATGCTAAGATCAGTTCTTCTGATTATAATGCTAAGATCGGTTCTTCTAGTGATTACGCTCGGATCGGTTCTTCCGGTGAATACGTTCAGATCGGTTCTTCCGGTGATGGTACTAAGATAGGCTCCTCCGGTAATGGTGCTAAAA